>Ga0073899_10002984_pt1 | contig 15133 bp, 10 predicted proteins | sample KloWWTmetaKNB5Ph_FD_88975 | JGI IMG/M metagenome (GOLD analysis project Ga0073899, IMG submission 88975) | Active sludge microbial communities from Klosterneuburg, Austria, studying microevolution and ecology of nitrifiers - Klosterneuburg... | ecosystem: Engineered > WWTP > Aerobic digester >...
TGGGCGTTCAGGACATCGAGGAATTCCTGCAGCGCGCCCTGCAGCGCGGCCCGGGAGTAGACGTAGGCCGGCGTCCCGAATTGCTCGGCAATGGCGGGCAGGGCGACGGATTCGGCGTGCAGGACGCCGTTTCTGAACGCGAATTGGCTCATGGGGCGGTGGTCTTCTGGTCCGTGTTAGCATCTGACGACGGGCCCGACGATTTCAGGCTGTCGAGGATTGGCGCAGGGGCCGGGCCGGGTGGCAGGACGAGTGGACCCTTCAGGCCGCAGCCGGCGAGGCAGAGTGTCACGAGCGCGGCAACGATTCTGGACATCAATGACGGACCGGTCAGCAAAGGAAAGGATGTTAGCACACGATGGATGATAAGGAATTCGACGCCCGGGCTGCCGCGGTTCTCGCACGGGTCGAGGCGGCAGTGGAGGCGAGCGGCGCAGCCATCGACTTCGAACTGGCTGCCGGCGGGGTTCTCGAACTGGAATTCGCCGATGGCAGCAAGATCATCGTCAATCGCCATGGCGCGGCCCGCGAGATGTGGGTCGCGGCACGGGGCGGCGGTTTTCACTTCCGCTGGGATGGTCTGTGCTGGCGCGACACCCGGGACGGCGCCGAGCTGCTGGAGAAGTTGTCCGCCCTAGCCAGCGAGCAGGCTGGTGAAGTCGTCCGGCTAGCCTGATCAGTCGCTGGGCGGTTTGCTCAGGTCAGGCTGGGGCAGTGTGCTGTCGTCGGTCTCGTCTTCCTCCGATGGCGCTTCGGGGCGGACGTTTTCGGCATAGATGTAGGACCGGTCACGGCCGCTGCCGAAGGCGACCAGTCCCTCGGGCGCTTCCGGAGTCTGGACCGGGACATTCCTGGGCGCGCGGCCCATGTAGCCGATCCAGATCGGCAAAGCTGCGGCGCCGCCGGTCTCCTTGTCGCCGAGTTTCCTTGGCTGGTCGAAGCCGACCCAGGCGCAGGCGGAGACCGTCATCTGATAGCCGCAGAACCAGGCATCGACATATTCGTTGGTGGTTCCGGTCTTGCCCGCCAGATCCTGCCGCTTGAGCGCCACCGAAGCCTTGGCGGCGGTGCCGTAGATCGTCACGTCGCGCAGCATGCTGTCCATGACGAAGGCGTTCCTCGGGTCGATCGCGGGGACCGACGTCTCGTTGGCCGGGGCAGGCGCCGCCTGGGCCAGCACCTGGTCCTTCTCGTTGCGGACTTCGTTGACGATGTACGGCGCGATCCGGTAGCCGCCGTTGGCGAACACCGAGTAGGCGGTGACCATTTGCCACGGTGTCACCGCACCTGCGCCGAGCGCCATGGTCAGGTAGGGTGGATGTTTCGCGGCGTCGAAGCCGAAACGGGTGGCGAAGTCCTGGGCGTACCGTGCGCCTATGCTTTGCAGGATGCGGATCGAGACCATGTTCTTGGACTTGGCCAGCGCCCTGCGCATCTTCATCGGACCTTCGTACTTGCCGTCGTAGTTGTGCGGCTCCCAGGCCTGCGCGCCGGTCTGGCTGGCCGAAATCACGATGGGCTCGTCCTGGATGACGGTCCCCGGATGGAACCCCTTCTCGAGCGCGGCCGAATAGATGAACGGCTTGAAGCTCGAGCCGGGCTGCCGCCAGGCCTGGGTGACATGATTGAACTTGTTGCGGTTGAAGTCGAAGCCGCCGACCAGGGCGCGAATCGCCCCATCCTTGGGGTCGACCGCGACAAACGCGGATTCGACTTCCGGCAGCTGGCTGATCTGCCAGCCCCCCCTGTCGTCCTTCTGCACGCGGATGATCGCCCCGCGCCGGATCCGCTTGTTGGGCGGCGCCTTGTCGTCGAGCATTCTTGCGGCGAACTTCAGGGCATCGCCGGAAAGCGTGACGGCCTCGCCTCCCTTGCGGTAGGCGCGAACCTGCTTCGCATCTGCCGCCAGCACCAGGGCGGGAAGCAGATCGCCGGCATCGGCGACATCCTGCAGCGCTTCGTCGATCGCTTCGTCCTGATCGCCGGCGAAGTCCTTCATGTCGAGATAGGATTCGGCTCCCCGGTAGCCGTGGCGGCGGTCATAGTCCATGACGCCGCGACGCAGGCTGGCGTAGGCGGCTTCCTGATCGCCCTTGATCAAGGTGGTGTAGACCTTGAGGCCACGCGAATAGACTTCTTCCGGAAAGCGCTCGGCGACGATCTGCCGCGCCATTTCGGCGGCATGCTCGGCGTGAACCGGGTAATCGGCCAGCTCGCGCTTGACCACGAGGGGCTCGCGCAGCGCCGACTCGTACTGCGCATCGTTGATGTAGCCGACGTCGCGCATGCGGCGCAGCACGTACTGCTGGCGCATCCTGGAGCGCTTGGGATTGGCGATCGGATTGTAGGCCGACGGCGCCTTGGGCAAGCCGGCCAGCATGGCCGCCTCGGCCAGCGTGATGTCCTTCAACGGTTTGCCGTAGTAGATCTGCGAGGCAGCGGCGAAGCCGTAGGCGCGCTGGCCGAGGAATATCTGGTTCACATAGAGTTCGAGGATCTGGTCCTTGCTCAGGCTGTTCTCGATCCTGAACGACAGGAGCGCCTCGTAGAATTTCCGGGTATAGGTCTTCTCCCCCGAGAGAAAGAAGTTCTTGGCGACCTGCTGCGTGATCGTCGATGCCCCCTGCCGCCTGCCGCCGCCCGCCAGGTTGGCCCCGGCGGCGCGCAGGATGCCGATGTAGTCGACGCCGCCATGCTGATAGAAGCGATCGTCCTCGGCCGCGAGAATCGCCTGCTTCATGACGACGGGAACGTCGTGTATGCCGACCAGCGATCTTCGCTCCTCGCCGAATTCACCGATCAGGGCGCCGTCCGCGGTATAGACGCGCAGCGGGATTTTCGGCCGGTAGTCGGTGAGAACCTCGAGTGACGGCAGGTTCGGATAGGCGAGGGCGAGGATGATTACCGCCAACGCGATTCCCATCGCCGCCAGGCCGAGCAGCAGGACTATCGGGAAGAACGCGATTCGGACAGCCAGGGGTAGGGAGGGCAAGGTTGCGATTCGGTCGGATTGGCGTTGCGCGGATTATACGCCGTACCTGAAACACCCCGTGAAAACGCTTTACATGCCGTAGGCTTGTTGCTAGCATCTAAAGAGAATTATCGGTTATGTAGCTAACTTCGCATTTTGTAAGGACTTTTTGGGGGTCTGGTGGGCTTCGATATCTCAACGTTTTTGAATCCCAAGGCGCGTCCCCTATTGGGGCTCGACATCAGTTCCTCGGCGGTCAAGCTGGTCGAACTGGTGGCCAACGGGAAGGAGGGTTACCGTGTCGAGCGCTACACCGTCGAGGTGTTGCCGAAGGATGCGGTGTCGGATGGCAATATCGCCAACATGGACGGCGTCGTCGACGCCGTCAAGCGCGCCTGGAAGAGGCTGGGTACGTCAACGCGCAACGTCGCGATGGCGTTGCCGGCATCCGCGGTGATCACCAAGAAGATCATCGTGCCCGCCGGATTGCGCGAGGATCAGCTGGAAGTCCAGGTTGAGTCCGAGGCGAATCAGTACATTCCGTTCGCGATCGACGAAGTCAATCTCGACTTTCAGGTGATCGGACCGGCGCCGTCGGCGCCCGATGAACTCGAGGTCTTCATTGCCGCTTCCAAGAAGGAGCGGGTCGAGGATCGCGTGGCGGTTGCCGATGCATCCGGGCTTACGGCGGTGGTCGTCGATGTCGAAACCCAGGCCGCGCTCTCGGCGTTCGAGCTGATCGAGCGCCAGTTGCCCGGCGGCGGCAAGAACCAGACCATCGCGCTGATCGACGCCGGTTCCACGATGATGAGTCTGACGGTGCTGCGCAATGGACAGCAGGTGTATGCCCGCGAACAGGCATTCGGGGGCGCGCAGCTGACCCAGGACATCGCCCGGCATTACGGGATGAACTACGAGGAGGCGGAAGCCGCCAAGCGTTCCGGCAGTCTTCCCGAGGGCTACGAGGGCGAGCTGCTGACTCCCTTCATGGACAATCTGGCGCTCGAAATCTCCCGCGCCCTCCAGTTCTTCTTCACCTCGACCCAGTTCAATCACGTCGACAGCATCGTCCTGGCCGGCGGCTGCGCGGTGATTCCGGGCATCGACGAGGTCGTCGCGACGCGCACCCAGGTCAGCACGCTGATTGCCAATCCCTTCGCCAACATGGTGCTTTCGGATCGGGTCCGGGCCAAGAGCCTGCTTGCGGATGCCTCGTCGCTGATGGTGGCGTGTGGCCTGGCCCTGCGGAGGTTTGACCCATCATGATCAGAATCAACCTCCTCCCCCACCGCGAGGAAGCCCGCAAGGCAAGGCGCCAGCATTTCTACCTGATGGTGGGCGCGGCGGTCTGTCTTGCCGGACTGGTTGTCCTCCTCGGATATACGATCATCAACGGGAAGATCAGCAGTCAGACCGAGGCCAACGATTTCCTGAAGCGCGAAATTGCCGTTCTCGACAAGCAACTCGCCGAGATCAAGCAGTTGAAGGAAAAGACCCAGGCCCTGCTGGCGCGCAAGCAGGTCATCGAGGACTTGCAGCGTGACCGCAGCGAAACGGTCTATCTGCTGAGCGAACTGGTCAAGCAGGTCCCGGAAGGGGTCTACCTCAAGTCGCTGAAGCAGGACGGGGCCAAGGTCAATGTCACCGGTTACGCCCAGTCCAACGCCCGCGTGTCGGCATTGATGCGTAACCTGGAAGCGTCTCCCTGGCTGGAGAACCCACAGCTGATCGAGGTCAAGTCGGTGATTCTGAACGGGCGCCGTAGCAACGAGTTCGCGATGAACTTCATGCTGACCCGCAGCCAGCCGCCTGTCATCGCGAAGGACAAGAAATGAAAGCCAAGTCCGCTTCGCTGCCAAAGATCGACTTTCAGGCGATCGCCGACGAATTCCGTGACCTGAATCCGAATGATCCGGGCGCCTGGCCCGCGTTACCCAAGAGCGCCTTTCTTCTGGCGATATTTGCCGTGCTGGTTGTGGCGGGCTGGTGGTTCCTCTGGAGCGATCAGCTTGCCGAACTGGAGGTCAAGGAGAGGGAAGAGGCAACGCTCAAGCAGCAGTTCCTCGAAAAGAAGAAGCAGGCCGTCAATCTCGATCTCTACCTCGAACAACTGGCTGAAATCGATCGCTCGTTTGGCGCGTTGCTCAAGCAGCTTCCGAACAAGTCGGAAGTCGAGGCGTTGCTGATCGAGGTGAACCAGGCTGGCCTCGGGCGCGGTCTCCAGTTCGATCTCTTCCGGCCCGGAGCCGAAGAGGTGAAGGACTTCTACGCCGAATTGCCGATTGCCGTGAAGATCAACGGCGGCTACCACGATTTCGGGGCGTTCGCCGCCGATATCGCGAAGCTGCCGCGAATCGTGACGCTCAACAACATAGCGATCGTGCCATCCAAGGACAATACGCTTTCGCTGGATGCGACAACCAAGACCTTCCGCTATCTGGATGAGGAAGAGGTCGCGAAACAGAAGAAGGCAGCGCAAGGAGCGAAGAAGTGAAGCGACTGATCCTCGTCGCACTCTGCGGGGCACTGGGAGCCTGTTCGGGTGGCGATCACGAAGACCTCAAGCGGTGGATGGAAGACAATACGAAGGACATGCGCGGCAATATTCCCAAGTTGCCCGAGGTCAAGCCCTATCAGGCGGTGCCCTACGATGTCGAAGGCCTGCTGGACCCGTTCAGGGCCAGCAAGATCGAGCCGGAAAACAAGAACAAGCAGGGGGCCGGAAAGGCAGGAGCTTTCCAGCCGGACTTCGAGGCGCGTGACCTGCGCAACAGCCTGCTCGAAAAATATCCGGTCGAGTCGCTCAAGATGATCGGATACCTGAACATCAACCGCCGTCCGATTGCGGTCATTGAGGTCGATAACAAGGTCAAGCAGGTCAAGGTGGGTGATTATGTCGGCCTTGACTTCGGTATGGTTACGCGGATCACCGACAACGAAGTCGTGCTGCGTGAATTGATTCAGGATTCTGCGGGCGACTGGAGTGAACGCACCAGTTCCTTGTATCTGCAGGCCAAGGAGGGAAGTAAGAAATGAAAGTCATCAAATACGCGATGGCCGCTATTGCGGCGACCTGCCTTGCCTTGGCCGGGCCGGTGTCGGCGCAGACCGCTGCCTCCAACACGATCGAGGCAATCGTTGCCGCACCGCAGGGCGACAACGTGGCCGTAAGGATCGACCTCAAGGAACCGCTGGCCTCGCCGCCCGTGGGTTTCAGCGTGGCGAAGCCAGCCAAGATCGCCTTCGACTTTCCAACGACCGCCAATGGTCTGGGCAAGAACAGCGTGACCTTCAAGGAAGGCGACCTGCAGAGCGCCAACGTCGTCGAGGTTGGCGGTCGCACGCGCGTCGTCCTCAATCTGACGCGGGGAATGACCTATACGACGCGCCTGGACGGCAAGTCGCTCTATGTCGTGCTTGCCCCCATCCCGGCGGTGGGTTCGCTGCCGGAGCGCGTCACGCAATTCACCGCCGAGACTTCCATCGGCAAGCGCCATGCCCTCCAGGATATCGCGTTCCGCCGCGGCAAGGATGGCGAAGCGCGGATCATCGTCGACCTGACCGACGCCGGCACCGGCATAGACATCCGTCAGCAGGGCAAGGGTCTGATCGTCGACTTTCTGAAGACTAGCGTTCCGGACAATCTGCGGCGCAAGCTGGACGTGACCGATTTCGGCACGCCCGTGACCTCTGTCGAGACGAAACCGCTCGGCGAGAACGTGCGCATGACCATCACGCCGCACGGACTGTGGGAGCACAACGCCTATCAGAGCGAGAATCAGTTCGTCGTCGAGGTCAAGCGCATCATCGAGGATCCGAACAAGCTGGTGCAGGGGACGAAGACCGGTTACCAGGGGCCGCGCGTCAGCATCAACTACCAGAACGGCGATGTCCGCGCCCTCCTGAAACTGATGGCTGAGGAACTCGGCCTGAATGCGGTGATCAGCGACACAGTGACCGGCACGACGACCCTCGTCCTGAAGGACGTGCCGGCCGATCAGGTGATCGACATCATCTTCCAGCAGAAGGGCCTGGACATGCGCAAGAAGGGCAACATCATGATGATTGCCCCGCGTGACGAAATCGCCACCCGCGAGAAACTGGACTTCGAGGCCAGGCAGCAGATCAGCGAACTCGAGCCGATCCAGCATGAGCAGTTCGTGCTGAATTACCAGAAGGCCGGCGACGTCGCCAAGCTCCTCGCCGGGGTCGGTGGCGTTGGCGGCACCCCGGGCGGGGCGTCGCAGCGCCTGCTGAGCAAGCGCGGCAACGCGATCGCCGACGCGCAGTCCAACATCCTCTTCGTCAACGACATCCCGAGCAAGCTCGAGGAGATCCGCCTGTTCATCCGGGCGATCGATACGGGTTCGCGCCAGGTCATGATCGAGGCCCGCGTGGTTGAGGCGCAGGACAGCTTCAACCGCGACCTTGGGGTGCGGATGAATTTCCTGAGCACCCGCGCCAGCCAGCTGGGGGGCAGTGGAGTCTACGGTGGCGGTGGCCTCTACTCACCGGCGGCTGTCACGCCGACCGGAAATACTCCGAACCTGAACCAGAGCTATCAGGCGACTTTTGGCACCGGATCCCAGACGTCGAGCAACGCGGTTGGAGTCAACCTGCCCGGATTCGTCAATGTCGCGGGTAAGGGAGGGGCTCTTGCCTTCTCGCTGTTCAACGCGTCGCTGACAAGAATCCTCCAATTGGAACTCGCGGCGCTTGAATCGGATGGCCTCGGCAAGATCGTCTCCAGCCCGCGGGTCATCACGGCGAACAACGTCAAGGCGAAGATCCAGGACGGTACCGAAATCCCCTACGTGACGACGGCAACCGGCGGCGGTGTTGCCACCCAGAACGTTTCGTTCAAGACCGCCGCGCTCTCGCTGGAAGCGACGCCGCAGATCACGCCGGAAGGAACCGTCCGCATGCTCCTGGTCGTCAAGAAGGAGGAGCCCGACTGGACGCGCGCCGTCCTCGGCAATCCGCCGATCAAGACCGCCACGGTCGAGACCAACGTCGTGGTCGACAACGGCGGGACCGTGGTCATCGGCGGCGTCTATGTCACCAAGAAGGAAAACGTGACCGAAAAGGTGCCGCTGCTCGGCGACATCCCGGTCCTCGGCTATCTCTTCAAGTATCAGAACGATGCCGGGACACGGCGCGAACTGCTCTTCTTCATCACGCCGCGCATCATCTCGGACAAGCTGCAGGTCAACTGAGCGCCCATGCGGGAACAGCGAGGGCCGGCTTTGCCGGCCCTTGTCTTTTGTGGCAGGCTCCCGGAGTCGGCTAGAATGGCGCGGTGAACAATTGCAGCAACATCTACCTTGTCGGCCTGATGGGAGCCGGCAAGACGACGGTCGGCCGCCAGCTTGCCCGGCGGCTCGGCTGGCAGTTTCATGACTCCGACCATGAAATCGTCGAGCGTACCGGAGTTTCCATCCCGACCATCTTCGAAATCGAGGGCGAGGAAGGCTTCCGCCGCCGTGAAGCCCAGACGATCCGCGAGCTGACTTCCGGGTCCGAAAGCGTTGTCGCCACCGGCGGGGGGGTGGTGCTGAATCCGCAGAACCGGAAGCGGCTGCACGACACGGGCTGGGTCGTCTATCTGAACGTCCCGCCGCTCGTCCTCTTTGAACGAACCCGCCACGACCGCAATCGCCCGTTGCTGCGGGTCTCCGACCCGTTGGGACGGCTGGAGGAACTTCATTCCGTCCGCGACCCTCTGTACCGGGAAGCCGCTCATGTCGTCGTCGACGGATCGCACCTCGTCGCCTCCGGCGTCGTCCAGTATCTGCTCCGGGAATTTCACCGCCAATGCAAGCCATGATCCAGACCCTGAATGTCGAACTCGCCGAACGCTCCTACCCCATCCATATCGGTAGCGGGTTACTGTCGCATCCGGAATTGCTGAGGCCGCACCTGACCCAGAGGAAGGCGGTGATCGTCACCAATACGACGGTCGGGCCGCTCTATCTCGAGTTGTTGCGGTCGACGCTGCAGGAGGAGGGAATTTCCGTCTTGCCGGTGATCCTTCCGGATGGCGAGAAATACAAGACCTGGGAGATGCTCAACCTGATTTTCGATGCCATGATTGGCGACCACTGCGAGCGCAACACCCCGCTGATCGCTCTCGGGGGTGGCGTCGTCGGTGACATGGGGGGCTTTGCCGCGGCGTGTTACCAGCGGGGCATGCCCTTCATCCAGATCCCGACGACCCTTCTTTCCCAGGTCGACTCGTCGGTCGGCGGCAAGACCGCGATCAACCACCCGCTGGGCAAGAACATGATCGGCGCCTTCCATCAGCCGAAGCTGGTCCTGGCCGATATTGCGACCCTCGATACCTTGCCCGATCGGGAGCTGAAAGCCGGTCTCGCCGAAGTCATCAAATACGGGCTGATCCGTGATCCGGACTTTTTTGCCTGGCTCGAGGCGAACATCGAAAGATTGCTGGGGCGGGAGCGCGATGCGCTGGCCTACGCCGTTCATCGCTCCTGCGCCAACAAGGCCGAGGTCGTTGCCGCGGACGAGCGCGAAACCGGGGAGCGCGCCCTGCTCAACCTCGGGCACACCTTCGGACACGCGATCGAGACCGGTCTCGGCTACGGCAACTGGCTGCATGGCGAAGCGATTGCCGCCGGCACGCTTATTGCTGCTGAACTGTCGCAGCGGCTAGGCTGGCTTGCCGAACAGTCGGTGCGGCGGATCGAGTCTCTCTATTCGCGCGCCGGATTGCCGGCCCGCGGCGCGCCACTGGGCGCGGCGCGCTATATCGAGTTGATGCGCTACGACAAGAAGGTCCGCGACGGCGGTCTGCGTCTGGTTCTGTTGAAGGAGATCGGCATGGCGGTGGTTGCGGACGGGCTGGATGAGGCGACGATCGGCGCCGCCATCGAAGCGCGATGCACCTGATTGGGGAGCGCCGCGCCCCGGATGAACCACCTTGGTGCATTGCAGCATGTTGAGTCGGCGTACCTTTGACGGTATATTCCAAGGTTGCCCGAATTTTCTGCAGGCTGCCTGGCGCAGGGGAGGTCCGGCTTCTCCACCTTCGGCGGATGTATTCTTTGACCGGGTTTTTTGAAGGAATAGTGTGATGGAAGCAGCAGTACGCGAGCGGCAGGGATTGTATGACCCAGGCAACGAGCACGATGCCTGCGGCGTCGGCTTTGTCGCCCATGTCAAGGGACAGAAGAGTCACGGTATCGTCGAGCAGGGCCTGCTGATCCTCAAGAATCTGGATCACCGCGGCGCCGTTGGCTCCGACCCGCTGCAGGGGGACGGCGCCGGTATCCTGATCCAGCTTCCCGACCAGTTCTATCGCGAGGAGATGGCCAGGCAGGGTGTGGTCCTGCCACCGGCCGGCGAGTACGGCGTCGGCATGGTCTTCCTGCCGCAGGAAGCCGCTTCGCGTCACGCCTGTATCGAGGAAATCGAACGCTCGGTCAAGGCGGAGGGCCAGGTCGTTCTCGGCTGGCGCGATGTACCCGTCAATCGCGACATGCCCATGTCGCCGACCGTGCGCGTCAAGGAGCCGGTGATCAGGCAGGTCTTCGTCGGGCGCGGCGCCGACATCTTCGTGACCGACGCGCTCGAGCGCAAGCTCTACATCATCCGCCGCCGCGCCGCCAATGCCATTCTGTCGCTCAACCTCAAACATGGCCGGGAGTTCTACGTTCCGTCGTTCTCGGCGCGTACGGTCACCTACAAGGGCTTGCTGCTGGCGCACCAGGTTGGCGTCTACTACCTCGATCTCCAGGACGAGCGCACCGTCTCGGCTCTGGCGCTGGTGCATCAGCGCTTTTCGACCAACACCTTTCCGACCTGGGATCTCGCCCACCCGTTCCGCTACATCGCCCACAACGGCGAGATCAACACCTTGCGCGGCAACGTCAACTGGTTCAAGGCCCGTGAGCAGGCCATCTCGTCACCGATCCTCGGCGATGACCTGAAGAAGGTCTGGCCGCTGCATTACCCCGGGCAGTCCGACTCGGCGTCGTTCGACAATGCGCTCGAGCTGCTGGTCATGGGCGGCTATTCAATGGCGCATGCCGTCATGCTGATGATTCCCGAAGCCTGGGAAAAGCACACGCTGATGGATGAGAACCGTCGCGCCTTCTACGAGTACCACGCGGCGATGATGGAGCCGTGGGACGGCCCCGCCGCGGTCGCCTTCACCGACGGCCGTCAGATCGGCGCGACGCTCGACCGCAACGGCCTGCGTCCGGCGCGCTATCTCGTCACCGATGACGATTTCGTGGTCATGGCCTCCGAGTCCGGGGTCCTGCCGATTCCCGAGAAGAAGATCGTCAAGAAGTGGCGCCTCCAGCCGGGCAAGATGTTCCTGATCGACATGGACCAGGGACGCATCATCGACGACAGGGAGGTCAAGGATTCGCTGGCCACGGCCAAGCCCTACCGCGAGTGGATCGAGAAGATCCGCATCAAGCTCGACGCCGTCCCGGCGCCGGAAGAAAAGGCCGAAGCCGCCACGGCCTCGCTGCTCGACCGCCAGCAGGCCTTCGGTTATACGCAGGAAGACATCAAGATCATCATCGAGCCGATGATCCAGAACGGCGAGGAGTCTACGGGATCGATGGGCACCGATTCGGCCCTGCCGGTCCTGTCGAACAAGAACAAGACCCTGTACGCGTATTTCAAGCAGCTGTTCGCCCAGGTGACCAATCCGCCGATCGACCCGATCCGCGAGGAACTGGTCATGTCGCTGGTGTCCTTCGTCGGTCCCAAGCCCAACCTGCTGAACATCACCGACATCAACCCGCCGATCCGCCTGGAGGTTTCGCAGCCGGTGCTGACCCGCACCGACATGGAGAAGCTGCGTCACATCTCCAAATACACCTCCGGCAAGTTCCGCTCCTTCGAGCTCGACATCTGCTACCCGGCGGCTTGGGGCCGGGCCGGCATCGAAGCCCGCCTCGCCTCGCTGGCGGCAGACGCCGAGGATGCGGTGCGTTCCGGCGCCAACGTGCTGATCGTCTCGGATCGCAAGGTCGACGCCGATCACGTGGCGATTCCGGCGCTGCTTGCGACATCGGTGGTTCACCAGCATCTGGTCAAGAAGGGGTTGCGCACCAGTACCGGCCTTGTCGTCGAGACCGGCTCGGCCCGCGAGACGCACCACTTCGCACTCCTCGGCGGCTATGGCGCCGAGGCGGTCCACCCCTATCTCGCCCTCGAGACCATCGAGGCGCTGGCCAGAGGCGACGCCGACAAGGCAGACAAGTACATCAAGAACTTCGTCAAGGCCATCGGCAAAGGGCTGAACAAGGTCATGTCCAAGATGGGCATCTCGACCTACATGTCCTATACCGGCGCGCAGATTTTTGAAGCCATCGGTCTGCAGAAGGAGTTCGTCGAGAAGTACTTCACCGGCACGCCTTCCAATATTGAAGGCATCGGCGTCTTCGAAGTGGCCGAGGAAGCCATCCGCCTGCACCATGAAGCCTTTTCGGATGACCCCGTGCTGGCCACCATGCTCGATGCCGGCGGCGAGTACGCATTCCGCATCCGCGGCGAAGATCATGTGTGGACCCCGGATTCGATCGCCAAGCTGCAGCATGCGACGCGTTCCGGCAAGGTCGAGACCTACCGGGAATATGCCAGGCTGATCAACGACCAGACCAGGCGCCACCTGACGCTGCGTGGGCTCTTCGAACTGCGGCCGGCCGATGGCCCGATACCACTCGGCGAGGTCGAGCCGGCAAGCGAGATCGTCAAGCGCTTCGCCACGGGAGCCATGTCGCTCGGCTCGATTTCGACCGAGGCGCATACCACCCTGGCGATCGCCATGAACCGGATCGGCGGCAGGTCGAACACCGGCGAAGGCGGCGAGGATGCCCGGCGTTTCGCGCCGATCACGGGCGGCGCCATGCTGTCCGACATGATCGGCAGGAACCGCATCGAGCGCGACATCGAGATGAAGGACGGTGACTCGCTGCGTTCGGCGATCAAGCAGGTGGCTTCCGGCCGCTTCGGGGTGACCGCCGAATACCTGGTCAATGCCGACCAGATCCAGATCAAGATGGCGCAGGGCGCCAAGCCGGGCGAAGGCGGTCAGTTGCCGGGGCACAAGGTTTCCGAGTACATCGGCTTCCTGCGCCACTCGGTGCCCGGCGTCGGCCTGATTTCCCCGCCGCCGCACCACGACATCTATTCGATCGAGGATCTGGCGCAGTTGATCCACGACCTGAAGAACGCGAATTCACGGGCCTCGATTTCGGTGAAGCTGGTCTCCGAGGTGGGCGTCGGCACGGTCGCCGCCGGCGTTGCCAAGGCCAAGGCCGATCATGTCGTGATCGCAGGTTTCGACGGCGGCACCGGCGCCTCGCCGCAGTCGTCGATCAAGCACGCGGGAACGCCGTGGGAACTCGGTCTCGCCGAGACGCAGCAGACGCTGGTGCTCAACCACCTGCGCAGCCGCATCCGGGTCCAGGTCGATGGCCAGATCAAGACCGGCCGTGACGTCGTCATCGGCGCGCTGCTTGGCGCCGACGAATTCGGCTTCGCCACGGCTCCGCTGGTCGTCGAAGGCTGCATCATGATGCGCAAGTGCCACCTGAACACCTGCCCGGTCGGCGTCGCCACCCAGGACCCGGTGCTGCGCAAGCGGTTTACCGGACAGCCCGAGCATGTCGTCAACTACTTCTTCTTCGTCGCCGAGGAAGTGCGCGAGATCATGGCCCAGCTCGGCATCCGCAGGTTCGACGATCTGATCGGCCGCGCCGACCTGCTCGACATGCGTCCCGGCATCGACCACTGGAAGGCCAGGGGTCTCGATTTCTCGCGGATCTTCCATCAGCCGGACGTGCCGGCCGGCGAGCCGCGCCGTCAGACCGAGGAACAGGATCACGGCCTGGCCCGGGTGCTCGACCATGAGTTGCTGGAGCAGGCCAGGCCGGCGCTGGAAAAAGGTCAGAAGGTCAAGATCGCGATGGCGATCAGCAACGTCAACCGTACCTGCGGCACCATGCTCTCGGGCGAAGTGGCGCGCCGCTACGGACATGCCGGTCTGGCCGACGACACCATCCGCGTCCGGCTGACCGGTACCGCCGGCCAGAGCTTCGGCGCCTTCCTCGCCAGGGGCGTGACCCTCGAACTGACCGGCGAAGGCAACGACTATGTCGGCAAGGGGCTTTCGGGCGGACGCATCATCATCAAGCCGAGCAAGGATTTCCGCCGCAACACGCAGGAGAACATCATCGTCGGCAATACCGTCATGTACGGTGCGATTGGCGGCGAGGCGTTCTTTTCGGGAGTGGGTGGCGAGCGCTTCTGCGTCCGCAACTCGGGCGGCACGGCGGTCGTCGAGGGTGTCGGCGATCACGGCTGCGAATACATGACGGGTGGCACGGTGGTCGTGCTCGGCAAGACGGGACGCAATTTTGCCGCCGGCATGTCCGGCGGCATCGCCTACGTTCTCGACGAGGATGGCAGCTTCAGGAACCACTGCAATCTCGCGCAGGTCGCGCTGGAAAAGGTCTTGCCCGCCAATCGTCACGCTGCCGGCGAGCCGCTGCATCTGGGGCGCGCCGATGAAGAGCAGCTCAAGGAACTCATCACCCGCCACGCCGAGTACACCGGCAGCATCATCGCCAGCGCCATTCTTGGCTCCTGGGACGGCTACCGTGAGAAATTCGTCAAGGTCTATCCGCACGAATACAGGCGCGCGCTCGCCGAGCTGGCCGCCGCTGCCGAGAAGGAGGCCGCATAATGGGCAAGCCGACTGGATTCATCGAGTTCGAGCGCCTCAACGAGGCCTACGATCCGGTGGACAAGCGTCTCAAGCATTACAAGGAATTCGTTCATACCCTGAACGATCGCGACGCCAGGATCCAGGGGGCGCGCTGCATGGATTGCGGCATTCCCTTCTGCACCAGCGGCTGCCCGGTCAACAACATCATTCCCGACTGGAATGACCTGGTTTATCACGGCAACTGGAAACAGGCGCTGGATGTCCTGCATTCGACCAACAACTTCCCCGACTTTACAGGCCGCATCTGTCCGGCGCCCTGCGAAGCTGCGTGCACGCTGGGTATCAACTCGGCGCCGGTGGGGATCAAGTCGATCGAGCACTTCATCATCGACAAGGGCTGGGAATCGGGCTGGGTCGTGCCGCAACCACCGGCGACCCGGACCGGGAAGAAA
>Ga0073899_10002985_pt1 | contig 15132 bp, 13 predicted proteins | sample KloWWTmetaKNB5Ph_FD_88975 | JGI IMG/M metagenome (GOLD analysis project Ga0073899, IMG submission 88975) | Active sludge microbial communities from Klosterneuburg, Austria, studying microevolution and ecology of nitrifiers - Klosterneuburg... | ecosystem: Engineered > WWTP > Aerobic digester >...
CGGTGAGCAGCAGCGGATGGCTGCCGGCGCCGGCCGCGATGGCAGCGTCGATCTCCGCCAGCTGGAAGGCGCCCGCGTAGCCGTACAGCATCGCGATGCCGTACAGCATGATCGCCGACGCCAGGGAGCCCAGCAGGAAGTACTTCAGGGCGGCCTCCTGGCTGAGGAGGCGGCGCCTCCGGGCCATGCCGGTGAGCAGGTACAGCGGCAGGGAGAAGATCTCCACTGCCACGAACAGCGTCAGCAGGTCGTTGGCGGAGGCGAAGATCATCATGCCGAACAGCGAGAAGAGCAGCAGCGGGAAGATCTCCGTGTGCTCGCGGCGCAGCTTGTCCGCCTCACGCTCGAGGGGCGATCCGGGCACCGTCGCGGCCGACGAGGCGAACGCCGACTGCCCGTTGCCGAGGCCGCGCTCCGCGAACAGGGCCACTCCCCCGAGCCCGAAGACCAGCAGGAGGCTCCAGAAGAAGAACGAGGGCCCGTCGATGGCGAGCACGCCCATGGCCGCGATCTGCGGGGTGGCCTGCACCCAGTTGAGGATGGTCAGCCCCAGGGCCGCGACCACCGCGATGGCCGCCAGCGCGGTCTGGATGACGTAGCGCAGCTCCCGCGGCGCCAGGGCCTCGACGAGCACGCCGATGCAGGCGGCGCCCAGGATCACCAGGAGGGGCGACAGCAGCATCCACTCCAGGGTGGGAGCAGCGATCTCCAGGAGGTTGATCATCGGTTGCCTTCCTTGACCTGCGGGGCGGGATCCTCGACTCCGACGACGGCCATCGTCTGCGTGGCGGTCTCGTCAGCCATCGCCAGCACCGGCCGCGGCACGAAGCCGAACACGATGAGGAGGATGAGGAGCGGCGCCACGACGGCCTTCTCGCGGATGCTGAGGTCGTGGGTGACATGCGTGGCGACCTGGTCCGTCACCGGCCCGGTCATCGTGGTCTTGTACATGCGCAGCACGTACACCGCGGCCAGCACCATGCCGAGCGTGATGACGGCGGTGTGGATCGGGTACCGCTGCCAGGCGCCTGCCATGACCAGGAACTCCGAGACGAAGCTGCCCATGCCCGGCAAGGCAAGGGCGGACAGGCCGGACATCAGGAGCACGCCGGTCAGGACGGGCGCCACCTTCTGCACGCCGCCGAAGGCGTCGATGTGCTGCGAGCCGCGGCGCCTGATCATGAACCCGACGACGAGGAACAGCGCAGCCGTCGAGAGGCCGTGGTTGAGCATGTAGAAGATCGAGCCGCTGATCGACGGGGTGGTCAGCGCGAAGATACCGAACACCATGAAGCCGAAGTGGCTGATCGAGGTGTAGGACACCAGGCGGAGGAGGTCCGTGGCGCCGAACGCCATGAACGCGCCGTACAGGACCGAGACGATGGCCCACACCAGGATCACCGGGGTGGCCCACTGCGTGGCCTCGGGGAACGCGGTCAGGCAGATCTTCAGCATGCCGAAGGTGCCGATCTTGTCCAGGACGCCGACGAGCAGCGTCGAGGTGCCCGGCGTGGCCTGCTCGGCCGTGTCCGGCAGCCAGGTGTGCAGGCCCGCCATCGGCGCCTTCACCGCGAAGGCGATGAAGAAGCCGAGGAACAGCCATCTGCCCATGTCGGTGCTCATCTCGGCGCCGACGAGGTCATTGATGAGGAAGCTGGGGCTCCCCGCCTCCGCCGTGACCGCATAGACGCCCGCGACAGCCACCAGCATCACCAGTCCGCCGGCCAGCGAGTACAGCAGGAACTTCATCGCCGCGGCACCCCGCCTCGGGCCGCCGAAGCCGCCGATGAGGAAGTAGGTCGGGATGAGCGTGGCCTCGAAGGCAACGTAGAACAGCAGGATGTCGGAGGCCATGAACACGAACAGGGCGAACGACTGCATCATGAGCGCGAGCGCGAAGAACGTGGACGTGCCCCAGCGTGCCTCCGGCGCGTCGCCGACGTGCCACTCGGCGAGCAGCACCACGGGCACGAGGATGACGGTCATCAGCACGAGGATGGCGCCCATGCCGTCGAGGTCCAGCGCGTAGTGCGCGCCGATCTGCGGGATCCAGGCGATCTCCTCCGCCAGCGGCACCCCCTGGGCCTGCAGCACGACGGCGAGGACGCCCAGGACTGCGGTGGTGAGGGCGACGCCGTAGCCGATCAGCCGTCCGGCAGGGCCCTTGACGACGAACAGCACGAGGGCACCCAGCAAGGGGACCAGGGCGAGGATGGTCAGTAGTGGCAATGGCATGTCTTTTCCGATTCTCCCTTAGCCCAGCTGCCCGAGGATCACGACGCCGGCGAGCACGATGACCCCGACGCCGAGGATGAGGCCGTAGCTGCGCACGTAGCCGTTCTGGCCCTTCCGCAGCCAGGCACCCAGCCCGGTGGCGAGGCTCGCGCTGCCCATGGCGGCGCCGTCGACGGTGCCCCGGTCCAGCCAGGCCAGGCCCGCGGACAGGCCCTTGGCGGGGCGGACGACGGCGTACTCGTTGAACGCGTCGCCGTACAGGTCGTTGCGGCCCGCGAGGACCAGCGGGTTGGCGGTGGCCGGCGCGTCGACGGGGATGTCCCGGCGGTGCAGCAGCCATCCGATGGTGACGCCGACGGCGACCACTGCGAGGGTGATCAGGCCGACGGGGGTGAAGGTGAACAGGCCCGTCTCGTGCGGGTGCTGCCCGGTCGAGTCCTCGAGCCAGCCCTGGATCCAGCCGTTCATGAAGAGCCCGGCGACGATCGACAGCACGGCGAGCACGATGAGCGGCACCGTCATCACCAGCGGCGACTCGTGCGGGTGCACGTCCTTCTCCCAGCGCTTGGCGCCGAAGAAGGTCATCATCATGAGCCGCGTCATGTAGTACGCGGTCACGCCGGCGCCCAGCAGCGCCAGAACCCCGATGATGGTGTTCTCGTGGAACGCGGCCTCGATGATGTGGTCCTTCGAGTAGAAGCCCGAGGTGAACGGGAACCCGATGATGGCCAGGTAGCCCATCGCGAACGTGTAGAACGTGATGCGCATGCTCTTGGCCAGCGCGCCGTAGTGGCGCATGTTCACGTCGTCGTTCATGCCGTGCATGACAGACCCGGCGCCGAGGAACATGTTGGCCTTGAAGAAGCCGTGCGTCAGCAGGTGGAAGATCGCGAACGAGGCGCCCGCGGGGCCGAGGCCCGCGGCCAGCATCATGTAGCCGATCTGCGACATGGTGGAGCCGGCGAGCACCTTCTTGATGTCGTCCTTCGACGAGCCGATCCAGGCGCCCGCGAGCAACGTCACCGTGCCGACGATCGCCACCGCGGTGGTGGCCACCTCGGTCTGCGCGTAGATGGCGTTGGAGCGGACCACGAGGTAGACGCCGGCGGTCACCATGGTGGCCGCGTGGATGAGGGCCGACACCGGGGTGGGGCCCTCCATGGCGTCGAGCAGCCAGGACTGCAGCGGGACCTGGGCGGACTTGCCGCAGGCGCCGAGCAGCAGGAGCATGCCGATGATGGTGGCCCACACGGGGTCGAGCGACTCCGCGCCGGCGTTGACGTCGGCGAAGTTCACGCTGCCGAACATGGCCAGCATGGTGAAGATGGCCATGCTGAGGCCGAGGTCGCCGACGCGGTTGACGATGAACGCCTTGTTGCCTGCCGCGGCCGCCGAGGGCTTGTGCGCCCAGAAGGAGATGAGCAGGAACGAGGCCAGGCCCACGCCCTCCCAGCCGAGGAACAGCACCAGGTAGTTGTTGGCCAACACCAGGGTCAGCATGGCGGCGATGAAGAGGTTCAGGTACGCGAAGAACCGGCGGCGGCGGTCGTCGTGGGCCATGTAGCCGATCGAATACACGTGGATGAGCGAGCCCACCCCGGTGATCAGCAGCACGAAGAGGATCGACAACGGATCGACCAGCAGGCCGAACTCGATCGACCACGCGCCGGTGGCGATCCACTCGTAGACGCTCACGTCGATGTGGCGGGCGTCCTCCGGGCTGCCGAGCAGCTGCACGAACAGCAGCAGGCCCAGCACGAACGAGACGATCGGGGCGAGGGTGGCCAGGAGATGGCCCCAGGGGTCGGTCAGCTTCCCTGCCAGCAGCAGGAACGCGGCGCTGGCGAGCGGAATGGCGATGAGCAGCCACGCCATGGCGCCGGACCCGGACAGGGCGGACACGGATTCGAGGAGTTGCACGCTTCTAGCCCCTTAGAACTTCATCAGGTTGGCGTCGTCGACCGAGGCCGAGCGGCGGGCACGATACACGGCCACGATGATCGCGAGACCCACCACGACCTCGGCCGCCGCCACCACCATCACGAAGAACGCCGCGATGAGGCCGTCGAGATTGCCGTGGTAGTTGGCGAACGCGACGAACGCCAGGTTCGTGGCGTTGAGCATGAGCTCGATGCTCATGAAGGCGATGATCGCGTTACGGCGCAGCAGGAATCCCGCGACACCGATCGCGAAGAGGATCGCCGAGAGAACGAGGTAGCCCTCCGGGTTCATTCGTCGTCTCCTTCGATCTCGTCGGTCTTGCCGGCGATGGCGGCGTAGGCGGAGGTGGTGGGCGCCCGGAGCTCGTTCACGTCGACGATCACGCCGCGCATGGCCAGGGTCTTGGACACCGACTTCTCGGCGATCGTCCCGTCGGGCAGCAGCGCGGGCGTGGAGATGGCGTTGTGCCGGGCGAACACGCCGGAACTGGGCAGCGGGCCGGGGTGCACGCCGTCCTCGGCGTAGGCCCGCACGCGCTCCTGCAGGGACTCGATCTGGGTGGCCTTCTTCGTGAGCTGCTCGCCGTGGGCCAGGATCATGGCGCCGACGGCGGCCGTGATCAGCAGGGCCGCCGTGGCCTCGAAGATGAACACGTACCGCGAGAACAGCAGTGCGGCCAACGACGGGATGTTGCCGCCGTGCTCGGCGTTGGCCTCCGTGAGGCCCGCGGGGGCCCCGTTCACGGCGAACTGCCCGACCCCGAGGATCAGCAGCCCGCCGAGCCCGATCGCCACGAGGATCGCCGAGACGCGATGCCCGCGGATGGTCTCGACCACCGAGTCGGTGGAGTCGACGCCGACGAGCATGACCACGAACAGGAAGAGCATGAGGATGGCGCCCGTGTAGACGATGATCTGGATCACGAACAGGAAGGGTGCGTCGTTGGCGGCGTAGAGCACGGCCAGGCTGACCATGACGCCGGCCATCCAGATGGCCGAGTGGACGGGCTTGCGCGAGAGCAGGAGCCCGAGCGCGCACACCACCGCGATGGGTGCGCAGACCCAGAAGGCCACCTCACTGGCGGTCACCAGCGGGATCAAGGGCATCATCGGGCTGCTCCTGTGGTTGCGGCGGTGCGGGTGTCCGGCTTGCCGGTCTCCGGGAGGCCGAGGAAGTAGGCCTGCTCGTCGTGTCCGAGCCGGCGCGGGTGCGGGGGCTGCTCCATGCCGCTGAGCAGCGGGGCCAGCAGGTCCTGCTTCTCGTAGATCAGCTTGGTGCGCGAGTCGTCCGAGATCTTGAACTCGTTGGTCATGGTCAGGGCGCGCGTCGGGCACGCCTCGATGCACAGACCGCAGAAGATGCAGCGCAGGTAGTTGATCTGGTAGACGCGGCCGTAGCGCTCGCCGGGTGAGTAGCGGTCGTCGTCGGTGTTGTCGGCACCCTCGACGTAGATCGCGTCAGCCGGGCACGCCCAGGCGCACAGCTCGCAGCCCACGCACTTCTCCAGGCCGTCGGGCCAGCGGTTGAGCTGGTGCCGGCCGTGGAAGCGCGGCATGGTGACCTTCTCCGCGCCCTTCTTGTGCGGGTACGACTGCGTGAAGGTCTTGCGGAAGATCGTGTTGAACGTGACACCGAAGCCGGCCCACGGATCGAGCAGTCCCATCAGGATTCCTTCCCTTCGGTGGCGGCAGGACCAGCCGGCTCGGCCTCGTCCCCACGCCCGGAGACGACGCCCGCGAACTCGGGCAGGATCTGGCCGGCGCGCGGCGGCGTCGGGTACCCGCCGGCGAACGCGTCGAAGATCTCCGGCTCGTCACCGGCCTCCGCGAGCTCGGGCTCGTCGGCGACGTCGCTCCTCCCGCCGAAGATGAGGTACACCACGGCCACCAGGGCCACCGCCAGGCCGATGGTGTAGCCGGGTGCCACCGCGATCATGAGGATCCACACCAGCGAGATGGGGATGAGGCCCTTCCAGCCGAGGTTCATGAACTGGTCGTACCGGAAGCGCGGCAGCGTGCCGCGGAGCCAGACGAACACCGAGATCAGCAGCTGGACCTTGAGGAAGAAGAACACGGGGCCGAGCCACGGGTTGTTCATGAACGGGATCAGGTTGAGCGGCCACGGCGGCAGGTAGCCGCCGAGGAACAGCGTGGTGGCCACGGCGGAGACGGTGGCCATGTTGATGTACTCGGCCAGGAAGAACATCGCGTAGCGGAAGCCGGAGTACTCGGTGAGGTAGCCCGACACCAGCTCCGACTCGCACTCGGGCAGGTCGAACGGCGCGCGGTTGGTCTCGCCCACCATGGCGATGGCGTAGATGATGAAGGAGGGGAACAGCAGGATGGCGTACCAGCCGGTGATCCCCGGGTCGAACGTCGTGTCGGTGAAGGGCACCCGGAAGAGGATGGTCTGCTTCTGCGCCTCGACGATCTGCGAGGTGGACATGGACCCGGCCTGCAGGAACACCGCCACCATGGACAGGCCCATGGCGATCTCGTAGGAGATCATCTGCGCGGTGGAGCGGATCGAGCCGAGGAACGAGTAGGTGGAGTTGCCCGCCCAGCCGGCCAGGACGATGCCGTAGATGCCGATGGAGGCCACCGCGAGGATGAACAGCGTGGCCACCGGCAGGTCCGTGACCTGCAGCCTGGTGGTGACGCCGAACATCTCGACCTCACCGCCGAACGGGATGACCGTCCAGGTGGTGAACGCCGCGACACCGGTGAGGATGGGGGCCAGGTTGAACACCCACTTGTCGGCGTTCTTCGGCCGGAAGTCCTCCTTGACCAGGAGTTTCGCGCCGTCTGCCAGCGCCTGCCCCAGTCCGAAGGGCCCGTTCATGATGGGGCCGAGGCGGTGCTGCATCTTGCCGACGAGGCGGCGCTCGTACCAGACGTTGAAGATGGTCCAGACCAGGAGGATGACGAACAGCGCCACCACCTTGATCAGGATCAGCCACCAGGGGTCCTGGAAGAAGATGTTCATGCTCAGGCTCCTTCATCCACAGAGACGGCCGCGACGGCGGCGGGGGCGCCGGGTGTCGCGGGGAGGCGATCCACGCTGTTGGGGTTCAGCGGAACCCAGACCACGTCGTCGACCATGCCGGGGGTGACCTCCACGGGGAGGATGACGGCCACGCCGCCCGCCTCGACGGTGGCCACCTCACCGAGGCCGAGGCGCTCGGCCGTGGCGGCGGACACGCGGGCGACGGCGGGTCGGGCCGTGGCCCGGAGCGCCAGCTCGTGGTCGTTGCCCTGCGAGGCGTCGAGCAGCTCGCGCCACCCTGCCAGGCGGACGCCGCCGTCGGACGGGGCCGCCGGCGCCGTGGTGGGCGTCGCGGTGTGCTGACCCTCCCAGGCGCCGAGCTCGATGAGGTCGGCGTAGGCCTGCTTCGAGGCGCGGAACCCGAGGCTGGAGCCCATCGCGTCGGCGAGGGCGGCCAGGATCCTCAGGTCCGTCATGGGCGAGGTGATGTTCTTGTTGACCACCCGCACGCGCCCGTGGCGGTGCTCCCAGTTGAGGAAGTGGCCGGACTGCTCCTCGAGCAGCGCCGCGGGGAAGACCACGTCAGCGCGCTCGGTGACCAGCGACAACCGCTGTTCGATGCTGACCACGAACTCCGCCTTCTCCAGGCCGGCGAGCGCGGCGGCGGGATCGGCGAGGTCCGCCGGGTCCACGCCGGCCACGACCAGCGCCTTGAGTGTCCCGGCAGCGGCGGCGGCGAACTGCTCGTCCGCGGCCAGGCCGTCATCGGAGGGAAGCGAGGCGAGTCCCCAGTGCGAGGCCACGTCCACGCGGGCCGTGGCGTCGCCGACCGGGCGGCCACCGGGCAGGAGGCCGGGGAGGCAGCCCGCCTCGACGGCGCCGACGTCGCCGGCGCGGCGCGGGATCCACGCCAGCCGGGCGCCGCTGGCGTCCGCGAGGGCCGCGACGGCGCTCAGCAGGCCGGGGACGGTGGCTGCCCGCTCCCCCACCAGGAGCACGGTGCCGGCGTCGAGGCCGGGGAGCGCGTCCAACGCAGCGATCTCGCCGCCAGGCGCCACAGGCACGACGGTGGCGGAGAGCTTCTCGGAGCCGCGCGACGCGAACGGCGCCAGCGTGGTGACCTTGAGCCGGTTGCGGCGCACGGCCTTGCGGAGGCGGAGGAACACGATCGGGGACTCGTCCTCGGGCTCGAAGCTCACGAGGACCACCTGGGAGGCGGCCTCGAGGTCCGAGTACGTCACCGACTGCGCGAGCGGGCGGCCGGCGACCCGGGCCGCGAGGAAGGCGGCCTCCTCCGCGGAGGCGGGGCGGGACCGGAAGTCGACGCTGTTGGTGCCCAGGACGGCGCGCGCGAACTTGGCGTACCCGTAGGCGGCCTCGACGGTCAGCCGGCCGCCGGTCTGCACGCCGACGGAGGCGCCGGCGGCCTGGAGGCCGTGGACGGCCGCGTCGATGGCCTCGGGCCAGGACGCCGGCTGCAGCACGCCGTCGCGGCGGACCAGCGGGTGCGTGACCCGGTCGTCGCCGCGGCTGTACATGAAGCCGAAGCGGCCCTTGTCGCAGCTCCACTCCTCGTTGACCTCGGGGTTCGCCGAGGCGAGGCGGCGCTTGACCTGATGGTGGCGCTGATCGGCGCGCAGCTCGCAGCCGGAGGCGCAGTGCTCGCAGGTCACCGTGGTCGACACCAGGTCGAAGGGGCGGGCCTGGAACCGGTAGGCGGCCGAGGTCAGCGCGCCGACGGGGCAGATCTGCACCACGTTGCCGGAGAAGTACGAGTCGTAGGGGTCCTGCTCGTAGGTGCCGATCTGCTGGAGCGCGCCGCGCTCCACCAGGGCGATGAACGGATCACCGGAGATCTGCTCCGAGAACCGGGTGCAGCGGGCGCACAGCACGCAGCGCTTACGGTCGAGCAGGATCTGCGCGGAGATGCTGACGGGCTTGGGGAAGGTGCGCTTGAGCTCGCGGAAGCGGCTCTCGCCCGGGCCGTGCGAGAGCGCCTGGTTCTGCAGGGGGCACTCGCCGCCCTTGTCGCAGATGGGGCAGTCGAGCGGATGGTTGATCAGCAGCAGCTCCAGCATGCCCACCTGCGCCTTCTTGGCAACGGGCGAGCTGACCTGGGTGTTGACCTTCATCCCCTCGGCCACCGGCATGGTGCAGGAGGCCTGCGGCTTGGGGAATCCGCGACCGTTGCCGGCGTCGGGGATGTCCACCATGCACTGGCGGCAGGCGCCGACCGGGTCGAGGAGCGGGTGGTCGCAGAAGCGCGGGATGGCGGTGCCGATCATCTCGGCGGCGCGGATGATGAGCGTGCCCTTCGGGACGCTCACCTGGGTGCCGTCGATGGTCAGGGTGACCAGGTCCGGCTTCGGCGCAACCTCTTCGCCTGTCGTCGTCTTGGTGTCGACGCTCATCGGTGCGCTCCTTCCGCGGCGAACAGCGCGCTCTTCTCGTACGGGAACAGCTCCCAGGCCGGCGTGTGGTACCCCTGCTCGAACTCGGCCCTGAAGTGCTTGACCGCGCTGGTCACGCAGGCGACGGCGCCGTCGGCGAGCGCGCAGAAGGAGCGGCCGCCGATGTTGTCGCAGATGTCGAGCATCTTGTCGACGTCGCCCTCGACCGCGGTGCCGGCCTCGAACTTCATGAGCATCTGCACCAACCACCACGAACCCTCGCGGCAGGGGGTGCACTTGCCGCAGGACTCGTGCTTGTAGAACTCGACGAACCGCAGCGTGGTGCGCACGATGGAGGTGGTCTCGTCGAAGACCTGCAGCGCCTTGGTGCCCAGCATGCTGCCGGCGCCCGCCATGCCCTCGTAGTCGAGGGGCAGGTCGAGGTGTTCGGCGGTGAGGATGGGCGTCGACGAGCCTCCAGGGGTGAAGAACTTGAGCTCGCGCCCCCCGCGGATGCCGCCGGAGAGCTCCAGCAGCTGCCGCATGGTGATGCCCATCGGCGCCTCGAACTGGCCCGGCCGGGCCACGTGGCCGGACAGGGAGTAGAGCGTGAAGCCGCTCGACTTCTCCGAGCCCATGGACTTGAACCAGTCCGAGCCGTTGGCCAGGATCGCCGGGACCGACGCGATGGACTCGACGTTGTTGATCACAGTGGGCGAGGCGTACAGGCCCGCGACGGCGGGGAACGGCGGGCGGAGGCGCGGCTGGCCCCGTCGGCCCTCGAGCGAGTCGAGCAGTGCCGTCTCCTCGCCGCAGATGTAGGCGCCGGCGCCGGCGTGGACGATGATGTCCAGGTCGTAGCCGGTGCCCAGGATGTTCTTGCCGAGGTAGCCGGCGGCGTAAGCCTCACGCACCGCCTGCTGCAGGCGCCGGATGACGTGCAGCACCTCGCCGCGACAGTAGATGAACGCGGTGTGCCCGTTGATGGCGTAGGACGAGATGATCACGCCCTCCACCAGGGTGTGGGGCGTGGCGAGCATGAGCGGCATGTCCTTGCAGGTGCCTGGCTCCGACTCGTCGGCGTTGACCACGAGGTACTTCGGGTTGGGGTTGTCCTGCGGCACGAAGGACCACTTCATGCCCGTCGGGAAGCCCGCGCCGCCGCGGCCGCGGAGGTTGGCCTCCTTGACCAGGTTGACGACCTCGACGGGCTGCATGGCGAGCGCCTTGCGCAGAGCGCGGTAGCCGCCGGTGGCCTCGTAGCGCGACAGCTTCCACGAGTTGTCCTCGCCCCACTGGGCGGACAGGACCGGGGTCAGCAGATCGGTCACTTGGCGGCCTCCGGCTTCTGAGCTGCCTTGGCGGCCACCGGCTTGGCGGCCGTCGGTGCGGACCAGTTGTTCTCTCGGGCGATCTCGCGGCCCAGCAGGGACGCGGGACCGGCGGACGGGCCCTCGTCGGCGCGGCCGTCGGGGAACCCGGCGAGCACGCGCTCGGCCTCGCGCCACGAGGTGAGGGTGGCGCCGCGCGGCGACACGACCTCCTCACCTGCCATCAGCTTGTCCAGCAGGTCGTCGAGCTTGGCGGGGTCCATGTTGTCGAAGAACTCCCAGTTGACCATCGCGACGGGCGCGAAGTCGCAGGCGGCGTTGCACTCCAGCCGCTCGAGGGACACCTGGCCGTCCGGCGTGGTCTGGTTCTCGTCGATGCCGAGGCGCTTCTTGGCGCGGTCCAGGAGGATGTCGCCACCCATGACAGCACACAGCGCGGTGGTGCAGACGCCCACGTGGTGGGTGCCGGCGGGGCGCCTCTTGTACATGGTGTAGAACGTGGCCACGCCGGAGACCTGGGCGGTGGTGATGCCCAGCACGTCCGCGCAGACCTCGATGCCCCGGGGGCTGACGCGGCCGTCGACCGACTGCACCAGGTGCAGCATCGGCAGCAGCGCCGAACGGGGCTGCGGGTACCGGGCGGCCAGCTGGCGGAGCTCGTCGATCGTGGTGTCGTCGATGTTGGTCGACTGATCCGAGTAGTCCACCGAGCCGGACTCGGGGAAGTTGCTGGCAAAGTGGCCGCTCATCGGTCCACACCTCCAAGGACTGGGTCGAGGCTGGCGATCGCGACGACGACGTCGGACATCATGCCGCCCTCGCACATCGCGGGAATGGACTGCAGGTGGTTGAACCCGGGGTCGCGGAAGTGGACCCGGTAGGGGCGCGTGCCACCGTCGGAGACGACGTGGCAGGCCAGCTCGCCCTTGGGCGACTCGATGGCCTGGTACACCTGCCCGACCGGCACCTTGAAGCCCTCGGTGACGATCTTGAAGTGGTGGATCAGGGCCTCCATGGACTCGCCCATGATGTGCTTGATGTGCTCGTTGGAGTTGCCCTGGCCGTCGGCGCCGACCGACAACTGCGCCGGCCACGCGATCTTGGTGTCGGCGACCATCACGGGCTGACCCTGCGTGCGCTCGAGGCGCTCGTAGCACTGCTCGACGATCTTCAGCGACTCCCAGCACTCCTGCAGGCGGATCCGGAACCGGCCGTAGGCGTCGTTGGAGTCCCAGGTGACGGTCTCGAAGTCGTAGGTCTCGTAGCCGCAGTAGGGCTGGGTCTTGCGCAGGTCGAAGTCGTAGCCGGTGGCGCGCAGCGGCGGCCCGGACATCCCCATCATGGTGGCGGCGGTGAGGTCCATCACGCCGACGCCGGAGAGGCGCCCGATGAAGATGGGGTTCTAGTTGCAGAAGATGGCGTACTCCGGCAGGTGCTTCTTCAGCCAGTCGATGACGGTGCGGAGGTGGCTGAGCCCGTCCTCCGGCAGATCGTTGGCGACGCCGCCGGGGCGGATGTAGGCGTGGTTCATCCGCAGGCCGGAGAGGCCCTCGAGGAAGTCGAGGATCATCTCGCGCTCGCGGAACGCCACCGTCATGACGGTGAGGGCGCCGATCTCCATGCCGCCGGTGCCCATGGCCACCAGGTGCGAGGCGATCCGGTTGAGCTCCATCACCAGGACGCGGATGATGCTGGCCCGCTCGGGGACGTCGTCGGTGATGCCGAGCAGCTTCTCGACGGCGAGGCAGTACACCGCCTCGTTAAACAGGGGCGCCACGTAGTCCATGCGGGTCACGTAGGTGACCCCCTGGGTCCACGTCTTGTACTCCATGTTCTTCTCGATGCCGGTGTGCAGGAAGCCGATGCCCGGGCGGATCGAGGTGACGGTCTCGCCGTCCATCTCCAGGAGCAGGCGGAGGACGCCGTGCGTGGAGGGATGCTGCGGGCCCATGTTGACGACGATCGTCTCGTCGCCGCGTTCGGCCTGTTCGGAGGCGATGTCCGACCAGTCGCCGCCCTGCGCCAGGTAGACGCGGTCAGCCTTGTCGTCCTCTGACCCCGCGAAGACGTCTTCGGTCGCTGCGTGCGTGCTCATCAGGAGTAGTCCCTCCGGTTGTCGGGAGCGGGTACCTTGGCGCCCTTGTACTCGACGTCGACGCCGCCGAGCGGGTAGTCCTTGCGCTGCGGGTGGCCCTTCCAGTCGTCGGGCATGAGGATGCGGGTGAGCGAGGGGTGGCCGTCGAAAACGATGCCGAACATGTCCCACGCCTCGCGCTCGTGGTAGTCCACCATCGGGTAGGTGGCCACCACGGAGGGGATGTGCGGGTCCTCCTCGGGGCAGGAGACCTCGAGCCGCACGCGACGGTTGTGGGTATAGCTCAGCAGGTGGTAGACCGCGTGCAGCTCGGCACCCTTCTCCTGCGGGTAGTGCACGCCGGAGACCGAGACGCACACCTCGAAGCGCAGGTGGGCGTCGTCGCGGAACTGGCGCACGACGTCGAGCAGCTGCTCCCTGGGCACGTAGATGGTCAGCTCGCCGCGGTCGACCAGCACGCGGGCATCCGCGAGCGCCGGTATCAGCTCCAACGCGCGGGCGTGGATGCCGTCGAAGGGCTCACCGAAGGGCCCCTCGGAGCGGCCGGGCATCACTAGCTCTCGGGTGAGGCCGCCGTAGCCGGACGTGTCGCCGGACCCGCGCGACCACATGCCCTCGGTCCGGGCGAAGACGGGCTGGGAGGCCGGAGCCGCCGCCTGGGCCGGCAGGTTCTGCTCGGGCTGGGTCTCGCTCATCGCATGAGTCCCTTCATCTCGACCTTGGCCGGGGCGATGAGGGCGGCGCGCTCGGCCTCCTCGATGGCGGCCACCTCGTTGGCGCCGATGGGGCGCTGCTGCACCTTCTCACGCAGCTTGAACATGGCCTCGATCAGCATGTCCGGCCGCGGGGGGCAGCCGGGGATGTACATGTCCACGGGGAGGAAGTGGTCGCAGCCCTGCACGATGGCGTAGTTGTTGAACATGCCGCCGGAGGAGGCGCAGGCGCCCATCGAGATGACCCACTTGGGGTTGGGCATCTGGTCGTAGACCTGGCGCACGACGGGCGCCATCTTCTGCGACACGCGGCCGGAGACGATCATGAGGTCCGCCTGGCGCGGGGAGGCGCGGAACACCTCCTGGCCCCAGCGGCCGGCGTCGTAGCGCGGCGTGCCGTAGGCCATCATCTCGATGGCGCAGCAGGCCAGGCCCATCGTCGCGGGCCAGAACGAGGCCTTGCGGAGCCAGCCAAAGACACCCTCGACCGTGGTCAGGAGGATGCCGCTGGGGAGCTTGTCTTCGATACCCATATCCGGATTTCCCCTCAGTCCCAGTCGAGGCCGTTGCGGCGCAGGACGTAGAAGTATGCGATGAACACGGTGACGATGAAGATGATCATCTCCACGACGGCGAACGTGCCGAGCTGCCGGTAGGCCACGGCCCACGGGAACAGGAACACCACCTCGATGTCGAAGATGATGAACAGCATCGCGGTGATGTAGTACTTGACCGGGAACCGGCCGCCGCCGACGGGCTGCGGGGTGGGCTGGATGCCGCACTCGTAGCTGTCGTATTTGGCCCGGTTGTAACGGCGCGGACCGACGACGAGGCTCAGCGACATCGAGATCACGACGAAGACGGTGGCGAGAACCACCATGCCCACGATCGGGATGTAAGGATTCATGTCCTGTGTTTCCTTCCGGTCAGGCCGAGGGCGCAGCCTTGCACAGTGTGTTGATGATGCGGTCCATGGCATCACCGCCATGTGAGTCGGTGAGGTTGGCCAGCAGCTTCAACACGAAGCGCATCAGGGTCTTGCGGGGCAGCCCGTACTTGGTGCACAGGTGCATGATCCGCGGGTCTCCGATGAGCTGCACGAAGATGGTGCCGAGGCGATAGTAGCCACCAAGGCTGGCCTTGAGTTGTTCGGGGTAGGCCTGCATGGCCTTCTCGGCGGATCTGGTGCCCGCCCCGCGTGAAAACGCCTCGGCCAGGGCCGAGGCGGCCATCTCCGCCGATTCCATCGCGTAGGCGATGCCCTCCCCGTTGAAGGGGTTGACCATGCCGCCCGCGTCACCGACCAGGACGAGGCCGCGGCCGTAGTGGGGCTGCCGGTTGAACGCCATCGGCAGCGCGGCGCCCTGGACGGTGCCCACCATGTTCTGGTCCCGGAAGCCCCACTCCTCGGGGGTGTTCTCCAGCCAGCGCTTGAGGAGCGC
>Ga0073899_10002986_pt1 | contig 15130 bp, 14 predicted proteins | sample KloWWTmetaKNB5Ph_FD_88975 | JGI IMG/M metagenome (GOLD analysis project Ga0073899, IMG submission 88975) | Active sludge microbial communities from Klosterneuburg, Austria, studying microevolution and ecology of nitrifiers - Klosterneuburg... | ecosystem: Engineered > WWTP > Aerobic digester >...
GGCGGTGCCGCCGGTGGACAGCAGCTGGATGCCGTGACCATGCAGGGCCTGGGCGAATTCGACGATGCCGGTCTTGTCGGAGACCGAGAGCAGGGCGGTGGTCATGGTGTTTTCAGGTGGGATGTGAATCGTTTCGGACGCGTCGAAGGAACCCGGCTCATTCAGCGAGTTTGTGCTCCAGGAGCTTGCGGCGCAGCGTGTTGCGGTTGATGCCCAGCCACTCGGCGGCGCGGCTCTGGTTACCTTCGGCCTGGGCCAGCACGACTTCCAGCAGCGGGCGCTCCACGGCCTTGATCACCATGTCGTACAGGCCGTTGGGCTCCATGCCTTCGAGGTCGCGGAAGTAGATGCCCAGGTTGGCGCGCACCGCGGCGTCGATGGGCAACGGTGCCACCGCAGCGTCGGCCGCGGTCAAAGGGGAAGGCGTTGGGCTCGGGGGGGCGTCGCTCATGCGGCGTGGTCCAGTTCGAAGAGGGCTTGGTTCGCGGCGAGGGGGTCGGCCCCGGTGGGCAGCGGCCAGCTTGGGTGCTGCTCGGCCAGTTCACCCAGGAAGCGGTCGAGCGCCTCGTGCTGGGCGCGGGCACTGTCGATGCGGTTCATCGCCGCGCGGAAGGTTCCCCCACCCGGCAGGGCATGCACGGCCCAGCCGATGTGCTTGCGGGCGCTGCGCACGCCCAGGTGTTCGCCGTAGAGGCTGTAGTGGTCGTCCAGGTGGGCGAGCAGCCAGCCGCGCACCGCCAGCGTGGCGGGGGGCGCGCGGTGCTCGCCGTGGCGCAGGAAATGGTCGATCTCGCCAAAGATCCAGGGCCGGCCCTGGGCGGCGCGGCCGATCATCAGGGCGTCCGCACCGGTGGCCGCCAGCACGGCGGCGGCCTTCTCGGGGCTGTCGATGTCGCCGTTGGCCACCACCGGGATGTGCAGCGCGGCCTTGACCGCGGCGATGGTCTCGTACTCGGCCGCGCCCTTGTAGCCCTGCTCGCGGGTGCGCCCGTGCACGGTCAGCAGCGCGATGCCTGCGGATTGCGCGGCGCGGGCCAGGCGCAGCGCGTTGCGCTCGCTGTCGCACCAGCCGGTGCGCATCTTCAGCGTCACCGGCACGCCGCGCGGCGCACAGGCGGCCACCACGGCCTCGACGATGGCCAGCGCCAGGGGCTCGTCACGCATCAGCGCCGAGCCGGCCCAGACGTTGCACACCTTCTTGGCCGGGCAGCCCATGTTGATGTCGATGATCTGCGCGCCCGCATCGATGTTGAAAAGCGCGGCCTCGGCCATCACCTGCGGTTCGGTGCCGGCGATCTGCACCGCGATCGGGCCGGGCTCACCCTGGTGGTTCAGGCGGTGGCGGGTCTTGCGGCTGTCGCGCAACTGGGGCTGCGAGCTCACCATCTCGCTGACCGCATGGCCCGCGCCCAGACGCCGGCAGAGCTGGCGGAAGGCGCGATCAGTCACGCCGGCCATCGGCGCGACGAACAGGCGGTTCGGCAGTTCGTGGGGCCCGATGTGCATGAGGCGGGGCGTGGGGTGCTGCAAAAGGAGGCAGGAGTATAGCGGTGTGAACCTTTGCACGATCCCGTGCCGGCACCCTCCGGCCCCGCCGGCTGGCCCACTGGTGCTGTCTCAGTGCCACGCAACGAGGACAATGATCCGATGGAAGCCTGGCTCGAATCCCTGGTCGCCTCCCTGCTCGCGGCGCTTGCGCTGCCGCAGTACGGGCTGTCGACCGTCTTCATCGTCGCCACCATCTCCGCCACGCTGCTGCCGCTGGGTTCCGAGCCGGCGGTGTTCGGCCTGGTCAAGCTCAACCCGGAGCTGTTCTGGCCGGCGGTGCTGGTGGCCACCGCGGGCAACACGCTGGGCGGGGCGATCTCCTGGTGGATGGGCTGGGGGGTGGAAAAGGCCTATGAGAGCGTCACCCACCACAGCCCCGAGGTGCGCGCGCTGGCCATCCTGCAGCGCTTTGGCGCCAAGGCCTGCCTGCTGAGCTGGCTGCCGGTGGTCGGTGACCCGCTGTGCGCCGTGGCCGGCTGGCTGCGCCTGCCCTTCTGGCCCTGTGTGCTCTACATGGCGATCGGCAAGTTCGGCCGCTATGTCGTGATGACCGCCGCCCTGCTTTGGTTCTTCCCGGGTACGTTCACGCCCTGATCGGGACGACACGCCAAGGGCCTCCCCCTTTGGCGGGAGAGCCGATGGCCGGGTGCCGTTCATACTGCGCACCAGGAGCCCCGACGATGACGCCCACCCACACCACCACCGAATCCACCACCCCGGCCTACGACGAGCTGACCCGCCGCAATGAGCGTGCCTGGCGCCTGGAGCACCTCGGCTCCATTGCCGGCTGGGACCAGGCCGCCAACATGCCGCCCAAGGGCAACGAGGCGCGTGCCGCCGCGCTGGCCGAGCTGGGCACGCTGCTGCACGGCCTGGCCACCGACCCGCTGCTGCCCGAGCTGCTCGACCGTGCCGAGCAGGAGCCGCTGGAGGCCCTGCAGCGCGCCAACCTGCGCGAGATGCGGCGCGACTGGGTGGCCAACAACGCGCTGCCGGGTGGCCTGGTGGAGCAGCGCACCCTGGCGACCGCCCGCTGCGAGCACGCCTGGCGCACGCAGCGCCCGGCCAACGACTGGGCTGGCTTCGTCGAGAACCTGCGCCCGGTGGTGCGCATCGCCCGCGAGGAGGCGAATTGCCTGTCGCAGGCCACCGGGCTGGCGCCGTACGACGCGCTGATCGACCGTTTCGAGCCCGGCATGCGGGCGGCCGAGCTGGAGCGCCTGTTCGGCGACCTGCGGGGCTGGCTGCCGGACCTGATCGCGCGGGTGCGCGAGCGCCAGGCCAGCGAGACGGTGCTGCGCCCGCAGGGACCCTTCGACCGGGCCACGCAGAAGGCGCTGGGCCTGGCGACCATGCGGCTGCTGGACTTCGACTTCGAAGCGGGCCGGCTCGACGAGAGCACCCACCCCTTCTCCGGCGGCGTGCCCGAGGACGTGCGCCTGACCACCCGCTACCTCGACGATGACCTGCAGCAGGCGCTGTACGGCGTGATCCACGAGACCGGCCATGCCCGCTACGAGCAGAACCTGCCGCGCAGCCTGCTCGGCCAGCCGGTGGCACGGGCGCGCTCCTTCGGCATCCACGAGAGCCAGAGCCTGTCCTTCGAGATGCAGCTGGGCATGCACCCCGGCTTCATCGGCCTGCTGGTGCCGCTGATCGAGCAGCACTTTGGACACCAGGCCGCTTTCGCGCCGGACAACCTGGCGCGCCTGCTGACGCGGGTGCACCCTGGTTTCATCCGCGTCGATGCCGACGAGCTGACTTACCCGGCGCACGTGATGCTGCGCTTCGAGATCGAGCAGGCGCTGATCGGTGGCGAGATCGAGGTGGAGGACATCCCCACGCTCTGGGACCAGAAGATGGCGGCCTACCTGGGCGTGGACACGCGGGGCAACTTCCGCGACGGCGCGATGCAGGACGTGCACTGGCCCAGCGGCGCCTTCGGCTACTTCCCCTGCTACACGCTGGGGGCGATGTACGCGGCGCAGTGGTTCGCCGCGATGCGCCGCGCCACGCCCGACCTGGACCTGCGCATCGCCGCGGGCGACCTGGCGCCGGTGTTTGGCTGGCTGCGCGAGCACATCTGGCTGCCCGCCTCGCGCTGGCCCACGCCCGAGCTCGCCCTGCGCGCCAGTGGCGAGCCGCTCAACCCGGCGCACTACCGCGCGCACCTGGAGCGGCGCTACCTGGGCTGATCCCCGGATTGCCGTGTCCTCAGGGCGCCGGAGCGATCTTCGTGACCACGTAGGCGCCGTCGACCTGCTCGGCATCGAAGAGCACCTTCGCACCGGGCTTCAGGCCGTCGAGCATGGCCCGGTCCCGGGCGCGGAAGACCATCGTCATCGGGGGCATGTCCAGGTTGCGGATCTCGCCGTGCTTGAGGGTGAGCTTGCCCTGGGCGGCATCGATCTTGAGCACCTCGGCGGGCGTGCTCTGGGCCCGGGCGGGCAGGGCGGTCAAGCCGGCGGTGATCAGCACGATGCCCATCAGGGCGCGGGTCAGGGGTGTCTTCATCGGGGTCCTCGTGGGGTTGAACAGGGAACGGGGGCGTCAGCGGTAGGGCTGATAAACGCGCGAGCCGCCGTCGCGGGCGACCAGCAGCACGTCGTAGGGGTCGCGCCGGCCGCCGTATTCGGGGCCGTCCATGCCGGGCGAGCCCACCGGCATCGCCGGCACGGTCAGGCCCAGCGCGTCCGGTCGCTCCTTCATCAGCCGGCGGATCTCACGTGCCGGCACGTGGCCTTCGAGCACGTAGCCGCGTGACGGCAGGCCCGGGCCGGACAGGCGGGCGGTGTGGCAGGAGCCGTAGCGGTCGGGCAGGCCGAGCATCTTGCGCGCCGCGGCATTGCCCTGGTCGTGCACGTCCATGCGCAGCGTGCCGGCGCCGAACTCGCGCTCCAGGTGCGCCATCCAGTCCTTGCAGCAGCCGCAGCCTTCGGCCTTCCAGATCTCCAGCGTCAGCGGCGGTGCCGCCGCGGCAGCGATGGAGGGCAGGCCGCCGGCGATGGCGGCGCCGGCCAGGGCCGTGAGCTGCCGCAGCAGGGCGCGGCGGGGCAGGATGTGAGGGTGTGTGGACATCGGAAGCTTCCTTTCCAGAGTCAGTGGCCACCGTGCCCGCTGTGACCGCCGGGTTTGCGGGCGCGGAAGGGTGTGGGGGCCGTCGGGGTGGCAGGGGTGACAGGGGTGGCAGGGGTGGCAGGGGTTGGGGAAGTCGGTGGTGCGGAGGGCGCCGTGGGCGCTTCGCCGTTCCACAGGCGGGCGACGCTGCCCGGCGGGTGCTTGAACCAGCCCGGGTCGCTGTAGTCGCCCGGCTTCTGGTCGCGCCGCACCTTCAGCACACTGAACATGCCACCCATCTCGACCCCGCCGAAGGGGCCCTGGCCGGTCATCATCGGCGCGGTGTTCTCGGGCAGCGGCATCTCCATCTCGGCCATGTCGGCCATGCCGCGCTCGCCCATCACCATGTAGTCGGGGATCAGCTTCGTGATCTTGCGGGCCAGGCCGCTGTGGTCCACGCCGATCATCGTGGGCACGGCATGGCCCATCGCGTTCATGGTGTGGTGGCTCTTGTGGCAGTGGAAGGCCCAGTCGCCCTCCTCGTCGGCGATGAACTCGACCTGCCGCATCTGCCCCACCGCGATGTCGGTGGTCACCTCGGGCCAGCGCGCCGACTTGGGCACCGGGCCGCCGTCGGTGCCGGTGACCTCGAACTCATGGCCGTGCAGGTGGATCGGGTGGTTGGTCATCGTCAGGTTGCCCACGCGGATGCGCACCCGGTCGCCCTGGCGCACGTGGAGGCTGTCGATGCCGGGGAAGATGCGGCTGTTCCAGGCCCAGAGGTTGAAGTCCAGCATGGTCATCACCCTGGGCGTGGCGCTGCCGGGCTCGATGTCGAAGGCGTTGAGCAGGAAGCAGAAGTCGCGGTCCACCTCGGCGATCAACGGGTGTCTCGCTTTCCCCTCCACCTTCGGGTGGGTGATCCACATGCCGTGCATGCCCATCGCCATCTGCACCATCTCGTCGGCGTGCGGGTGGTACATGAAGGTGCCGGGGCGGCGCGCCACGAACTCGTAGACGAAGGTCTGGCCCGGCTGGATCGAGGGCTGCGTCAGCCCCGCTACGCCGTCCATGCCGTTGGGCAGGCGCTGGCCGTGCCAGTGCACCGCGGTGTGCTCGGGCAGGCGGTTGGTGACGAAGAGGCGCACCCGGTCGCCTTCCACCACCTCGATGGTCGGGCCGGGCGACTGGCCGTTGTAGCCCCAGAGGTGGGCGACGAAGCCGGGCGCCATCTCGCGCACCACCGGCTCGGCGACGAGGTGGAACTCCTTGACGCCGTCGCGCATGCGCCAGGGCAGGGTCCAGCCGTTGAGGGTGAGCACCGGGCGGTAGGGCCGGCCGTCGGGCGGCAGCAGCGGCGCAGCGGTGTCGGCGCTGCCGCGGCTGGCGGGCTCGGGCAGGGCGGCCAGCGCCACGCGGCTGACCGCGGAGGCCGCCACCGCGGCGCCGGCGGTGAACAGGGAACGTCGGGAAAGCATGGGGTGTCGGTCCGGGTTCAGTGACCGCCGCCCGTCGGGGCGGCGGCGGAGGGCGACGAGGTGGGGGCGCCAGCGGCACCGGGCGCTGCGAGCGCTGGGCGGCCCAGCAGGGCCATCTGCAGGTCGGCATCGGCGAGCCAGAACTCGCGCCGGGCGTCCAGCGCCGCCTGCACCGCGCCGATCTGCGCGCGCGCATCGGCCAGCAGCTCGAACACGCCGATCAGCATGCCGTTGTAGCGCAGCAGGTTCTCCGCGCTGACGCGCTGTGCCACTGGCAGCACCTCGGTCTGCAGGTGGCGGGCGATGTCCCCCGCGTGGCGGTACTGGCTCCAGGCCTCGCGCAGCTCGGAGCGGGCGTTGATCGCCACCTCGGCGCGGCGGTGCCGGGCGGCGGCCAGCGTCTGCTCGGCGCGGGCGATGCGGGCGTCGCCGGGGTCGAAGATCGGCAGCTCCAGGCCGACCTCCCAGCCGCGGCTGCGCTCGCCCTCGCTGTTCGAGCTGCGGGTGCCGCCCACCTCCAGCGCGGTGACGAAGCGGCTGCCGCGCGTCAGGCCCAGCAGCCGTTCGGCACGCTCGGTGTCTTCGCGGGCCAGCTGCACGTCCAGGCGCTGGGCCAGCGCCACGGCTTCGAGGTCGGGGCGGTCAAACGGCGCTGCCGGCGTGGCCGGCAGGTCCGGCAGCCGCTCGGGCAGGCGCAGCCCGCCGGGGCCGTCACCGGCCTGGTCGCCCCAGAGGCCCAGCGCCCGCAGCAGCCGCTCCCGGGTCGCGGTGGCGTGGCGCTCGGCGCGGGCCAGCTGCAGGGCGGCATCGGCCTCGAAGGCCTGCTCGCGTGCCTGTGCCAGCCGGTTGAAGTTGCCAGCGGCCCGCATGCGTGCGGCCAGTTCGGCCCCGGCCTGGGCGGCCTCGGCAACTTGGCGCCGGTAGCGCAGGGCCTCCTGCGCTGCCACGGCCTCCACCCAGGCCCGGCGGGTGGCGCTGACCTGCTCCAGCACCTGCAGCGCGGTGCGCGTCTGCGCCCGTGCGAGGCGCTCGTCCTCCAGCGCGCGGGCCAGCGGCATCAGCAGCAGCCGGCCGAGGCCGAAGTGCAGGCCGCGCTCCCACTCCACCTGGGTGCCGCTGCGGGTGCGGCTGAGCGTGAAGCCGGGGTTCGGCCAGCGCGCCGCCTGCACCGCCTCGGCCTGGGCGATGCCCAGCTCGGCGAGTGCCGCCTGCAGCCCGCGGTGGTTCAGCAGCGCCAGCTCGGCGGCACCGTCGATCGACAGCGGGGCGGCCAACAGCTGGTCGATCCGCGCGCGCGCCGCGTCCGACGGCGCACTGGCGTCCGGCCAGGCCATGAGCGCTTGCCCGGCATGGCGCTGCACCGCCGCCTGCACGGGGGCGATCGCCTGCTCCGGGGCGACGCTGGCGCAGCCGGCCAGCAGGGCAGCGCTGCCCAGGGCGAGGGCCAGCCGGCGCGGCATCAGGGTGCGGGCGGTCATCGCTGCGCCTCCCGGAGGTAGGCCCGCCAGCCGCCAGCGGCGCGCACGCGCTCGTTGGCGGCACGCCAGTCACCGACATCGGGTTCGCCCGGTGGGGGTCTGCTCGCCAGGCTGGATCGGTGCGTCAGCGCCGGCACGGGCGCGCCGGCATGGGAGGGGTCCTGCGGGCTGGGCGCGGACGCACCGGGCATCGACACGCCGGGCATCGGCGCCGGTTCGGCAGCCGCCGCGGCGCACAGGGTCGCGGCCAGTGCGGTAGCCACCGCGGCATTGCGCAGCGGGCCAGAAAGGAAAGGGAACATCGGAGGACCTCGCACACCGCGGCGCGCAGGGGCAGGCGGCGGTGGCACTGAACCATGAAGCGGCCGACAGCGATGCGGCCAGCCGGGCCTGGGTCAGGTGCTGCGGCGGGGAGGTCGGTAGAGGGGGGACGGTGCGCCGTCCGGGATGCCGCGCGGCGCGGCGCTCGGCAAGGGGCTCGCCGGCAAGGGCGCCGGCAGCAGGAGTTGCACCTCGGGGCTGGCGGCCAGCCCGGCGTGGCAGACCACGCACAGGGTGCAGCCCGCGTGGCTGGCGTGGTCGGCAGGGTGGTTGGGGTCAGGCTGGCCGCCAGCGGCGGCTTCATCCGCCAGGTCGAAGCCCGCGTTGGCGAACATCGCCTCGCAATGTGCCGTCGTCATCTCGGCTGCACCCGCATGGCCGCCTGCCGCAGGACTGGCGGTGGCGACCATCGCGGCGCCGCCCGTCTGCACGAGCCCGTTCTGCGCAAGCCCCATCTGCGCCTGTGCCCAGCCGCGCAACGGCAGCAGCGCCACCATCAGCCAGACCAGGCTGAGCAGGAGGGTGCGGGGCAGGGGACGCATGGCCTGAAGTATAGGCACGCCCCGGGCGCCAGGGCCGCACTGGGCCTGTGGTGGCCCGGCCGCGCGCAGGGCATCGGCGGGCGCGGCCTGCCGCGGCCGGAGGTCAGCGCATGCGCACTTCGCCGTCGAAGCAGACGAAGTAGTGCTTGTTGTCCTTGCCCGACCCGGCGTCCTCCACGAAGTTGCCGCCGCCACTGGCGCCCACCCACTTGCCCGTCAGGCCGGTGACGGTGTATGAGCCCGACATGGCGCCCGTGGCGGTGTAGGACTTGACCTTGCCGGTGATCAGGAACTTGTCGCCCTGGGCATCGCTGCGCACGCAGCGCAGCTCGCCGTTCGGCTTGCCATCGATCACTTCGTTGAACAGTACGCAGGGGCCGTAAGCACCCTTCAGCGGTGACTGGGCATCGCGTGTCACGTAGCCGGTGCCGTGGGCACCGGCCGTGATGATGACGTGGTTCGGCGCCACCTGCATCACATCCACGTGGGTGTAGTAGGCCCCGTAGCAGCTCTGGGCGTCGATCGTCGCAGCCGTCGCCGACGCGCCGATGGCGGCGGCGGCGCAGGTGGCGACCACGACGGCCCTGCGGCCGGTGCGGTGCAAGGTTGGGCGGCCGGTGCTGCGGATTCGGCTCATGTGGTTTCTCCTTTCGTGGCGGGCGGTTTCGGTGCCCCTGCGGCGCTGATCGCGCCGATGGCACAGATGGCGTGGACGGTGCAAACGGTGCAAATGGCGCCGGCGCAGTGACAGGTCAACGGGTTCGGCTGCCTCAACCCTGGGCTGCCACCTCCCAGTGCTCCACCACTGGCGGGGCGATGAAGTAGGCGGCAAAGCGCCCCAGGATCTGCTTCAGGTGCTCGCTTTCCGGGCCGGTGGCATTCGCCTGCGCCTGGGTTTCCCAGGTGAAATGCGAAATGCCCTTGCCGCTGCTGCGGTCGATCAGCAACTGCCCGCCGGTGCAGCCCGGCTGGCGGCGTGCGGCGGCCACCGCCTCGTCTCGCCACAGCGCCACCACTTCGTCGATCTTCTCGGGCGCCACGCGCACGGTCACGGTTCGTGTGTACATCGTCGTCTCCTGGGTCAGGCCGGCTGCGGCACGAGGTTGAGGCCCAGGCAGCGCAGGAAGGTCGCGCTGTCGTAGTAGCCCACGACCTGGGTGATGCCGCCCGGGCCGACCTCCACCACGTCGATCCCCTCCAGCCGTACCGCTCGCCCGCTGGGGGGCATTTCGTTGAACGGACCGGTCTGATGCCCTTCGAGCACCCAGGGCACATGGGCCACGGTGGCGCTCACGGGGAAGGGCCCTCCGTATGCAAACGACAGATCCGGAAGGCCTCCGAACATGGCAGCGGCAAACCCCTTGAGGGGCTCGCCGCCGATGGCTTGGACCGTGAACGGGTCGCGGTAGGTGCCACCGGGCGCGAAGGTGGCCATCACCGCGTCCAGGTCGCGGCGGTTCCAGGCGTCGAAGTACGCACGGCTGAGGGCAACGGGGTCGTGCAGGCTCATGGGGCTCTCCTCGACAGGCGACTCGGGCGGCAGCCGAGAAATTCACCTTGCCGGCGACGACTTTCCAGAGGTGGCGTTGCCGCAGCGTTTCAGCAGCGTTTCAAACCCACGGCAGCGACAGGGAAATGGATGCGGTTCTGAAACGCCACAGAAACGCCCCCTGTTCTCCACTCGCGTCGGGAGCAGGCGCGCGCACCGGGTGCGCGCGTCTTGTTCGGTTCACCGTCAATCACCAACTCGTTCGAACTGGAGGCAAGTCGTGGCACGCAGATTCCTCACCCCACAAAACACGCAGCGCAGCGAAGGCGCTGATGGTGAAGTCGATGCCCTGGGACGAGAGGGCCTGTCATGGTGGTTCGCTCCGCAAGACGATCAAGGCCTGCCGATGCCCGACTTGCAGGCGGCAGGCCAACTGCAGGCCTTTGCGGCAGCCACCCTGCAGGCCGTGTCGGCGGCGCTGGCCGTTTCGCCCTTGGCCCTGGTCGGGGGCACCACGGGAGCGGACAGCCTGTCCGGCACGGCTGCCGATGACCTGCTGCAGGGCCTCGGCGGCAACGACACCATCGACGGTGCTGGCGGCAATGACCTCGTCTACGGCGGTGAGGCGGGCAACGACGTCGGCAGCGGGGACGACTCGATCACCACCGCGGAGGGCAACGACACCCTCTACGGCCAGGACGGCAACGACTCCATCCTGGCCGGCGAAGGCGATGACTTCGTTGACGCAGGTGACGGCAACGACACCGTCTGGGGTCATGCGGGCATCGACACCCTCTATGGCGGCAGCGGCTCGGACCACCTGTCGGCCGGGCTTCCCATCGCGGGAGTCCTCCTGGTCGGCGGTGGCCTGATCGATGGCGGCAGCGGGGACGACGCGATCAGCTCGCGCGAAGAGGACTTCGTTCGGGTGCCCTACGAGCCGATCGTCATCAAGGGCAACACCGTGATCGGCGGCGACGGCAACGACCAGATCGAAGCCAGCGGGCAGGACGTGCGCCTTTACGGCGACCTGGTGGACCCGGCGTTGCCGGTCACCGCCGGCAACGACTTCATCCGCAGCTTCGGTGGCGGCGTCGACTCCAGGGCGTTGATCCTGGCCGGGCAGGGCAATGACAGCGTGTCGTCCTCCAATGCCGACTTCAGCACGATCGACGGCGGAGACGGCAATGACCTGCTGACGGTGGCGTGGGACGGCCAGTCCACCCTCATCGGTGGCAGCGGAGACGACACGCTGTCCGTCACCTTCTTCAGCGGCGACTTCGGCAACCCCTTCGAATCGCGCGGGCTGGAGACCACCCGCCTGGAGGGCGGCAGCGGCAACGACAGCCTGCTGGTCGACTCGAACGTGGACACCAGCGGCGGCCAGACCGAGATCACCCTGCTGGGCGGTGACGATGCCGACAGCCTCACCGCCCAGGACAACGAAGCCGACAACAACGCCAGCCGTGGCATGGCGCATGTGACGCTGGATGGGGGCAATGGCAACGACGTGCTGAGCGTGTCTGGCGGGCTGGACGTGCGGCTCACTGGCGGGGCCGGGCGCGACACCTTTGTCGTCACGCAGGCGCAGTACCTCACCCAGACACTGGGGGCGCGGGTGTTCGAGAACCTGGGCGGCACCCAGACGTCCGTGGCTGCCGAGCCCCTGCGGATCACCGACTTCCAGGCCGGCGGCAGCGGTGACGTGCTGGACCTCAGCTCGGTCCTCGCCGGTTCCGCCGTTGGCTACCTGGCCGGTTCCAACCCCTTTACCAGTGGCCACCTCAGCGCCCAGCAGGTCGGCGCCGACACCCACATCGTCTTCGACCCGGACGGATTGGGCGCCGGTGCTGCCAGTCCGTTGGCGCTGGCTGTGCTGCAGGGCGTGTCCGTCGGCGGGTTGGTCGCAGCCAATTTCCTGCCGAGCCAGTACATCGCGCCCAACCTCCCGCCTTCCGGCACCGATGCGGTGCTGACCTTGCAGGAAGACCAGTCCCGCACACTCTCCGCCGCCGACTTCGGTTTCACCGACCCCAACGCCGGCGATGCGCTGGCCTCGGTCACCCTCCTGAGCCTGCCGACCCGGGGCCAACTGCAGCTCAACGGTGCGGATGTCACCCAGGGACAGGTGGTCGCGGCGTCCAGCCTGGCGGCCGGCCAGCTGGTCTTCCGACCCGGCGCCGACGAAAACAACGGCGGCGCGACGTTGTATGCCCAGCTGGGCTTCACCGTTTCCGATGGCAGCCTGTCGTCCACGGCGCACAACCTGACCTTCAGCGTCACCGCGGTGAACGATGCCCCGGTGCAGTCCGGCGCCGGCGTGGCGCCGTTGGCGACAACGCTGGGTCAACCGCTGAACTTCTCCTCGGCCGTGTTGCTGACGGGTTGGCAGGACGTGGACGTGGGAGATGTCATCCAGGCCAAGCCGGTCAGTGTCAGCAGCGGCAACCTGGTCAACTCCGGCGGCTCCAGCTGGACCTTCACGCCGGCCGCGGGCTTCACGGGGGACGTGACGCTTCAGTACGCGGTGTTCGACCTGCAAGAGAGCGCAGGCATCGGCAGCGCCATCATCCGTGTCGCGGCAGCAGGCAACCAGCCCCCTACGCTGGTTGCAGCGATGCCCGACCAGCAGGCGGCGCAGGACTGGCTTTTCAGCGCAGCGCTGCCGACCAACATGTTTGTGGATGCGGACAGTGCCAACTTCGCCCTGAGCGCCAGCCTGGCCGACGGCAGCGCCTTGCCGAGTTGGCTCACCTTCAACGCAGCGACCCGCAGCTTCAGCGGCACGCCCACCGTCGCGCCCACCAGCAAGGCTCCCACGCTGCTGGACATCAGGGTCACGGCCACCGACACCCAGGGCGCGTCCACCAGCGATACCTTCGTGTTGACGGTGAACTGGACGAGGAACATCAACGGCAGCGCCGGCAGCGACGTGCTGGAGGGGAGCATTGCCAACGAGACCCTCAACGGCGGAAACTCCAATGACACCATCCGCGGCAACGGTGGGACCGACCAGATCTACGGCGGCTCCGGCAATGACTCCCTGATCGGGGGATCCTCTGCAGACTACCTTGTGGGAGGCACAGGCGCGGACACCATGGAAGGACGGCAAGGAAATGACAGGTACGCCGTTGACAACCTCCTGGATGTGGTGATCGAAACGGCCGGCGGCGGCGACGATACTGTCTTCGCGACAGGCATCAACTATGAACTGCCCTTTGAGGTAGAGCACCTGAACCTGGCGGCAACAAGCACGGCACCTTCCTCCATTCTGGTCGGTCGCGGCAACAATCTATTCAATCGAATCACGGGAAGTACAGGTGCGGACTCGATCGACGGCCTCGGCGGCGACGATACGCTGACTGGCGCTGCCGGAAGCGACACGCTGCTCGGAGGGGAAGGCAAAGACCGGCTCTTTGCATATGTTGCCAACGCCAAAGATCCCATCGCAAATATCCTGGACCGGCTCGAAGGTGGCCTGGGCGACGATCTCTACGAAATCGATTCCGCCAACGACCTGGTGATTGAAAACCCAGGCGAGGGACTGGACACGCTGCGATCCTGGGTGACGTTCACGCTGGGCCAGAATGTTGAAGTCCTGCAATTGCTCGGGACGATTGAGGCGCTGAACGGATTCGGCAACGGTTTGGACAATGGCCTGACCGGAAACGCCGGGAACAACCGGCTGGAAGGGGGCGATGGGAATGACACCTTGACGGGCGGCCTCGGCTCGGACACCTTGGTGGGCGGCTCCGGCAATGACCGGCTTTTCGGACTGGTTGCGAACGCACAAAATCCCAACGACGGCGATCGCATGGAAGGTGATGCCGGCGATGATCTTTATCAGGTGGACTCCACCAATGATGTGGTGGTGGAGAACCCCGATTCTGGATATGACCGGGTTCAGTGTTGGAACTCCTATACCCTCGGCGCCAATGTAGAAGACTTAATATTGCTTGGGACGACCGGCAACACATTCTTGGCCGGCAATGAACTGAATAACGTGCTGATCGGGAATTCGGGCATTAACCTACTCTCCGGAATGGGCGGTGCCGATTCGATGTACGGAGGTGGCGGATCCGATTCTTACGATGTAAACGACGTTGGAGATTACGTAATTGAATTAGTAGGCGGAGGCACCGGAGATGTCGTGTATTCACGCCTAACAAGCTACACTCTTCCAGATAATGTGGAAGGACTATCTATGCTTGGGATTTCGTCACGAAACGGGACGGGAAACTCTTTGGCAAATACCCTTGTCGGGAATGAATTCAACAATCGGTTGGACGGTGGAATTGGCGCTGACTCGGTATATGGCTTGGCCGGGGCCGATTGGATCGCGGGCGGCGCTGGAAACGACTCGCTCATCGGTGGGACCGGCGGCGACACCTTTGTGTTCGACACCACGCTGAACGCCACCCCCAACGTGGACCGCATCAGCGACTTCAACGGCACCCCAGACCCGGTGACCGGCGAGCAGGATCACTTGTGGCTGGACGACGCGGTGTTCACCGCCTTCACCGGGCTCAGCAGCATTGCCGGCTCCGCGCTGCTCAGCGGAGCCGGCTTGACGAAGGCCAGTTCGGTGGATCACCGGCTGATCTACAACACCACCACGGGCGCGCTGTACTACGACCCTGACGGCGTAGGCGGCACCGCGGAGACTCAGTTCGCGTTGCTGACAAACCGTGCGGTGCTGGACAGCACGGACTTCTTGGTGGGGTGACGCCGCGGCAGTCGGGCGGCGGTCAAGACCACCACAAGAAGAAGGTGTGCGACATGGGTGCCACATTCCACGTCCTGGGTGGGGCTGCAGATCCGCCGGCGGGGCCACCCGCTCAGGTCCTGCACGGCACAAGACGACCCGTCTCGGTATGCACCGGCCCGACTCCTTGTGCGGCGCAGCAGGCTCCTAGAATCGGCGGCATCGGTGGTGCTGGTCGCCACCCCTTCCGTGTCCCCCACCTTTGCCCCACGCCGGAGCCCGCATGACCCACACGCCCGTCGACCTCTCCCACATCGTTCCGCGCGACAAGGCCGAGATCCTGTCGCAGGCGCTGCCCTACATCCGCAAGTTCCACGGCAAGACGCTGGTGATCAAGTACGGCGGCAACGCGATGACCGACCCGGCGCTGCAGCAGGACTTCGCCGAGGACATCGTGCTGCTCAAGCTGGTGGGCATGAACCCGATCGTGGTGCACGGCGGTGGCCCGCAGA
>Ga0073899_10002989_pt1 | contig 15122 bp, 12 predicted proteins | sample KloWWTmetaKNB5Ph_FD_88975 | JGI IMG/M metagenome (GOLD analysis project Ga0073899, IMG submission 88975) | Active sludge microbial communities from Klosterneuburg, Austria, studying microevolution and ecology of nitrifiers - Klosterneuburg... | ecosystem: Engineered > WWTP > Aerobic digester >...
CGCGACAACTGCGACATTGTTGGCGGTTCTTGCGCCCGATCGGCATGGCGCGGCGCCAAACCGGCGCGTGCGTGCGGTAAGCTTTTCGGGTCGCGACCGTGCACCTTGCGGCAGGGATTCCGATACCCTGTACTTTGTCGCAGAAGCCCGCACTCGTGTATAAGCTCTTTTCCTTGGTGTCTTCGATCCCTACCCATGATGTCTGCGCTGTCCCTCGGTTTGCCCCGCCGTTCATGGGCGTCGTGCTGATGCGGGCCGTCGCGAATGCCTGGGCCATGCTGGGGCTGCTGGCGAGCCTGCCGGTGGCGGCCGGCACGGTGCAGTTTCAGCTGCAGGATGCCGCTGGCAAGCCGCTGGGCGATGCCGTCGTGTTTCTGGAGTCGCGCGAGGCCCGTGCGCTGGTCAAGCCGGCGCAAGGCGCCGAAATGGCGCAAAAGGGAAAGCAGTTCGATCCGACGGTCCTGGTCGTCCCGGTCGGCACCTCGGTGGGATTTCCGAACCGCGACACGGTGCGCCACCACGTTTATTCGTTTTCACCCGTCAAGACGTTCGAGCTCAAGCTGTACAGCGGCGTGCCAGCCAATCCGGTGGTTTTCGACAAGATCGGCATTGCGGTGCTGGGTTGCAACATCCATGATGCAATGACCGCCTGGGTCGTGGTGGTCGATACACCGTATTTCGGCCGCAGCACGCCAGCCGGTTCGGTCGCGCTGGCGCAGATTCCACCGGGCAACTACCGACTGCGGCTATGGCACCCGGCGCTGCCCGTCGGAGCGCCTGCCATTGACCAGGCCCTTGTCGTGACAGCCGCCGACCAGAACGTGAGTTATCGATTCACCGGTATCAACGGTCCATGACGACGCGCCGAGTACCGGAATGGGGTTTGTCCTCGCGGATCGTGGCGCTCTCCCTGCTGTTGCTGTTGCTGGTACAGGCGGCGGTTTTCAGCGTCGTGCGCATCAGCATCGAGCAAAGTGCGCGGCGCCAGGTCGCGCAGGAATTGCAGGTCGGCGAACGCGTCTGGCGCCGACTGCTCGACCAGAATGCGCAACAGTTGCGCCAGGGTGCGAGTGTGCTGGCGGCCGATTTCGGCTTCCGCTCGGCGGTCAATACCGGTGACCTGGAGACCATTCGCTCGGCACTGGAGAACAACGGCGCGCGTATTGGTGCCACCATCACGGCGCTGGTGGACACACGGATGGAATTGCGCGCGGTCGGAGAGGCGGTCGATGCCAGCGATCTTGCGCCAGTGCTGGGCGAACTGATGGGGCCGCTGTCGCGCGATGTGCAAGGCAGCCAGGTGGCGCTGGTGCATGGAATTCCGCACCAGTTTGTGCTGGTCCCGATGAAGGCGCCGGTGCTGGTGGGATATGTGTTGATGGGGTTCCCGATCAACCAGAAGCTGGTCGACGACATGCGTGCCATCTCCGACATGCATCTGGCGCTGCTGAGCGACGCAGGCGGCGTCAACGGGCGAATCGTGGCCACGACGCTGCCGCCCGACGCGGCGTTGGCCTTGCAACAACACCTGGGTGATGTGGCGGAACTGCCCAACCATGGGGATCTGCTGATTGCGCGCAGTGTCAAGCTCGACACCGGCGCGGCTGTGGGGGGAGTACGCACCTTGTTGCTGCGCTCGCTCAACGATGTGGTGGCGCCATTCCGGCAGGCGCAGGTGGCGCTGGCCTGGATCACGGCGATGGGAGTCGTGCTGTTCGGCGTCGGCAGCGTTTTTGTCGCACGCCGGGTGACCACGCCCCTGCGTGCGCTGGTGGGGGCTGCGCGCAGGCTCGGTCTGGGCCGGTATGACGTGCCGATGGAGCATACCGAGCGGCGCGACGAAATCGGCGGTCTGGCCAAGGCGTTTGACCAGATGCGGATCGATATCGGCGCGCAACAGGTCGAGATTCGCAGGCTGGCCTACTGGGATCGGTTGACGGGCCTGCCCAATCGCGCTCGCTTTCGCGAGGCCCTGCAACATGAGATTGACCTCCAGGGCGCGGTAGCAGAAATGGGCCGCGGCAGTCTGGCAGTGGTGATGCTGGACATCGATCGGTTCAAGCATGTCAACGACGTGCTGGGATATTCGTTCGGTGACCTGCTGCTGCTGGCTGTGGCGAAGCGACTGACACAACAGGAATTGCGCACTGGAGACATGGTGGCCCGGCTTGGCGGCGACGAATTCGCTGTATTGCTCACGCTCAGTGATGCCCCCAGCGCATTGGCGGTGGCGCAGCGTATCGCCAAGTCGTTCGAAATTCCGCTGGCGTTCGACGACCAGACGGTCGACCTGAGCGCAGGGATCGGCGTGGCCTGCTGGCCCCTGCATGCGGATGACGCCGACACCTTGTTGTCGCGCGCCGAGGTCGCGATGTATGCGGCCAAGAGCAAGACCACCGGCATCCAGCTGTACGATCCGGTGCTCGATTCGTCCAGCACCCAGACCCTGTCCTTGTTGACCGAGTTGCGCCAGGCGATCGACCATGATGAGTTGCGCCTGTTCCTGCAACCCAAGGTCCGCCTCAGTGACAACGCCGTGGTGGCAGCCGAGGCACTGGTGCGCTGGCAACATCCGGTGCGGGGCCTGGTGCCACCGCTGGAATTCATTCCGTTTGCCGAGCAGACCGGCTTCGTGCGCCAGCTGACGCTGTGGGTGTTCGATCGTGCGGCCGCCATTTGTGGCCAGCTCGGTGAGCAGGGGCAGACGCTGCGGCTGTCGATCAACCTGTCCACCCGCGACATGCTCGACGTCGAGCTGCCGGCGCGGCTCGAGCAGATTTTGCAGCGGCACCAGGCGCCAGCCGATGCCTTCTGCCTGGAGATTACCGAGAGCGCGATCATGGACGATCCGCAGCGTGCGCTGGCCACGCTCAATACCTTGTCGCAACGGGGCTTTGCGCTCTCCATCGACGACTTTGGTACCGGGTATTCGTCACTGGCTTATCTCAAGCGGCTGCCGGTCGACGAACTCAAGATCGACAAGTCATTCGTCATGAACATGCAGGACGACGATGACGATGCCAAGATCGTGCGCTCGACCATCGACCTGGCCCACAACCTTGGGTTGACGGTGGTGGCCGAAGGTGTCGAGAATGAAATGATCCTGGACAAGCTGCGTGCGCTGGCCTGCGATGAGGCGCAGGGTTACCACCTGGCCAGACCAATGGCCGCTGATGCATTTCCAGCATGGCGCCAGCGCTGGAGCGAGCAGCAGGCAATGGTGGCTTGAAGGATCGAACCGATGCAATACCGTCCGCTGGGCCGCACCGGCCTGAAGGTTTCATCGCTGGTGCTGGGCACCGACAACCTGGCCAATCCGACGCCCGAGGCCGAGAGCCTGGCAATGCTCGATGCGGCCGTCGCAGGCGGCATCAACCTGATCGATACCAGCAACAGCTACGCCGGTGGCCAGGCCGAGCGGCTGATCGGAAAATGGCTGGTCCAGCGCCAGCGGCGCGACGATGTGCTGATCGCGACCAAGGTTTTTTATCCGACCGGCCCCGGCATCAACGAGCGCGGCTTGAGCCGCAACCATATCGTGAAGGCCTGCGAAGATTCGTTGCGGCGCCTGGGAACCGACTACATCGACCTGTACCAGACGCACAGGCCCGACCCGCAAACGCCGATCGAGGAGACGCTGGCGGCGCTCGACCTGCTGGTGCGACAAGGCAAGGTGCGCTACATCGGAACCAGCACTTCGCCGGCCTGGCAGCTGGCGCAGGCGCAGCATGTCAGCACCGCGTTGGGCTTGGCGCATTTCGTGTCGGAACAGTCGCCGTACAACCTGCTTGAACGGCGTGTCGAAAACGAACTGGTGCCGGCCTGCCAACGGTATGGGCTGGCCTTGTTCACCTGGTCGCCGATGGCCATGGGCATGCTGGCGGGCCGATATGCGGTGGGCAATGCGCCGGCGCAGGACAGCCGCGCGGGATTGCGTGGAGGCATCTATGCTGAAAGGGTTACCGAACGCGCAATCGCGCTGGGTGTCCAGTTCTCCGCGTTGGCGCGCGCACACGGACACGATCCGGCGCAGCTGGCCTACCTGTGGGTGAAAGACCAGGTGGGCGTCACCGCGCCCATCATCGGTCCGCGCACGCTGGCGCAGCTGCAACAGGCGCTGCCGGTCGGTGACATGGCATTGCCCGCTGACATTCGCGTGGCTTGCGACGCGCTGGTGCCTCCCGGAGGCGTAGTGGCAAGTTTCTTCAATTCGGCGGCCTGGATGCGCTGCAAGCATGTCTGACCCGCGCCACAACAGACCCGGCCCGCGCTGCCGGCTGGCTCAATCACCGGTAATGCGGCAGAGCGCAGACCTAGAATGCCAAGCTGATCCAATCAACCAGGCCAAGCATGAAACCACTGCGCATGTTGTATGTGGAGGACAACGCTGAGCTTCGCGAGACATTCCAGGAAATGCTGGAAGGCGAGCAGCGTGAAGTGGTGGCCTGCGGCACCGCAGAGGAAGCGCTGGTGCTGTGGAGCGCCGGTGAGTTCGATGTGCTCGTGACCGACATCAGCCTGCCTGGCATGTCCGGCACCGATCTGGCACGCCGCATTCTTGCCGTGCAACCCGACCGCTGGATCGTGCTCTGCTCAGGCTACCAATATGGCGATGCGCTCCGTGCACTGGGGCCACGCGTACGGGCACTTTCCAAACCCTTCGAACTGGAGGACCTGGATCGCCTGATGGGCGAAATCCGCTTGTCACTGGGTGGTGCGCCATGACCATGCGATTCATGGATGGCGGCGGCGTCATGGGCGCGATGCTGCGCGCCCACCCCTGGACGGCGACGCCGCTGGGTCCATCGGCGCAATGGCCCGCGCAGCTCAAGACCCTCGTCGGTGTCATGCTCAACGCACCGCAGCCGATGTTCGTCGTCTGGGGGCCAGGGCAATGCATGCTCTACAACGATACCTATGCCGAAATCCTGGGTGGGCACCATCCGGCATTGGGGCAGCCGTTTCTGGAGGTCTGGTACGAGATTCGTGACGACGTGGAGCCGATCATGGCGCGGGCGTATGCCGGCGAGCCGATCTACATGGATGACATCGAGCTGATGATGCAGCGCCACGGCCATGCAGAGGAAACCCATTTTTCGTTCTTCTATGCCCCGGTGCGCGGCGATCACGGCGAAGTGCTCGGTGTATTTTGCGCCTGCAACGAAATCACCCGGGAGGTGCTTGCCAAGCGCGAACACGCAGCCGAACTCGATCGGCTGCGTGACATGTTCGCGTTGTCGCCCAGCTTCGTGGCGGTGCTGCGCGGGCCGGAGCATCGATTTGATCTGACCAATGCGGCCTACCTCAAGCTCATTGGGCATCGCGATGTGATCGGCCTGCCGGTGCGCGCAGCCTTGCCGGAACTCGAGGGGCAGGGCTTCCATGAACTGCTTGACCGGGTCTACCGCTCCGGGGAGGCCCATAGCGGCCGCGCTGTGTCGGTCAAGTTGATTCCCCAGGTGGGCGCCGAGCCCGAGGAGCGGATGCTGGATTTTGTCTACCAGCCGATGCGCGGTGCCGATGGACGGGTCAATGGCATTTTCGTCGAAGGCGTGGACGTGACCGAGGTCTTCATCCAGGCCCAGGACCTGCGCGAGAGCGACGAAAAATTCCGATCTTTCTCGCGGCTGGCCCCGAACCAGATGTGGACCTCGCGCGCGAACGGTCATCTGGATTGGTTCAACGACCAGACACTGCGTTACAGCGGCGTGGACATCGAGGCACTCGTCGGTGATGGCTGGGCCAGGCTGTTGCATCCCGACGACGTGGCCCGTGCCGCATCGACCTGGTCGACCGCACTGCACAGCGGCGCAAACTATGAAATGGAATTCCGGATCCGCCGTGCCGATGGCGTATACCGCTGGCACCTGGTGCGTGCCTTGCCGGTACGCAACGCCCGCGGCGACATCGTGCGCTGGGTTGGCACCAACACCGACATCGAAGACCAGCATGCCGACCGCGACCAGCTGCGCGAGATCAACGCCACGCTGGAGCGCCGCGCGGATGAGCGTACGCGGGAACGGGAGCGGATGTGGAGCAGTTCGCCCGACCTGATTGCGATGATCGATCCGCAGGGCATCTTTCTCGACGTCAACCCGGTGTGGACCAGCGCACTGGGCTGGGATCGGGAGCAGATCGTCGGCAAACGCATTGACGGATTCATCCATTCAGAGGATCAGGCCAACGCCCAGGACGCGCTGGCACGGGCGACGGTGGGAGTCCTGCCCGCCTTCGAGTGCCGCGTACTGCACGCCGACGGCAGCCATCGGATCGTGGCCTGGACCGCTGCGCCAGATGAACGCGCCATTTTTGCCTTTGGGCGCGACATTACCGCCGACCGCGAACGCGCGCTGGCACTGGCCATGGCCGAAGAGCAACTGCGCCAGGCGCAGAAGATGGAAGCCATCGGACAGCTCACGGGCGGCATTGCGCACGATTTCAACAACATGCTGGCCAGCATTTACGGCTCGATCCAGCTGATGCAGCGCAAGCTCGCCGCTGGCGGGCAGGATGGATTCGAGAAACTGCTGGACCGCGCGTCCGCCAGCGCGCAACGCGCGGCCGCGCTGACGCAGCGCCTGCTCGCCTTCGCCCGCCGCCAGGCGCTGGAGACGCGGCGCGTGGATGTCTGCGCGTTGATCGATTCGCTGGAAGACTTGATGACCCGCACGCTGGGGCCCCGCATTGCACTGCAGGTGCGCCGCGCCGAAGACCAATGGCCGGCCAGGATCGACAGCGCGCAGCTCGAAAATGCGCTGATCAACCTGGTGATCAATGCGCGCGATGCGATGCCCGCGGGTGGCCAGCTCACCATCGAGGTAAGCAACCACCGGTTCGATTCCCCTCATGCAGCGAGCCAGGCCGAACTCGCGCCGGGCGAATACGTGACCGTGAGCGTCTGCGACAACGGTGCCGGAATGTCGTCTACTGTCATCAAACGGGCCTTCGAGCCGTTCTACACCACCAAGCCGATCGGCCAGGGCACCGGGCTGGGCCTGTCGATGGTCTACGGCTTCGTCAAGCAGGCCGGTGGCCATGCACGCATCCACAGCGAGCTTGGCCGCGGGACCACCATCACGCTGTTTCTGCCGCGCGATGTCTCGCAAGATGGCGCGGAAACGGCGCCGGCCGCGCCCCGTGCGCCAAAGGACGGCGCCCACGCAGGTGGAAGCATCCTGGTGGTGGAGGACGAGGCCAGTGTGCGCGAGGTCATCATCACCGTGCTGGCCGACCTGGGTTATGTCTATGCCGAGGCCAGCGACGCCGAAGTCGCGCTGGCTCTGCTCGACAGCAGGGCCCATTTCGACCTGCTGATTTCGGACGTCGGTCTGCCAGGCATGAATGGCCGGCAGCTGGCGGAGATCGCCATCGGCAAGCGCCCCGGGTTGAAGGTGCTGTTCGTGACCGGGTATGTCGATCAGGCGGTCGCGCAAAACGGCTTGCTTGGCAATAACATGCAGATGATCACCAAACCGTTCGTGATCGATGATCTGGCCCATCGGATTCGCGCGATGCTTCGCGGTGAAACCGTCTCGCCGGCCTCCTGAGACGCGGCCTGCATCCCGGTTGGGCCGCTGGCCGTTGACGGCCTGATCGATGTGCTGCGCGCGAAAGCCTCCGATTTCGCGCAGCTCCCACTGCGGCGATGGCGGCAGTTGCCTGCGCGACCGACCGAAAGTGTTTCAGCCAGCCATTGCCTTGAGCGCTGCATCTCCACCGGGTGTGGCCTTGCAGTCGGCAATGTATTGCCGGATGATTTCGGCAAAACTGGTGTCGGGCTGCAGGCCGAGCCGCTTTGCGCGCACCGCAGTGGCGCCGGCCGGCCAGTTGGCCACCATGCCGGCGATGCGTTCGTCGCGCACGAACTTCACCCGGGCCCGTACCGCACTGCCGGCGACTTCCTCCAGTGCATCGAGCATGTCGGCGACACGCACGTTGATCGACGGCAGGTTCATGCCCAGCCGGCCCTGGAACGCGTCGCGGCTGGCTTCGTAGACCGCGATCAGGCCTTCGACCGTCTTGCCGGGGGATGCCAGCGGATGCGACACCGATGCGTCGACCGGGCAGACCGACTCGACGCCGGCCAGCGGCTCGCGGATGATGCCGGAGAAGAACGACGACGCCGCGCCATTGGGCCGGCCCGGGCGCACCGAGACGGTCATCAGGCGTGCGGCACGACCGTCGATGAAGCCCTTGCGCGTGAAGTCGGAGATCAGGTGTTCGCAGATCAGCTTCTGGATGCCGTACGAGGATTGCGGCGCCGGCAAGGTGTCGTCAGCCACCGGAGAGGGCATCGGCAGCGCGGCGTCCGGTCCGAACACCGCCACCGAGCTGGAGAACACCAGCTTGGACGGTTTGCCGCTGGCCTGGCCAGCGGTGCGCAAGGCCTCGAGCAGGGCGCGGGTGCTGTCCAGGTTCGAACGCATGCCCAGGTCGAAGTCGAGTTCGCATTCGCCCGACACGGCCGAGGCCAGATGAAACACGCCGTCGAACGGTTCGCCGCGCAGCGCCTCGCATTGCATCATCAGGGCGCCGGTGCGGTCCTGTACACGGGGGTCGGCGCGCAGATCGGCGGGCGAGGCGACCTGGTCGGTCAGCACCAGCGTCTCGATCTTCTTGCCGTCGAGTTGCCCGCGTTGCAGCAGGGTTCGTGCAAGGCGTGCGCCGACAAAGCCGCCGCCGCCGGTGATCAACAATTTCATGACTTCAGGTCTTTCGTGGGATGGGCAGAAGCCGCAGTGTAAGGTGCAGGCCCTGCGCCCAGTGCCAGCCCGCCTTCCAGGTGACGGCATAAGCGGTGCCCCCGGCTTTGCATGGCCAGCAAGGCCTGCAGGCTGCGATTGCCGCTGCGGCAGAAGAACACCACCGGGTGCCGGTGTTCCGCCAGCCAGCGCGGCACCCCGCGCTGGAGCTCCGTCAGCGGAAGGTTGACCGCGGTCCTGCCAGCGCTGCACAGTGCGGCGGCTGCCGCATATTCGTAGGCCTCCCGCACGTCGATCAGCAAGGCCTGCGGGTCACTCTGCAACACCTGCTCGAGTTCGTTCCAGTCCAGTCCGCGCACCGCTTCGTTGCCGGCCTCAGCGGTGCTGCTGGCGGTGCTGGCGGGCCAGGCCAATGCACCGGAGTTTGCCGGCGCAGCGCCGCTGGAGCGCAACACCGCGCCGCATTGCCCGATCGTGGCACAGGCGCGGGTGATGAAGTCGTCGTCGGCCAGCGGGCCGAAAGACAGTCGAACTGCGGACGTGGTGCGCCATTCGGGCAAGCCCATCGCCTGCAACACGAAACTGGGTTCTGCCTTGGCAGCCGAACAGGCGCTGCCGGCGCTGATACGGATGCCGGCGGCGTCGAACAGGTCGAGCAGCAATTTGCTGCTCAGGCCCGGTACCGAGAAATTGAGTGTGGTGGGCAGCGTCTGGTCCAGCGGTGCATTGAAGACCACCCCTGGGAATGCGTCGCCGATGGCCTGCACCAGCCGATCGCGCCAGGTGTGCAGCACCTGGGCACTTTGAAAGGTGTCGCCGCGTTCGAGCGCATCGAACACGGCACCCAGCGCGGCGATGCCTGGCATGTTCTCGGTGCCCGAGCGTGCGCCTGCTTCCTGGCCGCCGCCAACCATCAGCGGGTGGTACGGGCTGCCTGCGCGCACATACAACATGCCGATGCCTTTGGGCGCGTACAGCTTGTGACCGGAAAACGGTGCGTAATCGATCCGGGTCGCCTGCAGGTTCAGCGCGACCTTGCCCAGGGCCTGCACGCAGTCGACCAGCCACAAGGCGGCGCTGCCGGCAGCCTGGAGCACGCGCTCGATGCCGGCGATGTCGGATACGACGCCGGTTTCGTTGTTGGCCGCCATCGTGCACAACATGCCGATATCGTCGGCCCAGCTGGCCAGCGTCTGCAGATCATGCCGTCCGCCTGCGTCGACCGGCAAGGCGCGGACTTCCAGGTTCAGACCCAGCAAGCGGTTCCAGTAAGCCAGGCTTTCGGGCACGGCCTTGTGCTCGGTGGCGCCATAGACCAGCAACCGGCCAACGGTGTTGCCGCGATCACGGCGCTGGCGCAGCGCGCACAGGGCAGACAACACGGCGGTCTGGATGCCCTCGGTGGCACCGCTGACGAACAGCAGTTTGCCGGCGCCGGCGCCGACCAGCTTCGCTGCGCTGCACCGCACCGATTCGCGCAGGTTCTGCGCGACCAGGCCGGTGCTGTGCGAACTGCTGGGGTTGCCAAATTGCTGCTGCATCACGCGGCAGGCAGCGTCCAGCGCAGCCGGCAGTACCGGCGTAGTGGAATTGGTGTCGAGGTAGATCTCGGTAGGCATGGCGGACTTTCCAGACGGGTGCGGTGGGAAGGCTCCAGTCTATGAATGGCGCGCGGCAAGAACATCGCAAAATTCCTTTTGATCGGCCATAATTTGAAACATCAATCTCCAATATGGATACTTTGTGAAATTTCATGCTTGATCGAACCGATCTGCAGTTGCTGGACGCTTTGCAGCGTGACGCGACCCTGTCGATGGCGCAACTCGGTGAGCGGGTCGGGCTGTCTGCCACGCCGTGCTGGAAACGCATCAAGCGGCTGCAGGACGAGGGTTACATCACGGCACGGCTGGCGATCCTCGACCGCAAGAAGGTCGGCCTGCCGGTGACCGTGTTCGTCAGTGTGCGCACCACGCAGCACGACGAGAAATGGCTGGCGCGTTTCGCCGCCATCGTGACCGCCATGCCCGAGGTGCTGGAATTCCACCGCATGAGTGGTGACGTCGACTACATGCTCAAGGTGGTGACCAGCAGCATCGATGGGTACGACCGCTTCTACAAGAAACTCATCCGCCAGGTGGGCCTGTCAGGTGTGTCGTCGGCGTTTTCGATGGAGCAGATCAAGAGCACCTCGGTGTTGCCGCTCGATGCGGGCGCGCCTGGCGGTAGTGATGGGTGATTGGCGCCGGCGCCGCCCGATGTGGCCGGCGCCGGAATGCGCGCAGGGGCCGCTGCCCGGTTACAGCGCCGGGTCGAGGATGCCCGGCATGGCGATGAAACCGTCCCGGTGGCGCATGGCGCGGATCCAGGCCTGCAGCGCCGGATATGGCCGCAGGTCGATGCGGGCCTCACCGGCCAGCGCCGCATACGGGAAACACGCAATATCGGCGATGCTCGGTTCGTGTGTGCCGGCCAGCCAGGGCCGGCCACTGGCCTGGTTCTCGGCCAGTGCGTCGTCCAGCAGGCGCAGGCTGGCGCGGGCCAGGGCTTCGCAGCGGGCGATGTCGGCGGCCATGCCGAAGCTGTAGTGCTGGCGTGCGGCCGCAATGCTGCGGGTCAGGTCGTCGGCGGTCGCCAGCCACGTCGTGATGCGCCCGCGGGTCGCGGCATCGTCCGGATACCAGTGGCCGGCACGGTCGTACTGGCTGGCCAGGTAGACCAGGCAGGCCTGCGCATCGCGCAGCAGGAAATCGCCATCGGCCAGCACCGGCAGTTGCCCCAGCGGATTGATATCGCGCAAAAACGCTGGCGACCGGTGCTCGCGCCCCGGGTGGAAGTTCACCGCAATTCGCTGGTATTGCAGGCCCAGCCAGTGCAGCAGCAAGCGCAGCTTGTAGCAGTTGCCCGAGAGTTCGTAGTCGTACAGCCGGATCATCATGGCTCAATCGGGGTGCACGCCAAACGCCATGCCGCGCTGGCGCAACCAGCGCCGGTAGGTGGCCGATGTCAGGTCGCAGCGCATATGGGCCTCGAGCGGCCCGTGCAGCGGCAGCCGGCGCGGGCGCTGGTTCTCCAGGATGGGCTTGTCCTGGCCGAAGATCATTTGCTGGAAGGCGATCATGTCGGCGTCGCCGAGCCGGTCCTCGAAGTACACCAGCAGCACATGTGCGATCACGTGTTCATCGTCCAGCGGTTGCACGAACAGGCCGATCACGTCCAGCGCGCCAGCGTGGTCGGGCGAAGACTTGTACAAGGCCGCCGTGAACGGCTGCATCACCCGGTAGCGGTATTGGGCGTCGATGCCATCCGCTGCGCAGGCCGACGCGCGCGGCTGGAAGAAATGGCAGTCCAGTGCCCATATCTCCTGGGTCGCAGCATCGACATGGACGCGGTAGGGTGCGACTTCGGTTTGCGGCACCTTGCCCAGCGTGCCGGTATGGATGTACGGAAAATGCCCCATGTCGAGAAAGTTCTCCACCACCCGCAGGCCCGACGTGGCCACACCGATGCCGCCGCAGTCGACGATGCGCCGACCGGACTCGTCGTATTCGGGCAGTTCGAACAAAGTGCGTTGCGGTCCATCGCCGGTGTGTACCCACAGGTAGCCATACCGTTCGAGCACCGGCAATGACTGGCCGTCGGCGATGACGACCGGCAACGCCGCTGCGTCGCGCCACGCCTGCAGGTGGTTGCCCAGCAAGCGGGTCGCCATCGGCCGGTCGGCAGTGCAGCCGTCCAGCAGCGATGCCGAACCGATGGTCAGCCAGTCGCTGCGCACGTTGGGATCCAGGGTATCGAAAGGCATGGTCTCAGGCGCCCCGTTGTTCAATGGCGTCGCGCAGCGCGCGAATCTCGGCAAACCGCCGCGACCATTGATCTGCCGGTGGGGCATGGTCGCAGAACAGGTGCAGCAGGCACCACTGCGGCGTTGCGTCCAGCGCATACACGCGGGTCGCCACGCCATCGAGTGAACCACGCCAGGCATGCGGCGCCGCTTGGTCGAAGCCGGAACGCTCCAGCGCCGCACCGATGGCGGCGACCGGCAGGTCGACGCCCAGCGAACGCAGGTGGACACCGGCCGCCGGATCTTGCGCCGGCGGCGCGTCGCCCGCTGCCGTGTCCGCCGGGTTGACCCAGACCATGCCCTGGCGCTCCAGCGCTGCGTAGGTCTTGACGCAGACCTTGCCCGGCACCGGTCGATCCGGCATGGCCGGGATGGCGGTACAGCGCCCATCCTGCGCTGCATATTGCCAGCCGTGGTAGGCGCAGGCCAGCTGGTCGCCCTTGACGCGCCCCATGCTCAGCGGCACGCCGCGGTGCGGGCAGCGGTCTTCCCAGGCCTGTACCGCGCCGGAACCGCTGCGCCACAGTGCCAGCGGCTGCCCGGCGAGCAAGGCAGCGACGATGTTCTGGCCGCCGCGCAGCATTTGCGCAGCTGCCACCGGGTGCCAAAGCGGGGAAACGGCCATGCGCAGATTGTCACTGCTGGCTGGAAGTTGGGGCGTGGCGAGCAGGGTTGCCTGTACATCCCGCGCTGGCAACCTGCCAGCATGCCTAGAATCAAACTCTCGACAACCCATCAAACAATTGTTGGCATGACCGCCCGTGAACAGGAAATCCTCGACATCTTGCGTGCCGACCCGCTGATTGCCCAGCAAGCGCTGGCCGACCGGCTGGGCATCAGTCGCGCGGCGGCGGCCGGACACATCATGCAGCTGGTACGCAAGGGGCTGGTGCTGGGCCGCGGATACGTGCTGGCCGAGCAGGGCTTCGTGCTCGCCATCGGCGCTGCCAACATGGACATCACCGGCGACACGCCAAACGCCATCGTCGCGCATGATTCGACGCCGGGCCGGATCCGTTGTGCACCGGGTGGTGTTGCGCGCAACGTGGCGGAGAACCTGGCCCGGCTGGGTGACGCGGTGCGACTGTTCAGTGCGGTGGGCGATGACCTGTTCGGTGCGCGCCTGCTCGAGAGTACGCGCCGTGCCGGCGTCGACGTGCGCGACTGCCTGGTGCTGGAGGAACAAGCAACGTCGACCTATCTGTCGATCCACGGACCGGATGGCGACATGGCGCTGGCGCTCAACGACATGGCGATATTGGCGCAGATCACCCCAGCACGGCTGCAGGCCAGTGCTGCGCTTGTGCGCCAGGCCCGCGCGGTGCTGGTCGATTGCAATCTTTCCGACGACGCGCTGGGCTGGATCTTCGGCCAGGCCCGGATGGAAGCGGTGTTTGCCGAACCGGTGTCGGCGTTCAAGTGCCGCCGGCTGTTGCCCTGGCTGGACCGGGTGCATACGCTCAAGGCGAACCGACTGGAGGCGCAGGCGCTGACTGGCCTGCCGGTGGACGATGACGCCGGCCTGGTGCAGGCAACGCAGTGGCTGCACGGCAAGGGTGTGGCGCGCGTGGTGCTGAGCCTGGGCGCGCGAGGCGCATACTGGAGCGAACGCGCCGGCGCCAGTGGCTGGCAGGCGGCATTGCCGGCAGACGTGGTCAACGCCACCGGCGCTGGTGACGCGATGATGGCCGGCTTGCTGCACGGGTATTTGCAGGGCGAGCCGCTTTCGTACACCATCGCATTTGCCAGTGCCTGCGCCGCGATGACGCTGGCTGCGCCGCAGGCCAACCATGTCAGCCTGTCGGTTGCCGCTGTGCGGCAGCAGCTGCAGCAGGCGCATGCCGGCGGCGATTCTTCACCTTCTTCACCGGACCTGATTCCAACATGCAGCTGAATTCCTTCCTCGACATTCACCCCGAAGTGGCACTGGCGCTGGAGGCGGGCAGCCCGGTCGTGGCGCTGGAGTCGACCATCATTTCGCATGGCATGCCGTATCCCGACAACGTGAAGACGGCTTTGCGTGTGGAAGACGAGATTCGGGCCCATGGAGCCGTGCCAGCCACGATCGCGGTGATCGCAGGCCGGCTCAAGGCCGGCCTGAGTCCACAGCAGATCGAGGACCTTGGCCGCCAGGGTCCGGCCGTGGCCAAGGTCAGCCGGCGCGACCTGCCGTTCATGGTGCTTGGCGGGCACATGGGTGCCACCACCGTGGCCTCGACGATGATCATCGCGGCGATGGCCGGCATCCGGGTGTTTGCCACCGGCGGCATCGGTGGCGTACACCGCGGCGCGCAGCAGAGTTTTGACGTGTCGGCCGACCTGCAGGAACTCGCCCGCACCTCGGTGGCAGTCGTGTGTGCCGGTGCCAAGTCGATCCTGGACCTGCCGCTGACGCTGGAATATCTGGAAACCCATGGCGTGCCGGTGGTGGGGTACCGCACCGAGCGCCTGCCGGCGTTTTTTACCGTCGACAGCGACTGCAGTGTCGACTACCGGCTCGACTCGGCGCAGGAGATCGCCCAGGTTTTGATTGCCAAATGGGCCATGGGTCTGCAAGGGGGCGTTGTCATAACCAATCC
>Ga0073899_10002991_pt1 | contig 15114 bp, 12 predicted proteins | sample KloWWTmetaKNB5Ph_FD_88975 | JGI IMG/M metagenome (GOLD analysis project Ga0073899, IMG submission 88975) | Active sludge microbial communities from Klosterneuburg, Austria, studying microevolution and ecology of nitrifiers - Klosterneuburg... | ecosystem: Engineered > WWTP > Aerobic digester >...
CATTTTCAAGGTGCAGGGTTTCCAAGTAACAGGAGCAAACGGAAATGATCAATCTGACTGAAAATGCCGCTGGCAAGTTGGGCGGCATCATGGACGAAAAAGGCTTGAAGGATTCACATGCGCTGCGCATCTTTGTCAAGGGTGGCGGCTGCGGTGGGATGCAGTACGGCATGACCTTCGACGAAAAGCGCGAGGACGACGAGCAGTACGAGATGCACGGGTTGCGCGTCATCGTGGACCCAACCAGCCTCTTCTACATCGACGGCGCCAGCATCGACTACGTCGACAACCTGATGGGCGGCGGCTTCCACATCGACAACCCGCAGGCTACCAGCGCGTGTGGCTGTGGCAGCAGCTTCCGCACCGCCAAGAACCATGAGGGTGAAGAGATGCCGGAGAGTTGCGGCCATCACCAAAATTGACGCCTTTGCGAAGATGCGCAGCGGGTGCACCGGAGAAATTCTGGTGATTCGGTGCGCATCTTCCTTTTCTGCGTGATCACCTATGACGCACAGCGCACCTTCTTGCTCCACCTTATCGGACGCCATTACTCCTGGCGCCACCCTTCCTGACGTTGCTGCCATTCCAGCCGATTCTGCGATCGTGACACTCACCGTTGCGCAGTATCACGCCGTGGCGCGCGCTGGCATTGAGGTTGGCATCTTGCTGCCATGAAAACACGTTTTTTTACTTTGGAAGAAGCCAGGGCCACGTTGCCGCAAGTCAAGTCGTTGATGGAGCAAGTGCAGAGGGCGCGGCGCGAAATCCTGCGGTTGCGGCCCGAAGCGTTGCCGGTGATCGAGCAGGCCGCGTTCAACGGCGGCAACCGGCTGATGGGTGAGTTGGCCGTACACGCGATGCGGCTGGAGCAAGGCGTCAAAGATATCCTGGTGCTGGGCGTCATGATCAAGGACATCGATGCCGGCCTGGTCGATTTTATTGGCGTGCGCAACGGCCGCGAGATCTATCTGTGTTGGCGTTACGGCGAAGAGGATCTCGACTTCTGGCACGAGTTGAACGCGGGCATTGCTGGGCGCCGCCCGCTGGATGAATACATTCGATAGGGAGTTTCATGGAGCTTTTTGTAGAAACCACACTAGAGCAACGCATCCAGCAGGTGTTGGACGACTATCGCCCCACCCTTTACATGGATGGGGGCGATGTCGAAGTGCTGGAAGTCGACGCCAAGGGCGTCGCCCATCTCAAGATGTTGGGCGCGTGCATCGACTGTCCGATCAGCCTGTTGACGATGAAGCTGGGCATCCAGCGCCTGCTCAAGGAGCACTTTCCCGAGATCACCGGCGTCAACGCCATCACCGACGTCAGCCTGAACGATCTCTACGATCGAGAAGCTGTGTTGCAGAAGACGATCTTCCGCAGCAACAAATAGGGTAATTTTTATAATAAGTTTCATACTAATTTTGTCCTTTCTCCCCACCATGCTAGAATGCGCATCTGTCTTAGCGTCTGTCCAGAAATTTCTGCGCAGCGGCTTGCTTGCAGAGAGCATGGCAGGACGCCGCAACCAATTTCTGGATAAGGACTTATCGGACAAGCGGCCTTTTTGAAGGAGGAACAACGTGCGAATAGCACTCATCAACCCACGATTTCGACTCCCCATTGACACGCGCACGACCGCACATCTGGGGCTGGCCTATCTGGCCGCCATGAGCGAGCAGCGCGGCGACGAAGTGGTGATCTTTGACGCTGACATCGAAGAGCAGACGGTCGCCGAATTTGTACAGCAGTTCAAGCCCGATCTGGTCGGCATCACGGCCAACACGCCGCAGGTCAAGCAGGCGTGGCGCACCGCGCACATGATTAAAGAGGTGCACGACTGCCTGATCGTGCTCGGCGGGCCGCACGTCAGCGTGCTGCCGGAGGAGAGCTGCGAAAAACCTTACGTCGATGTCGTGGTGCGCGGCGAGGGCGAAGAAGCATGGATTGAAATCTCCAACCGTCTGGAAACCTACCTCAAGGATCAGCCGGAATATCACACCTCAGCCTTCATGCACCCGGAAAACGACATGTTCAAGGATTGCCTGGGCGTTTCCTTCAAGACCAGCGACGGCCACATCCACAACAACCCGGATCGCACGCCCATCGCCGATCTCGACAGCCTGCCCTGGCCTGCCTACCATCTCTTCAAGATGGAGCGCTACACCAATCTGCAGCCCGCCACCGACCATGTGGATGGCGCGCGCAGCTTTTCAATCATGACCAGTCGCGGCTGTCCCTACCGCTGCACCTTTTGCAGCCAGAGCATTATGCCGATCAAGTGGCGCAGCCGCAGCCCGCAGAATGTGCTGGCCGAGTGGCGCCATCTGGTCGAAGACCTGGGCGCGCAGGAGATCGGCGTGCTCGACGACAGTGCCAACATCCGCATCAAGCGGCTGGAGGAGCTGGCGCACGCGCTGATCGACAACAAGCTCAACCATGTGCCGTGGATCTTCGTCAACGGCATCCGCGCCAATCTGGCGACCAAGGAGATGTTGGGGCTGCTCAAGCAGGCCGGCCTCAAGCGCACGGCCTTTGGCGTGGAGAGCGGCGACCCGGAAATCCTGCGCTCGATCGACAAAAAGGTCGATCACGACACAATTCGCCAGGCCTTCAAGAACGCCAGGGAAGTCGATCTGGAAACAATCGCCTTCATGATTATCGGGCTGCCGGGCGAGACGCGCGAGACGATGCAGCGCACGATCGACTTCGCCATCGAGTTGGACCCGGTGATCGCCAACTTCTCGATGATGACGCCCTATCCTGGCACCAAGGTCTACGAAATTATCAAACGGCAGGGGCGCTTCCTGATCAATGACTGGGAAGATTATGTATTCTTTGAGCAGAAGGCGCGCTACGAGATGGGAGAAATGACCGCCGAACTGGTCGAGGAAATGTATCGCAAAGCCTATCGCAGCTTCTACCTGCGCCCTTCGCCGATCATGCGCCGCGTCAAAACCAAGGACTTCTGGCTCAACCTGCCGCGCAACATGCGCATCGCCGCCAATACCTTTGTTCCGAAGAAGGAAAAGGACGGGCTGCGCAAGGCGGTCGAGGCGGAAGGGGCGATTTAGGGTAATAGAGAGTAGGAGATTGGAGATTAAGAGATTAGGTCAATTGGCAGCAGTCGCCAAATCCCCCAATCGTTTAATCTCCAATCTCTATTCTCCTATTTAGCAGAGGCAGGAACCAATGCGTGTAATTTTATCTAGCCCGGAGGCCAAAGTGTGGAGCGTGCGCAAGCATATTCCGCTGGGGCTGGGCTATCTGGCCGCGGTGCTGCGCGAGGGCGGCCACGAGGTGATGATCTACGACGCGTCGATTGAGGACGTGGGCGTCGACTATTACCTGGATCAGGCCGAAATGGAAGGCCGTCCCTATGAGATGATCGGCATCACGGCCACCACGCCGCTGATGCCCGACGCGTGGGCGATGGCGCAGCTTGGCAAGCGCCGCGGGCTGATCACCGTGATGGGCGGCCCGCACCTGACGATCATGCCGCTGGAGTCGCTGCAGGCGCCCCACGACGACTATGTCGATTACGTCTTTAAGGGCGAGGCCGAATACAGCTTTCTGGAACTGATCAACACGCTGGAGGCAGGCCGCGAACCGGGGATCATCCCGGGCATCCACTTCAAGCGTGGGGACGAGATTGTCGTCAGCCCGGAAAGCCCGATGATCCCGGATCTGGACGCGCTGCCCTTCCCGGCGCACGACCTCTTCAAGATCGACCGCTACACCAACTTGCAGCCGCTGACCGATGGGCTGGACCCGCACGCGCGCAGCTTCACGATCCTGACCAGCCGCGGCTGCCCGTACAAATGCACCTTCTGCTCCAAGCCTGTCACGGGCGACACTTGGCGCGCGCGCTCGGTGGAGAGCGTGGTGCAGGAGTGGAAGTGGCTGGTGCACGGTCTCGGCGCCACCGAGATCGGCGTCACCGACGATATCTGGAACCTCAAGCTGCCGCGCGCCAAGGAACTCTGCCGCCGGCTGATCGAAGAGGGGCTGAACACCGTGCCGTGGGTGACGGTGCACGGCATGAAGGTCAACCACACCGACCTGGAGCTTTTCCAGCTCATGAAGGCGGCGGGCTGCAAGCGCGTCGGCTTTGGCGTCGAGAACGGCGACGAGAACATGCTGCGCAACGTCATCCGCAAAGGGCAGACGCTGGATCAGGTGCGCGAGGCTTTTGCCAATGCCAAGGCGGCCGGCTTGCAGACCATGGGCTTCTTCATCTTCGGCATGCCCGGCGACAACGAAGAGACGATTGAGAAGACGATCCAACTGGCGCTGGAACTTGACCCCAAGCTGGCGAACTTCATGCTGGCGGCGGCTTTCCCCGGTACGGTCATGTACGATCAGATCAAGCAGGGCGGGCAGGTCTTTGCCGACAACTGGGGTGACTTTGCCATCCACGACCAGAAGGCGCGCTTCACGATGAACGAGGGCTACGACCCTGATCTCGTTGTCAAGAAGTGGCGCGATGCCTATCGCCGCTTCTATCTCTACCGGCCTGAACGTGTGGTGGAAAAGATGATGTTCAAGGAGAACTGGACCAACCTGCCGGCGACCTTTGCGCAGGTCAAGCGCTTCTTTATCGGCGCCAAGGATCAGGAAGCGCCGGTGGAGAAGGTGCAAAAGGTTGCGGCCGCGGCGGATTGATTACCTTTTGATTCTAGAAGAAATCCGAGAAGCAACCAACGCACGCTAGACGTTTCTCAATCAAAGAGAGGATGATGTAGCCTGCCCTCATTGTGTGGGCAGGCTATTTTGTAGGCAACTCAGGAGTTGACGCCATGCATAGTTGGAATCCGAGTCTGTCGGCGCCCACGCCAAGTCAATTACAGGAAGCTGGCCGCGGACGTCGGCGTCAATCGTACAAAACTGATGCGGATGGCGCCGGAAGCGATAGAGGCGGAGCTAGTGGACTGTCAAGCGTCAGCGTTAGGGTGAAGCGACAGCAAGTGAACGCAGATACGCACGGATAAAATTGGATAAGCGCAGATAAGCGCAAAGCAGCAGAGCATCTGCGTCTATCTGAGGTTATCGGCGTTTATCTGTGTTCCCTTTCAATCGGCAGAACCAAAACTTCAGATCATCCAGCACAATGACGGCGTCTTCACGGCGCACCGTTGGGAAATTGTCGAGGAACTGTTCCAGGGTGCACCCGTCGAGGATATAATCAAACAGGGTCTGAACCGTCACGCGTGTATGTCGAAAGACGGGAGCACCGCTCATCAACTCTGGATCGATAGTAATTGGAAGCGTATCAGGCAAGGTCAGTGTCGTCATGGAATTTCCTTTCATGAACATTATGCCTGAATCAATAAAGGTTGACAACAGGCTTAAATTTTTATGCTCGGACTGATACCCAAACTGCCCCTCTACTGGGCTTTTCGCACCTTTGGCTGGCCGACGGTCAAGCCCTTTTCCGTCGTGATTAGCGTCTCCTATCGCTGCAACTCCAAGTGTCGCACCTGTGACGTGTGGCGCAAGCCCAACGACGACATGACGCTCGAAGAGTGGGACCAGGTCTTCGCCAGCCTGGGCACGGCGCCTTTCTACATGACCTTCACCGGCGGCGAACCCTTCCTGCGCGCCGACCTGGACGACCTGGTGATCAGCGCCTACCGCCACTGCAAGCCGGAGGTCATCACCATCCCGACCAACGGCATGTTGACCGAGCGCGTCGTCGAGAAGGTGGCGCGCATGTGCCGCGAGTGCCCGGCGAGCAGCATCGGCATCAACCTGAGCCTGGACGGCATCGGCGCCGAGCACGACGACATCCGCGGCGTCGAGGGCAACTGGCAGCTTTCGATGCAGACCTGGCAGCGGCTGAAGGAGCTGCAAAAGGAGCACAGCAACCTCGTGCTGACCGTGCACACCGTCATCAGCCGCTTCAACGCGCACCGCTTCAAGGAAATCCAGGCCGGACTGAAATTCCTGGAACCCGATTCCTACATCACCGAGGTAGCGGAGGAGCGCGTCGAACTCGATACCGTCGGCTGGGGCATCACCCCGCGGCCGGCCGACTACGACGAGATCGCCGATTTTCTCAGCCAGCAGGCTAGGCAGGCGCCGGCCAAGGGCATCGCCAAGTTTACCCAGGCTTTCCGCGCCCAGTATTATCAGCTTGCCAAGCGCGTCCTCCACGAGCGCGACCAGGTGATCCCCTGCTATGCCGGCTGGGCCAGCGCGCACATCGCCCCCAACGGCGACCTGTGGAGCTGCTGCATCCGCGCCGAGGAGGTGGGCAACCTGCGCCAGACCAATTACGATCTCATGCCGATCTGGAAAGGGCAGGCGATGGCGCAACTGCGCGGCAGCATCAAGCGCAAGGAGTGCGCCTGCCCGATGGCCAATGCCAACTACGCCAACATGCTCCTCCACCCGCCGACGGTGGCAAAGGTGATGCTGGATGTTGTAAGATAGAGGAGTTGCGAGGAGCGAGGGGCGGAACAGAATTGGCCACCAATGGCACGCGGATGACGCGGATCGGGCGGATTTTCGCTGATCTGATCCGCAGATATCTGCCTGATCCGCATGATCCGCGTTCTATTGTTATCCGGCTGAATAAATACTCGTCATTCAGATCATGTCGGGCCAACCTGCGACATCTGCTGGCCAGGGCCGAAAAATCCTGAAAATCCCTGCGCCGATTTGGGGTAATCCTCCAATGGAGCAGGAATCGCACCCCTACCAGCATTTTGCCGACCGATCGATCATTGATTGGAACCTAATCCCTCTCTATGCTCTGCCTCCCGCAGCCTATCAGCGCATCGTCAACGACCTGGTCAACCTGGTGGGCGCGGTGCTCGGCGATGTGCAGCAGCGCGCAGCGAGCCGAGCCTGGCCCAGGCGGTGGCCGCAGAGGCGGGGACGATCTTGATGGGGTATGGTGAGGACGTTTCCGCGCGCGCGATTAGCCATCTCTCTCGCCGAGGATGCTGCTGGGCCGGTAGCTGCCGCGATCCATACTGTGTCCGCCCGGCTGTTGAGGGGACGACCTGCAATCCGTCACCTACCCAATTGTCATGCCTCTCGCTTTTTTGCGACTTGCATGAACACCCCCGTTGTGGTTTCATCCATGCCCCGCCTACATCTTTCGAGGCGCAAAGGCAGTTTCATGCGTTCGCGCAGAAACTGATGGCTCAGCAGGAGGCCCTACTATGGAGATTCCGATGTCACCCCTGGAGTTTGCTCGGCGTGCACGGAGACTGTACGCAGACCGCGAAGCCGTTGTGGATGGAGAGCTGCGGCTAACCTACAAACAGTTCTTCGACCGCTGTGATCGCTGGTCCTCGGCGTTGCAGGCGTTCGGCGTCGGGCCGGGTGACCGCGTGGCCTATATTGCGCCCAACACACATGCGCAACTTGAATCTTTCTATGCTGTACCTCAGATTGGCGCGGTCATCGTGCCGGTCAACTATCGGCTAATCGCTGATGACTTTGCGTACATTATCAATCACAGCGGCGCGCGTATCGTATGCGTCCACAGCGATTATCTCGACGCAATTGACGGCATCCGTAGCCAGTTGCCGTCTGTCACGCACTTCGTGGCGCTCGAAGGGGCCATGGGCGACTGGCTCGACTACGAAGCAATCCTCAGTGCTGCTGAGACCACCTACGTGCGCCCAGCCATTGCGGAAAGCGACCTCATTTCGATCAACTATACCAGCGGCACAACGGCGCGACCGAAAGGGGTAATGATTACGCATTGCAATGCGTATCTGAACGTGCTGGGAACGTTGATCCATCACTCACTTGCCCCCAAAGACCGCTATCTCTGGACGCTCCCGATGTTTCATGCCAATGGGTGGACATTTGTGTGGACTGTCACGGCGCGCGGTGCGACCCACATCTGTCTGCGCAAAGTTGAGCCAGGCGCCATCTTCGAACTGATTGACCGCGAGGAGATCAGCATGTTCTGCGCTGCACCGACGGTGCTGATCGGCATTGCCAATGCGCCGGATGCAGTGCGCACTAGCGCCCGCCGCGGGGTGCGCCTGTTGACAGCCGGTGCGCCGCCAGCGGCCGCCACAATCGAATGCATCGAAGGTGACCTGGGGTGGGAACTGACGCAAGTCTATGGACTGACAGAGACATCGCCGTTTATCACAATTTGCGAGGAGCGTCCGGAACATCTCGAACTCACTCTACAGGAACGCGCCATCATTAAGGCGCGACAGGGTGTGGAACTCGTTACCTCTGGTGAAGTCAACGTGGTGGACTTCGATGGGCGTGAAGTGCCGCATGACGGACAGACTCTTGGCGAGATCGTGGTGCGGGGGAATGCGGTTATGAAAGGCTACTTCAACGACCCTGAGGCGACAGCCGTCGCGATGCGCGATGGTTGGTTCCACACCGGCGATGCCGCTGTCGTGCACCCAGATGGCTATGCGGAAATTCGTGACCGCTTTAAGGATGTCATTATCAGCGGCGGTGAGAATATCTCTTCTGTGGAAGTCGAGGGCGTGCTCTTGCGCCACCCGAGCGTACAGGAAGTGGCAGTTGTGGGGATGCCCAGCGAGCAGTGGGGCGAATCGCCTCATGCGTACATCGTACTGCGCGCAGGTGCTACTGCAACGGAGGACGAGATGAGGCAGTTTGTGCGAGATCGCCTGGCGCATTTCAAGACACCGCGCTCGATCACCTTTGTAGATGAGCTGCCAAAAACGGCCACAGGAAAAGTCCAGAAGTATCTCTTGCGGAGCGGAAGAACAGCGATTGGGAAGCAGTAATCTTGCCTGCATGCCGCGCGGATCGACTGGCGACCGGAGTCGCTGGCGAGCGCCGGTCTGGCGCGGCTTTTGGGGGCAGGGGCCTCACGCCGGCACCCTATTTTACACGGCGGATGGGTATTCATTTGGACAGTCAGAAGAGATTCTGGGCCAGACAATCAGCGGGCAGCGCGATGAGGCGCAACCAGCCTATTCCGGCGGGAAGTCGCGTCGCACAAGGCGCCGGGGAGGGATCTGCCATTGCGGATGAATGGCTCTACGCTGCCTTGCGTGAGATCCGTAAACCACTCAGTTATGAAGAGTCAACGACTTGACCTCCGCGGCCTATCAGCGCGGCGGGCCGTGCCTGGCCCAGGCGGTGGCCGCAGAGGCGGGGGCGATCTTGATGGGCTATGATGAGGATGTGGCGGATGTGGCGGGGCAGATTCAAGCAATTGGCCAGCAGGGGGTGCAGCAAGCCGATGCGCGTCACATACCGAGGCAACGCTTTCGGCGCGCAGTGCAGTACAAGCATCGGCGACCGCCGGCGGGTGAGTGAGCAAGATAGCACCGGAGCGGGTGACGATCACAAGCATCTGCATGACCCTTGACGTGTCGCGGCTAACCCTGTGCCACTATGTAATAGCCCATATTGAAGGCTGCGCTGATTGGCGACCCTTTCCCGATACTCGCCGGTATATGCTAAAATCAGGCCGTTCTTGACGCCTGCTACAACCCTGATCATGAAGTTACTCACCGACTATTTCAATGGCTTTCACCGAATACCACGCGAAGTATTTTGCCCATGAGTTGACCAAACGCTGTCCTTCCGACAGCATGGAGAAGCTTGCTGGCGCTTTCGTGGACGCTCAGGTGGATCTGAACCCGCACCAGGTCGAAGCAGCGTTGTTTGCATTCAAGTCGCCTCTCTCCAAAGGTGCGCTGCTGGCCGACGAAGTAGGTCTTGGGAAAACAATTGAGGCTGGACTGGTTATCGCCCAGAAGTGGGCGGAACGTAAGCGCAGGATCCTGATCATCACACCAGCCAGCCTGCGCAAGCAGTGGCACCAGGAGTTACAGGAGAAATTCTTTCTTCCTTGTACGATTCTAGAGACACGCTCGTATAAAGAAGCCGTGCGGCGAGGGGAGGATCGCCCCTTCGAGCCTAGAGATAGCATCGTTATCTGCTCCTATCAATTTGCGCGCGGCAAGGAGGCGGATGTCCGCTCCACGCAATGGGATCTCGTGACGATTGACGAAGCCCATCATCTGCGCAATGTATACAAGCCATCAAATGTCATTGCCAACACGCTGAAGCAGGCCCTGGAACATGCTCCGAAGCTGCTACTCACGGCAACACCGCTGCAAAACTCTCTACTAGAGCTATTCGGCCTCGTCAGCTTCATCGACGAGCATGCGTTCGGCGACCTGCAGAGCTTTCGCGAGCAGTTCGCCTACCTCAACGACCGCGCTGTTTTTGAAACCCTAAAAGCCCGCTTGAAGCCGATCTGCAAGCGTACACTGCGCCGCCAAGTCACTGCGTACGTGTCCTACACTAGACGCCATCCATTGGTGCAGCCGTTTACGCCAGAGGAGAGCGAGGACCGGCTATATGATCTCGTGTCGGATTACCTGCGCCGCGAGAATCTGCAAGCATTACCCAGCAGCCAGCGTTCGCTGATGACCCTGGTACTGCGCAAGCTATTGGCTTCGTCCTCCTTTGCGATTGCGGGTGCGCTGGAAACGATCAGCCGGCGTTTACAATCCCGTCTGAAGACGAGGCCAGAAGTCCAAACTGTTGCAGACGAGTTGGATGAGGACTATGAGGTACTCGATGAGACGGCAGAGGAGTGGCCGGAGGATCCGACCGATGCCCAACAGCTTTCTACCGCAGATCGAGAGGCCATCGAACGAGAGATCGCTGACCTGGAACAATTCCGCCAGTTGGCGGTGTCTATCACCTATAATGCCAAGGGCACGGCGCTCTTAATTGCGCTTGACCGTGCCTTTGCCGAAGCGGAACGCCTGGGCGCACCGCGTAAGACCATCATCTTTACTGAGTCGCGGCGCACCCAGGATTACCTGGTGCGCCTGCTGGCAGAAAGCCCCCATGCTACAGGCATCGTGCTCTTCAACGGCTCCAACAACGACGACCGCTCCCGTCAGATCTACAGCGACTGGCAGCAGCGTCATCGGGGCACGGATCGGGTTACCGGCTCGCGCACCGCCGATATGCGTTCCGCCCTGGTGGACTACTTCCGCGAGCAAGGCCAGATCATGATCGCTACGGAGGCGGGCGCCGAAGGAATCAACCTTCAGTTTTGCTCACTGGTCGTCAACTATGACCTGCCCTGGAACCCGCAGCGGATCGAACAACGCATCGGCCGCTGCCATCGTTATGGTCAGAAGCACGACGTGGTGGTCGTCAACTTTCTGAATCAAACGAACGCAGCGGACCAGCGGGTCTTCCAACTGTTGTCGGAGAAGTTCTACTTGTTCGAGGGCGTCTTTGGGGCCAGCGACGAGATATTGGGAGCTATTGAATCGGGCGTCGACTTCGAGAAACGGATTGCAGCCATCTATCAGGAGTGCCGCACTGAAGCAGATATCCAAACTTCGTTCGATCAACTTCAAGCGGAGCTTAGTGTGCAGGTCAATGCTGCCATGACGCGCACACGCCAGCAACTCCTCGAAAATTTTGATGAAGAGGTGCAGGAGAAACTGCGCGTCAGCCTTGATAGCAGCCGGACCTATTTGAACCAATATGAGCGCCAACTCATGCAGTTGACTGAATTTGAACTGGGCGCTCATGCTCAATTCCTGAACGGCGGCTCCGCCTTCCGGCTCAATTCACTGCCACCCTCTGCCGGAATGCTCGAAGTTCCGTTGGGTATGTATGAATTGCCGCGGCGCTCTGGCGAAGCACACCTGTATCGTCTTGGGCATCCGTTGGCAGAATGGGTTCTGCGGCAGGCAAAAGCGCGGAAGCTGCAAACCGCCGAAATCACGTTCGACTATACTGGCCACCCTTCATCCATCGCCGCAGTGATGCCATATGTGGGCCAAACCGGTGATTTACTGCTGTGTCAACTGTCTGTAGAGGCGCTGGAGCAAGCCGAGGATTACCTATTGTTTGCCGCCATAACCCACAACGGACAACTGCTAGAGGAAGACGCTTCACGCCGTTTATTTTCATTGAGTGCGAGTTCGGTCAAAGCAATTCACAGCAGCAACGGCCATACTCCCCCAAAGCTGCAGGATGCTGTCACGCAACAACAAGACGCAATTCTCCGCAAGATTTCGGCACGCAACGCTGAGTTCTTTGAGCAGGAGGCAGAAAAGCTTGATAACTGGGCAGACGATCTCAAAGTAGCACTGGAACGCGAAATCAAGGAACTGGACAGGCAGATTAAGGAAGCTCGGCGGGCTGCGACCGCAGCGCTGACGTTGGAGGAGAAATTGGCTGGTCAGCGGCAGATCAGGACGCTCGAAAGCCAACGCAACAGTAAACGCCGTGCGCTATTTGACGCTCAAGATGAGATCGATCACCGACGAACACAACTGATCGCTAGTATTGACGAGAAGCTACATCAGGATGTTGTTGTTACAAATCTCTTCCAAATCCAATGGAGATTGATATGAAAACACCGGACGAAGAAGTTGCGGAACGCATCGTGGAGCAACTTCGGACAGCGCGACTCCTGTCTGAAAGCGGAATCAGGAAACTGTATCCATCACTTGTAGCAGGAAACCTTAAAGCTGAAGACTGGAAACTCCTATTTGAGATCAGCCGAGCCAATTCGGAGGATGCTGATGCCACCCAAAATCAGTAAGCTCACTCTGGCTGGATTCAGGGGAGCAACCATCCCGACGACTATCAGTTTCGAAGCTTCAAAGCCTGTGGTATTGATCTTTGGGGAGAACGGCACCGGCAAATCTACAATTGCAGATGCATTCGACTTTATCTGCAACCGTTCGTTCGGCTCGCTCGAAAACTTCAGCCTTGGAGAGCCAGCCAAGAAACATGTGGCATCACTCGGCGTCAAGCCTGTGGATATCAGTGTGATTTTGGAATCTGGCGGAAAGACGTGGCAGGCCACAATGGGTAAGAATGGCCCTGTCGTTAGCCCATTGGCCGATCTTCCCGACGCACGCGTCCTGCGCCGTCGTACTATCCTAAGCCTGATCGAGGCCCAACCGAAACAACGTTTTGAAGCACTTAAGGCGTTTATTGCTGTACCAAATATCGAGAAATGTGAAGCTACGCTACGTGACGCCGTAAATTCAATGAACAACGCAGCTACGGATCTTTCCCGTGCGATAGAGCAGGCCAGGGATGATCTGTCGAAGTTCTGGATCGCGGAAGGACAGCCCGGCGTGGATGCTATGGTGTGGGCGACATCAGAATCAGCAAAGGATATCTCCAAATTACAGGAAATTGTTGACAGTATTGACGCGGTTATGCGGATCTACCACAAAGTAGAAACGGCATTGTTGGCCCTAGATGCAGCTGTAGGCGAACAGAGCACCGCAGATGAAGCCCTATCAGTTGCCGAACGCAGGCGCAAATTGGCGCGAGTCTCACCAACTGCAACAAAGCGCAGGAGTGCTCAAACTGCTGCAGGAGGCAAGAAACTATTTCACACACGACCATGATTCCTCACGGTGTCCAGTCTGTGAGCAGAAAGTTGACACGGTCAGACTTGACCTCCGCCTTGAAGAACGCATCGGTGCAATGCAGGAACTCGATCTTGCCGTTTCCTCAACTACCGCGGCTCAGTTGCAAGCAGACAGGAAGCGGATGATTGTCACCGAAACACGCCGTGACTTTTGTCAGAAAACGGGAATGCTTGCCGCTATGCTGAAAACAGATGCTTATTCGTCGTATGCTGCATCTAGTTTCGATTGGGTTCGCTACGAAGCGCTGCTAAGTGCACCACAACCATCCACTGTGATAGAGCAACTGGGGCGTGACTTCTATCGCGATTTATCTGCGCTTTACGAGCAAATGGAAGCAGAACGCAACGCAGCCCTGAGATCGAACCATCAACATAATGCCATTGCTGGATATGTGAGCACACTAAGGGAAAAGACAGCACTTGCAGAGTCTCAGCTACAATTGCTTGCCGATCTCAGATCAGCGCTCGACATTGTAATGCAGCAACGAAAGGACTACGTAGAGGCCATTCTGGCTACAATTTCAACTGAAGCTGAGGCACTCTACGCACAACTTCATCCAGGCGAAGGGATCGGGCAGTTGAAATTCCGCCTCAACCCGAGGACTATGGGTTCCCTAGAATTTGACGCCCAGTTCCATGATGCAAGCGCATTGCCACCGCAAGCTTATTACAGTGAGTCCCATCTTGACACGCTAGGCATCTGTGTCTTCCTAGCACTAGCCAAACATTTCAAGACCGACAACACGGTTGTTGTCTTGGATGATGTGCTAACTTCAGTGGATGGACCACATTTGGGCCGCTTCATGACACTCTTGCACGACCAGTCCAAGCACTTCAATCAGGTCATCGTAACTACACATTATCGGCCATGGCGTGATCGCTACCGTTGGGCAAAAGGCCCTACGGCTAACACCCAGGTTGTCGAGTTGGGGCCGTGGTCGCTTCAGAACGGCCTGCAGACTGGCGAATTCCTCACTGCAGTAGCAGAACTTAGTGCTACGTTGGCTAAGCCTATGCTCGACCGTCAGGCCGCAGCATCCAAAGCGGGAATCGTGTTGGAGTCGTTGCTCGATTTTGTGACACTGAAATATCGCTGCGCGATTTCGCGTAATGCCAGGAACGAATATACCCTCGGTGACTTAGTGGGTGGCGTCGATTCGAAACTGGGGAAAGAATTGTGCTGCCACAAACCGTCAGCAAACGGCGGCCCAAAGACAGAGGTACATCTAAAGCCGTTGATTGACGCGGCAACTGCTAGCCAGTGGATTCGTAACAGCGTCGGATGCCATTTCAATGCTTTGGGTGGCGACGTTTATGACAACGACGTCAAGGACTTCTGCGAGCACGTATTGACCCTCGCCTCGCATCTCATCTGTGCGACCTGCGGGACGTTGCCCACGCGCCGTCCCCAAGGCCTATACTGGGAATGTAAGTGCGGCGCACTCGAGCTTTACCCGCTAATCTATCCTGGGGCTGATCCTAGAACGGTGGACGAAGATGAGTCGTAACCGCAAACTCGAACTCACCTAGATCGACAAGGAGCACCAGCTCAAGCTGGAGCCGCGCATTCTGCTCGAAGATGGAGAATTTACATTACCAATCCGGTAAATAGTTTGTGATATAATCACGTATGGACATTGAGTTTGCATCAAAAGATTTGGCGGAGATGTGTCAATCTGAGCGGCGAGCCATGCGTGAACTGGGCAAGCCGTGCG
>Ga0073899_10002993_pt1 | contig 15113 bp, 11 predicted proteins | sample KloWWTmetaKNB5Ph_FD_88975 | JGI IMG/M metagenome (GOLD analysis project Ga0073899, IMG submission 88975) | Active sludge microbial communities from Klosterneuburg, Austria, studying microevolution and ecology of nitrifiers - Klosterneuburg... | ecosystem: Engineered > WWTP > Aerobic digester >...
CGTGACCCTGTACAAGGACGGGTCACTCGAGGTCGTCGACGACGGCCGCGGCATGCCGGTCGACATCCACCCGAAAGAGAAGGTGAGCGGCGTCGAGCTGATCCTCACCCGCCTGCACGCGGGCGGAAAATTCTCCGCCGACTCCGGCTACAAGTTCTCCGGCGGCCTGCACGGCGTGGGCGTCTCGGTGGTCAACGCGCTGTCGAAGCACCTCGAGTGCTGGGTGCGTCGCGGCGGCAAGGAATACAACATCGCGTTCAAGAACGGGAAAGTGCATTCCAAGCTCGAAGTCGTCGGCGAAGTCGGCAGGAGCAACACCGGCACCACCGTCCGCTTCTGGCCGGACACGTCCTTTTTTGACAGCCCGGATTTCGCGCTGCCGAAGCTCAAGCACGTCCTCAAGGCCAAGGCCGTGCTGTGCCCGGGCCTGCGCATGCGCTTCAACGTCGAGAAGACGGGCGAGAAGGAAGAGTGGCTCTACAGCGAAGGGCTGTCGCAGTACCTGCGCGAATCGCTCGAGTCCACCGAATGGCTGCCGGACGAGCCATTCGTCGGCAAGGTCGAAGGCGAGCACGAAGGCGTGGACTGGGCCGTGGTCTGGCGCACGGACGGCGGCACGCGGTTCGAAGAGAGCTACGTCAACCTGATCCCGACCGCGCAGGGCGGCACCCACGTCAACGGCTTCCGCCTGGGCCTGACCGAAGCGGTGCGTGAATTCTGCGAGTTCCGCAACCTGCTGCCGCGCGGCCTGAAGCTGTCGCCCGAGGACGTCTGGGACGACACCAGCTACGTGCTGTCGATGAAGATGCGCGACCCGCAGTTCGCCGGGCAGACCAAGGAACGCCTGTCCTCGCGCGAACCCGCCGCGTTCGTTTCCGGCATCGTCAAGGACCAGTTCGGGTTGTGGCTCAGCCAGCATCCCGAGGCGGGCGAGAAGATCGCCCAGCTCGCCATCCTCAACGCCCAGGCGCGGTTGAAGGCGAGCCAGAAGATCGCACGCAAGCGCGTGGTGGCAGGGCCGGCACTGCCAGGCAAGCTGGCGGACTGCAGCAGCCAGGATCCCAAGCGGGCCGAACTGTTCCTGGTCGAAGGCGACTCGGCCGGCGGCTCCGCCAAGCAGGCCCGCGATCGCGAATTCCAGGCGGTGATGCCGTTGCGCGGCAAGATCCTGAATACCTGGGAGGTCGAGGCGGCCGACGTGCTGTCGTCGCAGGAAGTCCACGACATCACCGTGGCGATCGGCGTCGAGCCAGGAAGCGATGCGGTCAAGGATCTCCGTTACGACAAGATCTGCATCCTGGCCGACGCCGACTCCGACGGCCTGCACATCGCCACGCTGCTCTGCGCGTTGTTCCTGCGGCACTTCCGGCCGCTGGTGCTGGCAGGGCACGTGTACGTGGCGATGCCGCCGCTCTATCGCATCGACTACGGCAAGCACGTCGAGTACGCGCTCGACGATGCCGAGCGCAACGGCATTCTCGAGCGCATCCGCGCCGAGAACGCGCGTGCCAAGCCGTCGGTCACGCGCTTCAAGGGTCTCGGCGAGATGAATCCGCTGCAGCTGCGCGAGACCACCATGGCGCGCGAAACGCGCCGGCTGGTCCAGCTCACGGTCGATGCCGCGGACAACGCGGACCAGCTCATGGACATGCTGCTTGCCAAGAAGCGCGCGTCCGACCGTCGTGACTGGCTGGAAACGAAAGGCAACCTGGCCAGCGTCGTCGCGGTCATCGATGCCGCCGATGCGATCGCAGCCGACGCAGCCGGCCAACTGGCGGCAGAGTAACGATGAGCAAGAGCAAAGACACCGATTCGACTGCGACGCTCGAATTCGAGGGCGTCGAGCGCCAGCCGTTGCGGGCGTTCACGGAGCGTGCGTACCTCGAATATTCGATGTACGTGATTCTCGACCGCGCGCTGCCGCACGTCGGCGACGGCCTGAAACCCGTGCAGCGCCGCATCATCTACGCGATGAGCGAACTCGGCCTCGCCGCGACCGCCAAGCCGAAGAAGTCGGCGCGCACGGTCGGCGACGTGATCGGCGAGTTTCACCCGCACGGTGACTCGGCCTGCTACGAAGCCATGGTGCTGATGGCGCAGCCGTTCTCGTACCGCTATCCGATCGTTGACGGGCAGGGCAACTTCGGTTCGCCGGACGATCCGAAGTCGTTTGCAGCGATGCGCTACACCGAGTCGAAGCTCTCGCGCTACGCCGAAGTACTGCTGTCTGAACTGGGCCAGGGCACGGTGGACTGGCAGCCCAACTTCGATGGTTCGCTCGACGAGCCGTGCCTGTTGCCCGCGCGGCTGCCCAACCTGTTGCTGAACGGTGCGATGGGCATTGCCGTGGGCATGTCCACCGACATTCCGCCACACAACCTGCGCGAGGTCGCGGCCGCCTGCATCCGCCTGCTCGACGAGCCGAAGGCGACGACGGCACAGCTCTGCGAGCACGTGCTCGGCCCGGACTTCCCGACGGGTGCGGAAATCATCACCCCGCGCGAGGAACTGCAGAAGATCTACGAGACCGGCAACGGCACTTTCCGCGCCCGTGCCCGCTTCGAGATGGAGGACGGCGAAATCATCGTGACGGAGCTGCCGTACCAGGTGTCCGGCTCGAAAGTGCTCGAGCAGGTCGCGGCGCAGATGCGCGCGAAGAAGCTGCCGATGATCGAGGACCTGCGCGACGAGTCCGACCACGAACACCCGACGCGTCTCGTCATCACGCCGCGCTCCAACCGCGTCGACACCGAGCAGGTCATGGCGCACCTGTTTGCGACCACAGACCTGGAGCGGACCTATCGCGTGAACCTGAACGTCATCGCACGCGACGGCCGTCCACGCGTGATGGGGCTGCGCGCGCTGCTCGAGGAGTGGCTGTCGTTCCGCGTCGATACCGTGACGCGCCGGCTGCAGTACCGGCTGGAGAAGGTCAACGCGCGGCTGCACATCCTCGACGGCCTGCTGATCGCGTACCTGAACCTGGACGAGGTCATCCGCATCGTCCGTACCGAGGACGAGCCGAAGGCGGCGTTGATCGCCCGGTTCCAGCTCTCCGAGGCGCAGGCCGAGGCCATCCTCGAAACCAAGCTGCGTCACCTCGCGCGGCTGGAGGAAATGAAGATTCGCGGCGAGCAGGGCGAACTCGCCAAGGAACGCGACAGCCTGGAGAAACTGCTCGGCAGCAAGGCAAAACTCAAGAAGCTGGTGCGCGACGAAATCCAGGCGGACGCACTCAAGTACGGCGATGAACGTCGCAGCAGGCTGGTGGCGCGGGCGGCCGCGCAGGCGATCGACGTGACCGAGCTGGTCGCGAGCGAACCGACCACGGTGGTGCTGTCGAAGAGCGGTTGGGTCCGCGCCGCGAAGGGACACGAGATCGATCCGCGCACGCTCTCGTACAAGACCGGTGACGAGTACCGTGCCTGCGCCAGGGGCCGCAGCACGCAGTTCGCGCTGTTCCTCGACAGCACGGGTCGTGCCTACAGCCTGCTGGCGCACACGCTGCCGTCGGCGCGCGGCCAGGGCGAACCGTTGTCCGGTCGGCTCGATCCACCCGACGGTGCAACGTTCCCGGGCGTCCTGATCGGCGAGCCCTCGGATCGCTGGGTGCTGGCGAGCAGCGCGGGCTACGGCTTTGTCGTCAAGCTCGAAGACCTGTACAGCCGCAATCGTGCCGGTAAGGCCGTGCTCAACGTGCCGGACAGCTACGCTGCGATTGCGCCGGCGGTCGTACCGCCAGGCGACGAGCCGCTGCTCGCCGCCGTCAATTCGGAGGGCCGCCTGCTGACGTTCCCGGTGGCTGACCTGCCCGAACTGCCGCGCGGCAAGGGCAACAAGATCTTCGGCATCTCGACCAGGAAGTCACTGATCGAGCCCGAGACCCTGCTGGCGATTGCGGCCGTCGCGCCGGGCCAGACGCTCAAGGTGCTTTGCGGCGACCGCACGATGGGGTTGTCGTACAGGGACCTGGCGGAGTATCGGGGCGAACGCGGTCAGCGCGGCGCGGTGTTGCCGCGGGGCTGGCGCAAGGCGGAAGGCCTGGAAGTGGAGTAGGGGTTTGTGAAGTGAGTAGTGAGTAGTGATTAGTGATTAGTGAACGGTCGGAAGCGCGCCGCGCAACGGTCTCACTGCTCGCCAATCACTAATCACTACCCACTACCCACTACCCACTACTCACTAATCACTAATCACGTCCTCACATCACGACCCGTTCCGGGCTGTTGACGAAATAGCCCTGGATGAACTCGATGCCGAGCTGCCACAGCACGGCCATCGTGTTCGCGTCCTCGACGCGTTCGGCGATCGTGGTCACGCAGTGTTCGCGCGCCACGTCGACCAGCGCCTTCACGCGCTCCTGCAATGGGCGGTCATTGGCGAGACCTTGCATCAGTGCGCCGTCGATCTTCACGTAATTGACCGGCAGTCGGTGCAGCAGTGCGGCGGCATCGCCGGCAGCACCGAAGTGCTCGACGGCGAACTCGATTCCGAGCGCCGAGAGCAGGCCCTGCAGCGAGCGCGCCTCGCGCGGCTTCTCGCGCGCCATCTCCTCGGTGATCTCGAACACGATGCGGCTGGGTTCGATGCCCGAGGCCTTCAGTTGCTGCTGCAGCCACGTGCCGAGTGTCTGGTCGTGCATCGAGTCGCGGGAGAGGCGCACGAAGACCCGGTAGGGCTGCTTCGCCGCGCAGAAAGACATCGCGGCGCCGACGATCCAGCGGTCGATGTTCTTCATCAGGTCGGTGCGTTCGGCCGCGGCGAGGAACTCCGTCGGCAGCACTTCCTGGCCGGATTCGTCGAGCATGCGCACCAGCAGGTCGAACATCGGCCGCTCTTCACCGACGAGGTTCGCGATCGGCTGCTGCACCAGCCGGAATCGGTTCGCCATCAGCGCAGCCTTGATCTGGTTCGCCCAGGCGCGATCGGCTTCGTCGATCGCAGGCTTGGCGCCCGCCGGCTCGCGCTGCAGGCAACGGTCGCCGCCGGCATCGGCTGCTGCACGTTGCGCAGCGATCGCGGTTTCGAGCGCCTTCTGCAGCGGGCCGCCATGGCTGTGCAGCGATGCCGAACCAATGCTGCAGGTGAGTTCGACGGCCGCCTTGTCCGCCAGCAACGGTTCTGCCGCGATGCGCTCGCGCAGCTTCGCCAGCCAGGCCTCCTGGTCCCGCGGGTTGCCGCGTTCGACCAGCAGCGCAATGCCGTGTGGCGCGACGCGGCTCGCCAGGTCGCCGGGCTGCAGTTGTTCCTGCACGCGGCGTGATAATGCATCCAGCACTTCCTCGGCCACGATCGGTCCGTATTCAAGCTCGACGTTGCCGAAGCTGTCCGGTGACAGGTACGCGACGGCACGCAAGCCGGCCTTGAGGGGCTGCAGCGCGCGCTCCCGTGCCGATTCGATGAACGCTTCACGGCGCAGCAGTCCAGTGCGCGAATCGAGGCGCATCGCCTGCTCGAGCTGGTTGGCCAGCGACTCGAGGTCGCGCTTCTGCGTGGCGACACGCAGGCGCACGGCCGGTTCGCCTTCGAACTCGAAGCGTTCAAAGCTGAGTTCCAGCGGCTGCGAGTCGCCGGCTGGCTGCAGCGCCATCACGCTCAATGCATGACCGGACCAGCGACCCTGTGCCGCGGCGACGAGCGCGCCCTTGAGGGCCGCATGGCTGCGGGCGTCGAACATGTCCATGAGCGGCTGCCCAAGCAGGTCGCCCGGGTCCGCGTGCCCGAAGAGTTCGCTCCAGGCGGGATTGACGTCGACGACGATGCCTTCCTGCACGTGTGCGATCGCATCGGTCGAGCCGGTCATGAACGCACGCATCTGGTCGCGGTACTGGCGGGCGGACGCGAGCGTGCCGCTCAGCGCATGGTCGAGCCGTGCGGCGTCGAGTGCGCGTGCGGCAACGGTCTGCAACCGGCCGCGGGCAGTCAGTGTCACGACGTCGGCGGCACCAAGCTCGAGGCCACGCACGAGGTCGGCTTCGGTGAGCGACTCGCGTACCATGAGCACCGGCACTTGCGGGGCGAGACGAGCGCGCTGCTCCATTGCACTGCTGATTTCATCGGCATCGGAGACGCAGAAGAACAGCAGCTGTGGCGCATCGTGCGCGCCGAGCGCGTCCGCGAGGTCGTTGAGTTCCGGCACCCACGTGCAGTGAACTGCCTGGCCCGCGTTACGCAGGGTGCTGTTGATGATCTCGACGGGGTCCTGCTGCCTGGACAGCACGACCACTGGAATGGCGCTGATTTCGCCCAATTGCTACCCCGTCAGGCACGGACCGGGCCGGCCGGGCCCCCCGCGTGCATGTAATGTCAAATTCGCGGGGATCATAGCATCGGGGTCCGCGCGCCTAGCGTGACGCAGGTGGCAGCATTGTCTTCGAAGCGGCGCCGGAATCCTCCCGCACCAGCTTCGGCACGAGATATCCGGGCAGGCGTGCTGTCAGCTCCGCGTGCAGCCGGCGGGCCACGTCCTCGGGAACGTCGATGTGCGCGGCGCCGCGGACCGGATCCAGCACGTGCAGGTAATAGGGCAGCACGCCGGACTCGAGCAGCGCGATGCTGAGTTCTTCGAGTGCTGCAGTCGAGTCGTTCACACCCCGCAGCAGCACGGACTGATTCAGCAGCACAGTGCCGGATGCCCGCAATGCGCCGAGTGCGGCCTCGACGTCGGCCGCAGCACGCAATTCCTGCGCGTGATTCGCATGAATCACCACGATGCGTTGCAGCCGGTGCGGCGAATTCCACATGGCCAGGAATCCGTCATCGATGCGTTCCGGCAGCACGACGGGCAGCCGTGTATGCACGCGGACGCGCCGCACGTGCGGGATTGTCTCGAGGCCTTCGAGCAGGCCGGCCAGCCGGCGGTCGCTCAAGGTGAGGGGGTCGCCGCCACTCAGCAGAACTTCGGTGATGTTCGGGTCGGCGCGGATCGACTCGAGTGCGCGGCCAAAGGCGTGCCGGCCCGCGTGCTGCTCGCCGTATGGAAACTCGCGCCGGAAGCAGTAACGGCAATGGATGGCGCACGCGCCCGTGGCCACCAGCAAGACACGGCCGTGGTATTTGTGCAGCAGTCCCTGTCCGGCCAGTGCGGCGAGATCGCCGACCGGATCCGCTACGTAGCCGGGCGTCTCGCACAGTTCGGCGTCCAGCGGCAGCACCTGCCGCAGCAGCGGGTCGCTGGCGTCGCCGCGGCGCATCCGGGCCAGGTAACTGCGCGGCACCCGCAGCGGGAAACGCGCCGCCGCGCGACGGGCCGGTTCGATCCATTCCGGGCCCAAGGCAAGGCATTCGGCCAGTTCCTGCGGAGCGCAAACGCAGTCCCGCAGGGCCTGCTGCCAGGCGGGCGGGGCGAGGTGACGGACGAGGGGAGTTGCGGGTATCATGCGCGGCTAGCCACAGGCAACCCGCTATTGTCGGTCCCTGCCGTTCCCGGTTCAACCGCAACGGCCAATCGCATCAGCCATTCGCATCAGACAGGCGTAGCGCAACCATGTCCACCTACAGCACGAACGAATTCAAATCCGGCCTCAAGATCATGCTCGACGGCGACCCGTACGTGATCGTCGAGAACGAGTTCGTTAAGCCGGGCAAGGGCCAGGCGTTCAACCGCGTCCGCATCCGCAACCTGAAGTCGGGCCGCACGCTCGAGCGCAACATGAAGTCCGGTGACACCGTCGAAGGCGCGGACATCCAGGAATCGGAGATGCAGTATCTCTACAGCGACGGCGATTTCTGGCACTTCATGGTCCCGGACAATTTCGAGCAGCACACGGCCGGCAAGGAAGCGATGGGTGACTCCGCGATGTGGCTCAAGGACGGCACGATGTGCACGGTCATGCTGTGGAACGGCGTGCCGTTGTCCGTGAACGCACCGGCCCACGTTGAACTCAAGATCGTGGAGACCGATCCGGGTGTGCGTGGCGACACTGCGACGGGCGGCCAGAAGCCGGCGAAGCTCGAGACGGGCGCGGTCGTGCGCGTGCCACTGTTCCTGAACGAGGGCGAAGTCGTCCGGGTCGACACACGGACGTCGGAATACCTGAGTCGCGCCAAGGGCTGAGGAAGTGCAGGAAGGGCAGGAAGGCGTCAGTCGGAGCGCCACTCGACACTGAGCTTCCTCAGCGACGACAGCAGGAAGGGCGCTCATGGTGCCCTTTCTTCGTTTGGTTGCCTTGCCACGGTCGATCGATGCGCCCGCCTCGTGCGGCGAGTCCCGGTGCCGATCGCCAGCACAGTCGGAACCGGAACACGCAATGGCGCTGCGTGATTACCCGGCTATTGCTACGACCGCTTGACGTGCAGATGCGAGTGGCGCGAGAGCTTGGCGCCGCCGTGCGAATGCGTTTCGGTCGAGACTTCGGCAGGCACCAGCAGCAGGTGCCCATGGCGGACGCCACGCTCGGCGATGACGTGATCGGCGTAGTGACGAACATCGCCGACCTGACCGCGCAGGACCGTGACCTCCATGCAGCTGTCGTGATCGAGGTGCACGTGGAGCGTCGCGATCGACAGGTCGTGATGATCATGCGCCGCATTGGTAAGCCGGCTCGCGAGCTCCCTGGCGTTGTGATCGTAGACGTAGATGGCCGCCCCGAGGCACTGCGCGTCTGCTGAGCCATCGAGTGTCGATTGCTCGAGGCCGGCGCGCACCAGATCGCGAATGGCCTCGCTTCGGTTAGCGTAGCGGCGATCGGCCATGAATTCGTCCAGCCGATTCATCAGGTCGTCATCCAGCGTAATCGTTGTGCGCTGCATCAGTAGGCTCCCGTGGCCAGGGTAGAGTATGCACTTATTCAAAAAACGTCATACAGTCCGTTAATCTCCAAATTCCAGAGTCACGGCCCATCCGCGGAGACTTGCAGCCAATGATGAACAGCGTGCCCGTGCCGGGCAATTGGAGCGTTCCGCAGCAGGCGAAGCTCATGGTGCTGGCCATCCTGGCGTTGCCCGAATGCGTCATGGCGTCGGGCATTCCCACCGGCACCCCGCTCGAAGAGATCGTGGTCACCGCCCAGCGCATCGGATTGATCGGCGAGTCGCGGGCGGCCAGCGAAGGCATCGTCACCAGCGTGCAGCTCCAGGGCCGGCCGATCCTGCGACCCGGAGAGGTGCTCGAAGTCGTGCCGGGCCTGGTCGTCACGCAGCACAGCGGCGACGGCAAGGCGAACCAGTATTTCCTGCGCGGCTTCAACCTCGACCACGGCACCGACTTTGCGAGCTACGTCGACGGCGTGCCGGTGAACATGCCGACCCACGGCCACGGACAGGGCTATGCCGACATCAACTTTCTCGTCCACGAGCTGGTGGATACGGTGCACTACCGCAAGGGCCCTTACTTTGCGGAGGAGGGCAACTTCGCGGCAGCCGGTGCAGCGCGCATTTCCTACGTCCGCGACAGCGGCGCGCCGGCGCTGGGCCTGACGGTTGGCGAGGACAACTACTACCGGTTGTTCGCCAGCGCTTCGCCTGAGCTGGCCGGCGGCACGCTGCTGATGGGCCTCGACTGGTCGCAGACCGACGGGCCATGGACGCTGCCGGAGGATTTTCAGAAGACCAGCGGGGTCATCAAGTTCAGTCGCGGCACGGCCGAGGCGGGTTTTGCGGTCACCGGCATGGGCTACGACGGCAGCTGGGACAGCACCGACCAGATTCCGCAGCGGGCCGTGGATGCCGGGCTGATCCCGCGCTTCGGTCACGTGGACGACACCACCGGCGGCGAGTCGCATCGCTACAGCCTGTCGCTCGACGCGTGGTCCCGGCACGACGGGCGCGGCTGGTCGGCGCTGGCCTACGCCATCGACTACCAACTCGACCTGATCTCGAACTTCACCTACGTGCTCGACCAGGACAACGGCGACCAGTTCGAGCAATACGACAGTCGCCGGGTGTACGGCGGGCACTTCGAGTACGACCTGCCGGCTTCGTTGAACAGTCGGGACGGCGCACTGCGCGCCGGCGCCGAACTGCGCATGGACGACGTCGCGCCGGTCGCCCTGTACCGCACCGTCGCCCGCGAGCGGTTCGAGACGATCCGCAGGGACGACGTGCGCCAGGGGCAGTACTCGGCCTATGCCATCCATGACCAGCGCTGGAACGACTGGCTGCGTACCGAGGCGGGCCTGCGCTTCGATTACCTCGATTTCTCGGTCGACAGCGATCTCCCGGCCAATTCCGGTGACGAGACCGATTCGATCGTGGGGCCGAAACTGACGGTCGTGCTGGGGCCCTGGGCCGAGACGGAGTTCTTCCTGAATGCGGGCCGCGGCTTTCACACCAACGACGCACGCGGCACGACGATCCGTGTCGACCCCACGAACGGGGTAACACCGGTCCAACCAGTCGATCCGATCGTGCCGGCCATCGGCTATGAAGTCGGGTTCCGGACGGCGGCCGTGCCCAAGGCGCAGTTCTCGGCCGCCTTGTGGAACCTGGACGTCGATTCGGAGCTGCTGTTCGTCGGTGACGGCGGCATCACCGAACCGAGCCGCGCAACCCGGCGCCATGGCGTCGAACTGGGCGCGTACTGGACACCGCTCGAAGCGGTGATCCTGGACGCGGACTACTCGTGGTCGCATGCCCGGTTCACCGAGTACGACCCCGCGGGCGACTACATTCCGGGTGCCGTGGAGACCGTCGTGTCGGTCGGCCTCAGCGTCCAGCGCGACACGGGCTGGTTCGGTGGGGCCCGCTGGCGTTACTTCGGTCCTGCCCCGCTGATCGAGGACAACAGCGTGCGCTCGCACTCGACCTCGACCGTGAATGCGCAGGCCGGTTACCGCTTTTCGCCACGCCTGAGCGTGATGGCGTCGGTCTTCAACCTGTTCGACGCGGACGCCAACGACATCAGTTACTTCTACGAATCGCAGCTGCCGAACGAATCGCAGCCCGTCGCCGACATTCACTTCCACCCCGCTGAACCGCGAACGCTACGGGTTGCAGCGACCGTGCGGTTCTGAGGCTCGACGCGATTTCATCCGCCGGCCGGAGTGCGACCCGTCGACCCAAGCGCCTCCACCAGTATCGCCACGAGTCGTTCGAGTCCCCGCGCATCCTGCTTGTCGAACCGATTGACGGCCGGACTGTCGAGATCGAGCACGCCGAGCAGCCGGCCGTCGGCCAGCACGATCGGCACCACGACTTCCGAGTTTGAGGCCGAGTCGCACGCGATGTGACCCGGGAATGCATGCACGTCCTGCACGACGAGCGTGCGGCGCTGTGCTGCGGCGGCACCGCAGACACCCTTATCGAGCGGGATGCGCACGCAGGCGGGCTTGCCCTGGAACGGCCCGACCAGCAGGTCGCCCGAGTCATCATCAAGCAGGTAGAACCCCGCCCAGTTCAGGCCGGGCAGGCTCCAGTACAGCAGCGACGACATGTTCGCGGCGCAGGCAACCAGGTTCGGCTCGCCCGCGAGCAACCCGCGCAGGCTCGTCCCGAGCTCGTCGTACAACGCCGGCTTGGCGCGGGAACGGACGTCGTCGTTCAATGCAGGCATCGTCGCGGGACTCCGTGCGAGTGAACTCGGGTCGATCAGGCCCGCTCGTAGGGAAACGCGATTACATCGTCGATGCGTTCGGCGCGCGTCGCAACCATCACCAGACGGTCGAAGCCGAGCGCCACGCCGGCGCAGGGCGGCAGACCGGACGCGAGCGCATCGAGGAAGAAATGGTCGACCTCACGGGCCGGCTGCCCGTGCTCGCGGCGCCGCGCCAGGTCGGCGTCGAAGCGCGCGGCCTGTTCCGGCGCCGCGCTGAGTTCGTGAAAGCCGTTCGCCAGTTCGAGCGGGCCCCAGAACGCCTCGAAGCGCGACGCGACCTCGCCGCGGATCTGCGCCAGCGCGGCCTGGCTTGCCGGAAAATCGTAGAGGAACGTCAACCGGTCGTTCGCAAACGATTCCGCGACGACGGTGGCCATCGCGAGGTCGAGCACGTCGTCACGCGCAGCTCCGGCGCGCATCGACTCCGGCACGGAGGTGCCCGCGCCTTCGATGGCCCGCATGATTGCGTCGACCGGCGCATGCAGCGGATCGAGTCCCAGGCGCCGTTGGATCGCGTCGCAGTACGTGATCGATTCGCTCGCCGCGAAAGTTCGCACCGGTGCGAGCACGTGCCGGAGCAGGGCTTCGACGTCGCGCATCAGTGCGTGGTGGTCGAGCCCGTGCCGATACCACTCGAGCATCGTGAATTCCGGGTTGTGGCGGCCGCCGCGTTCACCGGCTCTGAACACTTTGCAGACCTGATAGATGTCGGGCGCCCCGGCGCAGAGCAGGCGTTTCATCGCGTACTCGGGCGAAGTCTGCAGGTAGCCGACCGTCGCTCCCCGTGTTGCATCGTCCGCGACGCGCAACGACTCGAGGTGCACGTCGGTCACGGCCGCGCGGACGAGCGCCGGGGTCTCGACTTCGAGCGCACCGGTTGCACCGAAATAGGTGCGAATCCGCGCCAGCAGGTCAGCGCGCAGCCGCAACCGCGCGAGATCGGCCGTTGGCCGCCACTCCGTCTCCGCTGCAGCGCCTGCGGTCATGCACCGAATCGCGCGAGCAGCTGGCCGAACCGGACCGGTTCGCCGGGCTCGACGCGCGCTGCGAACGTGACCGCCGCGCCGGTCAGCACGATCACGGTCGATCCCATATTGAAGCGGGCCAGTTCCTGGCCGCGCCTGAAGCTGCGCCCGACACCGGCCTCGATCATGCGGACCCTGCCGCCGCGGCCGGGGGGAGGGTTGATCTCGCCGGCGAACACGGTCTCGATGCTGCCGACGAAGAGCGCACCGACCAGCACCAGGCAGAGCGGGCCGTCCGCGGTGTCAAAATCACAGACGACTCGTTCGTTGCGCGCGAACAGATCGGGGACCGTGCGGGCTGTCGCGGCATTGACGCTGAACAGCTGTCCCGGCACGTAGCGCGTGGCGCGCAGGACCGCATCGCACGGCATGTGGATGCGGTGATAGTTGTACGGCGCGAGGTAGAGGCAGGCGTAACTGCCGCCGTGGTAGCGCGTCGCAGCGGTTGCATCCGCCAGCAGGGCTGCGCACGTGTACTGCATGCCCTTGGCCTGCAGCAACGCGCCCGCGTTCGTGCGGCCGAGCTGGTTCACCGTTCCATCGACCGGCGAAACGAGGGCGTGGGCGTCGGCGGCGATCGGGCGGGCACCCGGTCGCAACTCGCGTGTAAAGAAAGCGTTGAACGATTCGTAGGTGAACGGGTCGGGCTGCAGTGCCTCGTGCAGGTCGATCTGCGGGTATGCACGCAGCACCGTGCGCAGCACGAGGTTGCGCACGGCCGGCCGGCGGCTGCGTGCCAGCACATGCATGCCGCGCGAGAGCAGGTGCTGCGGGAGCGCCCCCTGCAGCAGCGCGAACAGCTGGTCGCTGCCCGAGCGCTCGATCTCACCCGTCATCGCTGCGATGCCTCGAAGTACTGCACGACCTTGCGGAAATCGCGAGCCAGCACGGTGGCATCGAGCGGCGGCGACGAATAGGCGGCGAGCGCGCCCGCCGGCGAGACCATGAAGAGTCCCGCGCCGTGGTCCATCGTGTAGCCGCCGCCGGGCAGCGTCACTTTCGCGAACGGAACGGCGAATGCCCTGGCCACCTGCCCGGTCGCCGCGAGCGTCCCGGTCGCGCCCAGGAACGTCGGATCGAAGAACGTCACGTACGGCTTGAGAATGGCGGCCGTGTCCCGTTCGGGATCCACGCTCACCAGCAGTACGCGCGGCTGCTGTTCCGCCGGCAGGTCGGCGAGCTTCTTCTTCATCTGCGCCAGCGTCGCGAGCGTGGTCGGGCACACGTCAGGGCACTGCGTGAAGCCGAAGAACACGAACGTCCAGCGCTTGCGCAGGAAGTCGCGCGGCAGCGGACGATTGTCCTGGTCGACGAGGTCGAGCGGGGGCAGTTCGCGCGGCTGCGGCAGGATCGTCGCGTTCTCGGTCGCCGGCACCGGCACCTCTCGCAGCGTGACGAACACGCGAGCGAGTATCAGGCCGAGCGCAAACGCTACAATGGCGGCCAGTACGATTCGCAGCGGAGGGCGGTTGGTCATCGCACCGATTATCCCACAGGACCGCAATGACCATGCCGACGCCGCCGAAGCCTTTTTCCCGCAAGCCGCCAGTCGCGCCGACCGTTGCGCAGCTGATCCGCTTTGGCGCACGGGAGTTCGACGCCGCCGGGCTCGCCTACGGGCACGGCACCGCGGACGCGCGGGATGACGCGGCGGCACTCGTCTTCCACGCGCTCGGGCTCGACCACGCCGATCCCGGCACTGCGTATGCGGTCAAGCCGGGGCGGCCGCAGATCGAGCAGGTGCTCGGCCTGTTCGCCGAGCGCTTGCGCCGCCGGGTACCCGTAGCCTACCTGATGGGGCGGATGTGGTTTGCCGGACTCGAATTCGAAGTTGACGAGCGCGTGATCGTGCCGCGCTCGCCGTTCGCCGAGCTGATCGCCAGGGGCTTTGCGCCGTGGATCGACCCGGCGCGCGTGCTGCGGATCGTCGATCTGGGCACCGGCTCGGGTTGCATCGCCATCGCCTGCGCGCTGCGCTTCCCGCAGGCGCGTGTCGATGCCGTGGATCTGTCGCCTGACGCGCTCGACGTCGCAGCCCGCAACGTGCAGCGTCATGGCGTCGGCGCGCGCCTGCAATTGCACCTGGGCGACACGTTCGCGCCGCTGGGTGAGGGCGCTTACGACCTGATCGTGTCGAATCCGCCCTACGTCAGCGATGCGGAGATGGCTGCGCTGCCGCGCGAGTACCTGCACGAGCCGGACATGGCTCTGCGCGCTGGCAGCGACGGGCTCGACGTCGTGCGTCGAATCCTCCGCGACGCCTATTCGCACCTCGCGCCGGGCGGTGTCCTGGTGGTCGAAGTGGGCGACAGTGAAGGGCGGTTGCAGCAGGCCTATCCGGGCGTGCCCTTCGTGTGGCTCGAGTTCGAGCACGGCGGCGGGGGAGTCTTCCTGTTGACGAAAGACGACCTCCACAGGCACCGTCTTAAGCTTTCCGGGGCGGGTTAGGGATGTCGGGCAATACACTCGGGACGCTGTTCACGGTGACGACCTTCGGCGAGAGCCACGGTCCGGCGCTCGGCTGCGTCGTCGACGGCTGTCCGCCCGGACTGCCCCTC
>Ga0073899_10002995_pt1 | contig 15111 bp, 14 predicted proteins | sample KloWWTmetaKNB5Ph_FD_88975 | JGI IMG/M metagenome (GOLD analysis project Ga0073899, IMG submission 88975) | Active sludge microbial communities from Klosterneuburg, Austria, studying microevolution and ecology of nitrifiers - Klosterneuburg... | ecosystem: Engineered > WWTP > Aerobic digester >...
ACGCCGGCGCGAGCACAGATCGGGAGGGGGCAGGCGGCGCGCAGCCGCGCGAAGCGCGGCGAGCAACGACCGGGGGAGGCAGCAACACCACCTCGAGCCCCGCGGCACCATCGAGGTGAAGGGCAAGGGCGAGATGAAGACCTATGTGCTGATCGGAGCGCGCGCGAGCCTCAGGCCGCCGGCGAAGGCGTGATTCGGGCATGACTCTCCCTCGGCGAGGGCACCGCGCCGGGGTCGACCATGCGCGAATGGGCTGTATCCTGGCGGGGCCATGACCATCCACGCCTCACCCGGGATGCAGCGGTGCGCCGAGATGCTCTACGCCGCCATCGAGACGCCGCTCCGGACGTTGGGCGTGACGCACGTCGAGATCGTGGCGCGTGGCGCGCCGAGCGCGGGCAAGTACTGGGTGGGCTATCGGCTGGCCCCCGGGGTGCAGCGCTCGCAGCGTGAGCTCACGGAGCAGGTGAAGCTGAGCTTTCCCGGAACACTGAGCTGCCACCTCTTGAGCGTGGTGCCCGCGGAGCGCCTCCCCGAGACCGACCCCGGTGTGATCCAGGAGCAGCGGCGGCTGCGCCGTCCGACCCTCGGGATGATCGTCTTGTTCGGCTTGCTTGCCCTGATCCCGATCAGCTGGGTCGGCTACATGCTGTTTGGCATGCGCGGCGACCTGATCGTCACGGCGCCGCTCTCGGGTGCGGGCAGCGCCGAAGCCCGCTTCGTCGCCACGGGCGGCGACCTGGCACTCTGGGCGAGCCTGAACGGAAGCAGCTCCAGCAGCCCCGGATCCAAGACGCTGCGGAAGATCCTGCCGGTTCGCTACGACATCGAGGTCATCCACGATGGCAAGCTCCTTCATACGTTGAGCGTAGAGACCCAGCGAAGTCGGCCCAGCCAGAAGCTCGTATGTACCAGGGCCCCGGACTGTGAGGTCTACCTCGAGGATCTGCCCAAGCTGCCGCCCGGGCCGGTCCTCTTGCGCGTGAAGGGGACGCCGCATCCAGACTTCACGCACGTGAAGGACATGTCGCTGCTCGTGCGCAAGGGGACGTTCTTCTGATCCGAGGGGCGCGCGCCGTGGCCCGATCCGAGCCACGAGAGCCCGCTCGGTGCCTGACGAAAACGTGACCGAACGCTGACCCCACGGGTGAACGGCCGTCTGCATGCTCTCACACGCATGGCGGCAGCACGTCGGTTCAGGCTGGTCGATCGCCTCGTGGTCCACGAAGGGCCGATCCAGTTTTCGGCGCTGGCCGAGCGCATGATTTCGGCGCGCACGCGCTACCTGGTGCTCGACCTCGACCGCACGCTGCACCTCGGTCGCAACATGGGCGAGCTTCTGGGGTGGGAGCTCACGGCGCTACGTGCGTTCGGCCTCGACGAGCTCGCGCGGATGGAGCCCGAGCGGCACACCGGTCGTCTGCTCTTCGATCCGAGCCGGCTGGGCGGGTCGCTCCGCTATCTTTGGCACGGCAGCGCCGCATGGACCAAGCCGGGGCTCCACTACTTCGCCTGCGGCAAGCTGCCGGCGAAGAGCGACTGGCTGCGTGCGTGGACGTATCGCCGCTTCGGGCCCGAGCCGGTGCGCACCGTGCAACGCATCCCGCAAGACACGCTCTTCGGACTGATGGCGGGCGTCCCGGCGGCCACGCTGCGCCTCTTGGCAGAGCGCGTCTGGGATCGGCACGAGCCGGATCAGGTCATCACGCGCGAAGATCTGGCCGCGCTGCGAGAGCGCTGCCCGGGGCTCGAAGTGGTAATCACCAGCGCGTCGCCGCGGGTGGTGGTCGAGGTCGCCTGCGCGCGACTGGGTGCCGATCACGCCGAGGGCTCGGAGCCAGGGCGGATCAACTCGGGCCCCGAGAAGATCGCGCGTCTGAGCGCACGCTTTCCGGACGCGTTGCGACCCGGAGTCGAGACGGTGGGCATCACGGACACGGGGTACGGCGAAGACCACTGTTGGGCCGACCACTTCACCCGAGTCGGCGACGTGAACAGCGACGCGCCGTTCTCGCCCTTCGTCGATGCGCGCTCGCCGATCGATTCCGTGCACTCCGCGCTGCTGCTCACTCGCCTGGAGCAACGGCGCCGCGACGCGGGCCGAGCGGGCTGGCTGGACCCGCGCCGAAGCGAGCCCGCGCGGGCTGAACGACGGGTGCTGTCGGCAACCGACCTCTCGCACCAGCTGGCCCACTTCGCGGCAGAGCTCGAGCCCTTGGAGCGGGACCCAATCGCCAACGCCTGGCCGATCGCGCGGCTTGCCCGGGATGCACGTCGGGCGCTTTGCGACGAACGCACCCGCGGAACGCTCGCTCGCGCACGCGGATTGACCGCGACGCCCTGAGCCGTCGGCCGCTGGGCCTGGGACAACGCCCGAGCGTTCAGTGCTAGGCTGCGCGGCATGTCATCGCTTCGTCTCGGGCTCGTGGGTCTCGGTCTCTCGTGCGCGGTCGCGTGCGGCAGCAGCGGCTCGGGTGGAGGCGGCGGCCCGGACGGCGGCGGCGGTGTCGGCGGCGGCGTGGGCGGTGTCGGCGGTAGCGCAACCGGCGGCGGCGGTTCGGGCGGGACCGCGTCGGGAGGCGCGGGCGGCGCCGCGGGCGCTCCGATGGGCGGCGCCGCGGGCTCGGGTACCGGCGGGGCTCCGACCGGCGGCGGCGGAAGCGGGGGTGGTCCCAGCGGTGGCGGTGGAACGGGCGGGGTCCCTTCGGGAGGTGGCGGCGCCAGTGGCGGCATGCCCAGCGGCGGCGGTGGGACCGGCGGCCTCCCGCCCGGCGGGGGCGGCACCGGGGGCGGGAGTTGCGTGAACGTCGCGGGCAACTGGTCGCTGAGCGGCACCTGCGGCTTGGGCTCGTGCACGGTGACTCAATCGCCGGGCAGCTGTTCGCTCTCGGTGAGCTGCAACACCGGGACGACTTGCACCGGATCGCTGACGGCCTCGCAGCTCAGCCTCAACTGCTCGGTGGCCGGAGCGAGCGCGTCGTGCACGGCAACGGTGACTTCGACCACCTGGTCCAGCGGAAGCTGTTCCCCGGTGGGGCTCCCGGTGTGCTCGTTCGCTGCGGCGAAGTCGTAGGGCGGTGCCGTTGCGCGCGTGACGCATTTCGCGGCGTTGTGCCGCGATCTGCCCCGACCCACCGGCCAGCGCGGGCACTTCCACGCGGGTTTGGCATGGCACCCGGCTTGCTTGTTGGGCCCGGCCCCTCAGGGGGGGCACATCAAGTGAGGATCGTCATGGCAAAGATTCGCAAGTCCATCAGCATCCGGGCCCCGCTCGATCAGGTCTACGAGCACACCACGCAGCCCGAGAACCTTCCCGAGATCTGGCCCAGCTTGGTCGAGGTCAGCCACGTGAAGCGAAGTGCGGATGGCGCCCACAGCTTCGACTGGGTCTACAAGATGGCTGGGGTGCACTTCAAGGGCCACTCTGCAACGACGGAAGTGATCAAGAACCAGCGAGTGGTCGTCACGAACGAGAAGGGCATCCCCAGCACATTCCTCTGGGCATTCTCGGGCGAGAACGGACACACCAAGGTGATCTTGGACATCGACTACACGTTGCCGAGCAAGCTCTTGGACAAGCTCGCCGAACCGCTGCTTCATCGACTGAACGAGCGCGAGGCCGAGACACTGCTCGAGAACCTCAAGAACCGGATGGAAATGGGCGTGAAGGCCAGCATGCCCAAGGCTCCGCCCGAGATGCGTCCGCGGTGACTCCACTGACACGCGTGGTCCCGAGCGCGGGGGGGCGCTCGGGGCCCGCGGGTCTTCCTTTCACCTCACGGCCGGCTCGCCGCCGCGTCGTTCGTCGCTGATCGCCGTCTGTCGCGGTATTGGTACGGAAGCGGGGCGAGACCCGCTAGACTGATCGGCCATGAGCGAACGCAGCGCCAGCCGCACGGCGTTGATGGTGGCCGCGTATCGGGCCCGCGCCAGCGAGCGACCCGGCGCGTTGATTTCAGACCCTTGGGCCCGCGCCCTGGCGGGGGAAGAGGGCGAAGCCATCGCCACCGCCGTGGATCGCATGATGCCCGATCGCGAGATCTGGGTCGCGGTGCGCACGGCGTGGCTCGACGAGCAGGTGCGCCGTTTCACCGCCGGCGGGTATCGGCAGGTCGTGGTGCTCGGTGCGGGGTTCGACACCCGTGCCGCACGCCTGGCGGCTGCCGGTGTGCGCTTCTTCGAGGTGGACCACCCCGCGAGCCAGCAGGAGAAGCTGGCCCGGCTCGCGCAGCTGGCAGGCTACCCTCGCGATGCGGCGACCCATGTCGAGTGCGACTTCGAGCATCACGACTTCCTCGAACGCCTGGTCGATCGCGGCTTCGACCCCGCGAGCCCCGCGCTGATCACCTGGGAGGGCGTGACCATGTACCTGGCCGAAGCCGCCATCCGGCATACGCTGGCGCGCGTCGCGTTCGGTTGCGAGCCGCACACGGTGTTGCTGTTCGACCACCTGATGAAGAAGATCGTCGACCCGAGCCGGGAGCACGAGACCGAACGGGCAGCGCGCAAGTTGGTCCAAGACCTGGGCGAGCGCTTCGTGTTCGGCACGAACGACCCGCTGCCCATGCTGTATGAAGAGGGCTTCCGCTGGGTCCAGAGCGCGAGCTTCGACGAGCTTTGCCTGAACCTCACGGGCAGCTACGACCGCACGCGGCAGTTCCGCTTCCAGCGCGTGGTGGCGGCCGCCCGGAAGCGGCCTAACCTGCCAGCTCTTTTCTGACGATTTGCGCGCCGGCGACCAGGCTCGCCAGCTTCTGCCTTGCGCAGGTCCGCGGCAGCTGTTTCATGCCGCAATCGGTGGTCACCGTCACGCGCTCGGGCGGCACGAACGCCAGCACCGCGCGGATCCGCTCGGCGACCTGCTCGGGCGCCTCGATCTCGAGCGAGCGCACGTCGATCACGCCGACAGCCACCGATTTGTCGCGAGGCAGGTCCTTCAGGATGGCTGCATCGCGCATCTCGCGACAGGCGAAGTCGAGCACGAACTCGTCCACGTCGACGTCGTAGTAATGCGGCAAGATCTCCGCATAGCCGCCGGCGGTCATGCCCTGCATGCGATTGCCCCAGGCGTTGCCCAGGCAGAAGTGCCACGACTTCCGGACCGCGACGCCGCCCAAGGTGCGATTCACGATGCGCTTCACCCAGGCATAGTCGGCCTCGCCGCTCAGGGTCGGGATCCACGCGCCGAGATCTTCGAGCTGCACGTGCTCGCAGCCGGCCGCGGTGAGCTCGGCGACCTCTTGCACGAACACCTCGGCCAACGCCTCGGACAGCTGGTAGCGGTCACGCACCGGGCCGGAGCGGAAGTGGGCCAGCGTCGAGAGCTGCACGGGCCCGGCGCCGACGCACGCCTTGATCGGGCGGGGGGTTCGAGCTTGCGCCAGCGTGAAGAGCGCGGCCAGACGGATTGGCCCGCGAGCGATGGGCCCGACCACCTCGACGCCGCCGGCTTCGTCCAGCGCCCACACGTCTCGACCCTGGGCCTTTCCGCGGGCGGGGTGGGGCACTTTCGCGGTGCCGAAACCGCCCGTGCGCTCGAGCCAGTACCAGAGGAACGAGCCGATCCCCATGTCGTAGTCGTCGAACCACATCTGCCCGTCGGTCAGCAGATCGAGGCCCGCCAGCTCTTGGTCGCGCAGCACCGCGTGCACGGCGTCCTCGAACGTCTCTTTGTGGGAAGCGTCCTTGAAGGCGTCGAACACGTCCCGGCCCGAGAGCTGCTGCCGGAACCACGAGGGCCGCGGATACGAGCCGACCATGGTGGTCGGGAGAAGGGGGAGCGTCATGGGGCCAGGCTACCTCGACCTTCAGCGCGACGCTTCAGCACCCCGACGGCGGGATCAGAAAAGCCGTGTCGCCCAGGTCGTCGGTCACGTTGCCGGCGCTTCCGAAGTCCTTGTTGGCCCAGGGGTCGAAGCCGAACAGCTCGGTCTTGGTCCAGCCGTTCTTCGTGGTGATGAAGCCGTTCTGGGTCAAATCGTTGGTCAGCGGCTTGCCGGGCTCGCCGGCGTTGACGAACTCGGGGGCATCCGGCGCGGGGTTCAGTGCGCACCCACCGAAGTCGCAGATCACGTTCAGGTCGCAGGTGCCCTCGTCCACGTAGGTCCCGTGCTTGTTCACGCTGGCGAACACCACCGGGAATGCGGCACCGCTCTTGGTCGCGGTCGTGCACGGCTTGCAGCCCGGCAGAGATCCACAGGTGGTCGTCTTCTCGCAGAGGGTGCCTTGGTGCGAGATCGCCCGCACCGCCAAGAGTCCTGCGGGCGGCGGTGTCTTCGGGTCGACCACGGCACCAAACACCTCGTCGTCGCCGACATGGCCGTTGGCTCCGCAATCCTCTTCGAACAGCACCACGTACCACAGGGCGATCTTGCCCGGGTCGGCCGGGTGGGGGGCGGCCCGGAACAACACGCCGTGGCGCGGGCACTTGTCGTTTTGCGCGGGCGAGAAGTAAGGAAAGTACCCCTGCGCGAGCGCGAGCTCGGCCGCGTCATCCAGGCCGTCACCGTCGAGGTCGGTCGGCCCCGCGTCCGCGTCCGCGTCAGAAGCTGCGTCGGTCGCGCCGCCACTCCCCGCACTGCCGCCGGTGGCGCCGCCGGCGCCGCCGCTCACGGCGCCGCCGCTGCCGGCGCTCCCTGCCGCGCCACCGCTGGCTTCGGGCTCGGCGCCCTCGTCGGAGCCGCAGGCGGCCGAAAGCAGCACGGCCATGACGGGTGCCCAGATCGCTGCCGCGCGCATCGATGAGCACGATACGCCGGGGCGAACGCGCTGGAAAGCTACCGTGGGGGGCCCGCGGCACCCCGGTCGAGCGCTGTCGCAAAGCCCGGCAGTGCGGTAGCGTCCCGCCCCATGAGCGAGGGAGGCACCCACGAGCCCTACATCCCGGCAAAGGCCAAGCTGCGCGAGCTGACGCCACTGCCGCTGATCGCCGGCACGCTGCTCGGCATGGTGTTCGGCGCATCGTCGCTCTACCTGGTGCTCAAGGTCGGGCTCACCGTCAGCGCATCGATCCCGGTGGCGGTCATCTCGATCACGCTGTTCCGACTGCTCTCCAAGTTTGGGCTGAAGAACGCCACCATCCTCGAGAACAACGTGGTGCAGACCGCCGGCTCGGCCGGTGAGTCCATCGCCTTCGGGGTCGGCGTCACCATGCCCGCGATCATGATCCTGGGCTTCGACCTCGAGGTGGCGCGGGTCACGCTGGTGGCTGTGCTCGGAGGGCTCCTCGGGATCTTGATGATGATCCCGCTCCGGCGTGCGCTGATCGTCGAACAGCATGGGCTGTTGAAATACCCGGAAGGCACGGCCTGCGCCGAGGTGCTGAAGGCGGGGGCCAGCGATGAGTCGCGAGCCGCCGCGCACTCTACCGGTGCCCCCCCGGACGAGACCGAGGCAGGCGGCGGCAAGACCATCTTCGCCGGCTTCGGGATCGGCCTGATCTACAAGGCGGTGATGGTCGCGTTCCGCGGCTGGAAGGACGTCCCCGAGAAGGTGTTCGGCACCACGCTCAAGGGCGGCAGCGTGTCTGCCGAGATCTCGCCCGAGCTTCTCGGCGTCGGGTACATCATCGGGCCGCGCATTTCGGCGGTCATGTGCGCCGGCGGCGTCCTCGCCTACCTGGTGCTCATCCCCGCCATCAAGTTCTTCGGCGAGGGTATGACCCAGGCGCTGCCGCCCGGGACCATCCCGATCCGGGACATGTCCCACAATCAGATCCGCGGGGCCTACGTGCTGTACATCGGCGCGGGTGCTGTGGCCGCCGGCGGCATCATCAGCCTGGTCCGGTCCCTGCCCACCATCTGGCAGGGCATCAAGGGCGGCCTGCGCGACTTGCGCGGCGGGCCGAAGCAGGGCGACGCGGCTCGCCCCCGCACCGACCAGGACCTGCCGATGAAGACGGTGTTGATCGGCGCACTGGTGCTGGTCACGGCCATCACGCTCGCGCCGTCGCTGCGCATGAACGTCCTGGGCGCGGTGTTGATCGTGGTCCTGGGCTTCTTGTTCGTGACCGTGAGCTCGCGTCTGACCGGCGAGATCGGCTCGTCGTCCAACCCCATCTCGGGCATGACGGTCGCGACGCTCTTGCTCACCTGCGGCGTGTTCCTGATCTTGGGGTGGACGGCGCCGCCCTACTACGTGACCGCGCTCAGCGTGGGCGCCATCGTGTGCATCGCCGCGTCGAACGGCGGCACGACTTCACAGGATCTGAAGACCGGCTTCTTGGTCGGGGCGACGCCGAAATTGCAGCAGTACGCCATCTTGTTCGGCGCCCTGGCCTCGGCGCTGGTCTTGGGGCCCATCTTGCTGCGGCTCAACGACGCCGCCACGGTGTACGTGCCACAGGCGACCTTCGAGAAGGTGACGCCGGTTGCGGTCGCCGATGACGCGCTGGGGCGCTTGCCGGCGTGGGAGGGCACGCTGCCAGAGGCCGGCAAGCGCTATCGGAAGCTCGAGCAAGCTGACGACAAGACCGCCGCCGAGACCGGGTCCCCTCGCCTGCCGGGTCTGGCTGCGGGCGCGTACGTGGTCGACGAGAGCTCGAAGCAGGTCACCCACAAGGTGGAAGAGACGTTCGGCGCGGGCCTGGCCACCAGCGCCGCCGGGCTCGAGAAGCGAGAAGCACTGACCGGCCCCCAAGCCAAGGCCGACGCGGCGACCTACCGCGTGTGGCAGAAGACGGACGGCGCGGGCGGGCCGCCTGGAAAGTACCTGGTGAACGACGCGGGGCGCGCGATCTACCTGGTCGACCCCGGCATCAACGGGACCCACAACGTTCGACCCGACGGCAGCAAGGTCGCCAAGTTCGACGCGCCGAAGGCGACCCTGATGTCGTACATCATCAAGGGCATCCTGAACCGCGAGCTCCCGTGGAGCTTGGTGCTGCTGGGGGTGATGATCGCCGTGGTGCTCGAGCTCTCGGGGATCCCGTCCCTCGCCTTCGCCGTCGGCGTCTACCTGCCCATCTCTTCGTCCACGCCGATCTTGGCCGGCGGCTTGGTACGATGGCTGGCAGATCGTCAGATCCAGAAGCGCCTGGCCGCGAAGAAGCTGAGTGAAGAAGAGCTGGCAGCCGAGACCGACAAGAGCCCGGGGGTGCTGCTTTCGAGCGGATACATCGCGGGCGGCGCCATCGCCGGCATCGTGATCGCGTTCGTGGCGGGAGTGATGGGCGACGTGCAGACCAAGATCGACGAGTGGGCCAAGCACGCCAACCCCCTGTTCGAAGGCCCGAACGCCGACGCGCTGAGCATGATTCCGTTCGTGGCCATCGCCGCGTTGCTCTACCTGGTCGCGGTCAAGAACGGAAAACGGCAAGCCGCGAGCGCCTGACGGCGCGTGTGCTTCCGCGCACACGCGCCGGAGACCATTTCAGGCTCAGTTCGCCGGGCAGGTGGTTCCGCTCGGGACGACGCACTTCCCGGCCACGCACTCTGCGGGCATCTTGCACGGCGGACCGTCGGTGGTGCTGCAGCTGGCGCCGTCGGCGACCGGGAGCATGCAGGTGTCGGGCCCGGTGGTGTGGTTCCGCTCGAGTGACCGACGAGTATGGCCGACCCGCCTGGCCGAGACAATCTCCCCTCGACCTCTCCGCCGCGCGTCCGCTACCGTTCGGCCATGTCGACCGCCAAGACGATTGCACTCGCTGCCGTTCTGCTGCTCGCCTGTGGGTGCGACGAAGAGAAACCGAAAGCCGCCACAGGCGCGAGCAGCGCCAGTGCCGCACCGAAGCCCAGCGTCGCGCCGCCCACGCCCAGCGCCGCAGCCAGCGTGGCGCCACCAGCGCCGAAGCACGACTGCCCCGAGGGCACTTCCGGTGATGGGACGTTCGAGAAGCCGTGCGAGGCCAAGGGCACTGCGCGAGTGATGGAGGTGACCTGGAACGGAAAGATGGACGACAAAGGGCCCTCATTTCGCGTGGTCAACACCTCGAAGGTGGACATCACCTACGGAAAGCTCGTGGTCTACTTCTACGACAAGGCGGGCAAGCAGCTCGAGGTCAAGGACGAAGACAAGGCGCGGCCGTCGAAGACCTGCGCGGGCAACATCTTCGACGGGCCGATGAAGGCCGGCGAGAAGGCCGTGATCACCTTCTCGTGCGTGAAGAAGGATCACGTCCCCGAGGGTGCGACCGCCATCCAGGCCGAGCTGGAAGTCGCGGGGTTCACCGACGAGGGCGGAAAGAAGAACGCCTATTACTGGCGCAACAAAGAGCTTTCGCCAGACGCGCGGCCCAAGGCAAAAAAGTAGCCATCACGCTCGCTGATCGCGGTCTTCGACGATCTCTCCGTCGTACATCACCAGCTGGCGAGAGGCGTGGGCCGCGAAGTCGCGCTCGTGCGTGACCATGACCACCGTGATGCCCTGGTTTCGCACCAGCGACTCGAACACGCTCATCACCACCTCGCCGTTCTTCGAGTCCAGGTTTCCCGTTGGCTCGTCGGCCAAGATGATGCGCGGGTCGTTGGCCACCGCGCGAGCAATGCTGACGCGCTGTTGCTGACCGCCCGACAGCTGGTTGGGCCGGCGCTTCTCCAGCTCGCCCAAGCCCATGGCGGCGATCACTTCGCGAGCATGCTCGCGAACGCTCGATGAGCTGCGAGCGCCGCGGCGCAGCATCGGCAGCATCACGTTCTCGAGCACGGTGAATTCAGGCAGCAAGAAATGGAACTGGAACACGAAGCCGAGCTTCTCGGAGCGCAGCACGGCTCGCCCTTCGTCGTCTTCCGCGCTGGCGTCTTGTCCGTCGATCAGCACGCTGCCCTCGGTGGGGCGGTCGAGCGCCCCCAGAAGGTAGAGCAGCGTGCTCTTCCCCGATCCGCTGGCGCCCGTCACGCTGACGAACTCGCGCTCGTGAACGCGCAGACTCACGTTCGAGAGCACCCGGGTCAACACCGTGGTTCCCAGGTCGCGGCTGAGCCCGCGGCACTCGAGCACCACCCGCCCGGGCTCGGGCCAGGGCAGACGCGGGGCCGGCGGGCGGCGGGTCGACGGCGCGCCCGACGGCACACTGCTGGGCCCGACGTCGCTCATCCAAGCTGCCCTCTGAGCACGTCCACCGGTTCGACCCGCGAGCCGCGCCACGCTGGGATGAAGCTCGCGATGAGCCCGACCGCCATCGCGAACGCCAGGCCGTAGAAGTAAAACCGTGGGTCGTCGTAGACCAAGAAGTACTCGCTCTTGACCAGGCCCTCTTGCTTGGTCTTGAGGCGCCCGAGCGCGACCAGCACCCAGTGCCCGATGCCATCCCCCATCAGGCCCCCGATCAGCGAGATCAGAAAGCCCTGCAGCAAGAACGCCACCAAGATGTCGCGACGGTGAAACCCAACACTGCGCAAGATCGCGATGTCGCGGGTCTTCTGCAGCACGATCATGATCTGGATCGCGAGAATGCCGAAGCCACCCACCATCAAGATGGCGCCGACCACGAAACCGATGATGGTGTTCTGCTGGCGGAAGAGCGCCAGGAAGTTCGCGTTGGTCTCTTGCCAGCTCTCGGCGTCGTAGCCGAACATGCGTTCGACTTGCTCGGCCATCCCCATGGCCCGATCGGTGTCGATCAGCTTGACCTCGATCCGACCGACGACGTCAGGCTTGCCCAGGATGGTCTGCGCGTCGTGCAGCGAGACGTAGACGCGCGACGCATCGACCGGTGGGATCCCCGAGTCGAAGATGCCAATCACCTTCACGCTCTTCGAGACGCCGAGGGGCGAGCCCACGGTCAGAATGTCGTCGACCTTGGCTCCGATGCGGGTCGCCACGCCGTTGCCGAGCAAGATCCCCTCGCCGTTCGCCAGCGGGCGGTAGCTGCCGGCCTTCACGTATTGCGAGATGGGGGTGACTCGATCTTGCGTCAGCGGCTCGATTCCGCGCAGATCGACCGGGTACTGCTTGGAGCCCAGCGCCACCACCGCGCTGCCGTTGAGCAGCGCCGATGCGGCAGCGACGTTCGGCAGCCGCTCCAGGGCGCGCACGATCTCGTTGGGCCGACTGATCCGCAGCTGACGGTCACTCGGGCTCTCGTGGGACACGCGCGCGGTCACGAAGTCATCGGCATAGCGAGCCAGAAGCGGCGGCGCCGGTCGCAGCTGTTTGTCGAAGATGGTGACGTGCGGGCTGATCTTCAGGATGTTGTCCAGGAACTTGGTCTGAAACCCCTGCATGATGCCGTTGATCGCGATCAGCACGATCACGCCGAGCATGACACCCAGCACCGCGATGCCGTTGAGCAGCTTGCGATCCCAGAGCTGACGCAGGGCGATGAACAGAACGACCCGGCTCATGGCTCACCGTAGCGTGGTCTGCGAAACGTCTGCTGCGTCGGGCAGCGGTTCACGTTTGTCGGCGGGTCGCACCGTGGCGCTGACGCGGCTCCCCGGCGCGAGCTTGTCGCGCCCCTCGATCACCACGCTCTCGCCCTCGGCCAGGCCGGACACCACCTCGAGGCGCAACAGGTCGCGAATTCCGACCTGTATCGCTCGCCGCTCGACCCGCCCATTGGCCAGGACCCACACCGACCCCTCGGACTCGGCCGAGCTCGGGGCGAGCAAGACGGCGTCGTGCCGTGCGGTCACGATGTTCACCTCGGCGGTCATGCCGCTTCGGAGCTCGGGGGGCGGCGCCGAGAAGCTGATCTTCGCGACAAAAGCCCGGCGTTGCCGATCGGCGTCGGGCAAGACCTCGGTCACCTCTCCGCGGAACACGGTCTTGGCGAAGGCGTACAAGCTGATGGCTGCCTCGGACTTGGGTTTGCCGGTCTGGCCGTCACTCACGCGAGCAATGTCGGCCTCGTCGACGTTGACCTCGAGCACGAGCACCCGCGTGTCGGCGACTCGGAACAGCGGCTGGTTGACGCTGACGACTTCGCCCAGCTCGACGCTCTTGCCGAGCACGACGCCATCGAGCGGAGCTCGCACCTCCGTATCGGCAACGCGCGCCGTCAAGGACTTCACCTGGCTGGCCTGGCGTTTCGCGTTCGCCGACAGATCGATGCGCAACGCACGCTGCTGAGCGCGATTGGCATCCAGCGTGCCCTGCAGCTGGTCGACTCGTGCTTGCGCGCGTTCGCTCTCCGACGCCGGCGCAGAGCCCCGCTCGACCAGCTTCCGGCTCCGCTCGAGCTCGAGCTTGGCCTGCTTGAGCTCTGCCTCGACGGCGCGGCCCTGGGCTGCCAAGGCGGCGAGCTGTGGCGCCTCTTTCCCGGCTTGTGCAGACGCCGCGTTCGAGTCGGACCGACCGCGCTCGAGGTCGAAGCTGGCGGTCGGATTGTCGATGCGCGCCAAGAGGTCGCCCTTCTTGACCTTGCTGCCCTCGCGCGCGAAAAGCTCGGCGATGCTGCCGCTGGTCTTCGCCTTGACCACCACGCGGTCGGCCGCTTCCACGCTTCCGGTGGCGTACACCGCCTCGACCGCCTGCCCACGCACCACCGGGCTGACCACCACCGGCACTGCCCGGAAGCGCGTCCAGGCGATGGCCGAAGCCCCGAGCACGATCACACCGCCGAGCGCCAGCCAGCGCGCTTGGGGACGGCGACGGGAGCCAGCCATGAGCGCTCTTATGCTGCGGGGTGCTCAGCGAGTCCATCGTACCCCCGTTTTTTCGTGCGTTTCTGGGGTGGGCCAAGGTGCGACCGGATCGATATTGACAATCATTTTCAATAAGGCATGCTCCCGGTCGATGTCCTTGCGCACCTCCCTGCTGGCTTCCGTCGCCACCCTCTTCGTCCTGACCGGCGCCGCCTCGGCCTCGGAGCGCCACTTCACCTATACCTACGAGTCCAACGTGCTGAACCCCGGCGACGTCGAGATCGAGCCGTGGACCACCTGGCGAGCGGGCCGCGAGAGCTATTACAGCCGGTTCGATCAGCGGCTTGAGTTCGAGTTCGGCGTGGTGCCCGACCTGCAGATGGCCTGGTACTGGAACATGACGGCCCTGACCGCCGACGAGACCGACGCCACCTCCGGTCAGACGGCCCGCGTCTCGGGCTTCGAGTTCGGCGGCGTGTCCAACGAGTGGAAGTACAAGCTCAGCGACTCGTTCGCCGATTCCGTCGGTTCCGCGCTCTACTTCGAGTGGACGGCTGCCCCTGCGGAGGCCGAGCTCGAGGGCAAGGTGATCTTGGACAAGCGCATGGGGAACGCGCTGCTCGCTCTCAACCTGGTGGGTGAGCACGAGTGGGAGTTCGAGTCGAAGGACGAGACCAAGCGCGAGATCGGCATCGAAGCTGACCTGGCATTCGGCTACTTCTTGACCCCGAGCCTGGTCTTGGGGCTCGAAGCCCGCAGCCACAGCGAGCTCGAGGACGGCAAGAAGCACGAGGTGACGGCGTTCTTCGCCGGCCCGTCGGTGGCGTATGCGCAGAAGGCGTGGTGGATGGCCGCCACCGTGCAGCCCCAGGTGTTCGCCATCAAGGGCGAGGAAGAGGGCGCGGAGGCCGACAACAGCGCGCTCGACCTGGAGCACCACGAGCGGGTCAACGTGCGCGTGCTCTTCGGGATGGACCTGTGAGCCAGCGCGGCCTGATCCCATTGCTTCTGGCGGTGATCGCGGCCGGTTGCGCCGCCGGCCTGCCGGCGCCGACCGCGGGCGACGCCAGCCGGGCGGGGCAGCGCTTCCCCGGCGCCAGCGTCGATCGTCTGGCCCGCGGGCGCACGCTGTACGTGCAGACCTGCGCCGGCTGCCACAGTCTCAAGTCTCCCGACGAAGTTCCGCCCGACCAATGGGCGGAAGAAATCGCCGAGATGCGCCGGGACCATGGCGTGGCGCTGGATGACGACGGTGCGAGCGCGATGTCCGCCTACCTGTGGGCAGTCAGCACGCGGCTGCGCGAAGCCCGCGTCCGCTAGCGCCCACGCCGGCGGCACGCCGCGCCGCAGAGCAGCGCTCCGAAGAGGAACACGACGCCGCTGGGCTCGACGCGCCCAGGGCGGGTGGCACATCCGGACTGCTTCTTGGGTGGCGACGGCGGCGGGCCTTCGATGCACTTGGTGCATTCGTGCGTTTCGCTCTTCCCGGTGAACTTGTTCAAGGTGGTGCACATGCTCTTGGTGCACGTTCCGGCGCTCTTGCCTTCATTCCCCGCGTTCTGGCACGCCTCACCGACCTTGGAACAAT
>Ga0073899_10002996_pt1 | contig 15106 bp, 12 predicted proteins | sample KloWWTmetaKNB5Ph_FD_88975 | JGI IMG/M metagenome (GOLD analysis project Ga0073899, IMG submission 88975) | Active sludge microbial communities from Klosterneuburg, Austria, studying microevolution and ecology of nitrifiers - Klosterneuburg... | ecosystem: Engineered > WWTP > Aerobic digester >...
CGACCGTCGTCATTGAGGGCGCGTGGTCAGCAAGATCGGCGCCGAGTCGGTGACGCCGATTTCGCGCAGGACTTGCGAGCGGGCCGCGCGCGCCACGCGGCGCCGCGAAAAGCCCGCGCGCACTTGATCAGCGACAAGAACTATAATGCCAAGCATGCCTGGCGATGCGAAGTATAATGCCTATGCCCTCGTGCCGCTTCACAGCACCATCGACAGCCGCCGGCGGAAGCCGTCGGACGTCTCGCTGCGCAGGCCGATGACCCGGAACACCACCAGCATCGCCTTGCGGGCGGCTTCGTCGTTCCACCGTCGGTGATCGGCGACCAGCGCCAGCAGGCCCTCGAGCCCGCCGGGGACGTCGCCGCGCACCACCTGATCGATCGCCCGGGCGAACCGCGCGGCGGGCTCGGCGCCGTCGCCGCGATCGGCGGCGGTGGTCGCGGCCAGCGCCGCCAGCTCGCCGATGGCCTCGGCGACGTCGGCCTCGGGCGCGGTCACCGGCACCGCGGCGGCGTGACGGGCCGCGCCGTCGACGTCGCCGGCCGCGAGCGCGCAACGGGCCAGCACGGCGTGGGCGGTCGCGGCGGCGGCGGCCGGCGGGCTCGCGGCCAGCGCGGCCTCGGCGTGGGCCCGCGCGTCGGCCAGATCGCCGAGCGCCAGCGCGTGGGCGGCGTCGTGGGCGCGCTCGCCGGCCTCGCTGGGCACGTGCTCGTCGAGGAACGCCCGGATCTGCGGCTCGGGCAGCGCGCCGACGAACTCGGCCACCACCTCGCCGCGGTGGAACAGCTTGACCGCCGGGATGCTGCTGATCTCGTAGCGGCCCGCGACCTCGGGGTTGGCGTCGGTGTCGAGCTTGACCACCGCGACCCGCCCGGCCTCGCTGGCGGCGATGCGCTCGAGCACCGGGCCCAGCGCGCGGCACGGCCCGCACCAGGCGGCCCAGAAGTCGACCAGCACCGGCTCCGCCTGCGAGCGCGCCAGCACGGTGGCGGCGAAGTCGGCGTCGGTGGCGTGGGAGACGGCGCCGGTGGGATCGGTCATGGGCTTACGCTGGGTCCGGATCGCCGTCGCGGCAAGCCTCGGCGGCGACGAACGCGAGCTGGGCGCCATCGAGCCCGCCGCCGGCGGCCAGGTACGCCGCGGTCGACGGCGCGGCCGCGGCCAGGCGCCGCAGGCCGGCCCGGCCGTACTCGTCGGCGACCCAGCGCTCGAACAGGTACGGCTCGCGATCGATCAGCCGGCCGCGCGGCCCGGCGGCGATCGCGGCGGCCAGCTCGGCGACGCCGGCGCCGGTCACCGCCGAGGTCACGATCACCGGCCGCGCCGCCGCGCCCAGCCGCAGCGCCGCGGTCAGGGTCGCCGCGGTGGCGCCGGCCGCGCTGCCGAGGTCGCCCTTGCTGATCACGAAGCCGTCGGGCACCTCCATCACGCCCGCCTTGAGGAACTGGATCGCGTCGCCGCCGTGCGGCTGCACCACCAGCCAGGTCGTGTCGGCGATGCGCACGATCTCGATCTCACCCTGGCCCACGCCGACCGTCTCGACGATCACCGTCGCGAACAGCCGGGTCAAGAGCCGGCACACCTGGTGGGTGGCGCGGGCGACGCCGCCGGCGATCGCGCCCGAGGCCTGGCTGCGGAAGTACAGCCGCGGATCGTCGCCGGCGAACCGCACCCGGGTGCGATCGCCCAGCAGCGCGCCGCCGGTCAGCGGGCTCGACGGATCGACCGCGACCACACCGACGTTGCGCTCGCCGGCGGTCAGCAGCGCGCCGGCCAGCGCGCCGACCAGCGTCGACTTGCCGACGCCGGGCGCGCCGGTCAGGCCGACCACCCGGCCGATCGGGCGATCGGCCAGCGCCGCCAGGATCGCCGCGCGCCGCGGCGCCGCCTGGGGCCGCGGATCCTCGAACGCCGACACCAGCCGGGCGATCGCGCGCTTGTCGCCGTGGCGCGCGGCGGCGCACAGCGCGGCGTCGGTCATGCCGCGGCGCCCTCGACGACGTCGAGCATGCGGCTCATCACCTGGGCCAGGTCGTAGTCGGCCGGCGTGAACACCGCGCGCACGCCCAGCGCCTCGAGCCGCGCGACGTCGGGCTTGGGCACGATGCCGCCGACCACCACCGGGATGTCGCCGCCGCCGCGGGCGCGCAGCCCGTCGATCACCTGCGCCGTCAGCTCGAGGTGCGAGCCCGACAGGATCGACACCCCGACCAGGTCGGCGTCCTCCTCGACCGCGCTGACCGCGATGTCGTCGGGCGCCAGCCGGATGCCGGCGTAGATCACGTCCCAGCCGGCGTGGCGCGCCGCCACCGCGATCACCTCGGCGCCGTTGGAGTGGCCGTCGAGGCCGGGCTTGCCGACCACCAGCCGCGGCCGCCGGCCGTGGGCGGCGGCGAACGCCTCGACCCGGGCCCGCAGCGCCGCGGCCTGGGCCGGCGGCAGCTCGAGCGACTGGCCCTCGACGCCGGTGATCGCGCGGTACTCGCCGAACACCGCGCGCAGCGCGTCGGCCCACTCGCCGGTGGTCACCCGCGCCAGCGCGCACGCGATCGACGGCTCCATCAGGTTGTCGCCGCGCTTGGCCGCCGCGGTTAGGTCGGCCAGGGCCGCGGCCACCCGCGCCGGATCGCGGCGGGCCTTGGTCGCCGCCAGCGCGGCGAGCGCGTCGTCGACCGCCGCCGGATCGGCCGAGAACCGGCCGCCGTCGTCGCCGCCGGTGAGCGGCGAGGGCAGGCCGTCGGTCCACGCGTTGACGCCGACCACCACCTGCGCGCCGCTGCCGATGCGGGCCATCCGCTCGGTCATCGATCGCACCAGCGCCTGCTTCATGTAGCCGGCGTCGACCGCGGCCTGCACGCCGCCCATCGCGATGATGCGGTCGAGCTCGGCGCGCGCGCCGGCGACGATGCTCGCGGTCTTGCCCGCGATCGCCGGGTTGCCGTCGAACAGGTCGGGGTACTCGAGCAGGTCGGTCTCGTAGGCGAGGATCTGCTGCAGGCGCAGCGCCCACTGCTGATCCCACGGCCGCGGCAGCGACATCGCCTCGTTCCACGCCGGCAGCTGCAGCGCCCGGCACCGGGCCTTGCGCGACAAGGTCACGCCCAGCGCCTCGAGCAGGATCCGCCACGCGTTGTTCTCGGGCTGGGGCTCGGTCAGGCCCAGCGAGTTGACCTGCACGCCGTAGCGGAACAGCCGCAGCTTGGGGTCGGTGACGCCGTAGCGCTCGCGGGTGAGCTCGTCCCACAGCTCCGCGAACGCCCGCATCTTGCACATCTCCTCGACGAAGCGGATGCCGCTGTTGACGAAGAACGACAGCCGGCCGACGCAGCGCGCGACCGCGGCGGCGTCGATGCGGCCCCGGGCCTTGATCCGATCGAGCAGCCCGACCGCGGTGGCCAGCGCGAACCCGACCTCCTGCACCGGCGTCGCGCCGGCCTCCTGCAGGTGGTAGCTGCAGACGTTCGACGGGTTCCACTCGGGCAGGCGGTCGACGCAGTACTCGTAGGTCTCGGCGATCAACCGCAGCGAGTGCTCGGGCGGGAAGATGTACGTGCCGCGCGCCAGGTACTCCTTGACGATGTCGTTCTGGATCGTGCCGCGCAGCTTGGCCTCGGCGACGCCGCGCTCGCGGGCCAGCGCCACGTACAGCGCGAGCAGCCACATCGCGGTGCCGTTGATCGTCATCGACGTGTTCATCCGCTCGAGCGGGATGCCGTCGAACAAGAGGTGGAAGTCGTCGAGCGAGTTGATCGGCACGCCGACCTTGCCGACCTCGGGGCGCGCGATCGGCGCGTCCGACGAGTAGCCGCACTGGGTCGGCAGGTCGAACGCGATCGACAGGCCGGTCTGGCCGCGCTCGAGGCCGGCGCGGTAGAGCGCGTTCGAGGCCTTCGGGCTGGAGTGGCCCGCGTAGGTGCGGAAGATCCACGGCGCGTCGCGGCTGGGAGCGCCGGTCGCGTCGGTGAGCTGGTACGAGCCGGGGGGCGACGACATCGCCGCTACTATACGCGCGGTCTGCCGCGCCGCGTCGTCGCGAACAGCGCCACCGCCAGGCCGGCGAACACCACCGCGCTGCCGAGGTAGGTGCGCGGCCCGGCCCGCAGCTCGCGCTCCCAGATCGCGTCGACGAACAGCGCCACCACCGGCAGCACCAGCACCAGCGTGCTCGACGCCATGAGCGAGAGTCGCTGAAGCAGCCACAGCCACGCCGCGAACGTGACGATCGAGCCCATCAGCGCCAGGTAGAGCAGGGCCCAGGTGGCGTCGCGCGGCGGCGGCCACGGCAGCGGCGTCGGGCCCCGCGCCAGCACCACCAGCGTCAGCGCCGCGGCGGTCACCGCCAGGAACAGCAGCGTCGACACCAGCGGGTGGACGCCCTGGGCCTCGCGCTTGAGGATGTACGAGTACGAGGTCGACGCCGCGACCGCCGCCAGGATCATCGCCAGCCCCGCCGCCTGCCGCGACGACACCTGCCAGCGCTCGGCGAAGATCAGCGCGACGCCGGCCAGCGCGATCACCGCGCCCAGCAGATCGGTGCGGCGCACCGCCTCGGCGCGGGTGACCGTGAGCAGCGCCGCCAGCATCAGCGGCTGGGTCGCGAACAAGACCGCGGCCAGCCCGCCCGACACCCGCTCCTCGCCCAAGTAGACCAGTCCGTACGACACCGCGTCGAGGACGCCGGCGACGACCAGCCACGCCCAGGCCCGGCGGCCGCGCGGCCACGGCCCCAGGCGCGCCACGAGCACCACCGGCGCGAGCACCACCGCGGCCAGCGCGAACCGCAGCGCCGCGGCCTCGAGCGTCGGGTAGCCGCCGGGCCCGGTGCAGATGCGGATGACGTGCCAGGTGGTCCCCCAGACGATCGCGCACACCAGATAAGCGAGGACGACCGGCACGGGGAGGCGAGTGGTAGCGCGCCCGGGCCGGCGTGTCACGGCGGCGATCGGCGCTACGCTGCCGCATGACCGCCCTCGCCGATCGCTCGGGCCGCGACGTCCTCGCCACCGCCGGCCGCCTGACCGGCGCGCCGCTCCACGCGCTGGCGCGCGAGCTGGGCCCGCCGTGGGCGATCATCGGCGACGAGCTGCGGCGCCGCTACCCGTTCGCCGACTTCGCGGCGGCGGCGGCGTTCGCGGCGGCGGTGGCGCCGCTGGCCGACGCCGACGACCACCACCCCGACCTGATCGTCGGCTGGGGCCGCGTCGACGTGCGGCTGTCGACCCACGACGTCGACGGCCTGTCGGCGCGCGACTTCATCCTCGCCGCCAAGCTGGATCGCGCGTACGCGGCTACTCGATCCGTGAGTTCGTGACCTGGATCGGCCCGTCGCCGAGGTAGAAGATGCCGGGGAAGCCCTGGGTCTCGAAGCCGTCGGACGGGTTGCGCTGCAAGACCGAGTCGGTGATGACCAGGTGGCCGGTGCGGTCGTTGGAGACGAAGAAGATGCCGCCGCCGCCCTCGTTGGCGTGGTTGTCGGTCATCGCCACGCCGCACAAGGACAGCGTGAAGGTGTTGCCGTCGTTGTAGATCGCCGCGCCGCTGCCGCCGCCGTCGGTGCCGCTGCGCGCCGGGTTGGCGCCGACGCCGATCGCGGTGTTGAAGGCGAACCGGCTGTTGATGACGGTGTGCGAGACGCCGATGCTCGACAGGCCGCCGCCGTTGGAGCAGGTGTTGCCGTGGGTGGCGTCGCCGCCGAAGGTGGTGTTGACGACGTACACCGGCAGCGGCTCGGCGGCGCCGGCCGGCTGGTACTGGCTGAGCGTGCGCACCGACGCGCCGCCCACGTCGGGGCCGCTGGCGTCGCAGCGGTTGCCGAAGAAGCGGCTGTTGACGATCTTGAACCGGCCGCCGCGCACGAAGATCGCGCCGCCGCCGTCGGGGTCCAGCCCGGTGGCGTCGCCGTTGACGAAGGTCAGGTTCTGCACCGTGAGCTGCGGGTGGTCCTGGTTCTGGCAGTGCGAGGTGGTCCAGCGCTGGGCCTCGTCGCAGGTGTTCATGTGCAGGATGCGGTGCTGGCCCTGGCCGTCGAGCGCGACCTTGCCGGCGCCGTCGATCACGATCTTCGGGCCGGTGTCGTTGAAGATCTTGGCGGTCTCGGTGAGCTTGATCGTCACCGGGTCGGGGCCGCAGGCGAACGTGATCACGCCGCCGCGCGCCACCGCCGCGACGAACGCGGCGCTGGTGCAGCTGGCCGCGGTGCCGTCGCCGACCACCGTGGTCGGGGTCGCGCTGTCCTCGGGCGCGGCCTCGGCCGGGATCGCGCAGTGGCCGTCGGGGTTGCCGGCGGGCGGGCCGTCGGCCGGGTTGGCCAGCGGGTTGTCGACGTCGACCCCGCCGTCGCCGCCGCACGCCGTGAGCACGAGCATCGTGAAGGCCGCGTGGCGCAGGGTCCCCATGGTCGGAGTCTATCACCCGCTCCGGTCGAGATCCTCGGCGCCGCGGCGGCCGTCGAGCGTCAGCTCCCATGCGTGCGGCGCGGGGAGCTCGGCGGTGTACAGCGAGCGCTTGTCGATGGCCCGGGCCAGCGCGGTGGCGGTGGCGGTGGCGACCAGCAGCGGCAGCGCGATCGCGTAGTCGCCCGACAGCTCGAAGGCGAGCACCGCCGCCATCAGCGGCGCGTGGGTGGTGGCGGCGGTGGCCGCGGCCATGCCGACCAGCGCGTAGCCGCCGGCCGGGGCCAGCGGGCCGGCGCCCAGCTGGTCGAGCCCGGCCGCGACCAGCGCGCCGGCGCCGCCGCCGATCAGCAAGGTCGGCGTGAACACGCCGCCCGGGCTGCCGCTGCCCACCGACGCGGCGGTCGCGGCGAGCTTGGCGATCATCAGCACCGCGATCGCCCCGACCGCGAGCCGCTCGTCGAGCACGTCGGCCAGCGGCTCGAAGCCGTTGCCGGCGACCGCGGGGACGCCGATCAGGATCGCGCCCACCGCGGCGCCGCCGAGCGCCGCGCGCCACGGCTGCGGGATCCGCGCCAGCGCGCGGGCGGTGGCGTGGAGCGCGGTGACGAACGCCAGGCCGGCCAGCGCGCCGGCCACGCCGACGCCGACGAACGCCAGCAGCTCGACCGGCGACGCCAGCGCGAAGGCGCGCTGGCCGTAGAGCGGCCCGGCGCCGCCGGTGGCCCGGGTGATCACCGTGGCGATCACGGTCGCCAGCGCGATCGGCACGACCGCGTCGATCACGAACACGCCGATCACGATCTCCAGCACGAACAGGATCGCGGCCAGCGGCGTGTTGTAGGCGGCCGTGAAGCCCGCCGCGCACCCGGCGGCGATCGCGATGCGCTGGTCGGTGCCGTCGAGCGCGAACCGCTGCCCCACCACCTTGCCCAGCGCGCCGCCGACCTGGATCAGCGGTGCCTCGCGGCCGATCGAGCCGCCGCTGACGATCGCGCACCAGGTCGCGCCGGCGCGGGCCAGCGTGGCCCGCAGCGACAGCCGCACCCGCCCGAGCGCCACCGCCTCCATCACCGCGCCGACGCCGCCCGGCCCCCGCACCGCGAACCGGACGATGGTGCCGGCGGCGAGCGCGCCGGCGATCGGCGCCAGCAGCCGCAGCCACCACGGCGCCGCGGTGAACGCGGCGACGACGCCGTCCCCGCCGCTGACCGCCGCCACCGAGCGGAACAGCGCCTCGCGGAAGCCGATCGCGAACAGGCCCGACGCGACCGCGACCACGACCACGGCGGTCGCCATGCGCAGCGCGCGTGGCCACGGGGAGCGCCGGCCGGCGGACATCGCCGCAGCGTACCGCGCCCGCGCCGTCGCAACGCGCGGCGTGCGATGGTGTCTGCCCGATGATGCCTGTGTCGTCGTGCCGCGCCGCCGCGGTCGTGATCGCGCTCGCGAGCGCGTGTCGGACGCCGCCCGCGCCGGTCGCGCGCCCCACGCCACCGGTCGCCCGGCCCGCGCCGCCCGCCGCCCCGGCGTGGCCGGTGCCGCTGCGCGTGTACCAGTGGCGCGCCGAGGGCCTGATCGAGCTCGGCCGGTTGCCGGGCCTGCCGGGGCTGCCGGCCGAGCCGTACCTGGTCGAGCCGGTCGCGTGGCCGGCCGATCGCGACGCGTGGTGGGCGTTGACCGACGAGCTGGTCGCCCACGGCGTCGTCGGGCTCGCGCTGCGCGATCACCCGCTCGGCCAGGAGGACGTCGAGGCGCTGGCCCGGCTGCTGCGCCTGCGCTACCTCGACCTCGCCGGCGCGACGCTGGCCCCGGCGGCGCTGGCCGAGCTGGCCAGCGCCCGCGACCTCGCGCTCCTGGGGCTGGCCCGCACCGAGGTCACCGACCCCGACGCCGCCGCGCTCGTGGCGCAGCTGCCGGCGTTGCGCGTGCTCGACCTGCGCGCGACCGGCGCCGGCGATCGCGTCGTCGCGGCCGCGGCGGCGGTGCCGGAGCTGACGTCGCTGTTGCTCGCCGACACCGCGGTCACCGACGCCGGCGGCGCGGCGCTGGCGGCGGCGACGCACCTCGCGCAGCTCGATCTGTCGGGGACCGCCGTCGGGCCGCGCACCGCGGCGGCGGTGGCCGGCGCGCCGCTCGTCGAGCTGCGGCTGGCGCGCACCCAGGTCGGGCGCGCCGCCGCGGCGCTGGCGCCGCTGGCGCCGACCCTGGTCCGCCTCGATCTCGGCGATCAGGACGTCGACGACGCCAGCCTGACCTGGCTCGGCGCCGCGGGCGGCCTGACCGAGGTGGCGCTCGGTGGCACCAAGGTCGGCGACGCCACCGTGCGCCAGGTGCTCGCGCTGCCGGGGCTGCGCGATCTCGACCTGGCCGAGACCCGGATCACCGCGCCGGCGGCGGCGGCGCTGGCCCACCTGGCCACGCTCGAGAGCGTCGACCTGAGCGCGACCCGGATCGACGACGGCGCGGCGGCGGCGCTGCTGGCGCTGCCCGCGCTGACGATGCTGCGCCTCGACGACACCGCCGTCGGCGATCGCGCGCTGGCCGGCGTCAGCCCGCCGGCGCTGCGCGAGCTGTACCTGGCGCGGACCAAGGTCACCGACGACGGCCTCGCGCTGCTCGATCGCACCCCGGCGCTGGTGGCGCTCGGGCTGCGCCGCGACGACGTCGGCGCCGCGACGGTCGCGCGGATCGCGCGGCTCACCGCGCTGACCACGCTCGACCTCGGCGAGACCCCGCTGCCGCCCGACGCGCTGGTCGCGCTGGCGCCGCTGACCGCGCTCACGCGGCTGTACGTCGATCGCACGCGGTCGTCGGACGCGGTGATCGCGGCGGTCGCCAAGGCGCGGCTGACGACGCTGCACGCGGCGGGCACCGACGTCTCGGATCTCAGCCTGCCGGCGCTGGCGGCGATGCCGCTCGAGGAGCTGACCGTCGGCGAGACGAAGCTCAGCGCGGCGATCGTCGGGCGGCTCGGGGCATGGCCACGGCTGCGCAGCCTGTCGCTGCTCGGGCTGGATGTCGATGACGCCGCGGCCGCGGGGCTGGCCGCCGCGCCGCGGCTGCAGGTGCTCGACCTCGGCGGGACGGCGGTGGCGTCGACCGCGCCGCTGGTGCAGCTGCGCGGGCTGACGACGCTGGGGCTGTCGGCGACGCGGGTCGAGCTGGCGGAGATCGCGGCGCTCGCGGCGCTGCCGCGGCTGCGCGAGGTCGGGCTGGCGTCGCTCGGGCTCGATCGCGCGGCGCTGCCGGTGCTGCGCGGCTTCCCGGCGCTGCGGTGGGTCGACCTGCGGGGGAACCGGATCGCGGCGAAGGAGGCGGCGAAGGCGCTGCCGGGCGTCGAGCTCGCGAGGTAGGTCGCGACCGCGACCGCGGCGTCAATTTGCCAGGACGCCGGGGAAGCGCAGCAGCCGCGGCTGCCAGCGCGCGCGCGCCGGCGAGACGTCGAGGGCGCGGCGCACGATGGCGTCGAGCTGGCCCCACTCGATCAAGAACGCGTCGTGGCCGTGGGCGCTGGTGATGAGCTCGAGGCGGGCGTCGGTGCCGCGGGCCGCGAGGGCGCGCACCAGCGCGTCGCCGTGGGTCGGCAGGAACAGCTGATCGCCGTCGATGGCGACGACCGTGGTGGTGGCGCGGACGCGATCGAGCCCCCACGACGACGGCAGCGGCGTGCGCGGGCCGTGGCCGAGCGCCGCCAGCGTGGCCGGCGACGGCGCCACCCGGGCGGGCCAGCGCTCCTCGGGGCCCGGCGCCGCCGGCGCGCGCGACAGATCGTGGTGATCCATCGCGCCGATCAGCGCGAGGTACGCGCGGGCGTCGAAGCGGCCGCGCAGCTTCGCGCCCTGGTGCTCGAGGTAGGTCTGGATCCGGTAGCGCGAGCGCGACGACCACGCGGCGCTGGCCTGGGCCCGGCCCTGGGTCTGCTCGAGCCCGGCCTCGGCGCGGTAGGTGATCATCGCCAGCTGGCGCGCCAGCTCGAGGCCGCGGTGGGCGTCGTTGGGGAAGCCCGGATCGGCGAGGATCGCCTGCCGCCCGACGTGGTTCCACGCCAGGATCCACGGCGACGCCGCCGCGGTCGCGGCGATGGGCACCAGCCGCGCGTAGCGATCGGGGTCGAGCGCCGCCAGCGCCAGCGCGACCATGCCGCCGAGCGACCCGCCCAGCACCGCCTCGACCCGCTCGATCCCCAGGCGATCGAGCGCCAGCGTGATGCTGCGGGCCTGATCCCAGGTGGTGATCGTCGCCGGCAGATCGACCGCCGGGATCGCGAAGCCGCCACGGCCGGGCGTCAGCTCGGCGACGTGGCCGTCGTCGGCCAGACGCGGGAAGCCGCCGTCGCACGGCCCGCTGGTGCCGTAGCACGAGCCGAGCAGGTTCAGGCACACCACCCGCACCTGGGTCGGATCGATCGCGCGCCCGGGGCCGATCAGCGGCGACCACCAGCCGTCGTCGCCGCCGGCGCCAACGTCGCCGGTCAGCGCGTGGACCACCAGCACCGTCGGGATCGTCGCCGCCAGGCCGGCGCGCGCCGCGCCGGCGGGGGCGCCGGGCTGCCGCCGGGCCAGCGCCGCCAGCTCGCCGGTCGAGCGCGCGGTCACCTCCCAGCGCCGCGCCGGATCGACCGCGATCGCCGCGGCGGCCAGCGGCGCGGCGTCCTCGGCCGGGCCCCAGTGCCACCCGCGCACGACGTGGCGCTCGATCGTCGCGCCGGCCTCCAGCGCCAGCGGCGGCAGCACCAGCTCGAACCACGTGGGCGCGCCGGCGGCGGTCACGCCGACGCTCGCAGCGCGCGGTCGAGGTCCGCCGCGATGTCGTCCTTGTGCTCGATGCCGACCGACAGCCGCACCAGGTCCTCGGTGACGCCGGTGGCGCGCTGCTCGTCGGGCGAGAGCTGCTGGTGCGTCGTCGACGCCGGGTGGATGATCAGCGACCGGGTGTCGCCGATGTTGGCCAGCAGCGAGAACAGCTTGACCGAGTTGATCAGCTTCTTGCCGGCGTCGAGGCCGCCCTTGACGCCGAACGTCACCAGCCCGCCGAAGCCGCCGCGGAAGTACTTCTTGGCCAGGCCGTACGACGGGTCGCCCTCGAGGCCCGGGTAGCGCACCCACGCCACGCGCGGGTGCTGTTGCAGGAACTGGGCGATCGCCAGCGCGTTCTCGGAGTGGCGCTCGATGCGCAGCTTGAGCGTCTCGAGGCCGGTGATGAACGCGTGGGCGTTGAACGGCGACAGCGACGGGCCGAGGTCGCGCAAGAGCTCGACCCGGGCCTTGATGATGAACGACAGGTTGCCGAACGCCTCGAACAGCTTGAGGCCGTGGTAGCCGGGGTTGGGCTCGGTGAACTCCGGGAACCGGCCGTTGCTCCAGTCGAAGTTGCCGCCGTCGACGATCGCGCCGCCGATCGCGGTGCCGTGGCCGCCGATGTACTTGGTCGCGCTGTGGACGACGACGTTGGCGCCGTGGGCGATCGGGTTGAGCAGCGCCGGCGTCAGCGCGGTGTTGTCGACGATCAGCGGGATGCCGGCGTCCTTGGCCACCTGCGCCAGCGCCGCGTAGTCCGGGACGTCGAGCCGCGGGTTGCCCAGCGCCTCGATGAACAGCGCCTTGGTCTTGGGCCCGATCGCGTCGCGGACGGCGCCGAGGTCGCCGACCTCGACGAAGCGGGTGGTGATGCCGAACCGCGGCAGCGTGACCTTGAACAGGTTGTAGGTGCCGCCGTACAGCGACGACGCGCTGACCAGCTCGTCGCCGGCCTTGAGGATCGTGCCGAGCGCCAGCGTCGCCGCCGCTTGCCCCGACGCCACCGCCAGCGCCGCGACCCCGCCCTCGAGCGCGGCGAGCCGCTTCTCGAAGACGTCGTTGGTGGGGTTCATGATCCGCGTGTAGATGTTGCCGAACTCCTTCAGCGCGAACAGCGCGGCGGCGTGGTCGGCGTCGCGGAACTTGTAGGAGGTGGTCTGGTAGATCGGCACCGCCCGCGCCCCGGTCGTGGGGTCGGGCTCGTAGCCGGCGTGCAGGGCCAGGGTCTCGAAGCGCGGGGTCTCGGCGGTCATGGCTGCTCCTCGGTGACCGTCATCCTGCTCCGCGATAACGGACAAGTCAACGTTATAACGGTTCCGCTGTGACAGAATCTCATTCGCTATAACAGTTGCCGGAGGTTGCGCGGCGCGCCGGCGTCTCGGCGGGGGGCCGCGGGTGTTACAGTGCGATCCGCATGCGGCCCGGCACCTGGCTCCTCGTGACGTCCCTCGCCCTCGGCGGCTGCCAGACCTTCGTCGGCATCGATGACGTCGCGGGTCACCTGCCGTACGTCGACGGCGAGTACCTGATCGGGCTGCAGCGCCGGGAGGCCGACGGCGACATGCCGATCATCCGCCTGCGCGGCACCGCGACGCTCGACCCCGACACCCGCACCCTGGCGCTGTCGCTGAGCCAGCTGTCGGCCACCACCGGCGCCACCGTGTCGGAGAACGGCATCTCGGACCTGGTGTTCGCCGACGACGCCACCGCGGTCGAGTTCGATCTGTCGATCGAGATCCGCCCCGAGGCGACCGAGCCGCCGACCGCCGGGGTCGACTCGACGGTGAGCGCGCGGATGCGGGTGAAGCTCGAGGGCGACTACGCGATCTGCGCCGAGTCGGTCGCCGGCGGGCTGCCCAAGCTCGGCTCGGTGCTGATCGCGCCCGGCGAGGCCACGCCGGCGCTGGCCGAGTTCGACGCCGACTGCGACGGCCTGTAGGCGGCGGCCGGCCCGGCAGCCGGCCCGGCGTCACCGCTCCCAGCGGAAGCGCCACACGCCGAACGCCGCGAACACCGTCGCGAACGCCAGCAGCGCGGCGAGCTGCGGCGCGACGTCGGCCAGGCCCGCGCCGTCGCGGACCAGCAGCGTGGTGTAGCCGTCGAGCGCCCAGCTGTGCGGCACCGCCAGGCCGATCGCGCGCAGCAGCGGCGGCATCACCACCCGCGGCACCATCGCGCCGCCGAGCAGGCCCATCACCAGCAGGCACACCGAGCCGATCGAGCCCAGGCGCTTCTCGGTGGCGCCCCGCTCGGCGATCGCCAGCCCCAGGCTGGTCGCGCACGCCACCACCGCCACCGTCAACGCCACCAGCGCCAGCACGCTGCCGCCGATCCGCATGCCGAACACGACGACGCCGATCGTGAACAGGAACCCGAACTGCACCATGCCGATCAGGAAGTACGGGACCAGCTTGCCGATCAAGATCGACGCCCGCGACACCGGCGCGGCCAGGATGCGCCGCCAGGTGCCGGCGCGGCGCTCCTCGAGGAACGCTAGCCCGACCGTCAGCGCCAGGAAGAACCCGAACAGCACCGCGTTGCCCGGCACCGTCACCTGGAAGCCGGTGACGCCGGCCAGCTCGCGGCGGATCCCGGGCGGCGTGGCCGCGACCAGCACCGGCTGATCGGCGCCGGGCGCCGGCGGGAACACCGCGCGGGTGACGATCGCGGTGACCGCGCCGATCGTCGGCAGCCGCACCTGCGCGGGCCCGGCCAGGTCGATCGCCAGCTCGGCCGGGTGGCCGCCCGCGGGATCGAAGTCGGCCGGCAGGATCAGCGCGGCGTCGGCGCGCTCGTCGGCGACCGCGCGGCGGGCCGCGGCGGCGTCGCTGGCCTCGATCACCTCGAACACGCCCGAGGCCTCGAGCACCGCCACCACCGCGGCGGCCCGGGACGACGCCGGGTCGCGCCACACCGCGAGCCGGCGCCGGGCGTCGTCGTCGCCGCCGCCGAAGATCGAGCCGAACACCGCGATGAACACCACCGGCAACAGGAACATCGTCACCAGCGCGCCGCGATCGCGGGCCAGGAGCTGCAGGTCCTTCTTGATGGCGGCGGTGATCATGCGTCCCTCAGCGCGTGCCCGGTCAGGGCCAGGAACACCGACTCGAGCGTCGTCGGTTGCGCGGTGATGCGCACGACCCGGGCGCCGGCCGACTCGAGGTCGGCGATCAGCGGGCCCAGCGCGGGCGGCTGCGGCAGCCGCACCACCGGACCGGCGCCGTCGAGCGGGCCGTGGCGCGCGGCCAGCGCCCGCGCCGCCAGCAGCGTGGCCTCGTCGCCGGCCAGCTCGAGCTCGAGCAGCGGCGGCTTGCCGTGGCGGGCGATCAGCTCGGCGACGGTGCCGCTGGCGACGATCGCGCCGTGATCCATGATCGCGACCCGGTCGCACAGCTCGGCCACCTCCTCGAGATAGTGGCTGGTGTAGAGCACGGTCATGCCGGCCGCGGCCAGCGCGCGGATCGCGTCGAACAGGTGGCGCCGGCTCTGGGGATCGACGCCGACGGTGGGCTCGTCGAGGATCACCAGCGTCGGCTTGTGCAGGATCGCCGCCGCCAGGTTGAGCCGGCGCTTCATCCCGCCCGAGAACGTCCGCACCGGCTCGTCGGCGCGGTCGCGCAGCCCGGCGACGTCGAGCGCCCACGCGATCGCGTCGCTCAGCGCCCCGCCGCGCAGGCCGTACAGCCGGGCGAAGAACGTCAGGTTCTGCCGCGGCGACAGCTCGTCGTACAGCGCCAGCTCCTGCGGGCACAGCCCGAGCACGCGCTGCGCGCCGCGATCGGCGCCCACCCGGTGGCCGGCGACCGTGGCGTGGCCGCGATCGGGCGTGACGACGCCGGCGATCATCGAGATCGTCGTGGTCTTGCCGGCGCCGTTGGGCCCGAGCAACCCGAAGATGCTGCCGGTCGGTACGTC
>Ga0073899_10002997_pt1 | contig 15106 bp, 11 predicted proteins | sample KloWWTmetaKNB5Ph_FD_88975 | JGI IMG/M metagenome (GOLD analysis project Ga0073899, IMG submission 88975) | Active sludge microbial communities from Klosterneuburg, Austria, studying microevolution and ecology of nitrifiers - Klosterneuburg... | ecosystem: Engineered > WWTP > Aerobic digester >...
GGTGCCGGGGGCACCGCGTCTTGCAGCCGCGCCAGGGGCTGGATGAAGCCGGGGCCGATCAGATCGGGGCGCGTGCTCAGGATCTGCCCGAACTTGATGAACGTCGCGCCCAGGCGCTGCAAGAGCCGCGCGAGCACCTCTCCGCGCAGGTGCTCGACGCCCTCGCCGTCCAGGCGCCCGGCCAGCACCCGGCGCCCCAGGTACTCGAACGCCGAAAGCGAGCAGGTGATGAAGATGCGTACGAACCGCAACCAGAGGCGAAGCAGGCGCAGCACCTTACTTGGCCGGCTCGACCGCGTTGTCGCGCTCGGATTCCGGAGTCCCGGCCGCGCGTCGGCCGCACTGCCGCACGGCCACCACGATCAGCGCCACGATCGCGAAGACCGCGTACCACTCCCAGCGGTGGCGCGAGCGCGGTGGCGCACGGGTGCTGACCGGCACCGGGGCACGATCGGGACCACCGCCGATCGCGGCCTGAATCGCGATCTGGTGATGCTCGCGTCGGGCGGGCGGCGTTCCCTGGAAGGTGATCCAGAACCAACCCGCCCTCGCCTCGGAGTCGCGGGACGCAGCGTAGAGCTGCATGGCGGTCGGCAGATCGGTCCGAAGCCAACCCGGCGCGGGAAACGTGGTGGTCTTGGTGGCGCACCGTGCGCACTCGAGATCGTCGTCGGTGCCGGGCTCGACGAGCAAGAGCTCGCTCTGACACTTGGCGCAACGCGGCGCGCCGATCCGATAGCGCGCCGTGAGCTTCCCATCGGTCGTGGCTTGCTCGGCCACGCGGGTGTCGCCGTCGCTGTCGGGCAGGTCGAAGCTCTTCTCGTCGATCTCGGCAAAGAGCGGCGCCCACGCGGTCGTGGCCACCTCGACCGCCTCACCACAGGCCGAGCACGTGACCCGCAGCAGGGGCGCGCCGAAACCCACCGGTCGCCGGCATGCTGCGCAGCTGGCCTCGATTTCCAGCCGGACGGGGCGCTGAAGGGCTGCCCGGGGCGCGCTCGACATCGAGTCGCATTGTATATTCCCCCGCGTGCGCCGGCGTCGACCCCCTCATTTCATCGAGCCCGGCGGGCCGCTGTTCTTCCCGAATCCGGAAGACTACGACGACGAGGGCCTGGTGGCGGTCGGGGGAGATCTCTCCACAGAGCGGCTGCTTCTGGCCTACGACAGCGGGATCTTCCCCTGGTACGACGAGGGCATGCCGCCGCTCTGGTGGTCGCCCAATCCACGCGCCGTCCTCGACATTCACGACCTGCACGTGTCGCGCAGCATGGTGCGGGTCATGCGGCAGGGTTTCCGGCTGACGTGGAATCAAGCCTTCGAGGCCGTGATGCACGCCTGCGCCGATCGCGACGAAGGGACCTGGATCTTGCCCGAGATGGTCGTGGCGTACACCGAGCTCCATCGTCGGGGCCACGCCCACAGCGTCGAGATCTGGCAGGGCGCCGAGCTGGTGGGGGGGCTGTACGGCGTGCAGCGGGGGGCGCTGTTCGCTGCCGAGAGCATGTTCCATCGGGTGAGCAACACCTCGAAGCTCGCGCTGATCGTGGCGGTTCGAGCCGTGTTCAGCCGCGGCGTTCGGCTGTTCGAGACGCAGCTGCTCACCCCGCACCTCGCCTCGCTCGGCGCGCGCGCCATCCCGCGCCATGCCTACCTGGCCGAGCTGGCCCGGGCCCGCGCCCGTTTCGCCGACCTGCACGGGATTCAACCCTATGAATTCATGTTTGAAATTCAATCTTGATATATCCGACTAAAATGGTGCTAGATTAGGCCCGTGCAGCAGCTCGTGGGCGCCCGAACCCTGACCCATCTCCAGCGGCTCGAGGCCGAGAGCATCCACATCATCCGCGAGGTCGCGGCCGAGTTCGACAACCCCGTCATGCTCTACAGCATCGGGAAAGACTCGTCGGTGATGGTGCACCTGGCGCAGAAGGCCTTCCACCCCGGTCCGCTGCCGTTCCCGCTCTTGCACGTCGACACGACCTGGAAGTTTCGCGCGATGATCGAGTTCCGCGATCGCTTCTGCCAAGAGCACGGTTTCGATCTTCGCGTGCACACCAACCCCCACGGCCTGGCCGAGAACATCAACCCCTTCGATCACGGCAGCCAGAAGTACACCACCGTGATGAAGACCCAGGCGCTGCTTCAAGCGCTGGCCGCAGGCGGGTACGACGCCGCCTTCGGCGGTGCGCGTCGCGACGAAGAGCGGTCACGGGCGAAAGAACGCATCTACTCATTTCGCGACCGCCATGGGCAGTGGGATCCGAAGAACCAGCGCCCGGAGCTCTGGAACCTGTACAACGCCAAGATCACCAAGGGCGAGAGCATCCGGGCGTTTCCGCTCTCGAACTGGACCGAGCTCGACGTGTGGCTGTACGTTCACCTCGAGAAGATCCCGATCGTTCCCCTTTACTTCGCCGCCGAACGCCCGGTGGTGGAGCGGGACGGCGCGCTGATCATGGTGGACGACGACCGCATGCGGCTTCGCCCGGGTGAACAGCCGCGGCTCGAGCGCGTGCGTTTCCGCACCCTGGGCTGCTACCCACTCTCCGGGGCCATCCGCTCGTCGGCGACCACGCTCCCCGAAATCATCCGCGAGATGCTGCTCACCAAGCAGTCCGAGCGGCAGGGGCGCCTGATCGACTTCGATGAAGAGGGCTCGATGGAGACCAAGAAACGCGAAGGGTATTTCTGAGCGCGATGAGCGACGACCCGCTGATCTCCAGCAACATCGAAGAGTACTTGCGCCGCCACGAGCACAAGGAGCTCTTGCGGTTCGTCGCCGTCGGCTCGGTAGACGATGGTAAGTCCACGCTGATCGGTCGCCTCTTGCACGACACGCATGGCATCTACGAAGACCAGCTCAGCGCGGTGAAGCGGGCGTCGAAGCAGGGCACCGACGAGATCGACTTCTCGCTCTTCACCGACGGGCTCAAGGCCGAGCGCGAGCAGGGCATCACCATCGACGTGGCGTATCGCTACTTCTCGACCGAGAAGCGAAAGTTCATCATCGCCGACACGCCTGGGCACGTGCAGTACACGCGCAACATGGCCACGGGTGCCTTGACCGCCGACCTGGCCATCATCTTGATCGACGCGCGCCTGGGTGTGCTGCAACAGTCGCGGCGGCACGCCTTCATCGCCTCGCTGCTCGGCATCCGCCACTTGTGCGTGTGCGTGAACAAGATGGACCTGGTCGGGTTCGACGAGGACACCTACGACGCCATCTGCATCGAGCTCGGCCGCTTCGTCGAGCGTCTGGGGTTCGGCGGGGTGGCGTTCATCCCCGTCAGCGCCCTCGAGGGCGACAACGTGGTCAGTCGAAGCCAGCGTGCGCCGTGGTACCAGGGCCCCACCCTGCTCGAGCACCTCGAGAGCGCGAGCCTGGCGCCGGTTCCCGGCAGTGCCTTCCGCTATCCGGTCCAGACGGTGATCCGCCCGAACCTGGACTATCGCGCATTTGCCGGGCAGATCGCCGCCGGCGCCATCGCCCCGGGCGACGAGGTGATGGTCTTGCCGTCACGCCAGCGCTCGCGCGTGGTGGCCATCGACACCTTCGAGGGCGAGCTTGAAAAGGCCCACGCCCCGATGAGCGTGTCGCTGCGCTTGGCCGACGAGATAGACATCAGCCGGGGCGACATGCTGGTCTTGCCCGATCAGCTTCCCACCGTGGGCCGACGCTTCGAGGCAATGCTGGTGTGGATGGGTGAGCGGGCGCTCGACCCCGAGCGCAGCTACTTCTTGAAGCACACCACGCAATACGTCCGCGCCGAGGTCGAGCACGTGGCGCACACCATCGATCTCGAGACCCTGCAGCCCGCCCCGGCGACGCACCTCGAGCTGAACGACATCGGTCGGGTGGTGGTGTCGTGCCACCGCCCGCTGTACTTCGACGCGTACGCCCAGAGCCGCGCCACTGGCGCGTTCGTGTTGATCGACTCGATCACCAACAACACGGTGGCTGCCGGCATGATCGTGGCGGCGGGCGGCCACGACTCCGAGCGCGAACGGGGCGGGCCCACCGGGCGACCTCGCTCGAGCGTCAGCCGCGCCGAGCGCCACGAGCGGCTCGGGCAGTCCGGCGCCGCCATCTGGCTCTCTGGCTTGCCGGCTTCGGGCAAGAGCAGCGTCGCGTTTGCTCTCGAAAGGGTGCTGTTCGATCGCGGCAAGGTCGCGACCGTGATGGACCCCAACGACGACGTCACCGGCGAGCTTGGTCCGGGCGGCAGCAGCCCGACCCACGCGCCCGAGCTGGCGCGGCGCCTGGCAGATGCGGGGCTGATTGGCATCTATGCCTTCGAGTCCCCGCTCGCTTCGGACCGCGCTCAGATCCGCGAACGGGTGGGGCCGGCCCGCTACTTCGAGGTTCACCTGGCCACGCCGCTCGAGGTCTGCCGAACGCGCGACACCCACGGCACCTACGACCGCGCGCACGGCACCCCGCCCTTCGAACCGCCGACGTCGCCGGATCTGGTGGTGTCGGCCGAGCACGACGACCCGGACAGCATCGCCGAGCAGATCGCTGGTGCGCTGGCGCAGCGCGGGCTGATCTGATCACTCGGCGCAGGGCACCGGCCGCAGCGCGTAGATCCCGGCCGGCTCTTGCGTCTCGTCGACGGAGCTGTCCCGGGTCAGATCGACGCAGCAGTCTCGCCGGGCCATCTGCCGCAGCACGGCGCGGGTGGCGAGCTGGCGAACCGGCCCTTCTGGAACCTTGTCGATGATCTTGTTGTAGACCGAGGTCAGCGCAATGCACGGGTTCGGCGGGTAGAGCGGGCCCCCGACGCCGGGCAGGTGCTGCGTGCTCTCGAGGCGCCGATAGAAGCCCAGCGCCCCTGCGTTGCCCGCGTAGCCCAGGATGGTCTCCGGACTGTTCACGAAATCGGCGAGGCGAACGATCCCTTTCTTCGGAGTGGAAGAGTTGCCCACGCCCGCCAACGTGAGCAACGACACGCAACTCATGACCGCGACGAGCTTCAAGTTCCGCATGGTGACGGCTCCTCCACTGGCCCTGGCCCCGCGCCAAGGACGCTCCAAGTGTCCCCCGAGCACTCGGGTCGCGCAACGTCGCGGCGCGCGCGAGAGAGTGTGCTTTCCGTGTCCGCACTGCTTCAATTCGAGACAGGTGCACGCGGGCGCGGCTCTGGCCGTTGGCCGGGAAGCCCGGGGGAAGCTCGGGGTCCCCGGGCTCGTATCCAACACGCATGGGTGGATTCGCGGGTTTCGGACGTCTCGCCGGTCTGCTCCTCGTTCTGTTCGTGCCGGCGTGCGGCGAAGACGGTGGCCAGAGCACGTCGGGCGGTGCCTCGGACGGCGGAGCTGGCGGAAGCGGTGGCAGCGCGGGGAGCGCGGGACAGGGCGCTGCGAGCAGCGGTGGCTCCAGCTCGGGTGGCGGCGGCTCCAGTTCGAGTGGCGGTGCCGGCGGCGGCGCGACCGGTGGAACCAGCCCTTGCGGGGACGTGCAGAGCGATCCGAAGAACTGCGGGAAATGCGGGCACGACTGTCAGGGGGGCACCTGCTCGGCCAGCGCGTGCCAGCCCGTGATGATCGCCACCGGGCCAGCCAAGCCGACGAGCATCGCGGTCGACGCCACCAACGTGTACTGGTCGAACTACTACAGTGGCTTGGTGATGAAGGTGCTGCAGGCTGGCGGAACGCCGACCACGCTCGCCTCGGGACAGCCCGAACCCGTAGGCATCGCGGTCGACGCCACCAGCGTCTACTGGACGAACATGACAGGCGGCACGGTGCTGAAGGTCGCCACCGGCGGCGGCAGTGCGACCACACTCGCGTCAGGGCAATTCAAGCCGACGAACATCGCAGTCGACGCCACCAGCGTGTACTGGACGAACAGCGACGGCGGCGGCGCCGTGATGAAGGCGCCGAAAGCTGGCGGGGCACCCACGGCGCTCGCTTCGGGTCAAGACCCAACAGACATCGCGGTCGACGCTACCAGCGTGTACTGGACGAACCTGATGGCGGGCACCGTGATGAAGGTGCCACTGGGCGGAGGCAGCCCAACTACGCTGGCTTCGGCGCAGGGCAACCCAGACGACATCGCGGTCGACGGCACGAGCGTGTACTGGACGACCAGCGGCGCCGGCGGCACCATCATGAAAGTGCCCGTCGGCGGTGGCACGCCGGTGATGCTCGCCCTGGGGCAGAGTTATCCGACGATCGCGCTCGACGCCACCAGCGTGTACTGGACGAGCTACGACGATGGCGCCGTGATGAAAGTCCCCCTCGCTGGTGGCACGCCGACCACGCTCGCCTCGGGGCAAGACCACCCGCGGAACATCGCGGTCGACGCAACGAGCGTGTACTGGACGAGCGACGGCAGCGCCACCGTGATGAAAGTCGCCAAACCGTGAGGACGGCTCGCTTCCCGGGCGGTGCGTGCGCCCGCTGTTCGCATTGGTTCAACTCGAGCCGGGTGCGCGCGCGACTGGCGCTGCGCGGCCAACTTGCGGTCACGCTCAGGGCGCGGTGATTTGCAGCTTCGTCGGACAGCTGAGCGCTCCCGGGCAGCTCGACACGAAGGTCTTCGTGACCTCGGAGTACATCCGATTGGTCGCCGTCAGGTAGTACATCGTGCTTGGCTGGACCGGGCGGCGGGCGCTTGCCAACCCTCGTTTCCGGCTCGTTGTGTCTTCCCCTCGGCGTTCGCCACGCCGGGGATCTGCAGTGACGCAGACCCCGGGGCCGATCCGTCACTGCCGCGAACGCTTGACCCGACGGGCCATGCCGGCGAGCCCCAGAAGTGCCAGCGCCAACCCGCGCAGGGCGAGCGGATCTCGACCCGCCCCCGCCGCGCGGCATTGGCAGCCACCTTCGTCGCTGGACCCAGCACGCCCTTGTTGGCCACCGCTGGGCGCCCCTGCAGCGGGCGAGCCGCCAGCGGCCGCGGAGTCGCCCGCGGTGCCCCCTCCCGGGGCGCCACCCTGCGACGCAGCGTCGCCCCCGGAACCGCCGCTGGAAACGGCGCCGCCTGCGCCAGCCGTACCGCTGGGCTGGCAGGTGCCGGATTGGCAGGTGCCACCGGCGCAGGGGTTGCCAGTGGTGGGCCCGCAGGTCCCGTCGGTGGCAGCGCCCAGCGCCACGCTGCAGGCAGTGCAGTCGCCTGAGCCTCCCGCGCACGCGGTCGCGCAGCACACGCCATCGACGCAGAACCCCGACGTACACTCGGTGGTGCCGGCGCACACGTTGCCGTCTGACTTCTTGACGGCGAACACGTAGGCAGCGCCCGCGTTCGAGGCGGCGCCGACGTCGTCGCCAAAGGCGCCCACCACCAGCGTGGAGCCGTCCAAGGCGAGCGACTCGCCGAAGTAGTCGCCCGCCGAACCGTCCGATGCCGTCACTTGGGCCTTCTGTGCCCAGCTGCCCCCGGATCGAGCGAAGATGTAGACCGAGCCTTGGTCTTGGTTGGCACCCACGTCATCGACATATGCTCCGATGGCTGCGGTATCGCCGACGAGCCCCACCGACCGCCCGAAGAAGTCGTTCGTCGCCCCGTTCGAAGCGACGAGCTTCTGCTGTTGCGACCACACGCCGCCGGAGCGGGCGAACACGTAGGCAGCTCCCTGATTTGCGTTGGCCCCCACGTCCCCGCTCATCGCTCCGATGAGCGCGGTGTCGCTCCCCAACGCGATTCGAAACCCGAAGTCGTCGACCGCCGCGCCGTCCGCGGCAGTCAACTTCTGCTGCTGCGACCAGGTGGTGCCGCTTCGGGTGAATACGTAGACGGAGCCCTGGTTCTCGTTCGCGCCCACGTCGTCGCCGTACGCCGCCACGAATGCCGTATCCCCGGCGACTGAAACCGCCGCCCCGAACCAGTCGGAGGCCGCACCGTCCGCAGCGGTGAGCTTCTGCTGCTGCGACCAGGTGGTGCCGCTTCGGGTGAAGACGTAGGCTGCGCCCTTCGCGCTCAGGTCACCCATGGCGCCGACCAGAGCGGTGTCGCCGCTGAGCGACAACGAGTAGCCAAACGCGCCTCCCATGGCGCCGTCCGAGGCCGTCAGCTTCTGCTGATGTGACCACGTGGTGCCGGTACGCACGAACACGTAGGCCGAGCCCTGGGACTGAACCGTCCCGATGGTGTCGCCGGACGCGCCGACGAGAGCCGTGTCGGGGCCAAGAGCAACCGCGTTTCCGAACCCGTCCGCCAGCGCACCGTCGGCAGCAGTCAACTTCTGCTGAAACGACCATGCGGAACCCGCCCGGACATACACGTATGCGGCGCCCTGATCTGGCTTTGTCCCCACCGCCGCGCCGCGCGCACCGACCAACGCCGTGTCGCCGAAAAGGCCGACGTGCGACCGAGAGAAATCGTCATACGTGGCGCCATCGGACGCCGTGAGCTTGGCCTGTTCGCTCACCACCAGAGCTGACTTGGCGATCCCGACCAAAGAACCCTCGCCGTCTGGCGAGGCCGTACCGCATCCGAACGTGCAGGCGGCGAACACGACGTGCCCCAGGGTGCGTGCTCCCAAAGCAGCCATTGCCGGAGTATCACTGGCTCTGGCCGAGGAGCGCAACCCATGTTCGGACCGCGACCGTCGGCGGAGGTCACTCACAGCGCATGATGGCCCAGCCGCCCGTCGAGGTCTCGGCACCGACCTGGGCACCGCCGAGCCACACCATGGCGACCTTGCCGCGAGCGGCGGCGATGGCCATGCGCGCGCCATTGAAATCGGCAGGGATCTTGGTGGATGCAACGGCGCCGAAGTCCGGCACGCCATCCGCACCGTCGATCCGATCCAGCTGGATGGAGCCCGGGCCACCGTGGGCTACGAACAGGCGGTCGTAGTCCACCGCCAGAGCTGACGACACGGACCCAACGGCCGACAGCTGACCCTCGCCAACGCTGTCGAGCCCGCCACTGGCGGAATACCGGAACACACTGACCCGCACGCTCGGGCCGCTGCGGACGCCCACCGCTGCACGAGCACCCCACGCCACCAGATCGCCGCTGTCGCCGGGCGGAAGTGGGGGCGCAGGCGCGACGTTCAGCGGGCCGGTCACGAGTGGACCCATGAGAAGCTCCAACGACTGGGTGGCGGGATTCGGGGAGAGCAACGCAACGACCTCCCGCCCGCTGGCGATCGATCCCCACGCGCGGGGGCCGTCGCCGAATGGGTGAGCGACGGGAGGGGAAGACTTGAACGTTGCGCCTTCGAGCACGACACGCTCGACAGTCGAGGACTGGCCGTCCGCGCTGACTGCATAGACGAGCTCCCACTCTCCCAGAGTACGCCCGGGCGAGACGGCGCGTGCCGATGTAACGAGAGAGAGAAAGGAATTGTTCTTGGGGCCCGAGGCCTGACTCGGGGTCCCTTGGTCATCGAAGGGAATGAACACGGCGCCCGCACCTGTGCCGCACTCCGGCAAGCTGGCCGTGAACATGCCCACCCCGTCGCGGTACGCGAGGCTCGCGCTGTCGGCGGGGCCCCCCGCTGCGCATCCAAGGTCGAACACCTGAGCAGCGCCCAGCGACCCAGAGTCCGAAAGCGAGAACAGCCGCGCGCGCAGCGAGGCGCCGCCGCGATCGCGGTACCCGATGACGAAGCTGCTGTCCGTCGCGACGATGCCCGGACCTCCGATCGGAACGTCGGACGCTGGCAGGCTCGGCAGAGTCCCCGACGACTCGATCACGCACGCCGACTGCGCCGCTCCCCCGGCGCCTGCTCCGCCGCCAGAGTCTTGTTGCGTCTCCCCGCCGCAGCCCGCCACCGCGACCACTTGAACCGATAAGCAAGCCACCACCGCCGTCGCCCTCATTGGGCGAGGCTACAACGGCAGTGGGAGCGACGCACCCGCAGCCCGAGCGAATGGAAGGCGTTCCCCGACCATCTGGCCGGTCGCACCCCGCCACCGCGGCAAGGCACCCGAAGAAACCCGACGAAGATCTCACTCTCGCGGGCGGCACGTCGCGTGCAGTGCGCCGCCCCAGGAGGTCTTGATGAAAGGGTTCTGTAATGTGCTCGGCGCGCTGCTCATTTCGTTCGTGACGATTGCCTGCAGCAGCAGCGACGACGAGGGCGCGACGTGCAAAGACGGCAACTGCAGCTGCAAGAAAGACCAGAGCTGTGAGCTCACGTGCAGCAAGGGCGGTTGCAACCAGGCCTGCGAGCCCGGCTCGAGCTGCAAGGCGAGCTGCAAGGCAGGCTCTTGCCAGCAAGCGTGCGGCAACGGAGCCAAGTGCGAATTCACCTGCGAGGGCGGTGGTTGCACTCAGGCCTGCAACGGCAACGCCGACTGCTCGGCCACCTGCTCGCCGGACAACTGCACCAGTGACGTGGGCGGCGGAGGGTCTGGCGCTGCCAGTGGCATCGGGGGCTCGGGTGCCGTCGGCGGCGGCAGCGGGATCGGCGGTGAAGGTGGCATCGGCGGCGGGGGCGGGCTTGCCGGTGGGGGCGGGCAGGCCGGAGGCGCCGAGTGAGAGGACGGCAGTCGGCCGGCGCCGGGGCTTCGTCCTAAGTGCCGGCCGGCCGCGCGCAGCGGAAGCCGGTGTTGTGGCCGCCCCAGAACCCGCCCAGCCGTGAGCTGGCGCTGATCTCGTTTCCGAGATTCACCCAGCCGCCACCCCGGATGGCCCGCTGAGCGGTCGGATCCGTAGAGAGCTTCACGCAGTCGGCGCAAGGGCTCTTGGGGTAGCTCGCCGTTTGGTCGAAGTGATCGAGGGTGAACTCGAACATGCTCCCGAACAGGTCGTAGTGCCCCAGCGGGCTCACCCCCTTGGCGCCCGTGCCGACCGCCGGCGGAGCGAGCTGCGGGTTGATTCCGAACGTAGCGTGCTCCGCATCGTACGGCGCGCTGCCCCACGGATACTTTCGCGGCGCGCTCCCAGGCCCGACCCACGCGTAGCTGAGCTCTGCTTCCGTCGGCAGATATCCGCCGTCCCAGATGCAGAAGGCGTACGCCTGGGAATAGCTCACGCAGTTCATCGGAAGTGAGTCGCTGGTCCCAGGGTCCGGCGACCAGGTGGAGGTGCCGCCCCCCGAGGCAGGGCACTTGGATACGTTCGCACTCCACTCGCTCAGCGACGGCCAGAGATCACCCGCCAGCGCTGCCTGCCACCCAAGCTCCCCCGCCAGAGGTTGGGGCTGGTGCTTGCCCGCGCCGACCGCAGGCGCCCACTGGTCGTTGACCACCGCCGCGACGAAGTTCCGGAAGCGACCCACGGTGACCTCGAAAGCGTCCAGGCGAAACGCGCTGACCGTCGCCGCGAAGTTCGCGCCCGGCTTCCCGTCGCGCTGGAAGTCCGCTTTCGGCAGCTGCGGACTCTCACAGCAGCTGTGTCCGCCCCCGCACGGCGCCAGGCCCTTGCAGCTGGGCGGCTCGGCGCCTCCGTCGGCGCCGCCCGATGCTGCTGTGCCGCCGCTGCCCGCGCTGCCGCCGCCGCCCGCGCTGCCACCGCCGCCCGCGCTGCCACCGACGCCGGCGTCGCCGCACTGGCATGTGCCGAACGTGCCGCTCTCACATTGCCGTGTACCAGTGCCGCCGTTCGGACACGTGCACTGCTTCAGCTCGCCGACGTCGCAGCTGGCGGCCGGGTTGGTGGATGACGAGCTGCACGCGCCGAGCGCGAGGCAGAACAAACCACCGTGCAGGATCCGGAGGCGCACCGCGACGCATTCTGGAGCGAATCCTGCTACCGGGCAAGAACCGCGGTCGCGTCAGCCCCAAGCCAAGGCCCGCGTCATTCCCCCGGCTTGCAGCTCACCTCCAGGTTCCAGGCGTGCAGCGTGGGCGCGCTGAGCTTGTCGGACGCGGGCACGAGCCGCGACCGGATCTGAACGAAGCGCCGGCTCGTGATCTCGCCCTTCTTCGCGAGCGTGGTGTTCACCACCGCCGAACCGTTCTGGGTGTCCCAAGGCGACGTCTTCGCCGCCGCCTGCTGTCCGACCAGCGCGGCAGGCCCCGGCGGATTGCTGAACTCGAGCGGGTGCTCGGTGGCGGTGGCAAGCGCCGCAGCGGTGGACGCGGTCTTGACGAAGTACTCGACCCTCGAGTCGTTCGGAGTCGTAGCCGTCCACGACCAGTGACCCCAGATCGGCGTCGCCCCGCCCGTGCAGGCCTCGTCCGCGTCGTACACCCGCGTGAAGCTGCCTTCGCCGAAGGTGGGCGGCGGCGGGGGCGGCAGGCTGGGTTGGGTCGTGATGGTCGACGTCTGCGGTGACCACTGGAAGTGGTCCATCAGAACGGTCGAGTCCCACACGTGGTCGCCGGTGTCCCAGATCGAGTAGTGGAGCTTGATGGTCTCGCCAGGGTTCACCGGCGCGCTGGTGGTGAGCCACCCGGTCGCCCCTCCGCACACCCCGTTCGGTTTGCCGTACATGCTGTTCGTGCACGCGCCGCCAAAGCCGGTCCCATCCAGGTGGGGGTGTGAGGTCGTGGTGGGGTTGCCCGGGATCGAGAAGAACCCGACGTTCACGCTGACCGGGTTCAGCTTCGAGTCGAACGAGATGTTCTTGTCGGCGTACGGGTTGAGCGCGCCCGAGTAGAGCGCGATGAACGAGTCGTTGTACGCCGTGCAGACCCACTCGGAATACTCGCTGGAGAAGAAGTCGAAGTCGAACGAGAAGCTCTTGGCGTTGGTGGGCGCACGGACCTGGAGGAGCAGGCCGCACGAGTCGTAGGCCGCCGTGCCGTTGGGGCAGCCCGCCGCGTTCTTCGGGAACCCGGCCGGGGGCGTCGCGAAGGTGTTCGCGTTGTAGCTGCTCGCTTGTCCGTTCGGGTTCACGTATCCCGGGTCGTTGGTGTCGCGAGCGGTGCCGGAAGAGAACACGGCCATGGACGACCCGGCTTTGGGGAAGTTGTTGGTCCCGAACTGCGGAGTGACCGCCCGCTGCAGCGAGTTGGTGCAGTCCGAGCCGTTGGCCTGCGCCAGAGACGCGCCGAGCACACCCCAGGTCTTCGACTTGCCCGTCGCGCCGCTGCTCGAGAAGCGGCAGAGCTCCATCGCCTTCGCGTAGGCGGCGGGGTCGTTGCTGGCAAACGCCAGCCCCGTGTCGCACGCGGTCAGCTCGTCGTCGGCGGCGCCGCTGCAGTCTTCGTCCAGGCCGTTGCCGGGGAAGTCGAACGCGCCGGGGTTCACCAGCGGGTCGCAGTCTTTGCAGTCGCCCGCGGTGAACGAATAGCCATCACCGTCGTGGTCCATGCCGTCGGCGAAACAGAACACGCATGCGTTGCCCGTGGTGAGCGCGCACGACGCCCCCCCGCAGTGGGTAGCAACGGCGTTGACGCAGGCCGTGCTCCAGTTGCCCGTGCAGCAGCCGGGGATGGCTGCGCAGATGGCGCTCACGCAGCTCGACGGGGGCGGGGAACCGCACTTCCCCGCGTCGCACACCGGCGAGTTGCAGCACGCCTGCCCCTTGGCGCACGACCCACCGGCGGCCTGACAGCTGGTCTGGTCCGCGAGGATCTGCACGTCGTCCAGGTTCCAGCTGGACGCCTTCTTGGCCCCGGACGCCCCGATCCGCACGCCGAAACGAACGCGCATCTGAGTCGCCTTCATGGCGGTGATGTCGTGCTCGACCAGTTGCCACGCCGAGTCCGACACGGCGGCGGTGTTCTGCCACACCAGGCTCCACGACGAGCCGCCGTTGGTCGAGATCTCGACGCGGCTGGTCATCCACGGAGGCGCGTCCGAGTTGAGCCAGCGCCGGTACGACAGCTGCATCGCGCCCGCGGCCGCCGAGGTATCGATGTTCGGGCTCGTCAGCCAGTAGTAGTTGTGCACCGTGGTCGTGGCGTTTCCGCCGATCACCACTCCAGCGACTTTGTCGTCGCTCGTGCCCGGCGTGAAGTCGCTCGCGGGGTCCGCGTTGCCCGTCGTGTGGCCCGCCGATGCCGTCGCGTCAGCGACCTGCCACTCCGTGCCCAGCGTCCACCCCTTGGTGATGCCGCTCGTGAAGTCGTCGTCCCAGAACGGGACTTGGCCCGTGACCTTGCAGGTCCCAGCGACACACGACAGTCCGTGGCAGCACGGCGTCGAACCGTTGCACGCCGTGCCGACCGCACTGCACGCGTAGCCCCCGCCGGGCACGTCGCAGCCGGCCGTCAACGCGGCGCCCGGCTGGCAGACGTGATGCGAGCACGTCCCGCTGGAGCCGCCGGTGCAACTCGCTGTCGGTGGGGAGCCGCCATCGGCGCCCGGCAGCGTGACGCCGCCGTCGGTGGCGATGGTGCCGCCGTCGTCGGCAGGCAGCCCGGGCGGCGTGTCCGGCCACTGCTGGCAGTACGGGTCGCAGGGGTTCGCCTGACACGGGCCGGGCGGCGCAAGCGACTGCGCCTTCTGCTTCGGATCACCTCCGGGGATGAGGGTGACCGAGTTGTTGACGATGCACTCGCTCCACTTGCCGCTCTGACAGACGGTCTCTCCATACCCGCACGCCGTCTGGTCTCCCACCTGACTCTCGACCTGCCCGCACGGTGCGCGCTCGCCCTGGGTGTCACACGGACATCCCGGGCGGGGCTTCGAGCAGAAGTTGCACGCGGTCACCTTCGGATCGGAGTCATTGCAGTCCGGGCCCGCCGCGCACCCCAGACCGTGGCCGTCGCCGTCCTTGTCCGTGCACTCGCTGGCGCCGCCCGAACCGCCCGTCGAGGTCAGCGGGGGCAGCGGACGGTCGTCGTCGCCGCAGGCGGCAGTGATCGATGCGACCGCAATCGCCAGCAGTACCGAGAGCCGAGCGTTGCCTGCCGAGAAGCCAGTCATCGGTACGTTCTCCTCAAGTCGAGCCGAAGTCGAAGTCCGTCGACGCCGCGGTGAAGAGGAGCTTCAAGTCCCAGGCCCCACCGTTCGAGGGCCCGGCGAGCTTCCCGAGCGTCGTCGACTCGGTGGGCAGCTCGATCGAGACGTCGCCCTCGGAAGCCGGGATGACGGCGGTCAAGGCGACCAGCGCGGTCGTGCACCCCGAGCTGGTCGATGCGGTGTACGCGACGTTCTCGAGCTTCACGTATTTCTCGCCGCTCTTGTCCGCGATCACCAGCCAGGCGCCTTTCTGCTGGGTGCTGGTGGCGAATCCGCCGGCCTTCACCGTCGCCGGTGCCAGATCGGGCTTCATCGCGTCGGGGTAGGAGTGCGCGAGCCCTCCCTCGACCA
>Ga0073899_10002998_pt1 | contig 15102 bp, 15 predicted proteins | sample KloWWTmetaKNB5Ph_FD_88975 | JGI IMG/M metagenome (GOLD analysis project Ga0073899, IMG submission 88975) | Active sludge microbial communities from Klosterneuburg, Austria, studying microevolution and ecology of nitrifiers - Klosterneuburg... | ecosystem: Engineered > WWTP > Aerobic digester >...
CGGCGGGGATCTGGTAGCGGTGATCGACCAGCCAGCGGTTGAGGCCGGTCGACTCGGTCGCCGACAAGACGACGATGTCGTACTCGGCCACCGCGAACTGCGCCTCGATCGTCACGTGGTAGTCGTCGGCGCCGCCGCCGTCGTCCTCGTCCTCGGACGAGTCGGCCATGACCGCCGACGGGTACAGCATGTCCTCCTCGTAGTAGGCCGGCGCGCAGGGGTCGTTCTCCCAGTACTCGACCAGCCGCGGCGCGCCCAGCGTGTCGATCTTCTCGAACAGCGCGCGATCCAGCGTCCTGACGTTCTGCTCCTTCACGACGACCGGCACCGGCACCACCAGCGCGAAGCCCTCGGGCGGCCCCTGGTAGTTGTTCTCCATCGACAGGATCGTCGTCGTGCCGTGGCGCATCAGCACCACCTCGGTGGCGTTGTTGAACATCTGGGCGCCGGCCCCGCCGACGTAGAAGCCGCAGAACGCGGCGGCGGGCTGGGCCGCGGCGGCGGTGAGAACGGTGGCGAGGATCGCGGTGCGTGCGCGCATGGGGAGCTGAGACGCGCCGCGCCGGCGGGCGGTCTAACGCGCGGCCAAGGATCGGTCGACGGTCGGTGTCGACGCGCGCGGGGTGGGACTCAGAGGTGCGGCGACGCACCTCCTGAAAATCAGAAGGCGGCCTCGGCGCCGACGCTGAGGGTCAACGTGTGGGCGCCGGGGCCGGCCAGGCCGCTGGCCCGCACCGCGAGGCCGACGCCGTGGCGGCCGAACAGGAGGCCCGCGTTCCAGGCGGCGGCCCAGCCGTCGCTCCAGCCCAGGCCGACGCCCGCGTCGAGGCGGACCGGCAGCTGGTTGGCGGTGGTGAAGCTGGCCAGCCCGGCGGCGCCGAACGCCTCGGCGTCGAGCGGCGCGCCGGTGAGGTCGAGGCGCAGGCCGACCGCGTAGAACCGCGGCAGCCGCCAGTAGCGGCCGACCGACAGCTGCGCCGCCGGCACCCGCTCGTCGAGGCGGAGGCCCAGCCCCAGGCTGGCGACCCAGAAGTGGCGATCGAGCGCGCGGCCCAGCGCGTCCATGGACTCGGCGCTGCCCATCGCCGCGCGATCCGCGGTCGGGGCCGCGGCCTCGTCCTCGGCGTCGATCGCCGTCGGCGCCGACGTGACCTCGCCGCCCTCGCCGCTGTCGCCGGCGCCGGCGAAGTCGCCATCGACCTGGGTCGCGCCGGTGGCCACCCCGCCGGTGGGCGGCGGCATCGGGCGGTCGTTGCGGTTGTCGCGGGCGTCGTCGATCGGCGCGCGCAGCTGCTCCTCGCGCACCGCGTCGCGGCGGGTGCCGGCCGGCGCCGGGACCGGCACCGCGATCACCGAGCGGACCGGCTCGTCGCCCCGGGTGGTCGAGGCGATCAGCGCGGTGGTCGGCATGACGATGCCGCGCTCGAGCGCGAGCTGGGTCGCGGCCTCGCGATCGCCGTGGGCGAACAGCCGCTCGACCCGCAGCGCGGCCCAGGTGGCGGCCAGCCCCGCGGCCGGCGCGCGCTCGAGCTTCGCTCGCAGCTTGCGCGGGCCGATCGCGATCTCGACCTCGCCCGACGGCACGCCGCCGGGATCGACCGCGACCAGGAGCGCGGCGCCGCCGGCGCCGACCCGGGCCGCGCTGCGCTCGGTATCGATCACCGCCGGCGTGCGCCAGTCGACGCTGACCGGCAGCGCACGATCGCTGGCGACGATGGTGGCGACCGCCGCGGCGACGTCGTCGGTCGACGCCACCACCGCGGCGCTGGCGCCGGTGCGCGCGGCGATCGCGCCGAGCAGCCAGCGGTTGGGCGCGGCGCCGATGCCGATGGTGTGGACGCGCAGGCCGGCGGCGGCCGCGCGCTCGATCGCCGCCGCGTCGTCGGCGACCAGGCCGTCGGTGATGAGCACGAGCTCGGGCGCCGGATCGCGCGCCACCCGGGCCAGCGTCTGGGCCAGGGCCCGGGTCAGGTCGCCCGAGCCGACCGGCAGGCCGTCGATGATCACGTGGGCGGCGGCGCGATCGATCGGCGCCGGCCGCGGCGGGGTCTGGCCCAGCGCCACGATCGCGGCGGTGTCGCCGGCGGGCAGGGTGTCGATGAGATCGCGCGCGACCAGCCGCGCGGTGGCGGCGGCGGCGCCGGCGAGCGACGGCGAGCGATCGATCAACACGACCCAGCCGCGGGCGGCGCGCGGCGCCGCGGCCGCGACCAGGCCGGGCTCGACCAGCACCGCGACGTACGCGCCGCCACCAGCCGGCTCGACGATCGCGCGGACCTGCTCGGCGGCGCGGCTCTGCCAGCGCAGCACGAACTCGCGATCGCCGCGGGCGTCGGCCATCGTCACCGCGGCGCCGGCGCCGGCGCCGGCCACGCCGACCGGGTGGGTCGGTGACGTCACCCCGGTGGCGTCGTCGAGCGCGACGATCAACCGGTACGGCGTGGCGGCCGCGGCCCCGGTGGGCGGCGCCAGCCGCGACGCGTCGGGCGCGCGATCGGTGTCGACGGCGGTGCCGGCGCCGTGGGTCGGCTTGCCGGTGGCGGCGCCCGGCACGTAGCGCGGGCCGACCACCAGCGGGTGGACCAGCTCCCAGGTGCCGTCGCGCCGGGTCAGCGCGGCGCGCCAGCGCAGCGTGATCACCACCTCCCCGCCCGCCGGCACCGGCGCCAGCGACTGCGTGAACACGCCGGGCCGCTCGACCTCGGTGAGCGCCGACGCCCGGCCGGCGCCGACCGCGTCCTGGTACGCCGCCGCGGCCTCGGCGCGCCGGGCGATGACGCCGCGCACCGTCGCCCCGCCGAAGGTGGCGGTCATGGCCTCGACGGTGGCGCCGGGCGGCAGCGGGAACACGTAAATCGCCTCGACCGCGTCGGCGCGATCGTTGTGGAACCGCTGGGTGACGGTGCCGTGGGCGACGCCGAGCCGCACGTCGACGTCGACCGTCGACGCGACCACCGGCACCGGCTGCTGGTTGACGTACAGGCCGGCGCCGGTCGCGGCGGCGCGGGCGCGCCCCGCCAGCGCGGCCAGCGTGAGGCACGCGAGGCACACGAACAGCGCGACCGGCCGGCCCATGCAGGGACCATATACGCACGCGCGGGCCGGCGGATCTGCGGCCACCGTCAACCCCGGCGACGGGCGCGTCGCCGGCCGCCCACGCGGTCCGTGTCCCGCGGCCCGCGCCCCGCCCCAACCCCTCGCCACCATTGCACCCGACAGCTGGCATCGGCGGTGCAATCCCCCCCGGCATGCACCGCCGTCACGCGCCTCGCCTCGCCCCTCGCCTCCGCCGCGCCGCCGTCGCGCTGATCGTCACCGCCCTGGTCCTCCTGGGGCAGCGGGTCGGCCACGACCACCCCCGCGGCGCCACGTCCATCGCCACCGCGCCATGACCCACACCGCCGTCACCGCGCCCGGCCTGCCCGGGCTGCTCGGCAAGCGCGGCCCGATCGGCGTCGCGATCCCGCTGCCGCTGGCCCGGGCCTGGCGCCGCCTGCGCGCGCCGCTGGCCGCGCTCCTGTGCGCCGGCGTGATCGCGATCGAGGCGTTGATCGTGGCCGTGCTGGCCTGGCCGATCGATCGCGCCGAGCTGGTGCCGGCGGCCGACGCCGCCGGCTGGGTCCGGCTCGACGAGGTGCCGTCGATCGCCTCGGCCGCGGTGATCGAGTCCGAGGACGACGGCTTCTGGGACCACGGCGGCGTCGAGCTGCGCGGCCTGGCCCGGGCGGCCTGGCTCGACGCGCGCGCCGGGCGGATCGCGTTCGGCGGCTCGACCTTGACGATGCAGGTGGCGCGGCTGCGCTACTCGGGCGACGCGCCGCGCTCGGTGGCGCGCAAGCTGCGCGAGGCGGTGCTGGCGCTGCGGCTGGAGCGCGCGCTCGACAAGCGCGAGCTGCTCGAGCAGTGGTGGAACCGGGCCGACTTCGGCAACGGCGCGCGCGGCCTGCGCGCGGCCGCGCGCGTGTACTTCGGCAAGCCGGTGGCGGCGCTGACCACCGGCGAGGCGGTGCTGCTGGCGTGCCTGCCGCGGGCGCCGCGGGCCTACGATCCGTACCAGCACCTCGACGCGGCGCGGGCGCGGCGCGATCGCGTGCTGGCGCGGCTGGTGGCGCGCGGCCACCTCGACGCCGACGCCGCGGCGGCGGCGCGGCAGGCGCCGCTCTCGCTCACGCCGCGGTGAGTTCGTCGTCGAGATCGCCGGTCGGCAGCGGCGGCGCGGTCTCGGCGAGCCACGGCTCGTCCTTGCGGCTGGCCGCGCGCAAGAGCTGGACCCGCGCGGCTCGATCCATGGCGGCCCACTCCTCGGCGGTGAGGACGAAGCCGGACAGCACGATGTCGCCCCTCATGGTTCCACCCTCGACCCGCCGGCGCCCGCTCGCAAGTTTTCGGTCGCGCCGCGGGCGGATCGCCGCGGGGGTCTGACACCTCGCCACACACCACGCCGGCCGAGAATTCGGTAGCGTGCGCCATGGACCTCATCGAGCCCAGCCGCACCGGCGACGTCGTCACGCTCACGCTGACGGCGCCGACCATGACCCCGCCGTTCTTCGCCGCGTGCGAGCGCGCGTTCACCGAGGTCGCCGCCGACGCCACCGCGCGGGCGGTGGTGGTGCGCTCGAGCGCGCCGTCGTTCTCGTTCGGCCTCGACCTGCCGGCGGCGATGGCGGCGTGGGGGCCGGTGATGGCCGGCGGCGGCCTGGCCGGCAACCGCACCGCGCTGCTCGGCTTGGTCCGCCAGCTCCAGCGATCGTTCACCGCGATCGCGGCGTGCCCGATGCCGGTGATCGCGGCGATCCACGGCAAGTGCATCGGCGGCGGCGTCGACCTGATCAGCGCGTGCGACCTGCGGGTCGGCAGCGCCGACGCGGTGTTCTCGGTGCGCGAGACCAAGGTCGCGATCGTCGCGGACCTCGGCTCGCTGCAGCGGCTGCCGGCGATCATCGGCGCCGCGGCCACCCGCGAGCTGGCGCTGACCGGCAAGGACATCGACGCGGCGCGGGCCCGCACGCTCGGGCTGCTCAACGACGTCGTCGCCGATCGCGCCGCGGCGTGGGCCGCCGCCGAGGCGCTGGCCCAGGCCATCGCCGCCAACCCGCCGCTGGTGGTGCGCGGGGTCAAGCAGGTGCTCGACTACTCGGCCGGCAAGAGCGTCGCCGACGGCCTCGAGTACGTGGCGGCGTGGAACAGCGCGTTCCTGGCGTCGGAGGATCTGGGCGAGGCGATGGCGGCGTTCGCGGCCAAGCGCGCGCCGGCGTTCCGCGGCAAGTAGCCGCGTCGCGTCACCACCCCGGCCGCCGCTTGCCTGGCGGCGGCCGCCGTGGCACGTGTCGCCGGTGGAGTTCGCCCGCCAGGTCACCGCCCGCTACGTCGATCCGCTGGCCGAGGTGTGGCTGGCGGCGGCGGCCAAGCTGGGGCTGACCGTCGAGCGGCGCCCCGACGCCTACGCCGCGACCGACGGCCGCGGCGCGCTGATCATCGGCACCGACGCCACGCTCGACGCCGACGACTCGGTCGCGCAGATGATCTTCCACGAGCTGTGCCATGCGCTGGTGCAAGGCGACGGCGCGTTCGCGCGGCCCGACTGGGGCCTCGACAACCAGACCACCCAGCACGCGTGGCGCGAGCACTCGACGCTGCGGCTGCAGCGCACGCTGGCGGCGCGCCACGGCCTGACCCGGATGTTCGCGCCCACCACCGACTACCGGATGTTCTGGGACGCGCTGCCCGTCGATCCGCTGGCCGATCGCGCCGACCCGACGGTGATCGCCGCGATCGCCGCGCTCGGCCGCGCCGATCGCGCGCCGTGGGCGCCGATCCTGACCGCCGCGCTGACCGCGACCGCGGCGATCGTCGGCGCCGCGGCGCCCCACGCCGCCCCCGACTCGCTGGCCGCCGGGTTCGTCGCGGCCCCGCCCCACCCCACCGGGCTACCGGCTGGGATCGCCGACGGCCGGACCTGCGGCGGCTGTGCGTGGCGGACGACGCGCGATCACTGCCGGCAGGCGAGCCGCGCGGTCGACGCGGCGTGGCCCGGCTGCGAGCGATGGGAGCCGGCGCTCGACTGCCAGACCTGCGGCGCGTGCTGCCGCGAGGCCTACGACGCGGTCGCGGTGAGCCCGCGCGATCCGGTGCGGCGCAGCCAGCCCGGCTACGTCGTCGATCGCGCGGCGGCGCCGGGCGCGCCGGCGCTGGCGTCCGAGCAGCGCTACCAGCTGCGGCGCGCGCCCCACCCGGGGCCGACGCCGGAGTCGACCGTCGAGCGGTGCGCGGCGCTGGTCGGCGGCGCGCTGGTGCCGTGCGGCGAGCGCGGCGACCAGCTGACGACCACGCGGGTGCGCTGCGTGATCTACGACGATCGCCCGCGCACCTGCCGCGAGTTCACGCTGGGCAGCGCGCACTGCCTGAGCGCGCGGCGCAAGGTCGGGCTCAGCCTGGGCTGACCGCGGCCAGCGCGGCCTCGAGCGCGGCGAGGTCGGGGATGGGCTCGGCCCGGCGATCGAACGCCCGCACCAGCGCGCCGGCGCGATCGAACACCAGCACGGTGGGCACCTTGGGCGGCGCGCCGAGGCTCTTCCACACCGCCTCATCGGCGGGCACCACCCGCAGCCACGGCGCCTGCTCGGCGACGAAGGCGCGCACCGCCGCCGCGTCGCCGCGGCCGTCGTACTCCTCGTGCGCGCGGTAGTTGATGCCCAGCACCCGCACCTCGGGGTGGCGCGCCGCCAGCGCGGCCAGCACCGGCATCTCCTCGCGGCAGTGCACGCACCACGACGCGAACACCACCACCACGGTGGCGACCTGCGCCGCGGCCGGCGCCCCGATCGACGCGCCGTCCAGGTCGACCGCGCGATCGACCAGCGCCAGCGTCGGTCCGCGGGCCGGCGCGGGGGTCGGCGGCGCGGCCGGCGCCCCGCACGCGACGACGGCCAGGGCGACGAGCGCGGCGCGGAGCGACATCGTGGGCAGTGTACCGATCGCCGGTCGAGGTGCCAGCGATCGTGGTACCGACAGCGCGTGCAGGTCCACCTCGTCGATGGCACCTACGAGCTGTTCCGGTCGTTCTACGGCGCCCCGGCGGCGCAGGTCGGCGACCGCGAGGTCGGCGCGGCGCGCGGCCTCTTGCGCAGCCTCGCGGCCTGGCTCAAGGCGGGCGAGGTGACCCACGTCGGGGTCGCGTTCGATCACGTGATCGAGTCGTTCCGCAACCAGCTGTTCGCCGGCTACAAGACCGGCGACGGGATCGAGCCGACGCTGTGGGCGCAGTTCCCGCTCGCCGAGCGGGTCGCGGCCGCGCTCGGCTGCGCGGTGTGGCCGATGATCGAGTTCGAGGCCGACGACGCGCTCGCCACCGCGGCGGCGATCGCCGCCGCCGATCCGCGCGTGACCCGGGTCGTCATCGCCAGCCCCGACAAGGATCTGTGCCAGTGCGTCGGCGGCAAGGTGGTCAGCTGGGATCGCCTGCGCGATCGCTGGTTCGACGCCGACGGCGTGGTCGCCCGCCTCGGCGTGCCGCCGGCGTCGGTGCCCGATCTGCTGGCGGTGGTCGGCGACGACGCCGACGGCATCCCCGGCCTGCCGCGGTGGGGCGCGCGCTCGGCGGCCCAGGTGCTGGCGCGCTACCACCACCTCGAGGCCATCCCGCGGGACGGCCGGTGGGACGTGCCGGTGCGCGGCGCCGCCGGCCTGGCCGCGACGCTGGCCGAGCGCTGGGACGACGCGCTGCTGTACCGCACGCTTGCGACCCTGCGCACCGACGCGCCGATCGCCGCCGACCTCGACACGCTGGCGTGGCGCGGCGCCGATCCGGTGCTGCTGCCGGCGCTGTGCGACGAGCTCGCGATCCCGCTGCCGGCGCTGCCGCTCGCGCCGGCCCGCTGACGCGACGGCGGCGATGGCGCTACTGGGCGCTGAGCGCGACCTTCGCCGTCGACAGCTTCTTGGCCTTGGCGAAGCTCCACCCGGTGGCGACGCCTTCGACGCAGCGCACCAGCGCCGGGGCGCCGCCCTTGATCGCGGTGCCGCTGACCTTGCCGGCGGCGCTGATCCGGAACGTCCAGGTGAACGCCGCGCCCCGCCGCGCGCCGTCGCCGCACGCGGCCAGCGCGTCGCGCGCAGCGGCGACCTGATCGCGCACCGCCGCGCTGGCGATCGGCCCGCGGGTCGAGATGGTGCCGACGGTCAGCCGGACCGGCGGCGCCTGCAGCGGGGCCTTCGGTGCGAAGTACGGATCGGGCGCCGCGTCGTCGGTGCGGGGCGCCCGGCGATCGGCCGGGACCTCGTCGTCGCGGGTCGCGGTGCCCAGCCCCCGCGCGCCGGCGACGTCGGCGGCGAGGTCACCGCCCGCAGCGCCGCTGCCGGCGGCGGCGCCGCCGCCCGGCGATGGCCCGGCGCCCGTCGGTTCGAGCGCGGCCAGGGGATCGGGCGCAGGCGGCGGCGGTGGCGGCGCGGGCGGCGGTGGTGCTTCGGGCACCGCGACGGTTGCGGCCGCCCCGGTCTCGCGGGGCTGCTCGGCCATGGGCGCACCGGGGGCGGGCGCCGCCGGCGGGGTCGGCGCCGCAGCCGCGGGCGCCATCGGCTTCTCGATCTTGCCCTCGACTGCGGACGCCGCGGTGTCGGCGGCCTCGCGCTCGGCGTGCCGGCCAGCGGCGGCGCTGTGCTCGTCGGTGGTCGCGACCACGTCGGCCTGAGCCATCGGCGCCGACCACGCCGACGACTGCGCGACCTGCTGGGTCAGCCGCGGCCCCAGCCGCCACACCACGTGGTTCTTGTCGAGCTGGATCGCGACGCGCCCGCCGCCGGTCGCGACGACGTCATCGTCGTGGACGCGCTGCCCGACCGCTAGCGGCCGGGCCTGGCCGGCGCGGCTCGCGGTGACCGCGCCCTCGACCTCGACCACCGTCCCGACCTCGGCGCCGGTGACCGCCACCGCGGCCTGGTCGGCGCCCTTGCCGCCGCAGGCCACGGCCGCGACGAGGCCGAACCCGAGCACGCTGGCGACGATCCGTTGCATACCCGGATACTACGCGCGAACCGCGGCCGCCGGTCTACCACCGCCCCGCGCCGTTGCGCCGCGTCACACCGAACCAGCTACAGTGCGCGCCATGCGGTCCTGGCTGTTGTTCGCGCTCCTGTCCCTGACGACCGCGTGCCCGCGCGGCGCCCCGGCGACGACGCCCCGCGGCGGCATGATCGCCGGCATGGTGCGCGACGCGCAGACCGGCGCCGGCGTCGGCGACGCGATCATCGTGCTGCGCCGCCCCGGCGAGATCGCGCCGGTGCAGGACCGCTCCAACGGCGACGGCGCGTTCATGATCCCGGCCTTGCCGCCCGGCGGCTACCACGTCGCGGCGTACCTGCACCAGCGGACGATCGGCGAGCGCGACGTGGTCGTGCGCACCGGCGAGCTGGCCGGCGTGGACTTCACCGTGCCGACCGCTGGCGCGGTCGGCCCCGATCTCAACGCGCCCGGCGCGCCCGAGCTGTGGCGCTTCCGCGCCCCGGGCGCCGACCCCACCACCGCCACCATCGAGGGCACCGTCGCCGACGCCGTCCGCAACGAGCGGCTGCGCGGCGCGGTCGTCACGATCAACCGCACCGGCACGCTCGAGACCTACCCGGTCATCGCCGATGAACAGGGCCGCTACCGGGTCGGCGACCTGCCGCCCGGCAGCTACGACGTCAGCGCCAACTACGCGGTGGTGCGCCGCGGCGCGCTCGAGGTGCGGCGCAACCGGGTCGAGGTGGCCGGCGGCGAGACGGTGGTGGTGCCGCTGTGGCTCGAGGTCGACTCCGAGCCTTGACGGTCCCGGCAGCGCGGGCAACAGTCGCGGCCTAGCCCGGACCTTCGGCCGGGACTGGAGGCACCATGAGCACGCGTCTGCACCTGTTCAAGTCCAAGATCCACCGCGCCACCGTCACCCACGCCGACCTGCACTACGAGGGCTCGGTCACCATCAGCGGCGAGCTGATGGACGCCGCCGGCATCCTGCCCTACGAGCAGGTCCACATCTGGAACGTCACGCGCGGCACCCGGCTCACCACCTACGCGCTGCGCGGGGACGATCACAGCGGCATCATCTGCATCAACGGCGCCGCCGCGCACCTGGCCGAGGTCGGCGACCTGGTGATCATCGCGACCTTCGCCGAGGTCGACGCGCACGCCGCGGCGACCTGGGCGCCGACCGCGATCTTCGTCGACGCCGCCAACCGCCAGGTCGGCGCCGGCGCCGAGATCCCGGGCCCGGCCCGCCGGCTCAACGCCCAGGCCTGACCGCGGCTGGCCGCGGCCACCCGCGTCGCGTCAGTCCCAGCGCAGCACGACCTTGCCCACGCTGGCGTCGGCCTCGACGTGGGCGTGGGCCTCGGCGCAGGCCGTCATCGGCAACACCCGATCGATCACCGGCGTCAACACGCCGCGCTCGAACAGCGGCACCAGCTGCGCGGTCGCGCGCCGGGCCAGCGCGATCTTCTCCTCGAGCGGGCGGGCCCGCAGCACCGTGCCGATGATCGTCGCGCGCTTGCCCAGCAGCATGCCCAGCGGCACCGGCCCGGTGGCGCCGCCCATCGTGCCGATCATCACCAGCCGCCCGCGCGGCGCCAGCGCGCGCAGGTTCTCCTCGGCGTAGGCCGCGCCGACGCAGTCGAGGATCACCGCCGCGCCGCCGCCGGTGCGCGCGTGGACCGCGGCGGCGAACCGGCCGTCGGTGGGGACCAGGCCGTCGCCGTCGGCCAGGCCGGCGACTCGGGCCAGCTTGCCGGCGGTGCGCGACGTGCCCAGCGGCCGCGCGCCGATCGCCCGCGCCAGCTGCACCGCCGCGGTGCCGACGCCGCTGGCCACCGCGTGAATCAGCGCCGGCTCGCCCGCGGCCAGCCCGGCCTGCAGGATCATCGCGTCCCACGCGGTCAGGAACACCTCGGGGATCGCCGCGGCGGCGATCAGGTCGACGCCGGCCGGCACCGGCATCAACTCGCGCTCGTGGACGACGATCCGCCGCGCCATCGCGCCGCCGCCGGTGATGCCCATGACCGCCGCGCCCGCGGCCCACAGGCCGGCGCCGGGGCCGCGCGCCGCGACCGTGCCGCTGAACTCGAGGCCGGGCACGTCGGGCGGCGCCCCGGGCGGCGCCGGGTACAGGCCGCGCCGCTGCAGCAGATCGGCGCGGTTGACGCCGGCGGCCGCGATCTCGACCGCGACCTCGCCCGGCCCTGGCTCGCGCACGTCGAGCTCGCCCAGCGCGATGACCTCGACGCCGCCGGCGCCGGTGAAGCGGATCGCCGGGACCCGCATCACTCGAAGTAGTAGCGGAAGCCGACCGCCCCGTTGAGGTCGCCGTCGTAGCGATCGCCGTAGTCGACGAAGAAGTCGGCGACCAGCGCCAGCTCGACGAAGATGTCGATCGGCGTGTTGTTGAGATCGAACGCGATGCCGATCGGCGCGCGGATGCCGATCGCGACGCCGTCGTCGTTGGCGTTGTCGTCGAAGTCGAAGATGCGCAGGCCGAGCCCGAAGTACAGGGGCAGCTCGAAGGCCGCGGTCGACGCCAGGCTGACCGGGTGCCACAGGTGATCGACGTGCAGGTGCAGGCCGTCGCGGCGGCGGTAGTAGCGCATCGCGCCGACGCCAAAGTCGAACGCCTTGTCGCTGGCGTAGAAGTACTTGCCGGAGATCGCGGTGGGCGCGCCAACCATCAGCCCCAGGCCGAAGGTCTTGTTGGCTTCGAACCGCTTGGCCCGCCGCGCCCGCGGCCGGGCCTCGGCCTCGGGGGCCAGCGTGGTCACCGCCAGGGCGACGGCGAGGGCGAGCCCGAGCGGGCGTGCGATCGTCATGGCGCGACTCTACACCGCCGCGCCGATCGCCCGCGCGTGGCATGCTGCCGGCATGCGCGCCCTCGCGATCGCGCTGCCGGTGCTGCTCACCTGCGGCGCCCCGCCGACGCCGCCCGTGGCGACCGGGCCCGCGGCCAGCGCGCCCGCCGACGCCCGCGGGGCCGACGCGCCGCCGCCCGCGATCGACGTCGGTCCGCCGCCGCTGGTCACCTGCCCGGCCGGCGCGCGGCCGGCCCGGCTGCGGTGGCCGGCGCGCGGGCTGGCCTGCGTCGACGCCGGCGGCCGCCGCCAGGGGCCGACCGTCGAGCTGGCGCCGGACGGCAGCGTCTTGGCGCGGCGCGCGTTCGTCGACGACGTCGCCGACGGCCGCTGGCAGGCGCTCGATCCCGACGGCGGCCTGCGCGCCGAGGGCGCGTACCACGCCGGCCACCCCGACGGCACCTGGCGCGCGTACGCCGCCGGCGCGCTGCGTGGCGAGGCGACGCTGGTCGACGGCGCCGGCGCGCTGACCACCTGGTCGCCCGACGGCGCGCGGGTCGCGACCAGCACCTGGCGCGCCGGCGCGCGCGACGGCGCGGCCACCGTCGACGTCGACGGCCAGCGGCGGCGCACCGAGGCCTGGCGCGCCGGCCAGCTCGACGGCCCGCGGACGATCGGCAGCCGCGCGACCGTCGCGCTGTCCGAGACCTGGCGCGGCGGCCAGCTCGACGGCCCGCGCACGCTGTGGCGCCACGGCGGCAAGGTGCTGGTCGAGCGCTTCGACGGCCGCGGGCGGCTCGACGGCGCCTGGACCGCGTACCGCAGCGGCGGCCGCGTGCGCGAGGCCCGCGCCTACCGGGCCGGGGTCGCCGACGGTGCCTGGGCGTGGTTCGACGGCGCCGGCCGCGCGACCCGCCAGGGAGCCTACCGCCACGGCCGGAAGGACGGCGCGTGGATCGAGGTCGACGACGGCGTCACGACCACCACGCCGTACCGCGCCGGCGTCGTCGATGGCGAGGCCGTGCACGTCGACGCCCGGGGCCGCGAGCTCGGGCGCGATCGCGTCACCGCCGGCACCGGCGTCGTGCGCCGCTTCCACGGCAACGGCGCGGTCGCCGAGGAGGTCGCCTACCGCCGCGGCCGCAAGCACGGCGACGCGCGCACCTACGACGCCCGCGGCCGGCTGATCGTGTTCGGCCGCTACCAGGACGACACGCGCGACGGCACGTGGCGCTGGCAGACCGCGGCCGGCGCGCCGCTGCGCGAGGAGCCGTACCGCGCCGGGCGGCTCGACGGCGTGGTCCGCCACTGGCGCGACGGCGCGGTGGCGCTGGAGGCGACCTACGCCGCTGGCCTGCGCCAGGGCCCCTACGTCGAGCGCTTCGCCGACGGCGCGCCGGCGGTCGAGGGCGCGTACGCCGCCGACCTCCGCGACGGCGCGTGGGTCACCTACCGGCGCGACGGCACGGTGGCGCTGCGCGCGACCTACCGCGGCGGCCTGCTCGACGGACCGTGGCTCGAGCTCGACGCCGCCGGCCGCGAGCGCGTGCGCGGCCAGCACCAGGCCGGCCACCGCGTCGGTGCGTGGACGACCTACACCGACGCCGGCGCCACCCGCGTCGACCTCGGCCCGCCCGACCCGCCGCCCGCGCTGCCTTGACCGGGGAGAACCGGCGCCGCGACGACGTTATTCCGCGGTCGATTCGGTGCAACGTCGACGGTGGATCGCACGTTCTACCCCACGTATGGCCCGCCCCGTCCGCTCCCTTGGTGGCTCGTCGCCGAGCCCCCCTCGACCCCGGCAGAGCCGGGATCGAGCCTCCCCCCACGACGCGAGACTCCTGGCCCCCGTCGCGCTCGACCAACCCGTGACCGCCGCCGCAACCGTCCTCACGGCCTCCTCACCGCTCGCCGCCGAACCGAATGAAGACCTCGCTCGTAACGTCTCCCGGATGCGACCGGCGGCCATCACGAGCCGCCCGCGCCGGAGCCCAACCATGCGCGCCTCGTTGTCGTTCCTGACCACCACCTCGATCACCGGCGACGACCGCGCCGAGGCCCCCGCCGCGCAGACCCTCGAGCTGCTCGGCTACGACCGCGTCGGCCACCGGCTGCTCGCGCGCGAGCGGGTCGGCGACACGGTGACCCAGCTGATCGTCATCGCCACCCGCGGCGAGCACGCCGGCACGCCGATGGCGCTGGCGCCCGACGCGCTGCCGCGGATGCGCGTCGAGCTGGCCCCACTGGCGCCGCTGCCGCTGGCCGGCTTCGAGCTGACCACGCGGGTCATCCAGCGCCGCGGGCTGCGCGTGTCGAGCGACGGCTCACCGATCCGCAAGTTCGCCTTGTCGCTGGGCGTGCGGCAGCACGTCGGCGGCTTCACCGCCGCCGCCGGCCGCCAGGTCGTCACCGCGTACCTGCGCCCGCGCGCCGGCCTGCGCCAGGCGTTCGCGTTGCCGGGCGGCGCCGGCGCCGTGGCGGTGATCACCTTCTGCGGCACGCCGATCGGCGTCGGCGCCGATCGCGACGCCGCGGTGCTGGTCACGCCGCCGCTGCATTGATCCCTTGTCAGCCCCAGGCGCGGGCGTAACCTCGCCATACCGCCATGCGTAGTCCGACCGTGCTCCGCTGCCTGTGCGCGCTCGGCCTCGCCGCCTCGCTGGCGGCGTGCGCCGACGACGCGCCGGCCGACGACACCACCTACAACTGCGAGGCCGAAGACCGCGACGAGCCGTTCGCGATCAACCTCGCGCGCACCGGCGCCGGCGGCACCACGTTCACGATCGTCTCGGCCGATCCAGCGCTGCCGATCCGCGGCAACAACGCCTGGGTCATCGACGTCAGCCGCGGCGGCGCGCCGGTGCCGGCCACCGACGGCGAGTTCCTGGCGACGCCGTTCATGCCCGACCACCGCCACGGCACCGGCATCAAGGCGATCTGGACCCCCGATCCGGTGACGCCGGGCCGCTTCACCGTCAGCCCGATCAACCTGTGGATGCCTGGCGTGTGGGAGGTAACCTTCGAGGAGACGCCGACCGGCGGCGCCCGCGATCAGGTCGTGTTCACGTTCTGCATCACGGGTTGACCGTCGGGACCTGGCCGATCGCGTCCCCAGCGCCGCGGTTCCACGTGGGAGATGGCGCGCCGCGCTCGACGCCGCGGTTCCACGTGAGAGATGGCGCGCCGCGCTGGCGCCGCGGTTCCGCGTGGGAGATGGCGCGCCGCGCTGGCGCCGCGGTTCCACGTGGGAGATGGCGCGCCGCGCCCAGCGCCGCGGTTCCACGTGGGAGATGGCGC
>Ga0073899_10002999_pt1 | contig 15098 bp, 15 predicted proteins | sample KloWWTmetaKNB5Ph_FD_88975 | JGI IMG/M metagenome (GOLD analysis project Ga0073899, IMG submission 88975) | Active sludge microbial communities from Klosterneuburg, Austria, studying microevolution and ecology of nitrifiers - Klosterneuburg... | ecosystem: Engineered > WWTP > Aerobic digester >...
CGCGTGCCGACGGCACCGGCCGCGTGGTCGCGGTGGAAGTCATGCGCAACACGGCCACCGTCGCCGAGTGCATTGCGGACGCCGAGAAGACGGGCGAGGTGCGTGATCACATCGCTGCGGGACGGATCCAGTACGGCATGCAGACCTTCGACCAGCACCTGACCGAGCTGTATCGCGGCGGGCTGGTGACCATGGAAGTGGCCATGGCCGCGGCGACGAGCCCGGCGGACTTTGAGCGGAATCTGCAGTTCCAGTAGCCCTGAGTTCTGAGTCCTGAGTCCTGAGTCCTGAGTCCTGAGAGAGGAAAGGCCGGCCCCCGTGATGGGTAGCCGGCCTCAACCTTCTCACGACTCAGGACTCATGGCTCACGACTACAGTCTCGGCAACGTCACCCCACGCTGCGCCTGATACTTCCCCTTCTTGTCCGCATAGCTCGTCTGGCAGACGTCGTCGGCGTCGGCCTCGAAGAAGAGCACCTGACAGATCCCCTCGTTCGCGTAGACGCGGGCGGGGAGCGGGGTGGTGTTGCTGATCTCCAGCGTCACGTGGCCTTCCCACTCCGGCTCGAAGGGGGTGACGTTGGTGATGATGCCGCACCGGGCGTAGGTGGACTTGCCGACGCAGATCGTCAGCACGTTGCGCGGGATGCGGAAGTACTCGACCGAGCGGGCCAGGGCGAACGAGTTCGGTGGGACCACGCAGATGTCGCCGGAGAATTCGACGAAGCTCTTGTCGTCGAAGTGCTTCGGGTCCACGATCGCCGAGAGGGCGTTGGTGAAGATCTTGAACTCGTTGGCGACGCGCATGTCGTAGCCGTACGAGGAGACGCCGTAGGAGATGGCCCCTTCCCGGACCTGTCCGTCCACGAAGGGCTCGATCATGCCGTGGTCCTGGGCCATGCGACGAATCCAGCGGTCCGACTTGATGGACATGCAGCGCCTGCCGGGGTAGGGGGTCGAGGGCGAGGGGGAGAGGGGAGGAACGGCGGGGAATATATGGGCGCTCGGCCCCTCGCGCACGACCGACGCCTGGAGTGATGGAGAGTTGAAATCACCCCCCGGTTCCGGTAGTTTGTCCTTGATTGTGAAACATTTCACGAGAGGGGGCCTGGCGTGCTGCAGCCGTACATCCCGATTCTCCTGCTGCTGCTGTTCGTCGTGGCGAACGCCATCCTGATCATCGGCGCGTCCCACCTCCTCTCCTCCTCCCGACCCACCGCCGTCAAACGTGCCGCCTACGAGTCAGGCATTCCCGCCCTGGGCGATTCGCGGGAGCGCTTCTCGGTCAAGTTCTACCTCGTGGCCATGCTGTTCATCGTCTTCGACATCGAGACGGTCTACATGATCCCGTGGGCGGTGGCCTTCCAGCAGATGCGCGAGCTGGGCGGGGTGCTGATCCTCGAGATGCTCACCTTTGTCGGCATCCTGGCCGTCGGGTACGTCTACATCTGGAAGCGGGGCGCGCTGCAATGGGATTGACCTTGCCGCCGTCGTCGGGCCTCGACGACACGCTCGACCTCACGTCGCCGAACTGGGTCACCACCCGGCTCGACTTCCTGGCCAACTGGGCCCGCTCGAACTCGCTGTGGCCGATGCCCTTCGGGACCGCCTGCTGCGCCATCGAGTACATGGCCACCGCCGCCTCCCGCTACGACATCTCCCGCTTCGGGATGGAGCGGCAGAGCTTCTCGCCACGGCAGGCCGACGTGCTGATCTGCGCCGGACGGCTCCCCTTCAAGCTGGCGCCGGTGATCCGCCGCATCTGGGACCAGATGCCGCAGCCCAAGTGGGCCATCTCGATGGGTGCCTGCGCCTCGACCGGCGGCATCTTCGACACCTACGCGATGGTGCAGGGGATCAACACGATCATTCCGGTGGACGTCTACGTGCCGGGCTGCCCGCCCCGCCCGGAAGGGCTCCTCTACGGCATCCTGATGCTGCAGAAGAAGATCATGGCCGAGTCCATGGTCGACCCGACCCTCCGAGTGGAGCATCTGGTCCATCCTGACGGCCTCTTCCGCCGCCCCGAGGAGATCAACGAGGTGTCCGAGCCCTTCGGGAACTCGGTGAGCCAGACGAGGTCGGGATGACCGAGGGTCAGGCCGACCAGCTTGCCGCGCTCCGGGGGCGTTTCGGCGCCGCCATCGAGCGCTCGGTGGTCTTCGCGGGACAGCAGGTGGTGTACGTGGCTGCCGCGCAGGCGCACGCCGTGCTCGAATGGCTCCAGCAGGACCCCTCCCAGCGCTTCGACTACCTCACCGACCTCACCGCGGTCGAGTACCGCGACGCCGAGCGTCCCCTCGAGGTGGTGTACCAGCTTCGCTCCCTGACCCGGCGGGTGGACCTGCGCGTGAAGATCGCGCTCGATCCGTCCGGGCCGCTGGAGGTCCGCACCGTCACCGACCTCTGGAAGGGGGCCGAGTGGCTGGAGCGCGAGGCCTGGGACATGTTCGGCGTGAAATTCCTCGGCCACGGCGACCTCCGCCGGATCCTGATGTGGGAGACCTACTCCGAGGGCCATCCGCTCCGGAAGTCGTTCCCGTTGCGCGGCCACCGCTCTCGCGCGGAGCAGACGCGCCAGGCGCTCGCGGCCAATCCCGAGGCGCACTACTCCCTGGAAGAGCTGTCGATCGCCGACGCTTACCAGGCCTTGCCGGCCGACATGCAGGCGCGGCTGGTCGAGCGGGAGGCTGCCCAGTGAGCCCCCGGACCCTGGAGCTCTCCGTCAGCACGCCGGTGGTCGGCGCCGACGGCAAGGTGCGCAACGTCCCGCTCGGCGTGGCCCGCCGGCCGTCCGAGGCGGTGAGCGACGACTTCGGCGCCGAGCACATGCTGGTCAACATCGGCCCGCAGCACCCGGCCACGCACGGGGTGCTCCGGCTGGTGGTGGAGCTGGAAGGCGAGACGGTCAAGCGGATCATCCCGCACGTCGGCTATCTCCATTCGGGCTTCGAGAAGCTGGGCGAGTATCGGCAGTACAACCAGATCATCCCCCTCACGGATCGCACCGACTATCTCGCGCCGATGGCGAACAACGTCGCCCTCGCGCTGGCCGTCGAGGCGCTGATGGGGATCGAGATCACCGAGCGCTGTCGCCTGCTCCGGGTGATCGCCTGCGAGATGAGCCGGATCATCTCGCACATCGTCTGGCTCGGCACCACCGGCATCGACCTCGGCGCGTTCACGCCGTTCCTTTGGCTCTTCCAGCAGCGCGAGCGGATCTACAACCTGCAGGAATCGTGGACCGGTGCACGCCTCACCACGTCGGTCGCGCGAGTCGGCGGGATGATGGCGGACGTGCCGGAGGGATGGGAAGACGGGCTGCGCGACTTCGTGCGGACCTTCCCGGCCGTGCTCCGCGAGGTGGACACGATGTTCACCCGCAACGCGATCTGGATCGGCCGCACGCAGGGCGTTGGCGCCATCGGGGCGGACGAGGCGATCAACTACTCGCTCTCGGGCCCCATGCTGCGCGCCAGCGGCGTGGACTACGACGTCCGCAAGGATCGCCCCTACCTCGGCTACGACGAATTCGATTTCGACGTGCCGGTGGGTGAGCACGGCGACATCTACGATCGCTACCTGGTGCGCTTCGAGGAGATGGCGCAGTCCACGCGGATTCTCGAACAGGCGCTCGACCGGTTGCGTCCCGGACCGGTCAACGTGTCCGATCCGCGCGTGATCCTGCCGCCGAAATCGCGCGCGATGGGAGACATGGAGGCGATGATCTTCCACTTCAAGCAGGTGATGGAAGGGATCAAGCCGCCCGCCGGCGAGGTGTATTTCGGCGTCGAGAATCCGAAGGGCGAACTCGGCTACTACTTCGTGTCGGACGGGACCGCGAAGCCGGTGCGCTGGCGCATCCGGCCGCCCTCGTTCCTCAACCTCGCGGCGCTGCCACGGCTCTGCGAAGGCGCGCTGCTGTCCGACGTGATCGCGATCAACGCGAGCGTGGACATCGTGATGGGAGAGATCGACCGGTGACCCTGCATTCCGCCGAACCGCACGTGCCGGTCTTCACCGGCGACACCAAGGCGCGCCTCGAGGCGCTCGCGACCAAGTACCCGACGCGCCAGGCGTTGCTCCTGCCCGCGCTCTGGATGATCCAGGAGGCGCGCGGGTGGGTCTCGCCGGACGCGATCCTCGAGGTCGCCGGCGAGCTCGGGGTCACGCCGGCCTACGTCCGCGGCGTCATCTCGTTCTACACGATGTACCACACCCACCCGGTCGGCCGCCATTTCATCCAGGTCTGCACCACGTCGCCCTGCAACATCTGCGGCGCCGAGGGCGTGGTCGAGGCGTTCCTCGAACACAGCGGCTGCGGGGAACTCGGGGCAACCTCGCCGGACGGGCGCTTCACGGTGATCGAGGTCGAGTGCCTCGGTGCGTGCGCCTTCGCCACGCCGGTCCTGATCGACGACGACTTCATCGAATCGGTGACGCCCGAGGGCGTGCCGGCCATCCTCGCCAGGTATCCCTGATGGGCTATCCCCATCCGATCCATCCGAAGGAGACCCCGGTCCTCTCGACCCATTTCGGTGACGTCGAGGCACGCAGCTACGCGGGGTGGGTGGCCCGCGGCGGGTATGCCGCCCTCCGCATGGCGCTCGAGATGACGCCCGAGGCGATCGTCGACCAGGTCAAGGCGTCCGGGCTTCGTGGCCGCGGCGGCGCCGGCTTTCCGACCGGGATGAAGTGGTCGTTCATGCCGAAGGAAGACGGCCGGCCGCACTACCTCTGCTGCAACGCCGACGAGTCCGAACCGGGGACGTTCAAGGACCGCGAGATCCTGCGCTGGACGCCGCACGCCCTGATCGAGGGCTGTGCCATCGGCGCGCTCGCGATCCGTGCCGAGACGACCTACATCTTCATCCGCGGCGAGTACACCGAGCCCTACCACATCCTGCAGGCGGCGGTGGACGAGGCGTACGCCGCGGGGGCCCTGGGCGCCAACGCGTTCGGGTCGGGCAAGCGGATCGAGATGATCGTGCACCGCGGCGCCGGCGCGTACATCTGCGGCGAAGAGACCGCCCTGATGAACGCCATCGAAGGACGGCGCGGCAACCCGCGCATCAAGCCGCCGTTCCCGGCCGTCTCGGGGCTCTTCGGGCAGCCGACCACGATCAACAACGTCGAGACGCTCGCCGCAGTGCCGCACATCCTGGTGCGCGGCGCGGCGTGGTACGCGGGCCTCTCGCTCTCCTCCCCCAAGAGCACCGGCACCAAGCTGATCTCCGTCTGTGGCCACGTGCAGCGGCCCGGCACCTACGAGATCACGATGGGCCTCTCGATGCAGGAGCTGATCTTCGACATCTGCGGCGGCATGCGGCCGGGCCGCACGCTGAAGGCGGTGATTCCGGGCGGCTCCTCGGTGCCGATCATGACGCCCGATGAGGTGATGGACTGCGCCACCGACTACGAGGGGATTGCCGCGAAGGGCTCGCTGCTCGGGTCGGGCGGGATGATCGTGATGGACGACACCACCGACATGGTCTACCAGATCATGCGGCTCGCGCGCTTCTACGCGCACGAGAGCTGCGCCCAGTGCACCAACTGTCGCGAAGGAACGGCCTGGACCACGCGCATCCTCGAGCGGATCCTGCGCGGCGAGGGGAAGGCGTCCGATCTCGACCTGCTGCTCGACCTGGCCGACAACATGACCGGCAAGACGATCTGCGTGCTCAGTGATTCCTGCGCGACCCAGGTGGTGAGCGGGATCAAGAAGTTCCGCGGCGAATTTGACGCCTACCTCTCCGGTGCCAAGGCGCCGGCGTTGGCGGAGGTCTGACGGAATGACCACAGAGATGGTGTCGGTCACGATCGAGGGACTGCCGGTCTCGGTGCCGAAGGGGACCTCGATCATCGAGGCCGCCAAGCGCGCCGGCGTGATGGTGCCGCACTACTGCTACCATCCCTCGCTCCCCTCGCCGGCGGTCTGCCGCATGTGCCTGGTGGAGATCGAGAAGTTCCCCAAGCTGGTGCCGGCCTGCGTCACGCCGATCGTGGATGGCCAGGTGATCCACGTCCACTCGCCGGCGGCTCGCAAGGCCCGCGAGGGGGTGCTCGAGTTCCTGCTGATCAACCACCCGCTCGACTGCCCGGTCTGCGATCAGGCGGGCGAGTGCGAACTGCAGGACTTCGTCTTCCAGGAAGGGCAGGCCGCGAGCCGCTACGGCGACTACCCCAAGCGCTACAACCCGGTCGAGGACTTCGGACCGGACATTCTCTACGTGGCCAACCGCTGCATCCTCTGCACCCGCTGCGTCCGCTTCATGGACCACGTGACCGAGACCCCGGTGCTCAACGTGTCGGAGCGCGGTGATCGCGCCTACATCGGCATCGATCCGAGTGCCGTGCTCGATCATCCGTGGTCCGGCAACGTGGTGGACCTCTGCCCGGTCGGCTCGCTGGTGTCGAAGGACTTCCTGCACAAGGCGCGCGCCTGGGACCTCGACAAGACGGCCTCGATCTGCCCCGGCTGCACGCAAGGCTGCAACATCATGGTCGACACGCGTGACGACATGGTGGTACGACTCCGTCCGCGGGCCAATCTGGAGGTCAATCGGCACTTCGTCTGCGACACCGGACGCGCCGACTATCGCTGGATGAATCGTGGCGATCGCTGCGAGACCCCGATGGTGGCCGAGGCCGGCAAGCTCCGCGCGGTCGAGTGGCCCGATGCCCTGCGACGCCTCGCCGACCTGGTGGCGGCGGCCAGTGGCCCGGTGGTGATGCTCGTCGGCGGCCGCGCGTCGTCGGAGTCCCTTGGCTGGCTGCGCACCTTGCTCGACGGCCGCGCCCTCACCGCGGCGATGAAGGTGCCGATCGGTCCGGAAGCGCCGATCGGCGCCATCCCGAACCTGGCGCTTCGCGCCGAGCGTGCCGCCAACCTCGGTGGCGCGGAGTTGCTCTCCGTCTCCGGCGACTGGACGCTGGCCGTGGCCGCCGCAGCGAGCGCCTCGCTGGTGGTGGTGCTCGATGTCGAGCTCGATAATGCCGAGGCGGCGCAGGTGGCGTCGGCCGGCACGGTCGTGCATCTGGCGACGGTCGCCGATCCGCGCCTCGGCGTGCCGACGCTGTTGCTGCCGGTCACCACGATGGTGGAAGAGCAGGGGGTCTACGTGAATCGCGACGGGCGGGCCCAGCGCTTCCTCCCGGCTCGGCCGGCACCGGGGATGGCGTGGCCGGCGTGGCGGGTTGCGGCGGAGGCGTGGGCGCTGCTGGCCGACGGCCGCGAGGCGCCGGCAACAGCCTCGGAGGCCTTCGGGGCGTTGGCGCCCTTTGCCGGGATGAGCCATCGCGACCTCGGCCTCACGGGCCGGGTCGTGACGGCGGGAGTGGCACGATGAGCCCGGACATGAAGGGGTTCCTCCTCGTCTCGGTGGTCAAGTTGCTGGTGATCTTCACCGCGCTGCTCGTGGGCGTGGCGCTGATGACGCTGATGGAGCGCAAGGTGGCGGGGTGGATGCAGAACCGGCCGGGGCCCAATCGGGTCGGTCCGTTCGGCATCCTGCAGCCCGCCGCCGACGGCATCAAGAACTTCATCAAGGAAGAGACCCGCCCGGCCGGTGCCAACGGCATCCTCTTCATCGTGGCACCGGCGTTCTCCTTCATCCCGGCCATGATGCTCCTGGCGGTGATCCCGCTGGCGGCCCCGCTCCCGCTCCAGTTCGACGTGACGCTGCCGGTGATCGGCCAGGCGACGTACGACGGCCTGATGACCGTCGCGATCGCCGACCTGCCGATCGGCTTCCTCTTCGTCCTCGCGATCTCGTCGCTCGGCGTCTATGGGGTCGCGCTCGCCGGCTGGTCGTCCAACAGCAAGTACTCGCTGCTCGGCGGTCTCCGTGCCGCGGCGCAGATGATCTCCTACGAAGTGGCCATGGGGCTGGCGCTCATCCCGGTCCTCCTGATGGCCGGCAACGTCAGCTTCAGCGAGATCGTGTCGCGCCAGCAGGAGGGGCTCTGGTTCATCGGGCCGCTCTTCATCTCGTTCTTCGTGTTCCTGATCGCCGGCTTCGCCGAGACGAACCGCCTGCCGTTCGACCTGCCGGAGGCGGAATCGGAGCTGGTGGCCGGGTATCACTCGGAATACAGCGCGATAAAGTTCTCGATGTTCATGATCGCCGAGTTCTCGCACATCGTGACCATCTCGGCCATGGTGACGACGCTCTTCTTCGGCGGCTGGGACATTCCGTTCACGACGTGGGACGAGCAGGGCGGCCTCGCCCAGACGGTCGTGTCGCACCTCTTCTTCTTCGGCAAGATGTTCTTCTGGATCTTCTTCGTGATGTGGATCCGCTGGACCCTGCCGCGCTTCCGCTACGACCAGCTGATGTCGCTGGGGTGGAAGGTGCTGTTGCCGATCGCGCTCGCCTACATCCTGGTCACCGCGGGCGCAATCTGGGGCATCGATCGCGGGCTGGGATGGACCGATCCGCGTCGGCAGGCGCAGGCACTGCTCGGGCTCAACCTGGTGCTCGGCTGGCTGTTGTTCTACGTGCTCGACCGCGGCCGAGTGGTGCGCGGGGTCGGCGCCGTCGGGCGCACGGTACGCGTCCCGGTGCGCGCAGCGGTGGAGGGCTGATGGCAATCGGCGTGAAGGTGATGCAGCGACCGGCGCACGATGTCTCCTACATCCGCGCCACGCTCAAGGGGATGGTGCTGACGTTCAAGCACATGTTCCAGCCCCGCGTGACGCTCCAGTACCCCGAGGTCCGGAGCAGCGACGACTGGCGCATCGCCACGCGCTGGCGCGGCACCCACCGGATGCTCACGGACGAGCAGGGACGCTCCAAGTGCGTCGCGTGCGGCCTCTGCCCGCAGATCTGTCCGGCCAACTGCATCAAGCTCGTCCCGGGCGAGGACGAGGCGGGGCATCGCTATCCGCTGATCTACGAGATCGACGAGTTCCGGTGCGTCTTCTGCGGCTACTGCCAGGAAGTCTGTCCCGAAGAGGCGATCCACGTCGGCGTCCACTACGAGAACGCCGAATATTCCCGCGACCGGTTCGTGTACGACCTCGAGCGGCTCTCCGCCCAGGTCCACCCGGTCTCGACGCTGTGGGATCCCACCGACCCGCGCGGGGAGTGAGATGACCGCCGTCACGATCGTCTTCTGGATCTTCGCCGCCTGGGCCGTGGTCTCGGCGCTGCTCTGCATCACCCGCGAGAACCCGGTGGCCTCGGCGCTCTGGCTGGTCTCGACGATGTTCGCCCTGGCGGGGATCTTCGTCCTGCTCAACGCCGAGTTCATCGCCGCGATCCAGGTGCTGGTGTACGCCGGCGCGGTCATGGTCCTCTTCCTCTTCGTGATCATGCTGCTGAACGTGGATGCCGTGCCCACCGAGTGGAAGCGGTGGCCCGGCTGGGTGCTGGCGGTCGGCGTGGCCGGCGTGCTCGTGGCCGAACTGGTCACGCTGCGCGCCTACAGCCCCGAGCGGCTCGCCCGCGAGGTGTCCACGATGCCCGACTCGCTGGCGATCCCGGCCTACGTCTTCCCGGGCACGATCGCCTCCGGCCCCGATCCGCGCGGCGTGGTCGGCACCCTCGCGGAGCCGCTCTTCCAGGCCTACCTGATTCCGTTCGAGATCACGTCGGTCCTGCTGCTGGCCGCCGTCATCGGCGCCGTCGTCCTCGCCAAGAAGAGGCTCTGATGCTGCTCGGTCCCTCCCTCGCGCTCTCGGCGGTGCTCTTCGCCCTCGGCATGCTCGGCGTGCTGGTGCGGCGCAACGCCATCGTGGTCTTCATGTGCGTCGAGCTGATGCTCAACGCGGTGAACCTCGCGCTGGTGGCACTCTCGCAACTGCACGGTCCCAGCGGCCAGCTGATGGTCTTCTTCGTGATGACGGTGGCGGCGGCCGAGGCGGCCGTCGGGCTCGCGATCATCCTCGCGATCTTCCGACACGTGCAGTCGGTGGATCTCAAGCAGTTCAACCTGCTCAAGGGCTGAGACGTGACGTCACTCGTCTGGCTCACCATTCTGCTCCCGCTGTGCGGCGCCATCGCCAACGGCATCATCGCCTTCCGGAAACCGGAGGCGCGCGGACCGGTGACGGCGATCGGCGTCGGGGTGATGCTGGCCTCGTTCGCCATCGCGGTGATGGTCTTCCAGGAACTCGCGGCGGGGAGCGGGGAAGCGGTCAAGGTGCTCCTCTGGCAGTGGATGCCCGTGACGGAGCGGCTGACCATCAACCTGGCGCTGCAAGTGGACCGGCTCTCGGTGGTGCTGCTGCTGGTGGTCACCGGCGTGGGCTCGCTGATCCACCTCTTCTCCGCCGGCTACATGCACTCGGACAAGGGGTATGCGCGCTACTTCGCGTACCTCAACCTCTTCGTCGCCTTCATGCTCATCCTGATCCTGGGGGCGAGCCTGCCGGTGTCGTTCATCGGCTGGGAGGGGGTGGGCCTCTGCTCCTACCTGCTCATCGGCTTCTGGTACGACGTGGATGCCAATGCCGACGCGGGCAAGAAGGCCTTCCTCGCCAACCGGATCGGCGACTTCGGCGTGTTGATCGCGATGTTCCTGATCTGGTGGCATGTCGGCACGCTCGACTACGCGGGGATCGCCGAGCGGGCGCCGGCTGCGCTGCCGTATGCCGGCGGTGTCGCCACGGCGATTGCGCTGTTCCTCTTCCTGGGCTGCACCGGCAAGTCGGCGCAGATCCCGCTCTTCACCTGGCTGCCGGACGCGATGGCGGGTCCGACGCCGGTTTCGGCGCTCATCCATGCCGCGACGATGGTCACGGCGGGCGTCTTCCTGGTGGTCCGGACGGGGGTGCTCTTTGCGCTCGCCCCGGTCGCGCTCGAGGTGGTGGCGCTCACCGGCGCGCTCACCGCGTTCTTCGCGGCCACCATCGGCCTGCGCCAGTACGACATCAAGAAGGTGCTGGCCTACTCCACGGTTTCCCAGCTGGGGTACATGTTCCTCGGCGTGGGGACGGGGGCGTTCTCGGCCGGGATCTTCCACCTGGTGACGCACGCCTTCTTCAAGGCGCTCCTCTTCCTCGGCGCGGGCAGCGTGATCCACGCGATGCACCATGCCCAGCATCATGGCCACTCGCACGGCGACCCGCAGGACATGCGCAACATGGGCGGGCTGCGGAAGGCGATGCCGTGGACCTTCCTGCTCATGCTGCTGGCCACGCTGGCCATCGCCGGCGTGCCGCCGCTCTCGGGCTTCTTCTCGAAGGACGAGATCCTCACCGCCGCCTTCGTCCGGGGCGAGACCAACGGGATCTACCGCATCTCGTGGCTGCTCGGGCTGGCGGCGGCGTTGATGACGGCGTTCTACATGGCGCGACTGCTGGCGATGACCTTCCTCGGCCGCTTCCGTGGCGGCAGCGAGGTCGAGCCGCACCTGCACGAGGCGCCGGCCATCATGACGGGTCCGCTCGCGGTGCTCGGCGTGCTGAGCGTGGTGGGTGGTGCGCTCAACCTGCCGTCGTTCGTCGGCGGCTCGCACAAGCTGGAGCATTGGCTCGAGCCGGTCACCGAGCCCGCGACCCGGCTGATGGATGCGCTGGTGCTGCCGCACGGGAGCACCGAGTTGATGCTGGTCGGCGGGGCGGTGGCGATCGCGCTGATCGGCCTGGCGCTCGGCCTGCGGGTCACCATGCGCGGCCCGATCGCGGTGCCGGCGATGGCGCCGGCCGAGACCGGGATCTGGCGGCTGCTGCATGGCAAGTACTTCATCGATGAGTTGTACGGCCGACTCTTCGTCGGTCCCACCGTCTGGTTCTCGCGCACGGTCCTCTGGAAGGGCTTCGACCAGTTCCTCGTGGACCGACTTGGCGTCGGCGGCACCGCGCGCGTGGCGCAAGGACTCGGCTGGCTCGGCTCGCGCCTCCAGAATGGCCAGGTGGCCCTCTATGTCACTCTCTTCGCGGTCGGGGTGGTGATCATCCTCCGCACGCTGGCGGGGTGACCCGATGACCACCTTCCTTGCCTCGATCGGCTACGAACGCTGGATCCTGCACGTGCTGCTGCTGCTGCCGCTCCTCGGCATGCCGCTGGTGCTGCTCTTTCCCGTCAAGGCGGCGCGCTGGATCGCGCTGGCCGTCGCCCTGACCGAGTTCTTCCTGGGGATCGGCCTCTGGTGGGCATTCGACACCACCAATCCCGGGCTGCAGTTCGTCACCGACGTGCCGTGGCTGTCCGGGTACGGCGTCGGCTACCGGGTCGGCATCGACGGCATCTCGGTGCTGATGGTGCTGCTCTCGGTGGTGATGATGCCGCTGGTGGTCTGGGGCAGCTGGCGGAGCATCGACCAGAAGCAGCAAGGCTTCTACGCGCTGCTGCTCGCGATGAAGGCCGGCATGCTCGGCGTCTTCATCTCCCTCGACATGTTCCTCTTCTACATGTTCTGGGAACTCCTGCTGATCCCGATGTACTTCATGATCGGCATCTGGGGCAGCTCCAACCGCCTCTACGCGGCGACCAAGTTCGTGATCTATACCTTCGTCGGCTCGCTGCTGATGCTGGTGGCGATCCTCTGGATGGTCTTCCAGGTGGGCAAGGCGACGGGGACCTACTCGTTCGCCTACACGCACCTGCTCGAGCATGCCGACGTGATGTCGCCGTGGGGGCCGTGGCTCTTCATCGCCTTCGCGCTGGCGTTTGCCGTCAAGGTGCCGCTCTTCCCGTTCCACACCTGGTTGCCGGATGCACACACCGAGGCGCCGACGGCGGGCTCGGTGGACCTCGCCGTGATCCTGCTCAAGATGGGCACCTACGGCTTCCTCCGGTTCGCCATCCCGTTCGTGCCGGCCTTCGCGCTCTCTGAAGCCACCGGCCGGGTGATGGCGACGCTCGCCGTGGTGGGCATCGTCTACGCCGCCCTCGTGGCGATGGTGCAGCCCGACCTCAAGCGCCTCGTGGCGTACTCCTCCGTATCCCACCTCGGCTTCGTGATGCTCGGCATCTGGGGGAGCACGGTGGAGAGCGTACAGGGCGCCATCCTGGTGATGGTCTCGCACGGCCTCTCCACCGGTGCGCTCTTCTTCATCATCGGCATGCTCTACGAGCGGCGACACACGCGACAGATCTCCGACTTCGGCGGCCTCGCCCGCGTGGCGCCGATGATGACGCTGGCCTTCGTGATCACCGCCTTCTCGTCCATCGGCCTGCCGGGGTTGAATGGCTTCGTCGGGGAGTTCCTGGTGTTGCTCGGCTCCTTCGGCCGCTACCCGGTGCTGGTCGGCGTCGCCACCACGGTGGTCGTCTTCTCGGCGGCCTACATGCTCTGGGCCACGCAGCGGGTTTTCTTCAATCGCTTCACCAATCCGGCCAACGAGGGGATCGGTGACCTCAATCTCCGCGAGATCGCCGTCCTGGCGCCGCTGATCGCCGCGATGTTCTGGATCGGCCTCTACCCGGGTCCGCTGCTCCGGCGGACGGAGGGCGCCGCGAGGCGCTACGTCGAGATGGTCACGCCACACCTGCCGCCGGCCACGCTGCCGGGTCCCGTTTCACGGGGGGTCGCGCCGTGATGCTGATCGACCTGTCCACTCCTGGTGGCGCGACGCTGGCCCTCCTCCCCGAGCTGCTGCTGACCGCGTGGGCGCTGGTGGTCCTGCTGGTGGTGGCGTGGCGACACAAGACGGCGCACGACATGCGCCTGGTCGGCACCCTGTCGCTGGTCGGCTATGCACTCGCCGGCCTCGGCACGGCGTGGCTCGCGTGGCAGCAGGCGCGCCCCGATGGCCTTTCGATGATGATCGCGCTCGACGGCTTCCGCTTCGCCAGTGATGGCCTCCTGGTCGCGATCGGTGCCGCCATCACGATCATGTCCCTGCGCTGGCTGGAGCGGCAGGGCATCCTCGCCCCCGAGTACTACGTCCTCCTGATGCTCGCCACGGTCGGGATGATGCTCCTCGCCGGCGCCGTGGACATGACCACGCTCTTCCTCGGCCTCGAGGTGATGTCGATCTCGGTGTATGTGCTCACCGGCTACGATCGCACGCGTCGCGCCTCGGCGGAAGCCGCGCTGAAGTACTTCCTGATCGGCTCATTCGCCTCGGGCTTCCTGCTCTATGGCATCGCGCTGGTTTACGGCGCCACCGGACAGTTCAACTTCACGCTGATCGGGGCGCAGCTTGCGAGCACCCCGCCGACGCTGATGGCCAAGCTGGGGATGGGGCTGGTGCTGGTGGGCTTCGCGTTCAAGGTGGCCGCCGTACCGTTCCACGCGTGGGCCCCTGACGTCTATGAGGGCGCGCCGACGCCGATCACCTCGTTCATGGCGAGTGGCGTGAAGGCTGCCGCGTTCCTCGCGCTCGCGCGCCTGCTTGCCGAGGCGTTCCCGGCCTACGTGGAGATGTGGCGTCCGATCCTCGGAGGGTTGGCAATCGCCACCATCCTGATCGGCAACCTCGTGGCGTTGGCGCAGACCTCGCTCAAGCGCATGCTCGCGTACAGCGCCATCGCCCACGCCGGGTATCTCTTCCTCGCGCTCTGGGCGCATTCCGACGACGGCACGGCCGCGGTCCTGATCTACCTGATGGCGTACGCCATCACGACCGTCGCCGCCTTCGGGGTGCTCGCCTCGATCGAGCGTGCGGGCGCCCGTACCGTGCAGCTGAGCGACCTCGAAGGCCTCTACGCCGTCCGGCCCTTTGCGTCGCTGGCCCTCTCGGTCTGCATGCTCTCGCTGCTCGGCTTCCCGGGGACCTTCGGCTTCATCGGGAAGTGGTTCCTGATCTCCGCCACGCTGAGCCAGGGCGAAGTCCTGTTGCCGGTGGTGGCGATGATCGGCAGCGGCATCTCGATCGGCTACTACCTGCCGGTGGTGCTCTCGATGACGCTGAAGCCGACGCGCACGCGGCAGGCCCACCAGAGCATCCGCTTTCCGTTGCCGGCCAAGATGGCGGTGGCGCTCTGCGTGATCGCCATCCTGGTCCTCGGCATCTGGCCCAAGCCGACGCTCGACTTCGCCACGCAGGAGGCGGTCCAGCTCCGCCGCGGTGCGGCGCCCATCATGACCCGCTGAGGCCGCACCGGCATGCTCTTTCCACGCACCATCTTCCGCGAGTATGACGTCCGCGGGGTCGTCGGTACGCAACTCACGCCCGACCTCGCGTATCACCTCGGCCGTGCCGTC
>Ga0073899_10003000_pt1 | contig 15097 bp, 13 predicted proteins | sample KloWWTmetaKNB5Ph_FD_88975 | JGI IMG/M metagenome (GOLD analysis project Ga0073899, IMG submission 88975) | Active sludge microbial communities from Klosterneuburg, Austria, studying microevolution and ecology of nitrifiers - Klosterneuburg... | ecosystem: Engineered > WWTP > Aerobic digester >...
CGACCGGGCGAGATCGGCTCGACCGGGCGAGATCGGGGGGCGGGCGGTCCGTCCGATGGAGCCGAAAGTGGTGGGTGGAGTGGTGTGCCGCTCCATCGGGCTGGATCGGCTCCATCGGGGCAGGTCGGCTCCGGCGGGCCAGGTCGGCTCGACCGGGCGAGATCGGCTCGACCGGGCGAGATCGGGGGCGGGCGGTCCGTCCGATGGAGCCGAAAGCGGTGGGTGGAGTGGTGTGCCGCTCCATCGGGCTGGATCGGCTCCACCGGGGCAGGTCGGCTCCACCGGGCTAGGTCGGCTCCACCGGGACAGGTGGGCTCCACCGGGCGTGTTCGGCTCGACCGGGCGAGATCGGGGGGCGGCCGGTCCGTCCGATGGAGCCGAAAGCGGTGGGTGGAGTGGTGTGCCCCTCCATCGGGCTGGATCGGCTGCAGCGGGCCAGGTCGGCTGCACCGGGCGAGGTCGGCTCCACCGGGCGAGATCGGCTCGACCGGGCGAGATCGGCTCGACCGGGCGAGATCGGCTCCACCGGGCGTGTTTCGGTTCCCGTGAGTGTGGACGAGGACCTGCGGCCCACGATCCCGGGAGTGGCCCGCGAGGTCAGCCCGTCGGCGGGGCGTCAGTGATCGAGTTCGGGCCTGTCGGACGAGCTGAGCGCGGCGACCTTCTGGGTCCCCGACGCGATCGCGCCCTTGGCCATGTCGACCGTGGCGAGGAGGCGTGCCTTCGACTGGTCGAGGGTCGGCTTGACCTGCGACAGGCGCTCGGCCTTGCTCTTGCCGAGCAGGCCGAACACAGCAGCTCCGATGAGCAGCAGCACCGCTTCGGTCAGGAAACCCAGCGCGACGGCGGGGTAGGGGCCGACCCAGATGGAGAAGAGCCAGGCGAACAGCGCGACGAACAGCAAGGCGAACAGGGGCACGGTGGTGAGAGCCAGGACGCTCGCCACGACAAGCAGCGCTGCCCCGATGCCGGCGTCGGTCGCCTGCGGCTTGATCTTCGCGATGGTGAGCTGCACCTCGTCGGTGGCGATCTGCAAGGCATCGCCGACGATCTCGCTGACCCGCTGCAGGATCGGCTTCTCGGTCATGGGTGCTCCTCTGGTGCGATTACGGTCAGCCTACGCGGAAGGTCCCGGGTCAGAGCGTGATGTGCAGAGCCGGGTCCGGGGGGAGCGGGATGCCGGCCGTCATCTCCGTGTGGTCCACCCATGCCCGCCAGCACGACAGCTTGTAGGGCAGCAGCAGGGGTTCCGGCGCCCGGGCCGCCGCGTCGTACACCGCGCCGACTGCCTCCGCGAGGCCGGTGCGGGCTTCCGGTCCGAGTCGTGCGGCACCGGGGGCGGCGAGCGCCATGCCGATGAGTGCGGGCCGGTCCGACTCGACCCACATGCGGTAGGTCTGCTGCTCCACCCGCGGGAAGTAGGACGACTGGTGGAGCTGATCGACGGATTCCTCGCCGTAGGCTCCCCGCATCGCGTCCGGGAGGGTGTTCCTGACCGTCGCGGCAAGCCGGCGCACCCAGGGGACGGAGTCGTCGCGCGACAGGTAGAGCACTCCGAGGGCGCCACCGATGGCCAACACGCGGGCGAACTCGGCCAGGGCGAGCCCGGGCGCCAGCGAGTGCAGGTTCTGGGCGCAGACGATGCGGTCGAACGAGAGCGGCTGGAAGGGGAGTCCCTCGGCCTGCCCGACGACTCCGCCCACGTCGGGACGCCGAGCGACCAGCCTTGCGAGCGCCGCCTCGTCCTTGTCGACCACCACCACCGCGTTGCCGGCGTCGGACAGCATGGCCGCATAGGGCCCGCGGGCACCGATGAGCAGCACCCGCAGCGGCCGCTCGCTGGTGAGCCAGTCGGCCGCCTCGATCGGGAGTGCAGGACGCCGGGGTGCCATGCTCGCACCCTACCGGGACCGCCGCGACGGTCGTGGGAACGACTGGGCGCGCGGTCGTGAGGTTGTCCACAGGTCGTTCCGGACGTGAGGAGTTCTGCACAGATCGGCTCCGAGGTGCCAGCTGGACGCCCAGCGTCCCATCTCTCCTGTCATGAGTGACAGGACACGACGGGTGGTGCTGGCGACCCGCGATGCGGAGCTCGAGCGCGCGGTGCTGGCCGCGGGCGCGGCGGTCGGACGGGCCGTCGAGGTGGTCGACGAGGTCGGCAGCCTCGCGACCGCCTGGGGGGAGGCGACGTCGCTGCTCGTCGGCTGGGATCTCGCGGCCGCGGTGGTCGACCGGGCCCTGCCTCGGCGGTCGGGGATCTACGTGGTCGGGCCGGAGGACGCTCGGCAGCAGGCGTGCGGCTGGTCCATGCCGTTGGGAGCCGCCGTCCTGCTGCTGCCCGAAGGGGCGCGCTGGCTGTCGTCGGTGATCACGGGCGCAGCGTCCACCGAGGCGGCGCCGGTCGTGATCGTCGGAGTCCTGGGCGGCTCGGGCGGCGTGGGCGCCTCCACATTGGCGGCCGGCCTCGCCCTGGCGGCCGCCCGTTCCCGGCGGAAGGCCGCGCTGGTCGACGTCGACCCCACCGGGGGAGGGGCCGACCTGCTGTTCGGAGCCGAGGACGTGCCCGGGTGGCGCTGGGCGCGTCTGCGTACGGCGCGAGGCCAGATCGGTGACCTGACGGGCAAGCTGCCGGCCGTCGACGGGGTCGATCTCGTGTCGATGAGCCGGGTCGGCGACACCGACGTGGGGCGCGACGCGGTGGCCTCGGTGGTGTCGTCGCTGGAGCGTACCCATGAGGTCGTCGTGCTCGACATCGGCCGGGGCCTGGCCGCTGCCGCGCTGGAGGGGGTCAGACTGGCCGACCGGCTGGTGCTGGCCTGTGCCCAGGAGGTGCGATCGGTCGCGGCAGCCCGCGCGGTTCTCGCCACGGTCAAGACCGGGGCCACCGCGGGGGCGGTGGTGCGGCTCCGGCCGGGAGCCGTCGTGGCGCCCGGGGCCGTGGCCGACGCTCTGGGGCTTCCGCTCTGGGGCACGATGCCCGACGACCGCGCCCTCGCGGTCGCAGCCGACCGCGGCGTCCCCAGCGGTGCGCAGGCGCGGCGGTGGGAGGGGGCCTGCGACCGGGTGCTCGCGCACCTGGCTCCCTCGGCGCCGTCCGGGAGCCACCGTGCCCGGCGGGCGCTGGGCTGGTGGCGGCGATGACGCAGTCGCTCAGCACGGCCGAACTCGATGTCGTCCGTGCCCGGGTCGCCGCTCTCGGGCGCACCCCCGACGCCACCGATATCGCCGACGCCCTGCGGTGGGCCGGTCACGTGGTCTCCGACGAGAACGTGCTGACCACGCAGGAGATCCTGCGCAGCGACAGCGTGGGGGCCGGGGTGCTCGACCCGCTCCTGCGCGAGCCGGGGGTCACCGACGTGCTGGTCAACGGTGCCGACCAGGTGTTCGTCGACCGAGGTGCCGGCCTCGTCCCGGTCCCGGTCAAATTCGCCTCCGAGGAGGCGGTCCGCCGGCTGGCGACCAGGCTGGCAGCCCTGGTCGGGAGACGGCTCGACGACGGCTCTCCCTACGTCGACGCCCGGCTCCCCGACGGCACCCGGGTCCATGCAGTGCTGGGTACGCTCGCCGCGCCGGGCACGTGTCTGTCGTTGCGGGTTCCCGCCCGGCGACGCTTCAGCCTCGACGACTGGACCGACCTGGGTTCCGTCACACCGCGCGGCCGCGACCTGCTGCGGGCACTGATCCGGCGCCGGGTCGCCTTTCTCGTCTCGGGGGGCACCGGCAGCGGCAAGACGACGCTGCTGGCCTCCCTCCTCGGCCTCGTGCCGGCGACGGAACGGCTGCTCGTGGTGGAGGACTCGCGGGAGCTCAACCCCAACCATCCGCACCTGGTGAGACTCGAGGCCCGTCCCGCGAATGCCGAAGGGGCCGGCGCGGTCACCCTCACCGACCTCGTCCGGCAGGCGCTGCGCATGCGTCCGGACCGCATCGTGCTCGGCGAGGTCAGGGGAGCGGAGATCTGCGACCTCCTCCTTGCCCTCAACACCGGCCACGAGGGGGGCTGCGCCACCGTCCACGCCAACTCGGCCCGCGATGTGCCGGCGCGGCTCGAGGCGCTCGCCGCCCTCGGCGGGCTGCCGCGGGACGCCGCCCACGCCCAGCTGGCGGCGGCGCTGCAGGTGGTAGTACACGTCACCAGGTCCGCGGCCGGACGTCGCCGCGTGGCTGAGATCCACACCATGGGCCGGGGCGACTCCCTCCATGTCAGCACCACCGCGGCCTGGTCGTTGAACGACGACGGCACCGAATCGCTGGGAGCGGGCTGGCCGACCCTCGCACGGCTGCTGGGAGTCGCCTCGTGACAGCCGTCGCGCTCCTGTGCGCCCTGCTGACGGGCTGGCTGGCCGTCGGACCCAGCCCTGGCCGGGCGCTCGACCGCCTGTCCCCACGGGCAGCGGCGCCCTTTCGCGGCCGCGTGAAGGGGCGACTCGGCGCTGTGGGAATCCTGGCGTCCGCCACGGCTCTCGCTCTGGCCTTGGTGATCGACGGCACCAGGGGCGCGGCCCTCGCGCTCTCGGCCGCGTGCCTCGTCGGCACCTCAGCCGCGGTGGTGCTGCGTCGTCGGCGTACGAAGCGAGCCCTGGACCGGATGACCGAGGTGGCCCGGGCGGGTGAGGTGCTGGCGTCGCTGGTGCGAGTCGGTCACGTCCCCTCCGCCGCCCTCGTGCTGGCGTCGGTCGACTGCCCCGTGCTGGAGTCCGCTGCCGCGGTCCAGACGGTGGGCGGCGAGCCGGTCGCCACGCTTCGGTCCTGCGGACGGTCCCCCGGAGGAGAGGGCCTCGTGGCCATCGCCGAGGCCTGGCAGGTGTCGTCCGTCACCGGAGCGCCCATGGTGACGACGCTGGACGCCGTCACCGATCACCTCCGTGCCGCCAAGGACCTGGCCCGGGTCGTCGACTCGGAGCTCGCGGCATCGCGGGCGACGGGGCAGTTGCTGGCCGGTCTGCCATTCGCAGGACTGGGCATGGGAGTGGCGCTCGGCGGCGACCCGGTGGGCTTTCTCACCGGATCGCCGGCCGGGCAGCTGTGCCTCGTGGCCGGGGTCGGGCTGGCGTGTCTCGGGGTGCTCTGGTCCGAGGCGCTGACCGAGCGGGCTGCCGACCGTCACCACGGCCAGTCGGGACGCCGCCGGCGGTCGCCCACCACTGCCGTCGGGACGGGGGAGTCGTCGTGACGCCGGCCTGGCCGCTGATGGCGGCGGTGACGACCGGTTGTCTGGTGCTGCTGCTGTGGAGACCGCCTCCCCTCGAGCGCCTCCGGTGCGACTCCGCGCCCGCGCGATGGCGGCTCCCCGTCCGGCTCCGGCCGCGCCCGGACGCGATGGCCGGCCGCACGCGAGCCACGCTCGGCGCGGCAGCCGGCGGCGGTGCGTATCTGTGGGCATCGGCACTGGGATGGCAGGTCGGTGCGATCGCAGCGCTCGGAGCCGGCCTCGTCGCCTATCTCGGGCTGGGGCAGCTGGCCCCCGCCTCGGCAGCTCGACGCCACCAGCAGCTTCTGGACCAACTGCCTCACGCTCTACGACTGGTGTCTGGGTGCGTGGGAGCCGGACTCCCGCTTCGAGGAGCCGTGGCGGCGGTCTCAGGCGCCGTCGGGGGTGAGGTCGGCGCTCGGTTCGACCAGGTGCTCGCCCTCATCGCGGTCGGGGTCTCCGAGCCGGACGCTTGGCTCAGCCTGGGCAAGCACCCCGTGGTCGGCCCGCTGGCACGCGATCTCGCCAGGGCAGTCGACTCTGGTGCTGCCGTCCAAACCGTGCTGTCGCACCGGGCGAACGAGATCCAGTCCGAGCGGCGCGCGGCGGTCGAGGCGCGTGCGAAGGCTGTCGGCGTCCGCACCGTGATCCCGTTGGGTCTGTGCTTCCTGCCCGCGTTCCTCCTGTTGGGAATCGTGCCGGTGGTGGCCGGGTTGCTCGGGCTGGTTCTCCTGCCCTGACGCGCGCTCCACGCCGTGAGGCCCCTGCGGGCGGTGGCGAGCCCCCGAACGCCCGGCCGCTCCACCGACCGGACTGCGACCCTCCACCCAGCACGCGTTGACCAAGCCGAGAGCGAACAATCGTCCGCTCGCAGCCGGGCGCCCTCCCCCCCGCAGTCCGCGTCCCGGGCCCAGCCTGGCCCCGGCTCGTCGTCGGCCGGCTACCTCGATGGAACTCGCGTGAGTCCGTCCCCAGGGACAAGGTCGCTGGAACGGGTTCTCCACAGGACAGCCGCAATCTGCCACATCGGCGACTCGCGTCCCATCTCCCCCTGTGACACCGCTCCGGTGCTCGAACCGCCGCAGAAGCGGCCACACCGAAAGGGATCCATCATGACGCAGCTGGTCACCCGCAAGCCCTCGTTCCTCGCCCGCCTCGCGCGCCGCACCGAGCGGGGCATGACGACCGCCGAGTACGCCGTGGGTACCGTCGCCGTCGTCCTGTTCGGCGGGGTGCTCGTGAGGGTGCTCACCGACGACGAGATCGCCCGCATGATCGGGCGCATCGTGCTCGCCATCATCCAGGCGATCCTCAACCTCCTGGGCGCCACACTCTGACGCGGCTGCCGGGGCGGGTCCGCCGACGCGGCGGCCCGCCCGCGGCGGAGGAGAGGCACATGCGACACAACGACCGAGGCATGGTCACCGCCGAGATGGCGATCGCCTCACTTCTGCTCACAGCCTCGATCGGGGCACTCGTCGGCCTGTTCGGCTTGGTGCTCACCCAGCTGAGGTGCGTCGACTCGGCGGCCGAGATCGCGCGGCAGGCCGCTCGGGGCGACATCGCCGCGGTCGAGCGGGTCACGCGCGACGCCCCGGCAGGCGCCACGGTGGTCACCACGCGCACCACGTCGGGCATGGTGCAGGTCACCGTGACAGCCACGGTGCGTCCGGTGCCCGGTCTCCCGGTCACCTCCGAGGTGGTCGGCCGGGCCCTTACACCACTCGAGCCCGGTCTCTCGTGAAGCACGACGAGCGGGGGGCGGGCACCGTGCTGGTGGGGCTGGTGGCAGCGCTGGTGGCCGGTCTCTCGATGATCGGCCTGGTGGTGTCGTCCTACGTGGTGGCGACCCATCGGGCCCGAGCCGCGGCCGACCTGGCGGTGCTGGCTGCAGCTCACGCCCATGCGGCCGGCGACCAGGGTTGCGAGACGGCAGCAGTGACGGCCAGGGCCAACGGGGCCGAGGTGGCGACCTGCGACCTGACGGGCAGCAGACAAGCATTCTCCGTGCAGGTGGTGACTCGCGTCACGGTGCGACTGCGCCTTCCCGGAGCACCGACGTCGGTTCAGGCCCGAGCCCGGGCCGGCACCCCTGCCTCGTCCTGAGCACGTGCCGGGCGCGCCGGATCGTGCCGGACCGACCTCGGCACGCCGGGCGACGGGCCTACTGGAACCAGGGCCGAGGGGCCTGCGGCAGTCAGGAGGGCAGTTGTCCGCCCAGCAGGTGCGCAGCGCCGACCGGATCGAGGGCGCGCTCCGGGGCGTCGCAGTCGGCGGTCAGGCAACAACGCGGGCACCCCCTCTCGCAGCCGCACTCAACCAGCCGCTGCGCCGCGGCCTCGACCCAGGCCTCGGCTCGACCGAAACCCGCCCGGGCGAAGCCGGACCCTCCGGACTGCCGGTCCCACACCATCACCGAGGGCCCCGGCAGCTGGGCGTGGGCCAGCCACGAGCGGCCGGCCACGTCCCACCGGTCGCACGGGGCGACGGCTCCGAGCATGGCCAGGAGCACGTGCTCCGCTGCGTGAAGGGCGGCATCGGTGCCCGCCCCGGCCCCCTCCGACGCGAGGGTGAGCCAGACGGCGTCGCTCTCGAGGAGGCGTTCCGGTCGGTCGAGCCGCCGTTGATCCAGCACCTTGCCGGTGTGGTCGTCGCGGCGCAGGTAGGCGTAGACGCGGCTCGTCACCTCGACGCGACCCTGGTGGGCGGTGAGCCCCGCCGACCCGGGCAGCACACGGCTGGTGACCGGTCCGACCACCCGGACCGCGGTTTCGGTGCGTGCAGACGTGAAGAACCCGGTGCGCTCCGCGTGCACCCAGGCCTGACGACCGTCGTCGTCGAGGCGGTCGACCAGCCAGGGGTCGCCCTGGTGCAGGTAGACCGCGCCCGGATGCAGCATCGCGTCGGACGTTGCGGCGTCGCAGGTGCCGAGGATGCGCCCCGTCGTGGCCTCGATCACCTCGTAGGGACTCCCGCCGGCGGACCGGAGGTCGATGCGATCGACGGCCCGACCCTCGACGGCGCAGAACCACCCGGAGGCCCGAGTCCGGATGGTGCCGAGCGAAACCTGCTGGGCGAGCACCGACGTCATGGCGGCACCGAACCACCGCTCGTCGGCCGGCACGAGCGGTGACTCCTGCGACGCGGCGACGAGATGCGGGCCGAGCACCGCCGGGTTGTCCGGGTGCAGCACCACCTCTTCCACCGGTGCCCCCAGGAGACGGGCGGGACTCTCGGTGACGTGCACGTCGAGGGGATTGGCGCGGGGCACCACCACGACGGTGGCGCGTCCGCCCCGGCGCCCGGCTCGCCCGGCCTGTTGCCACAGCGACGCGGTCGTGCCGGGGAGGCCGGCGATGACGACCGCGTCCATGCCGGACACGTCGACCCCCAGCTCGAGGGCGTTCGTGGTGGCGAGCCCGGCGAGTGCGCCCGACTGGAGACCTCGCTCCAGGTCGCGGCGGTCGTGGGCCAGGAACCCGCCCCGGTAGGCGGCCACCCGCCGGTCGGTCGTGAGCCGCTTCTGGGCGCGGAGCGCCACCAGTTCTGCACCGCGGCGTGACGAGACGAAGGTGAGGGTCTGCAGGCCGGCGTCGACGAGGTCGGCGAGGACGTCGGCGGCATCCGGGTCGGGGGTGTCCGACGGTTCGCGCACGACGACCGTCCTCGCACCACGGGCGGAGGAGTCGTCGGCGACGCCGACGATGTCGTGAGCGGAGACGCCGGTGAGCAACGACGCCGCCGCCACGGCGTTGGCCGCGGTGGCGGAGGCACAACAGAACACCGGATCGGCCCCGTAGGCGTGGCACAGCCGGCGCAGGCGGCGGAGCACCGCGCCGACGTGGGCGCCGAAGACCCCGCGATAGCGGTGAGCCTCGTCGACCACGACCACCTGGAGGCTGGCAAGCAGCGACCGCCAGCGCTGATGGTTGGGCAGCACCGCCCGGTGCAGCATGTCGGGGTTCGTCAAGACGTAGGTGGCGAACTCGCGGGCGAACCGTCGCTCCTCGTCGGTGGAGTCGCCGTCGAGAGCCGAGGCCCGCCAGTCGTCCGGTCCGAGGTCGCGGCAGACCCTCAGCTGGTCGTGGGCTAGCGCCTTGGTCGGCGCGATGTACAGGGCACCCGGCCGTCTCGCGACGCGGGCTTCGGCGAGGGCCGCGAGGATCGACGTCGCGGTCGACGCCCCGGCAGCGCCCCGGCGGGCCGCCACCAGCTCGGGCTGCACGGTCACGGGAGCCTCGGCGGCAGCGAGCACCGGCATCAGGTAGGCGAGCGTCTTGCCCGATGCCGTGCCGGTGGCCAGCGCGACGTGGCGCCCCTCGAACAACGCGTCGGCTGCTTCGACCTGGTGGCGCCACGGACGCTGCACACCGGCGGCCTGGAACCGGGCCACCGCCGATGGCGGCAACCACGACGGCCAGGCCGCCGTCTCACCGGGCACGGCAGGGGACCGGTGCACCCAGCGCACCCGGGGATCGTCGGCCCAGTCCAGCACGGTGCCCAGCGTAGGTGCGCCGTCCGACAGTCCTGGCTGACGGCGGCTGCCCACCTGCCCGCGGCCGCGGCGGCTCGTGCTGACCATGAGCTCGGCCGTCGGTGTTCGTGCGAGGCTTGCCGCATGGTCCCACTACTCCCGCGACCCGGCATCGCGGCGCTGCGGTCGGCGTTCGAGACCGCCGGCTACGGCGTCGATCAGGTCAACGAGGCGATCGGAGCCCACGGCAGATCCGGGCTCGCCCGGAACCACACCGTGGCGGCGGACCGGGCGCTGGCTCAGCGCGACGATCCGCTCGCCACGCTGATCAGGCTGTTCGTCCTGCAGCAGTCCGTACCCCGCGACGTGGCCCGCGCCGCGCTTCCCCTGACGGCGCTGACCGAGGCCGGCATCCTGGTGTCCGAGCGGGAGGGCACGCACGCCACCCTCGACGTGCGCCCCTATGCCGCCGACGACGGCGTGGACGGGTGGGTCGTGTCCGACCACGCGGCCACGCTCGACACCGCACCGGCGACGCCGCGTCCCGACTTCGTGCTGGGCGTGTCGCCGGCGTCGACGACCCTCGCCCAGCTCACGCTGCGAGATCGCGTGGGGACCGCGCTCGACCTCGGAACCGGGTGTGGCGTCCAGACGCTCCATCTGGCTCGGCACAGCGGAAGGGTGGTCGCCACCGACCTCAACCCGCGAGCGCTGCAGCTGGCGGAGGTGACGTTCGCCCTGTCCGAGGTGGACGTCGACCTTCGGCTCGGGTCGCTGTACGAGCCGGTGGCCGCCGACACCTTCGACCTGATCACGACGAACCCGCCCTTCGTGATGTCTCCGCCCGCCGCGGAACGGCTGGTCTACCGCGAGGGGTCGCACGAGGGCGACGGACTGATGCGGTCGGTGGTGGTGGACGGTGCCAGGCGGCTGGCCCCGGACGGCACGCTGCAAGTGCTCGGGAACTGGCTCCACATCGCCGGACGGTCCTGGCAGGACCGGCTGGCCGCCTGGATCGAGCCGACGGGCTGCGACGCCGTCGTGCTCCAGCGCGAAGTGCTCGACCCCTACGAATACGTGGAGATCTGGCTCGCCGATGCCGGGCTGGCCGGTACGCCGGACTACCTCCGGCGCTACCGCGAGTGGCTCACGTACTTCGACCGGCTGGGGGTCGAGGCCGTCGGCATGGGCTGGCTGACCCTGCGCAACGCCGCCCGCCCGCGTCCTTTCGTCACCATGGAGGACTGGCCCCATGCGGTGGCCCAGCCGCTGGGATCCGCCATCGCGGAGCAGCTCGCGGGCGCCGCCGTGTCGAGTCTGAGCGACGACGAGCTGCTGCGGAGCCACTGGATCCTGGCTGCGGATGCCACCGAGGAGACCGTCGGACCGCCCGGCGCCGCCGATCCCGCTCACATCGTGCTGCGCCGCCGGCTGGGACTCCGCCGGGCGGTGGAACTGGACACCGCCCTCGACGGCGTTCTCAGCGTGTGCGACGGGGAACTGCCGCTGCGGCGGATCATCGACGCCGTCGCCCACCTCACCGAGACCGACCCGGACCAGCTGACCAGCGACGTGGTGCCAAGGTTCCGCGACCTGGTGGCCACCGGCTGGCTCACCCGGACCGAGGCCGACGAGGTGCGGCTCAGCCCGTGAGCGGGGCGGGCGCCCGGCTGCCGGACGGCCGCCCTCGGATGGTCCGGCGGGCAGCGACGGTCGTCCGTCGCCGACCCGCCGGTGGCGGCAGTGCTGGGCGAGGGCTATACAGTGACGCACGATCGCGACGGCCGCGACGACTGCGACGACTGCGACGACAGAGCAGACACACCAAGGGGGTGCCCATGGCAGGCAAGCGCGCGTTGGTGATCGTCGAGTCGCCGACCAAGGCGACGAAGATCGCCTCCTACCTGGGGGCCGACTACGTCGTCGAGTCGAGCCGGGGCCACGTCCGCGACCTGCCCGAGAAGGCCGCCGACGTCCCGGCGAAGTACAAGGGCGAGCCCTGGGCCCGCACCGGCATCAACGTCGACGACGACTTCCGGCCCATCTACGTGGTGAATCCCGACAAGAAGGCGACCATCAAGTCGCTGAAGGACAAGCTGGCCGGGGTGGACGAACTCCTGCTCGCCACCGACGGTGACCGCGAGGGCGAGGCCATCGCCTGGCACCTGCTGCAGGAGCTGAAGCCCAAGGTCCCCGTCAACCGCATGGTCTTCCACGAGATCACCCCGACGGCGATCCTCGACGCCGTCGCCCACCCCCGCAAGCTCGACACCGACCTCGTCGACGCCCAGGAGACCCGCCGCATCCTCGACCGCCTCTACGGCTACGAGGTCAGCCCCGTGCTGTGGAAGAAGGTCATGCCCCGGCTGTCGGCGGGCCGGGTGCAGTCGGTGGCCACCCGCCTGGTCGTCGACCGCGAACGGGAGCGCATCGCCTTCGTGCCGGCCTCCTACTGGGATCTCGACGCGACCCTCGACGCCGGTCCCGAGGCCGACCCGTCCACGTTCACCGCCCGCTGCACCCGGGTGGCCGGCGTCAAGCTCGCTCAGGGCTCGGACTTCTCGGCCCGGGGTCACCTCAAGGGCACCGCCGTGCACCTCGACGAGTCCGGTGCGACCGCCCTCGCCGAGGCCCTGCGTCAGGGCACCTTCACGGTCGCGTCGGTGGACGGCAAGCCCTACACCCGTCGTCCTTATCCGCCCTTCCGCACCACCACGCTGCAGCAGGAGGCCGGCCGCAAGCTCCGGTTCACCGCCGAGCGCACGATGTCGGTGGCGCAGCAGCTCTACGAGGGCGGCTGGATCACCTACATGCGTACCGACTCGGTCACCCTGTCCGACACGGCGATCACCGCCGCCCGCGCCGCCGTCCAGTCGCTGTTCGGCCCGTCCTACCTGCCGCCCAAGCCGCGCACCTACACCTCCAAGGTGAAGAACGCCCAGGAGGCTCACGAGGCGATCCGGCCCGCGGGGGAGACGTTCGTCCGCCCTGCCGACACGGGACTCGTCGGCGAGAAGCGGGCGCTCTACGAGCTGATCTGGATGCGAACCGTCGCGTCCCAGATGAAGGACGCCGAGGGCTTCTCGGTCACCACCACCATCGACGCGGTGCCGTCGGCACCGGTCGACGTGGCGGGCACCCGGGTGGAGCACTGCACGTTCACCGCATCCGGTCGTGCGATCACGTTCCCGGGGTTCCTGAAGGCCTACGTCGAGGGTCACGACGATCCCGACGAGGCCGGGGACGACTCGCAGGCGCGGCTTCCCCAGCTGGTCGCCGGAGCGGCACTCGACCCGCTCGACGTGACGGCCGCCGGGCACGAGACGAGGCCCCCCGCCCGCTACACCGAGCCGTCGCTGGTCGCCAAACTCGAGGAGCTGGAGATCGGCCGCCCGAGTACCTACGCCTCGATCCTGCGCACCATCCAGGGCCGCGACTACGTCTACAAGAAGGGTGCCGCCCTCGTCCCCACGTGGCTGGCGTTCGCCGTCACGGGTCTGTTGGAGAAGCATTTCTCGAAACTCGTCGACTACGCCTTCACCGCCGATCTCGAGGAGCTGCTCGACGACATCGCCAAGGGCGGTGCGAAGCGCCGGTCGGTGCTGGGCGACTTCTACTTCGGCCCGTCGGGTTCGCAACACGAAGGGCTCCACGCGCTCGTGACCGAACTGGGCGACATCGACGCCAGGGCGCTGTCGAGCTTCCCGGTCGCGGGGTCCGACGACATCCAGGTGAGGGTGGGCCGCTACGGGCCCTACGTCGAGACCGACGACGGCCGTCGCGCCAACATCCCGGCCGATCTGCCACCCGACGAGCTCACCGCCGAGTTCGCCCGTACGCTGCTCGACGCCCCCGTGCAGACCGACCGCGAGGTGGGCGTGGCCCCCGACACGGGGTTGACCGTCGTGGCGAAGGACGGTCGCTACGGCCCGTACGTCACCGAGGTGCTCCCCGACGACGCGGCGAAGAGGGCCAAGCCGCGCACCGGCTCCCTGCTCAAGACCATGACCGTCGACAGCGTCACCCTCGAGGAGGCCCTGCGCATCCTGTCGCTCCCACGACTGGTCGGCGTGGTCGACGGCGCCGAGATCACGGCGCAGAACGGTCGCTACGGCCCGTACCTGAAGAAGGGCACCGACTCGCGCTCCCTGGCGTCCGAGGAACAACTGTTCACGATCACCCTCGACGAGGCGACCGCGATCTATGCGGCACCGAAGACGAGGGGACGGGCAGCCGCTGCGGCGCCGCTCAAGGAACTCGGCCCCGACCCCGAGACCGGCAAGCCGATGCTGGTCAAGGACGGGCGCTTCGGGCCCTACGTCACCGACGGCGAGACCAACGCCACGCTGCGCCGTGACGACGCGGTCGAGTCGATCACTCCCGAGCGAGGGGCCGAACTCCTCGCCGAGAAGCGCGCGAAGGGTCCCGCGCCGAAACGTCCCACGACGCGGACCACCCGTCCCGCGGCCGCCGCCAAGAAGCCGGCGACGCGCACCGCGGCGAAGAAGCCACCGGCGACCACCACCCGCACCGTGCGGGCTCGCAAACAGGGCTGACCCGCGGTCCGGGTGACGGTCGTGAGCGAGCGCCAGTACCCCGGTGTGTTCGTCGTGCTGGAGGGCGGCGACGGTGCCGGCAAGTCGACCCAGGCCGAGTTGCTGCGCGCGTGGCTGACCCACGCCGGCAGCGACGTCGTGGTGACGTTCAAACCTGGCGACACGGCGATCGGTCGGCTGATCCGGCGGCTGGTGCTCGACCCCGGCGCCGGCGACCCGGCCCCCCGCACCGAGGCCCTTCTGTATGCCGCCGACAAGGCACAACACGTCGCCGAGGTCGTCCTCCCGGCTCTCCGGCGAGGCGCTGTGGTGGTCTGCGACCGCTACGTCGACTCGATGGTCGCCTACCAGGGCGCGGGCCGGGTGCTCGACGCGGCCGAGGTGCACGCCATCGCCGACTGGGCCACCGGCGGACTGGTGCCGGATCTCACCGTGCTGCTCGACGTGGAGGTGCACCGCGGACTCGGCGAGAAGGCCGACCGCGACCGGGTCGAGTCGGCCGGTGACGACTTCCACGAGCGCGTGCGGCAGCACTTCCTGTCGCTCGCGGCAGCCCAGCCCGCGCGGTATCTGGTGCTCGATGCTCGCGACACCCGTGCCTCGATCGAGGCGGCCATCCGCTCCCGCGTCGAGCCTCTGCTCGGGTGACGCCTCGGCCGCGACCTACGCTCGCTGCATGGACGACTACCTGACCGTCAACCGGGCCAACTGGGATGCCCGGGCCGACGTGCACGCGACGGGCTACTCGTGGGAGCGTCTGGTCGGCGACCCGGGCGCCGTCTCGGACACGGTGGCATTCGACCTGCCACGGCTCGGGCGACTCGACGGCCTCGACGTCGTCCACCTTCAGTGCCATCTGGGCACCGACACGATCTC
>Ga0073899_10003002_pt1 | contig 15096 bp, 12 predicted proteins | sample KloWWTmetaKNB5Ph_FD_88975 | JGI IMG/M metagenome (GOLD analysis project Ga0073899, IMG submission 88975) | Active sludge microbial communities from Klosterneuburg, Austria, studying microevolution and ecology of nitrifiers - Klosterneuburg... | ecosystem: Engineered > WWTP > Aerobic digester >...
CGGCGTAGTCGCGTGTGGCCTGGGTGAACTGCGGCGTGGCCAGGGAATAGGCTTTCGTCAGGTCGTAGCACAGCGCGAAACGGATTGGGTCGGCGGCGAACGCCGACGGCATGCTCAGCGCCAGCGCCGCGGCGCCTAGCAACGTTTTAAGCTCGCAGTGCATGAAAACTTTCCTCGAATTGGGTTGGAGTGAAAGGGGAAGGGCAGGCTCGGCGGGCTACTTCCGCGCGTAGCCGAACGGCCAGAAAATGAGGTAGTTGCGCATGTTCGTGTAGATCTTGGCCAGACCCATAGGTTCGAACAGTAGAAACCCGATGATCAGAATCCCGTAGAGGAAGCTCGGGATGTGGGCCAGCAACTCGATGCCGATCTTCAAGTCCAGCGCCTGGGCACCTGCGAAGATCAGGTTGGCCACGATGCCGGGCAGCAGCAAGATGAACGCGACGCCGAAGTAGCAGCCGATCACGCTGCCCAGGCCGCCCACGATCACCATGGCCAGCACCTGGATCGACACGTTCACAGCGAACTGTTCCGGCGTGACGGCGTGGTAGAAGGTGAAGATGAGAATGGCGCCGCTGATGCCGCCAATGAAGTAGGACATCGCAAACGCCACAAGCTTGTAGTAGAAGCTGTTTACGCCGATGACTGCGGCGGCGAAGTCCTTCTCGCGCACCGCCACCAAGGCCCTTCCAAGACCGGTGCGGCGCAGGTTGAGCATGAAGATGGTGACGAGCACGCACCAGACCAGCACGACGTAGTACAGGCCGGCGTCGGACGCGACCTTGATGCCCAACAGGCGCAGGGGTGGCGCCTGGATCGTGGCCTGCGTGCCGCCGCTGACGGCCGGTACCTTGTTGATCACCCAGTCCATCACAAACTGCAGTGCCAGCGTGCTGAGCGCCAGGTACAGGCCGCGAACGCGCAGCGCCGTGATCGCGAAGGCGCAGCCGATCAGCGTCGCGACCGCGCCCGCGAGCACGATGGCGATCTCGAAGGGAATGCCGTTGCGCGTGGCATGGACGGCGGTGTACGCGCCGATGCCCATGATCGCGGCGTACCCGAAGTGGAACTGCCCGGCCCAGCCGAGGATGAGATTCAGCCCCAGCGCCGCGGCCGTCCAGATGAGCCACGGCAAGACATAGCTCTTCATGTACAGCGAACTCAGCAGCATCGGTGCCGCCAAGGCCAGTGCCAGCAGCACGGCGAGCTGCCAGCGATCGAAGGGAATGGGGAACAGCTGTCGGTCACCACGGTAGGTGGTGTGGTGGATGCCTGCCTGACGGTAGAACATGGATTCAGATCCTCTGGATGTCTTCGCGGCCGAACAGGCCATGCGGGCGGATCAGGATGGTCAGCACCAGCGTCGCGGCGACCACGAGTTCGCGGCTGCCGCCGCCGACCAGGCGGTCGAGGTAACCTGAGGCCACGCCTTGGAACATGCCCAGCAGCAGGCCCGCCACGATGGCGCCGCCGATGCTGTCCAGGCCACCCAGCACGGCCACGGCGACACCCATCAGCAGCAGTTGCGACAGCGACTGGTCCACCCCCTGGATCGATCCCCACAACGCACCGGCCAAGGTGGCCACGGCCGCCGACATCGCCCAGGACAGCGCGACGCCACGTTCGACCGAGATGCCGACCGACCACGATGCCGTGTAGTCGTCGGAGATCGCCCGCAGCACGATGCCCATGCGGGTGCGGAAGAACAGCACGAAGAAGCCGAACAGCAGCAAGGCCGTGACGCCGCCGGCCACGTAGCTGCGGTTGATCAGCACGTCGCCCAGGAAGAGCGGGTCCGAAGAGATCGGCAAGGGCAACACCCGGTTGGTGCCGCCCCAGACGACGAGTGCTGCTGCCCGCAAGAAGATGTCGAGCGCCAGCGTCATCATCAGGATCATCACCAGCGGCCGGCCTGCAAGCCGGCGCAGCGCCACGCGTTCGATGCCCATGCCGATCAGGAACATCAGCACCATCGCGACCGGCAAGGCCACCCACATCGGCGCCTTCAACGCCTCAAAGACGGCCAGCGTCACAAAGGCGCCGAGCATGGCCAGCGCCCCCTGGGCCAGGTTGGGCACCGAAGACGACTTGTAGATGAGCACGATGCCCAGGGCGACCAGCGAATACATCAAACCCGACAGGGCGCCGTTGATGGCCAGTTCGAGAAACAGTGACAAGTCCATGGTCAAATATTCCTCAACACCAGGTTGCGTTCGATCACGCCGGTGTCACCGGTGTCGTAGGTGATCTGCGCCTTCATGACGATCGAATCGGCACCGGCATAGAGCGCCTGGATGACGGACGCGTAGCGCTCTTCGATGACGTTGCGGCGCAGCTTGCGCGTGCGCGTGATCTCGCCGTCGTCGGGGTCGAACTCCTTGTGCAGGTCGACGAAGCGCCGGATACGCAGCCCCTCGGGCAGGGCCTCGTTCAGACGCCGGATCGCGCTGGCGACCAGCTCGCACACCTCGGCCTTCTGCGACAGGTCGGCGTACGAAATGTAGGGAATGCCGCGCACCTCGGCCCAGTGACCGACGGCGTCACCATCGATGCAAACCATCGCACAGAGGAAGTCGCGCCCGGTCCCGATCACGGCCACGTCCTTGATGTGGGGGCTGAACTTGAGCCGGTTCTCGATGTAGTTCGGGATGTAGCGCTCACCTTTGGCGGTATGCACGACCTCGGACACCCGGCCGAGCACGACCAGGTGGCCGTCGGGTTCGACGTAGCCTGCGTCGCCGCTCTGCAGCCAGCCGTCGATGAGGGTCTTGCGCGTCGCTTCCTCGTTCTGGAAGTAGCCGCTGAAGACGCTCTCCGAGCGCAGCAGGATCTCGCCGTCGTCGGCGATCTTCGCCTCCACGCCCGGCAGCGGCCGGCCCACCGTGTGCAGGCGCACTTCGTCGGCGGCCTGCACGGCGTTGAACGCACTGCTCTCGGTCTGCCCGTAGAGCTGGCGCAGGTTGATGCCCAGCGCTCGGTAGAAGAGGAAGGTGTCCTCCCCCATCGCCTCGCCGCCGGTCAGTGCCACGCGCATGCGGTTCAGCCCGAACTGGTCCTTCAGGGGCCCGAACACCAGGATCTCGCCCAGCCGGCATTGCAGGCGCTGCATCGCAGTCGGGGTCTTGCCATCGAGCTTCAGCCGTTCGACGGCGACGCCGACGTCGATGAAGTGATCGAAGATGCGCTTCTTCAGCGGCGTGGAGTCTTCCATGCGGACCCGGATCGAGGTCAGCATGTTGTCCCAGCTGCGCGGCGCGGCGAGGTAGAGCGTGGGGGCGATCTCGCGCAGGTTGCGCAGCACGGTTTCCGAGCGTTCCGGAATGTTGATGGTGAAGCGCAGCGCGATGCCCGCGGCCATGGTGACGGCGAAGTCGCCAATCCAGGCCATCGGCAGGTAGGCCAGGATGTGCTCGCCCCAGCCGAAGACCTTGCCTTGGTAGGCGTTGCGTGCGCCAGCGAGCACGTTGCGCTGCTGCAGCACCACGCCCTTGGGTTTGCCGGTGGTGCCCGACGAGTGCACGAACACCGCCGGGCCCTCGGGTACCGCCCGGTTGATCAGATCGTTGCGCAACTTCGCTTCGTTGCGCAGGCGGGCGGCGCCGGCCTCGCGCAGCTGGTCCCACGAGGCCAGGCCATCGACCTTGTAATGGTTCAGGCCGCGCGGGTCGTCGTAAATGATGTGCCGCAGCGACAGCGCGTTCTCGCGCAGTTCCAACAGCTTGTCGACTTGCTCCTGGTCCTCGGCCAGCGCGAAGCGCGCTTGCGCTTCGCTCGCGAAATGCAGCACCTCTTCGGGCGTGGCGTCGGGGTAGACCGGCATCGCATAGCCCTTGAGCGCGCCGGCGGCCAGCATGCCGAGGTACAGGCGAACGCGGTTGTCGCCCAGCACCAGCATCGAGTCACCGGCTGCGAAACCCAATTGCTCGAGGCCGGCCGCGATGGACAGCACCTCGTCGAGCACTTGCTCCCAGGTGAATTCCTGCCAGATGCCGAGCGCCTTCTCGCGCATGGCGATCTGGCGCCCATGGCTGCCGGCGTTGATGGCCAACAGCCGGGTCAGGGTTGTCTGCGGGTTCAGGTCCCACTGGCGTGCCGTGGCCGCAGCGTGGGCGAGGTCTTCACGCTGCATGCTGCTGCGCCTTTCCGAGGTAGGCTTCGATGACGCGCGGGTTGGCGACCACGTCGCGCGGCAGACCGGTGCCGATGACTTCGCCGTAGTTCAGGGCCATGATGCGGTCGCAGATGCCGATCACGACATCCATGTGGTGTTCGATCAGCAGCACCGTGATGCCGCGCTCGTCGCGCGCGTCGAGGATGAAGCGCGCCATGTACTCCTTCTCCTCCTGGTTCATGCCAGCCATCGGTTCGTCCAGGATCAGGAACGTCGGCTCGGCGACCAGCGCGCGGGCCAGTTCCACCCGCTTCTTCAGGCCGATGGGCAGTGTTTCCACCGGCTCGTCGCGCACGCCCTGAAGCTGCAGGAACTCGATCGTCTCCTCGCACAGCCGGCGGTGCGCGATTTCCTCGGGCTGGCTCAGCCACCAGTACAGCGCCGTCTTGACGACGCCGGGGTTCAGGTGGACATGGCGGCCGAGCAGGATGTTATCGAGCGCCGACATGCCGTTGAACAGCGCCAGGTTCTGGAAGGTACGCGCGACATGCTGCCGCGCCACCTTGTGCGGCTTCATGCCGGTGATCTCCGTGCCATTCAGCAGGATGCGGCCCTTCTGCGGCGGGTAGAACCCGGTGATGGCATTGACCAGAGTAGTCTTGCCGCTGCCGTTGGGGCCGACCAAGCCGAAGATCTCGCCGCGTTCGATGCGCAGATCCACACCGGTCACTGCCACCAAGCCGCCGAATCGGCGCTCGATGCCCTGGCATTCAAGGACCGGTACGGCCTCGTTGGCAGACTTCACGTTTCTGTCCCTTGCGGATTGGTAACCTGCCTAATGTTAGGCGCGTCTTTGTACTTGGTTGGCACTGAAAAGTCTCCGGGGCCCGCGAGTCGGAGCCGTCATTTTGGGATTTTGCCTGTGATCTACCGAACTCAACCCACGGGAAGCGTGACCACCCCGCCAAACGCCGACTCACGACTTGTCGCAGACCGCTGTTCTAACAAGCGTTCGGCAGAGTGTCAATGGACGCTTGCCCTCTGGTGCGCCAGCCTAGGGCACCTAGAGTGCGCTGGGATCCACGCATTCCCTGATCGGCCACGCACTTGGAGACGGATGCAGGAGCAACCCTAAAGCTCTGCAGCAGATCGAGGAGATTTGCATGTCGCTCGCACAAGGCCTCGGCCGCTTTGTTGCCGACCTCGACCTGACGCAGGTTCCGCCACACGTCGTCGACAAGGCCCGCACCTGCCTGCTCAATGGCTACGGCATCGCGCTGGGTGGGCACGCGACGCCGTTCGCCCCGGTGGCGCGGCGGGCGGCGCTGGCGCTCGACGGCGAGCGCAGCGACGGTGCCACCTTGCTCGGCGACGGCCGCAAGACCTCGGTCACCGGCGCCGCGCTGGCCAACTCGGCGCTGTTCCACGGCCGTGCTCAGGAAGACACCTGCGGTGCCGGGCACTTCGGCACGATCATGATCCCGCTGCTGACGGCGCTGGTCGAGGCACGCGGCCTGCCGGTGGCGCGCATGCTGCCGGCGCTGATCGCCGGCTACGAGGTCGGCGGCCTGCTCGAAGCGGCCTGCGGGCCGAAGACGACGCCCGCCGGGCTGCGCGCGTCGCCGCTCTACGGCACGCTGGCCGCGGCCGCTGCCAGCGCGCACCTGCTCGGCCTGGACGCCGCGCGCAGCGCGGCGGCACTGGCGAACGCCGCCTCGTTCACCGGCGGCATGCTGCAGTCCTTCGCCGACGGCACCGACGAATGGCGCTACCAGGTCGGCGTGGCCGCACGCAACGGGCTGGTCGCAACCGAACTCGCGCGTGCCGGTTCGCGCTCGGCGCCGGGCGCCTTCGAGGGTCGCTCGGGCTTCGTCAAGGCGTTCGCGCGCAGCGACTGCGATGTGCCCGCCTTGCTGGCGCGGCTGGGGACGGAATGGTCAGTGCAGCGCGTCACCTTCAAGCCCTTCCCGGTGTGCGCCTTCAACCAGACGCCGGTGACCGGCGCGCTGATCCTGCGCGACAAGCTCGAGGGGCGGGCCTTGAAGCAGGTGCGCGTGCGCATGAATCCCTTCGAGACCGGCTACGCCGGCATGGACGCGAAAGGCCCGTTCGACTCGATCTCGGGCACGCTGATGAGCATCCCGTTCTGCATCGCGCTGACCCTGCTGCGCGGCACGCCGAGCATGGCGGCGATGACGACCTACGACGATGCCGGCGTGAACGCGCTCACCGACCGCATCGAGCTCGTCACCGACGACACGGTGCCGGTGCTGTCCTGCGTGATCGAGGCCGAGACCGTCGACGGTGCACGGCTGGTGCAGGACCAGCGCATGACCGTGGCCGATTTCGCCTACGACTGGGACACCGACTCGAAGCTGGTGCGGCGCATCGGCGCCGAGACCGGCGTGCCGGCGGCGGCCTACGACCGCGTCGAGGCGTTCTGCCGCGAGCCCGAGCGTGCGGGCATCGCGGCGGTGCTCGCGGCCTTTGCCATGCTGCCGAAACCGCCGGCCAGCTGAAGCGGCTCAGGGCAGCGGCGCTGCCGCCTCCCGCCCGTACAGTCGCAGCAGCGCGTCGCGTCGCGCCGGGCCGCTGGCGAACTCGATGTCGCGCACCCGGTGCGGGTCGATCTGCGTGCGCAGCCGCTGCAGCAGCGCGGCATCCGGTGTGGCCGTGTACGGCACGCTGCCCACCGCCACGCCAGCCGGCGTGCGCTCGCGCAGCTGCTCGTGTGTCACGCCGGGGTGGCGGCTGAGGGCGCGCGCGCCGGCCGACGTGAACTCGAACACCGCGAGGTCGGTGACCATCACCACATGGCCGGCACCCGGCGCATGCGCGGCCAGCGGGTCGGCGACGACGAAGTCGACCGCGTCGACGAAGCAGCGGCTGTCCTGCTGCGGCAGGTAGACGAGGAAGGGCTGCGCGATCTCGGCCAGTTCGGCCAGCCCCGCCAGGCCGGCGAAGCGGCGCAGGCGCCCCTGCTTGTCGGCGACGCGCAGGCTGTTGATGCGCCCTTGGGCGTCGATCTGCAGCGGGCGCACGAACTGGCGCACACGGCCCGCCAGGCGCGGCATCATCTGGCCGATCCATTCGGGCGCTTCGTAGCGTCGCAGCGCGCCGATCTGCGCGGCGCGTTCGCTGCGGCTCAGGAAAGCGGGGCGCTGGGCGCGCGTCAGCGTCAGCGCCGCCGGGTCTTCGAGCGCGGGGCCCTGGCCGTTGGTGCGCGCCTGCGCCAGCAACGCGGCGACCTGGTTCAGCGCCGAAGCCAGGCCAAGCTGGATGAGCTCGGCGCGCAACAGCCAGTCGCTCATCGTGCAGACCATCATCTCGGCCACGTCGGCCGGCGCGGCGGGTGTGTTGCTGCGGGTGTCGTTGTCGTTGTCGTTCATCGTGCCCCTCCTTCGAGCCGGGCGCGGGCCCAGCCGGCGACGGCGTCGCGTTCGAGCGCGGTGTAGTCCAGCAGCGCCGGCCAGTCGGCCTCGTAGCCGGGCAGGCAGCCACCGGGCTTGGCGCCACCTGGGGCGTGCACGACCATGCTGACCAGCGGTTCGGTGAGGTCGGCTTCGATGCCACCGGCCGTGATCTCGTCGACCAGTTCTTCGCAGCTCACGACGGTGCGCTGCGCCGCCAGTGCCAGCAGCCGGTCGGCTGCCCGGTGGCCACCGAACACCGCGTTGCCTTGGCGGTCGGCGCGCCAGGCATGCACGTAGGCGACCGTGATGGGCAACGGCGGGATCGCGAGTTGCTCCTCGTCGGTGTAGGGGCAGCGCACCGGGCGCAGATCGGGCCGCAGCTGCGCCAGCGCCACGCCATGGCGCGCCGCCAGCGGCAGGAAGGACGCGCCCTCGACCGCCGCGTTCAAGCCCAGCATCAACGAGGTCTCGGTCTCCTCGATCACGTCGCAGCCGGCCTTCAGCCCCGGCCCCATGCCCAGTGCCTCCATGCCGAGGTAGAAGCCGCGCACGCGCTGCGCCACGCCGGCAGCGGCCAGCAGGTCGGTCTCGATGCCGCCGGTCAGCACCAGCAGTTCGTCGAACTGCAGACCGTATGTGGCCCAGTGCATCGCCATGGCCAGCGGCCGGCGGCTGAAGCTCCAGCCACCGAGCGCGACGCGCGCCGCGCCGCGCGCCAGTTCTGCGGCGTCGGCCAGGCTCGCCAGCTTTCCGTTCGACGCTGCCACCTATAGCCCCATGCCGCGCGCGATGATGTCGCGCTGCACCTCCATCGCGCCGCCGCCGATCTCAAACAGTTTGGCGTCCTGAAAGTGCATCGGCAGGCCCGAGTCGACGGTGTAGCCGTAGCCGCCCAGCAGGTGCAGCCCGGTGTAGGCGCAGTGCATGTAGCACTCGGCACCGGCCACCTTGGCAAACGAGGCCTCGTTGTGGCAGGCGCCGGTTTTTTCCAGCACGCTGGCGCCGCGGTAGACCAGCAGCCGCGCGGCGTCGGTGCGCAACTGCATGTCGACGATCTTGTGGCGCACCGACTGCAGCTTGGACAGCGGCTTGCCGAACTGCACGCGCTGCTTCAGGTAGGCCACCACCTCGTCGATGATGGCCTGCGAGGCGCCGACGCCGATGGCGCCGTGGTACAGGCGCTCGTTGTCCAGCCCGCCGAGCACACATTGCCAGCCCTTGTTCTCGGCTCCGATCAGCGCGTCAGGCGGCAGCACCAGGTCGCGGAAGTGGGCCGAGAAGGTCGGCACCGGCCCCAGGCCCATGGTCTCGATGCGCGTCAGTTCGATCGCCGGGTTGCTGCCCGGGTTCGGGATCAGGAAGGTCGAGATGCCCTCTTGCTTGACGGCGTGCGGGTCGGTGCGCGCGGCCAGGATCAGGAAGCCCGCCGACTTGGCCTGCGAGCAATACAGCTTCTCGCCGCTGATGACCCAGTGGCCGTCGCTGCGCTTGACCGCGGTGGTTCGCAGCGAGGCCGCGTCGCTGCCCGAGCCGGGTTCGGTGAGGCCCAGCGCCATGAAGATCTCGCCGGCCATCACCCTGGGCAGCACCATGTCCTTCTGCGCCTGGGTGCCGAACTTGGCCACCATCGGCGCCAGGATCACCGCAACGCGGCCCCAGGCGGTGGTGATGGCCGACGAGGCGCGGGCGAACTGCTCGACGAAGGCCAGCATGCCCATCGGGTCAGGCTTCTCCAGGCCGCTGTAGGCCTCGGGCAGCAGGAAGCCGTAGTAGCCCATCTTGCCGAGCTTCTTGAACAGCTCCTGCGGCGGCTCGACCTTGTCGCGCGACCACTGCAGCACCTGCTGGCGCGGCATCTCCTTCTCGACGAAACGGCGCGTCGTCTCGGCGATGGCGCGTTGTTCCTCACTCAGTTCGAAATCCATGGGGTCATGCTCCGGTCGGTTCGTGGTTCAGGTGTCCAGCAGCGCCTGGCGGCGGCCTCGGTGGCAAGGCTGATGGCATCAGGCCGCCTTGTCGTCGAGCACGCGCAGCGTCTTGTAGCCGACGCGCGGCAGGTCGTCGTGGAACGACACCTGCGTGGGCAGCTTCAACTCGGCGTCGAGGTGGGCCTGCAGCCGCTGCGCCACACCGGCGGCGGCGTCCCCGGCCAGCGTGGCGGGGCGCAGCAGGCGCACTTCCAGCGTCTGCGGCTCGACCGCCCGGCGCACCAGCGCGAATTCGAGGTTGCGGCCGTCCTCGCTGCGCGACAGCGCGGTCTCGACCTGGAACGGATAGACGGCGCTGCCGCGCACCGGCACGCGGTTGGCCAGCCGGTCGAGCAGCGTGAAGCGGCGCGACGTGCGGCCGCAGCTGCACACACCCGGGTGCACACGCACCATGTCCTCGGTGCGCCAGCGAACGTGCGGCGTGGCGCGGCGGTAGAAGTCGGTGATGACCATCTCGCCGACATCGCCCTCGCGCGCCGGCGCGCCGGTGGCCGGGTCGATGACCTCGACTAGCGTCATGTCCTCGCCGTGCCAGTGCTCGCCGTCGTGGGCCGGGCACTCGGTGCTGAAGAGGTTGAAATCCGAGCCCTGGCCCGACAGCGTCGTGACCTCGATGCCCAACGTTCGGCGGAACTGCGCGCGCGCCTCCGGGCCGAGCGCCGCGCCCATCAGAATCGCGCGACGGTACGGCAGCGCTCCGCCGTAGGGCGTGGCCGCGGCGTGCTGGGCCATGGCGCGCAGCGTGGCCACGCCGGCCTGCAGGAAGGTGGGCTCGAGCGAGCGCGCGACCTCGACATAACGCGGCACCTGCGCGGGGTCGTGGTTGTCGCGGATGATCCACTTCGCGCCGGCGCGCTGCGCGCCGAGGCGGAAGATATCTGCCGCCGGCGTGAACGGCGTGACCAGCATCTGCAGCACATCGCCCGGCCGCAGCCCGCTGCACCAGAACAGGCGCGCCGCCAGTTCGACGTTGCGATCCAGGTCCTGGGCGTCGAAGGCCTGGTAGGTCTGGCGTCCGCTGGTGCCGGCCGACGGGCCCGACAGCACGATGTCCTCTCGCGGCACGCACAGGTGGGGCAGGGCGCTGCCGGTGCGGTCCATCGCGGCGCGCAGCTCGTCCTTGGTGCTCAGCGGTACGAGCGCGGCAAAGTCGGCCAGGCTGCGCACCGCGGCCGGGTCGACGTGCGCGAGGCGCTCGCGCTGCATTGGCGAGCGTGCCTTGACCCAGGCCAAGAGCGCCTGCACGCCCTTCAGTTGCAGTGCCCGCCGCTGCTCGGGCGCCATGCTTTCGGCCGCGGCATCCCACAGGGCACGTGCATCGCTCATCGCGGCGCGCCCTCGTCGACGAGGCGGAACACCGGCAGCGCGACCTCGCGTTCTGGAAACGCAAGCTGCACCCGCTTGTCGACTGCCATGTCCTCGGGCCGGCCTTCGATCTCGGTGAACAGGAACCAGTCCTCGTCGAGCCGCACCAGGCCGATCGTGTAGGGCGAGCGCGCCCGCCACACGGCCGAGGGCGGCCGGTGCACGACCGAGTAGCTGTAGATGCTGCCCGCGCCCTTGGACTCTTCCCACGTCGGGGTGGCACCGGCCTCGCACATCGGGCAGATCGAGCGCGGCGGGAAGATCGCGCCGCGGCAGGCCGGGCAGCGCTGGAACAGCAGCCGGCCTTCCTTGACGGCGGCCCAGTAGGGCAGCGCGTCCTGCGTGACGCGCGGGTTCGGGAATGATTCGGTGTAGTCGGCGAATTCGCCTTGTTCCCACATGGTCTGTGTTCCTGGTGCGGCGTGGTGCGAGCGTCTATTGCGCTTCGGTGCCGAGGATGACGGCGCTGTGGCAGGCCAGCATGCCGCCGGCCGAATACGCCATCGCGCGCTTGGGCGAGTTGCCGGCCTTCAGGCCGAGCGGGTCGCCGCGCAACTGGCGCACGGTCTCCACCAGCGAGTCGGCGGCCACCGAGATGCCGGGCTGGCCGAAGCCCATCCAGCCGCCGTTGGTGTCGACCGGGAAGTCGCCGCCCGGCCGCATGCGTCCGCTGCGCACCAGGTCCATGGCGCGGCCCTTGGGCGCGAAGCCGAGGTCTTCGAGCTGCACGAGCACGGTGTGCGAGAAGTTGCCGGCCAGGGCGCCGATCTGCATGTCGGCCGGTGTCATGTCGGCCATCGCGTAGGCCTCGCGCGCGGCGTGGGCGGCGCCGGTGGTGGTGATCGCCGGCAGTGGCCCCAGCGGGATGCGGCACTTGCGCAGGTTGATGCGCTCGCACAGGTACTCGTGCGTGGTGCAGGTGCCGAAGCCGTGGATGTAGATCGGTCGCCTGGCCTGCTTCGCGCGTTCGACGCTGGTGATGACGAAGGCGCCCGCGGTGCCGCCCGGCCCCCAGGTGGCGCACATCCAGCGCCGCAGCGGCGACGAGATGTAGGGCGAGCGCATCACGTCGTCGACGGTGATCAGGCCGTGCCTGCGCTTGGCCGCCTTCGGGTGATGAACCGCCCATTCCTGGCGCTGCACCGCGACCTCGGCGAAGTCTTCCTCGGTGACGCCGAACTCGTGCATGTAGCGGCAGGCGAGCTGCGCGTAGATGGTTGGAATCGTCGGGCCGTAGGGAAACTCGAACTGCGGGCAGGCGTCGGTGGCCGCACCCACCGCGGTGGCGTCGATGAACAGCTCGACCGCATCCGACTGCACGCACAGCACGTAGTCGGCCACGCCGGCGGCGATGGCCAGCGCGGCCTGGCCGATCATGGCGTTGACGCCGGCACCGTGGAAGGTGATCTCGGTCGTCATGCGCACCGGCATCTGCATGTGCGAGGCGAAGATGTTGTTCCACTGCGGCCGCCGGTCGGCCCAGGGTGAGCGGCCGGTGAGCAGGATGTCGATGTCGTCCTTGCGGATGCCTGCGTCCTTGAACGCTGCCCAGCTCGCCTCGGTGGCGAGCTGCAGCGGGTCCTTGACGTCCTGCTTGTCGGCATAGGAGTCGCCCATGCCGATGATGGCGGCGACGCGGCCGAGGGAGCGGTCGGGGGTTTTCATGCGTTCGGCCCTTTCAGTCGCAAGGCAAGCCGAGTTGCTTGGCGATCACACGCAGCTGGATCTCGTAGGAGCCGACCGTGACCGGCGCGACCAGCGCGTCGAGCGCCATGCGCATCACCGGCAGTTCTTCGGTGATGCCCCAGCCGCCGCCGATGTGCAGCGCGTTCTGCGTCACGCGGTAGACGGCCTGCGTGACGAACAGCTTGGCAGACGAGACGTCGAGGATGATGTCCTTGATTGCCGCGCCGCTGTCCCAGCGCTGCGCCGCGTGGTAGGTGTACAGGCGGGAGGCCTCGACATCCACATGCCCCTGCGCCAGCATGAAGGCGATGCTCTGGTTGGCGCCGATCGGCTTGCCGAACTGCTGGCGCACCTTGGCGTAGTCCAGCGCCCAGGCCAGCGCGGTCTGCATGTGCCCCAGCCAGCGCGCGGCGACCATCACGCGCTCGCGGTTGAAGCCGGCCATGATGGCGCCGAAGCCGGCGGTGAGGCGGCGCGATTCGGGCACGCGCGCGTTGTTGAACATCACGCGGTAGGTCGGCAGCGGCCGGTTGGCGTAGGTCTTGATCTGCGAGGTCTCGACGCCCGGGGTCTTGCGATCGACGGCGAAGAAGTGCATGCCGCGGCGGCCCTGGGTGGGGTCGGTGCGCGCCAGCACCAGCATCGTGTCGCAGTCGCCGCCCAGCGTGATGAAGGACTTGATGCCGTCGAGCACCCATTCGTCGCCGTCGCGCGTGGCGGTGGTCTTCAGGTTCTGCACGTCGCTGCCCGCTTCGGGCTCGGTGACGGCCAACGCCAGCAGGCAGTCGCCGGCGCAGTTGGCGCGCACCAGGTCGTGATGCACCGAATGGCCGTGCTCGGCCAGCAGCGAGCCCGCCACGCCCTGGATCAGCGCCATGATTGCCAGGTTCGGATTGGCCTTGGCCTGCTCCTCGACTGAGATCGCTTCTTCGGTGACGCCGAGGTCGGCGCCACCCATCGATTCGGGCGCGTGCAGGCCTATGAGGCCAGCCTTGGCGGCGGCCACGAAGAACTCGCGGGGGAAGCGCGCCTCGCGGTCGGCCTGCTGCCAGCGCGGCTTGATCTCGCGCTCGGCGAACTTGCGGCACATGTCGCGGAAGGCTTCGCGGTCGACGCTGTTGGGGGGGACGCGGCGTTCGGTTTGGCTCATGGGAATCGATGCGGTGTTGAAAGTGGGGGGTCGGAGATCAGGCCTTGGCCGGGTCGCGCGAGATCAGCACGCCGGCGGTCCCGCGCTGCACCAGCGCGCCATCGCTGCCGAGCACAAGGATCTCGAGCCTGACCGCACCGGCGCTGCTGCCCTTGGCCGAGCTGAGGTCGATCACGAAGCACTCGACCTGGACCACGTCGCCGACGAACACGGGGCCGTAGAAGCGCCACTCGCCGACGTCGAGCATGACCTGCAAGGCCGTGCCGAAGACGCCGCTCAACCCGGCCAGCAACTTGGCGATGACGAGCGGCCCGTGCGCGATCAGACGCCCGTAGCGCGTGGTCTTGGCGTACTCCGGGTCGACATGGATCGGGTGGCGTGCGTCCAGCAGGTCGGCGTAGCCGGCCACCAGTTCGGCGCTGCATTCGAAGCCTGGCAGAGGCAGGCGCATGCCCGGGCGGATGTCGCCGAGCCAGCGGGGTTTGGAAGGGTGCATGGTTCGAGTCTCTTCGCTGCGCGGTGCAACCGGGTCATTCCAGCTGGATGTTGAATTCCTTGATCAGCCGGACATAGCTCTGCGACTGCTCGCGCGTGAAGTCGGCGAGCCCCTGCGGCGACGACGGCGCAGCGTCGATGCCCGTCGCGAGCAGACGGCTGCGGATATCGGGGCGCTGCAGGATCTTCGTGACTTCGCGATTCAGCCGCTCGACGGCTTCGCTGGGCATGCCGGCCGGGCCGTACAGCGCCCACCAAGCCGGCATGTCGGCGAAGCCCTTCAGGCCGATTTCGGCAATGGTCGGTACATCGGGGAACAGCGCTGTTCGCTGGGTTGCGGTGGCCAGCAGCGGCCGCACCTTGCCCTGCCCGCTGGCCGTCACCAGGTCGGTGAACATCAGGTGCACGCGGCCGGCCAGCAACTCCAGCAACTCCAGCAGCGCCGGTGGCGTGGACTTGTAGGGCACGTACACCATGTCCGCGCCGATCGACTTCTGCAGCATGCCGCCGTACAGCACGCCACCGAGGTTGCCGCTGGCGTAGTTGAGCTTTCCCGGGTTGGCGCGCGCATGCGCAACCAGATCCTCCAGCGTCTTCCAGGGCTGGTCGGCCGCCACCACCAGCACGTAGGACGTGCCGGCCAGCCGGGTGATGGGCGTGAAGTCGCGCAACGGGTCGTAGTTGACGCTGCGCAGGATGCCGGCCGGGTTGGCGACGATGGAGTTGGTGGCGGCGACCACGGTGTAGCCGTCGTGCTCCGACTTGGCCACGTGCTCGACGGCCAAGACCGTCATCGCGCCGGGCTTGTTGTCGACGACCACGCTCTGGCCGAGTGCGGTGCCCAGCGGCTCGGCGACGGTGCGCAGGAAGGTGTCGGTCGCCGACCCC
>Ga0073899_10003003_pt1 | contig 15094 bp, 13 predicted proteins | sample KloWWTmetaKNB5Ph_FD_88975 | JGI IMG/M metagenome (GOLD analysis project Ga0073899, IMG submission 88975) | Active sludge microbial communities from Klosterneuburg, Austria, studying microevolution and ecology of nitrifiers - Klosterneuburg... | ecosystem: Engineered > WWTP > Aerobic digester >...
CAGGTAGCTACCCGCGAGGAAGATGCTGCCGGTCTTCTCAACGATGAGGGCCTCGTCGCTCATGATGGGCAGGTAGGCGCCACCCGCCACGCAGCTGCCCATCACCGCGGCGATCTGCGTGATGCCCATGGAGCTCATCACGGCGTTGTTGCGGAAGATCCGTCCGAAGTGCTCCTTGTCGGGGAAGATCTCGTCCTGCATGGGTAGGTACACGCCGGCGCTGTCCACCAGGTAGATGATGGGCAGGCGATTTTCGATGGCGATCTCCTGCGCGCGCAGGTTCTTCTTGCCCGTCATGGGGAACCAGGCGCCGGCCTTCACGGTGGCGTCGTTGGCCACCACGATGCACTGGCGCTTGCTCACGTAGCCGATCACCACGACGACCCCGGCGCTGGGGGCACCACCATGTTCCTTGTACATCCCATCGGCCGCGAAGGCGCCGATCTCGATGCGCGGGCTCTTGGGGTCGAGCAGGGCGTCGATGCGCTCGCGGGCGGTCATCTTGCCGTCGGCCTTGAGCTTTTCGATGCGTTTCTCGCCGCCGCCGAGGTACACCTTCTTCAGGCGGCTGTTGAGCTCACTGATCGCGAGCTTGTTCTTGTCCTCGTTCTTGGATGCTTCCAGGTCGATCTTCTCAGCCATTCGTCACGGGTCCGCAGCCCGGGATGGTCCGGGGAGGGCCTTGCGAAAGTAGGGTGCGGTGGGGTTCCGGCGAGGTCCGGGGATGATGGGGGAGGGCTCGTCCGCTCAATGGTCATCAGAACCACGGATGAACACGGATGGACACAGATGAATGCGCGGCTCGCGGGCTCGCCGGATCAGGTCCGCATGACCTGTCCCGCCACAGCGGGATGATAGCGGGGAGGGGCTATCTGTGCCATTGGTGTCATCTGTGGATGCAACGTGGGGGGCATCCGTGTCACCCCGCCCGGGCTGGATGAACAGGCCCGCTGGATCCGGGCCGGTCGGTGCCGGTGGATCCGGCATGGCTGGCAGCCTCTACTTTCGCGGGCCATGCACACGACCATGAAGCGCACGATCCTTCCCCTGGCCCTGGGCCTTGGACTCATGACCCTCCATTCCTGCGACGGATCCGGTGGCACCACCGATGGCCTTCCACCCCTGGATCCAGCCCGCTGGGAGCAGGCCGACTGTTCCATCCTGAAGACCGGCGTGGCGTTCCGCCTTGACTACGAGCTGAACGGTCAGCATCAGGGCAGCGATGTGCTCACCCTCACCGGTGATGAAGTGGATTGCACCGGCTGCGCGGGCGAAGGGCTCACCATGGGCGAGGTCGGCTGTTATGAACAGGGCTCCGGCCATTTCATCATCAAGGCGGTGAAAAGCGATGAGAAGAACCGATCGCGCGCCTGGAAGGGTGAGGTGGTGAAGGGCATGTTCACCGGCGAAATGAACGTGACGAGGGCCGACGGTACGTCGGACCTGTACAAGGTCACCGGACGGGCGGAGAGGTGACCGGGGCGATGGCCTCCGCGAGCGCGCGAGGTGCCTCCTCGTGCACGAAGTGTCCGGCGTGCGGCATGGTGTGCACGGTGGCCTGGGGGAGCGCGACCCTCCAGCGCTCCAACAGGTCCGGAGGGAAGAAGCGGTCCTTCAGACCCCAGCAGAGCAGGGTGGGGATGGTGCGCAGGCGCTCCACCCGGGCCCATTGCGCCTGCCAGAACGGACCGGCGTTCTGGATCTCCTGCACGCAGGCGAAGGTGGCAACGCGGGAGGCCGCGTTCGGCAGGGCGTTCTTGAAGTGATCGTGAACTGACCGCGTGAGCTTCGACCGGTCGCCATAGCCGCTGGGCATCATCACGTTCACGCTGAACCCCAAGCGCAGGTACAGGAACCGACCAAGCCAGGACTTCATGATGGCGGTGGGACCGCTGAAGCGCTTGTCGGGCATCAGGTCCCACATCCACGTGTTGTAGAGGACGATGCGCTTCACGTTCGCCGGGTTTTCCAGCGCATGGGGCAGGCCGATGCCGCCCCCGAAGTCGGTGACCACGAGCGTCACATCCTTCAGTCCCAGATGATCGATCAGGTCCTGCAGCCGGCGGGCATGCGCGGCCACGGTGTAGTCCGCTCCTTGGGGCTTGTCGCTGAGCCCGAAACCCAGGTGGTCCGGCGCGATGCAGCGATGTGTGTCAGAGAAGGCCTTGATCAGGTGCCGGAAGCCGAAGCTCCAGTCCGGGGTGCCATGCACGAAGAGGATCACCGGGCCGCGGCCCTCGTCCACATAGTGCATGCGGCCTTCCGGATGGTGGAAGGTGTGCGCGCCGAAGGGGTGGGCCTTGCGGTCGACCCAGGTGGGATGGGTGATGTCCGTGACCATGCAGCGAAGTTGGCTCCTGGGTGCCACCGGTGCGCTTGACGGGGATCAAGAACGCCGGATGCGATCACGGACATCGAAGCGCCATCGCAGGCCGTGACGGTCGCAGGGCGGCTCCTCCAGCGGATGCAGGGTGGTGAGGTGCGTGGTCAAGGGGCTACGGCCCCGCCCCGAGGAGGTCTTCCAGCATGGAGGCCATCAGCCTGTCCGTCGGGCGGTCATTCCCGGTGAACACATGGACCCGATCACCCTGCAGGTCGCCGAGGCGGAGGATGCGCGGGTCCCGGGCCCTCAGCTCAGCCCACCGCTCTTCCGCACCTCCGATCACGAGGATGGTCGGGTGGATCGCCTGGCCCTGTTCCGTTCGTTGCCAATGGCGTCGCTCATATCCGTACAGATAGGTCGGCGGAAGATCAGGGACCAGCGTGGGGTGCAGATAGGCCCGGAACTGGGCCCAGATCCTGGTGCCCAACCGGATCGGCACGACGATCAGGTCGACATCGTGGGCCTCGCACAGCGTCTTCAGCGCAGCAGCGTCCTCCTTCAGTTCGGCGAACGGGCGCACCGAGACCCATTTCGACTGGGCCGCCACCTGGTCGGCACCCACACGATCGACATGTGCGGCCTTGTACGCGATGGCGGTCACGGAGGCCAGCAGGGCCAACAGGACGTGGGTCCGATGCGCCGCGACGGGCGGTGCGGAGAGGCTCAAGGCCCACGCCACGAGCAACGGGATGGCGAGGAACATGCGGGAGAGCGGGAAGAACACGGAGTCCCATCCGTCGTGCACCTTGGGCAGGGAAAGCGAGGCGACGATCCCGGCGAGGGCCACGGGAATGACGGCGGACAGGATCCGGTCTCCGCGTCGGAACGCCAGGATCGACAAGGCCACAAGCCCCGGGGCAAGGACCCCTTCATATCCCCAGAACACGGGACACAGCCATTGGAAGTGTTCGTCCAAGCGCCCCAGGCCATGCCACGTGGCCGCTCCATCGAAGTGCCAGCCTGAATACCCGAGGCGATGCACGATCGCCCCGGGTCGGGATGCGCACCAGGCCTGGCTGGTGATGTGGAGCGCGATCGCCGGAAGCGTCCCTGCCAGCAGAGCGGAGCACGTCCGGATCCCCGGTTTCGTCATGCCAATGAGCCAGAGCAGGTAGGGCAGGCTGAAGACCAGTGAGTTCGGGTTGAGATACCAGGCGAACGACACGGCCGCTCCGGTGAGGAGAGCGCCCGGGATCGTGTCGCGCGATCGGAAAAGCCAGGGCAGGACGGCCAGTGCTGCCAGACCGGTGACGAAACCGCGCGGCATGGTGGTCATCATGCCGAACTCCACGGGGAGGAGCAGCGGCATCAGGGCGAAGGTCAGCGCGGCCCGCGGCCTGCCGTGCACATGGTGGAACAACGCGAACGACCAGAACGGAAGCAGGGTCAGCGCGGAGGAAATGGTGGGCAGCAGGCGGTCCAGCGGGAGCCCGAACGCTGTGAACGGTGCGGCGATCAGGGCTTCGAACATGGGCCCGTAGTCCTGCCCATAGTAGTACGGCCAGCGCAGGATCCCCTGGGCGAGATCGACCGTGCCGGCCCACAGGATGGCGTCGTCGGTGCTCACATAGCGTGCGCCGAAGCGAGCGATCAGGATCCACCTGTCCAACACGCCAAGCACGAGGAACGGCCATGGGCCGGCTTTCAGCGCGATGTCCCACACGTGGACCACATGGTTCCGGAACGCCTGCCACATCGGTCGTGTCCGCCGGTCGTGCGAAGGCCCTCCTGATGCCTTATCCGTGACCTGATCGCTCGAATGTAGCGCTACCCGATCATCCTTATGCGATCATGCGGCGCGCCTCCGGCCCGCAATTGCACACCAGGTCGATGATGCTCGCGCGCGGGACGAAGCCGTGCCGATCGGCGAAGACCTGGGGGTAGGCCGGCACTGGCGCGACTTCCGGTGGCAGGGGCCTCTTGGGGTGGAGGTTGGTGCGGAGATCCACGTAGTGTGCAGTGAGCGGCGCGTGGCGAGTGGCATCGGCATCACGGGCCACGCGCCACTCATCACTCGCCACGTCCACGTATTCCTCTGAGATCACCACCTCCGTATCCAGCCCCAGCCACTTCAACCCCAGACGCATCGTGGCCAGGTCCAGGTCGATCAGGCGCGCATGGCGTTGCACCAGCACCGCTTCCAGGTCAACGATGAAATGGATGAACCACGGGGTCTTTCCATACGCGCTTCGGATGGCATGCAGGTGCTGCTGCGGCCAGGTCTCGGCGAGGCTCAGGGCCGCTTCGCGCATCGGGATCTTCCTCCCGTTGTCGTGCATCACCTGCACGCTCAGGTCCTGCACGCCGTTGGGCCCCACGATGCGGGTGCGGGTGCGGTAGCTCTGCCGCACGTAGTGTTCGCCGGTGTCCACGATCACCTTCGGGTGCCGTGCGAGCAGCCGGTAGTGCTCCACGCTGCCAACGTAGAAGGCGGACAGGACCGGCACCATCATGCGGCGAAGATGCGCATGTAGTTTCGCAGGCATGAAGTACGCCCCCTTCTTCATGGTCCTCCTGGCGGCTTGTGGATCGCCCAGTGTGCCCGCTGCCGTGGTCGAGGAAAGTCCCGCTTTGGCGGAGGTGCCCGCCGCCGACCGGCCCGGCTACTACACGGATACGCTGCCCTGCGCAGACTGCCCGGGCATCCTCACCGATCTGTGGGTGCGCAGCGACAGCACCTTCATCCTGCAGCAGCGCTACCTGGACCGGGACAGCATTCCCTTCGGCACCGTCGGGCAGTGGCACGTGGTGAACGGGCTGATCACCATCGGTTACACGGGCGACAAGCCGGACTTCTACCGCCCCGTCAAGGAAGGTCTGTTGCTGGTGGATGAGATGGGCGAAGCGGCGGAGACGAAGCTGGACCTCACGTTGGACAAGCTCGCTGGCGAGTCCGATGGGACCATTCCGCGCATGCGCTTGAAGGGCACGTTCACCTACAGGGCCGACGCGCTGAGCTTTCAGCCGTGCCGCGCGAAGTACAGCTGGCCCTGTGCCGGCGGCATGGAGCTGGGCGAGGAGGAAGGCGAACCGCTGATCGACTTCACCAACATCGATCTGCAGAAGGCCTACCTCAGCGCGGTGAAGCAAGGAGGGGAGCCGTGGGTGGTGGAGGCCATCTGCACCATGGCCATGGGCCCTGCGATGGAAGGTGACGGTGCGGACGAGTACATCTTCATCGAGCGTGCGCCGACGACGATCGGGGCCTGTCCGTGATCACTTCCCGATGCAGAACCTCCCGAAGATGCTCCCCAGCACATCGTCCGGCGTGATGCGGCCGGTGATCTCGCCCAGATGGTGCTGCGCGCGGCGCAGGTCGATGGCCAGCAGGTCGCCGCTGACCCCCTGGCTCAGGCCGGCGCGGGCGTCCTCCAGGGCCTGACGGGCGTGGGCCAGGGCCTCCACGTGCCGCGCGTTCGTCACCACCACGCCACCGTCGCCCTCGTGCAGGGCATGCACGTGATGCATGAAGGCCTGCTTCAGCTGGTCGAGACCCTGGCCCGTCCGGGCGCTGATGCGCAGCACGCGGCCTCCCGGGCCCCCTCCGGAGAGGTCGCTCTTGTTCAGCACCGGGATCACATGCGGACCCTCGCCGATGCGGTCTCGCAGCAGGGCCGTCTGTGTCAGGAAGGCGTCCTCGTTCAACGCGGCCGCATCACCCAACAGCACCACGATGCCGGCCTCGCGCGCCTTGCGGTAGCTGCGCTCGATGCCCATGCGCTCCACCGTGTCGCTGGTCTCGCGCAGGCCCGCCGTGTCGATGAAGCGGAAGAGGACGCCGTCCAGCGTGATGGTCTCCTCCACCGTGTCGCGCGTGGTGCCCGGGATGTCGCTCACGATGGCGCGGTCCTCCTGCAACAGGGCGTTGAGCAGGGTGCTCTTGCCGCTGTTGGGCGCCCCCACGATGGCCACGGGCACACCCTGCTTCACCGCGTTGCCGTAGCGGAAGCTGTCGATGAGCCGTGTGCAGAGGCCGGTCAGGTCCACCAGGAGGGCGTCCAGGTCATCGCGTCGGGCGAAGGTCACGTCCTCCTCCCCGAAGTCGAGCTCCAGCTCGATCAGGGCGCAGAAGTCGATGAGCTGCTGGCGCAGGGCGTCGATGTGCGCGCTGTAGCCGCCGCGGAGCTGCTGCAGGGCGAGCCGGTGCGCGGCGGCGCTTTGGCTGGCGATGAGGTCGGCCACGGCCTCGGCCTGGCTGAGGTCCAGCTTGCGGTTGAGGTAGGCACGCAGGGTGAACTCGCCCGGTCGCGCGAGCCGCGCACCGGCCTTCACCATGGCTTCGAGGGCACGCTGCACGATGTAGGGTGAACCGTGCAGACCGAGCTCCACCACCTCCTCGCCGGTGTAGCTCGATGGCGCGCGGAACACGGTCACCAGGGCCTCGTCGATGGGGCCGTCGGCATCCACCAAAGGCACGAGCACCGCTCGTCGCGTGGGCCATGCGCGCGCAGGACCGGCCGCGAGGCTGTCGAGAACGGCCACCGCCCGGGAGCCGCTGAGGCGCACCACCGCCACGGCCGCCGCACCGCCCGCAGTGGCCGGAGCGCAGATGGTGTCCTGGTCGGTCATCGGTCGCGAATTTCCGGAACTTCACGCCCGCTCCACCATGTCACAGGCCCGCCGCGCATATGAGGCCCTGCCGCACCCGCAGGTGGTGGTGGTGGGTGGTGGCTTCGCCGGACTGGAGCTCATTCAACGCCTGGAGGGCGCGCCGTACAAAGTGCTGCTGCTGGACAGGCACAACCACCACTGCTTCCAGCCGCTGCTGTACCAGGTGGCCACCGCCAGCCTCAGCGCCGACAGCATCGCGCACCCCTTCCGCCGCACCGTGGCACCGATGCCCAATGTGGCCTTCCGCATGGCCCGTGTGCTGGGGGTGCGACCGTCGGAGAAGCGCGTGGTCACCGATCATGGCGGGTTCGCCTACGACATCCTCGTGTTGGCCACGGGCAGCACCACCAACTTCTTCGGCAACGCCCAGCTCGAGCGCGAGGCCATGCAGCTCAAGAGCATCGGCCAGGCCCTCGACATCCGCAGCGATTTCCTGCAGGACTTCGAGGCCGCGCTCTACGCGCAGGATGAGGCCGGCCAGCGTCGTCGCCTCAACTTCACCATCGTGGGCGGCGGCCCCACCGGCGTGGAACTGGCCGGGTCGCTCGCGGAGATCCGACGGACCGTGCTCAAACGCGAGTACCGCGAGCTGGAGAGTGACCGCATGCAGATCTGGCTGGTGGACAGCAACGATCGCGTGCTGGGCAACTTCAGCCCGCAGGCCAGCGAGCACGCCCTGACCTACCTGCGGGCGATGGGGGTGAACGTCAAGCTGGGCGCCCGCGTGACGGGGTACGACGGCGATGTGGTCACCTTCCAGGACGGCACGAGCATGGACAGCAACACGCTCATCTGGGCCGCAGGCGTGAAGGGCGCCACCCTGCCCGGGCTGGAGGCCATGGAGGTGCCCAAGGCCAGCCGTTACCAGGTGGACCGCTTCAACCAGGTGCAGGGCCTGCCCGATGTGTATGCGCTGGGCGATGTGGCGCTGATGGCCGAGGGTGCCTGGGAGCGGGGTCATCCGCAGGTGGCGCAGGCCGCGATCCAACAGGCGCGGCACCTGGCGGCCAACCTGCGGCGCAAGGCTGCCGGCCGGCCCATGGAGCCGTTCACCTACCGGGACAAGGGCAGCATGGCCGTCATCGGCCGCTACAAGGCCGTGGTGGATGTGGGCCGCCTTCACCTGGCCGGCCTGGTCGCTTGGCTGGCGTGGATGTTCGTGCACCTGATGGCCCTGGTGGGCTACCGCAACCGCCTGCAGGTGCTGATGGCCTGGGCGTGGAAGTACCTCAGCTGGAAGAACACCATCCGCTTGATCATCCGGCCTTATGTGCCTCATGGCGCGGTGAAGGAGCAGGAGGTCGCCTCCGGCGGGCGTTGATCGGTACCGCAAATACCGCCGGCGTGCCGCCTCAGTCGTGGCTGAACTGCGTGTCGATGAGCCGGCCATCCACGAAGTAGGCGAGCCCCCAGTCCGAGTCGCCCCAACCTTCCCGGGTGTGGGTGAAGCACAGGTACTCCACCCGTTCGCTCAGGGTGGGGTATCGGTCGCGCAGGCGGGCGAACACGAAGCCCCTGCCACTGCCGGATAACCGGAAGCGGGCCATCTTCCGGATCGCGTCCTCCTTCGTGTCGCCCACGGCCAGGCCATGGAAGTTCCGGAGGAAGGGCTTCCGGCTGTTGAAGTCCCAGTAGCGCATCGACAGCACCAGCAGGAAGCCGAGGAGCACGATCGCCATGCGGGCCACGAACGCGCTGCCGGCCGACACCCAGGCTGCGACGGCCGCCGTGAGCAGGCCGAGGGAGAGGGTGAAAGGCCAGCTGGCATGCAGCGGCATCCACGGATCGATCAGCAGGCTGAGGAGCACGACCGTGAGCACGGCCAGGGAAGCGGAGGTGCGAAGGGCGGTCCTCATGGGCGTGGCGTGGGTGTAACGGGCGGGCCGGTCGCGTGGTATGCGCCGGTGGCGGAACTGGAAGTCCATGATCCGACCGACCTTCGCGCGCCATGGACCGTCGCCTGGTCATTCTCTTCCTCACCATCTTCATCGACCTGATGGGCTTCGGGATCTTCATCCCGGTGGTGCCCTTCGTGGCGCGCGACCTGGGCGCGAGCGATGCGCTGGTGGGCGATACGGCGGTGGTGTTCTCGGTGCTGATGTACCTCTTCGGGCCGTTCTGGGGCGCGGTGAGCGACCGCTACGGCCGCCGACCGGTGATCGCCATCGCCGTGGCCATCAGCGGGGTCAGTTACCTGCTGTTCTCCTTCGCGCATGGCATCGTGCTGTTGTTCATCAGCCGCATGCTCACCGGGGTGGGCTCGGCCAACATCGCTGCGGCCCAGGCCTACATCACCGACATCACCCCGCCGGAGAACCGCGCCAAGTCGCTGGGCCTCGTGGGCGCCGCCTTCGGCCTGGGCTTCATCGCGGGCCCGCCGCTCGGCGGCGTGGTGTACCACTACCTCGGCACCGCCTGGGTGGGCTATGTGGCCGCGGGCCTCTGCCTGGTGAACCTGCTCGGCATCTGGCTGCTGCTGCCCGAGTCGCTGCATCAGCGCGATCCGCACGCCCCCATCCGGTTCGCGCCGATCACCGCCACGGTGCGGGCGCTGCGCGACATCCGGTTCCGCGACATCTACCTCATCGGCTTCATCTACATCGCCGCCTTCAGCATGATGCAGACCGCCGTGCCCCTGCTGTGGAAGGACGACTATGGCCTCACCGAGGCACAGATCAGCTACATGTTCGCGGCGGTGGGCCTGGCCAGCGCCATCGTACAGGGCGGGCTGCTGGGCTGGCTCAACAAGCGCTTCGGCGAGCGCCGCCTGGTCATCATGGGCACCATCCTGGTGGCGGCCGGGCTGGCGCTCACCGGCCTGGTGCCCCGGGCCTGGTTCATCCCGGCCGCCTTCGTGCCCATCGCCTGCCTCGCGCTGGGCAACGGCATGCTGTGGCCGTCCCTGGCCGCCATGCTCACCCGGCAGGCCGATCAGAAGGAGCAGGGCCAGGTGCTGGGCATGAACCAGAGCTTCGGCAGCCTGGGGCGCATCGCCGGTCCCTTCATGGCGGGCCGCGCCTACGAGCTGTGGCACCTGCTGCCCTTCCTGGGCGGTTCGGCCATCATGCTCGCCACCTATTTCTACATCCGCGGGTTCCTCCACCGGCTGGACCAGCGCATCGGCCTCCGTCCCGATCGGGGGTGAGGCTTACTTTCGCGGCCTCCGGATCAACCCGGACCCGCATCCTCCCATGAGCGTCCTCGTCAATTCGAAGAGCAAGGTCATCGTCCAGGGCTTCACCGGCAGCGAAGGCACCTTCCACGCCACGCAGATGATCGAGTACGGTACCAACGTCGTCGGTGGCGTCACCCCGGGCAAGGGGGGACAGCAGCACCTGGACCGTCCCGTGTTCGAGACGGTGAGCGACGCGGTGAAGGCCACCGGGGCCGACGTCAGCATCATCTTTGTCCCGCCCGCCTTCGCGGCCGACGCCATCATGGAGGCGGCCGAGGCCGGCATCCAGGTGATCGTGTGCATCACCGAGGGCATCCCGGTGAAGGACATGGTGATGGCCCGCGAGTACATCCGCGGCAAGGGCTGCACGCTCATCGGCCCCAACTGTCCGGGCGTGATCACCGCCGATGAATGCAAGGTGGGCATCATGCCGGGCTTCGTCTTCAAGAAGGGTCCCGTGGGCATCGTCAGCAAGAGCGGCACGCTCACCTACGAGGCGGCGGACCAGGTGGTGAAGGCCGGCATGGGCATCACCACGGCCATCGGCATCGGTGGCGACCCCATCATCGGCACCACCACCCTGGAGGCCGTGCAGCTCTTCGCCAACGACCCCGAGACCAAGGCCATCGTGATGATCGGCGAGATCGGCGGCGACCTGGAGATCCAGGCCGCGCGGTGGATCAAGGCCCATTGCAAGAAGCCTGTCATCGGCTTCATCGCCGGCGAGACCGCGCCCAAGGGCCGCACCATGGGCCACGCCGGCGCCATCGTGAGCGGTGCCGATGAGAGCGCGGCCGCGAAGAAGGCCGTCATGCGCGAGTGCGGCATCCACGTGGTGGACAGCCCCGCGACGATCGGCGCGAAGGTGAAGGAGGTGCTGGGCTGAAGGCCTTGGACCTTTTCCACCTCCATCCCCTCCAACAACGCAAAGGCCCCGCTCATCGAGCGGGGCCTTTCTGCTGGTCGGATGTTCCGTGTCAGGGCTTTTCCCTCTCCCTGGCCTTTTCCTCCTTGATGCTGTCGAGCGCGGCGGGGTCGTTGCTGCCGGGGCGGGGGGCCTCCGTGCGTTCCCCGTCCTTCACCACCACCTTCTGCGGACCACCCGACGCCGGTGTGGCACTGCTCTCGGTGGCGCCTTTCTGCCCGCAGCACGCCATGAAGAGCGCGGCGAGCACCACACTAATGGATGACGAGGGGCTCATGCGCGATGGGTTGTGATCCGTTGCGGATGGCGATGACGTACTGGCCGGCGCTCAACGCGTTGCGGTTGAAGGACAGCTGGTGGTCGCCTGCGGTGAGCCCGTCCTGGTACAGCGTCTTCACCACGCGGCCGTTGAGGTCGAGCACCTCGATGGTGTAGATGGCGAAGGCGTCGATGTGGAAGGTGAGCCGGAAGAGGTCCACCGTGGGATTGGGGGCCACCGACACCGCCATGGCCGGGGTCTGCTCCGGAACGACCGATGAACCAACGTCGCCGACCTCGGCCACCCAGGTCTTCCAGGTGTTCTGCAGTCCGCCTTGGATGTTCGAGCCGTAGCACGCCGCCAGCCATACGCGCGGCGGGTTGGCGTTGTGGCGACGGGCCATGCCGGTGTAGTCGCCCCAGCGTTCATCCCCTTGTTGCAGGAAGTCCACGTACGTCTCACCGGACTTCACGAGCGTGCTGTTCGACCACTGCAGATTGGCATCCACGTTCACCACACGCACCTCGGGGAACACCTGCGCGGAACTGCGCGTGAAGGCGATCATCACGCTGGGGTCGTTGTTGTTGGTGGAGTAGGAGGCGAGCGCGGGGTAGCACAGGTCGGCCGTGCCCTGCTGCCCCAGGTTGGTGCGCTGGTCGTTCAGGGTGCTGATGTTGATGCGCCCGTAACGCAGGCCGTTCCAGCCCCCGCCGATGTCCGTGCAGAAGGTGTAGTGCACCAGCCCGTTCATGAAGAAGCTGCTCAGCATGCGGCAATCGCCATTGCTCAGCGGGTCCGGGCTGCCGGGCATCTGTGCCGGGGCCGCCGGGGCGTACGGCTGGGTGGACACATCGTACACGTTCAGCGCCGGGTTGCCCGTGAGGTCGTCCGTCAGGTCCCACAGGCGCAGGCTGCTGGCGCCCGGGCTGTTGCCGCTCAGCAGCAGGATGCCAGGACCGTAGTTGGCCTGGCCGCCGCTCACCGGCACCACCGTGAAGGCGGCGAAGGGCTGGTTGCTCAGGTTGTACCAGTAGATCCAGTCCAGGTTCGCGGCACCATTGTACCCGCCGCTCTTGGTGATCTGGAACAGGATGGCCTGCTGGAACTGGTTGTTGCCGTCGGTGAACAGGTTGCCCGACACGTACACCTCGTTGTTGCTCACACCGATGCTCGGGTAGTCGAACCAGGTGCCGTTGCCCAAGGGACTGCCCGGCAGGTAATAGATCCACCAGCCGTCCTGCGGGTTGTTCGTCTTGCTGAAACACAGCAGCAGCAGGCTGTTGCTGGAGGTGGTGCCGTGCAGCACCGTCAGGAAGAACCGATCGGCCTGCGGATCGTAGATCACTTTCGGATCGTAGATGTTCGCGTTCAGCTGGTTGTCATTGAAGAAGTCGGGCCAGAAGGTGGACGCCAGGAACTGACCGTTCGCGTTGTAGAGCTCGATGCCGTCGTTGTTGCAGGTCACGATCTGCCCACCGTTCGAGATGGCCATGGTGTTGTCCGGCGGGGTGCTCACCTGGCTCCAATTGGCCTCCATGTTGACCCCGATCGCGGGTGTCACGGCCTTGGGCATCACCGGTTCGCCGGACTCACCGCGGAAGCTGGCCACCTTGCCCGGCCACTTGGCCTGCTTGATGGCCTCCACCTCGGGCAGCCGCGGGTTGGCCGGGCTCATCCGGCTCACCCGGTTCGCCCAGCGCGTGGTGCTCATTTCGATCCGCGCCTCGCCCTTCAGGGTCGCCGCCATCACCGGGGAACGCTGGCCGGCGTTGGTGCTGCCGTTCACCTGGGCGGTGGCGGCAGGCAGGGATCGGCCCACTTCCTGCGCGTGCAGAAGGGGACTTAGGGACAGCAAGGTGGCCAGGGCGATCATGCCGCCGGCCATGTTCAGGTGTAGGGATCTGCGCATCGGTTCTGGCTTTGTGCTGTGAAAATACGACCCTTCGTGTTACCGCACGGACCTCCTCCCGGATCTTCGTGAGCCGCCCGCATGGTCCATGCCCTCCGGCACCATGGTGCGGCCGATCGCCTGCGCCGCTACCTTAGCCACCGCCGGTTCCACCGGGATCCGGCCCGAACACCCATGGGACTGTTGGACGGCAAAGTGGCCCTCATCACCGGCGGATCGCGCGGCATCGGCCGCGGCATCGTGGAACGTTTCCTGGAGGAAGGGGCCGACGTGGCCTTCACCTTCGTCAGCAACCCGGACAAGGCGAACGCGCTGGCCGGTGAGCTCGCCACGAGGTCCGGTCGCAAGGTGATGGCCATCCAGAGCGATGCCACGCAGTTCGATGCCGCCCAGGCCGCGGTGGACCAGGTGACCACCGCCTGGGGCCGCCTGGACGTACTGGTGAACAACGCCGGCATCACCAAGGACCAGTTGCTCATGCGCATGAGCGAGGCCGACTGGGACGCCGTGATGGACACCAACCTGAAGAGCGTGTTCAACATGACCAAGGCCGTGATGCGCACCATGCTCAAGCAGCGCAGCGGCAGCATCATCAACATGAGCAGCGTGGTGGGGGTGAAGGGCAACGCCGGGCAGGCCAACTACGCCGCCAGCAAGGCCGGCATCATCGGCTTCACCAAGAGCGTGGCCCTGGAACTGGGCAGCCGCAACATCCGCAGCAACGCCATCGCCCCGGGCTTCATCGAGACCGAGATGACCGGCGCCCTCGACCCCAAGGTGGTGGAGCAGTGGCGCGAAGGCATCCCCCTGAAGCGTGGCGGCACGCCCACCGACGTGGCCAACGCCTGCGTCTACTTCGCCAGCGACCTCAGCACCTACGTCACCGGCCAGACGCTGCACGTGTGCGGGGGCATGCTCACCTGAGCCGCTGCGCCATCGGCACCGCCCGGACCAACCCGAAGCACGCCGAGCAGGGACGCGCGGGGTGTGCCACGCTCCGAACGCCGACGCGGAACCCTGACCTTTGCACCCCGTGGACCTGACCCTCACCCATAGTCCCTGGCTCATCCCGGTGTGCATCCTGCTGGGCATCGCCTATGCCTGGGTCCTGTACCGGGGCGCCGCCCGCACCCATGGCTGGGGCCGCACCCTGCTGTGGACCCTGGCGGTGGCCCGGGCGACCGTGGTGGCCCTGCTCGCCTTCCTGCTGCTGGGGCCCCTGGTGCGTGCTTGGGTGCGCGAGGTGCGCAAGCCCGTGGTGGTGCTGGCGCACGACGGGAGTTCGTCCCTGCTGCTCGCCGGGGACACGACCGCCCTGCGCACCACGTACGCCCAGGAGCTCGATGCGCTGATCTCCGCCCTGGGTGAGCGCTTCGATGTCCGCACGTTCACCTACGGCCGTGAGGTGCAGGAGGGCATCGACCGCGGACAGCAGGCCAACCGCACCGACATGGCCGCGCTGCTGCGCGAGGTGCACGACCGCTTCGCCGGTCCCGACCTGGGCGCGGTGATCCTGGACGGCGACGGCATCATCAACCGCGGCCGCGACCCGCGCCACGAGGCCGCCCGGCTGGGTGTGCCCGTGCACACCATCGCCCTGGGCGACACCACCGTGCGCCCCGACCTGCTCGTGCGCACTGTGGAGGCCAACCGGGTGGCCTACCTGGGCAACGAGTTCCCCCTGGTGGTGCGCATCGAAGCCCATCATCTGCAGGGACGGCGCACGCGCCTCGCGGTGGAGCAAGGCGCACAGGTGCTCGTGGAGCGCGAGGTGGTGGTGACCGGGGATCCGTACCTCCAGCAGGTGCCCCTGCTGGTGAAGGCCACCGCCA
>Ga0073899_10003006_pt1 | contig 15087 bp, 14 predicted proteins | sample KloWWTmetaKNB5Ph_FD_88975 | JGI IMG/M metagenome (GOLD analysis project Ga0073899, IMG submission 88975) | Active sludge microbial communities from Klosterneuburg, Austria, studying microevolution and ecology of nitrifiers - Klosterneuburg... | ecosystem: Engineered > WWTP > Aerobic digester >...
AGCGCCGTCGCAGGCATTGATTTGGCGTACTACGGCACGAAGGCTGACGCCGACACCATCCGTGACACGGCCATCGCTCAGCCACTCCTTGTCGGTGCAGGGCTCGTCGCCGCACTGGCGCTCTTCCCGCACCCCGCCGACGCGTTCAACTTGATCGGTGCGGTTGCTGGCCACAGCGTCGGCGAACTCACCGCCGCTGCCGGCGCCCGTGCCATCAGCGCCGAGCAGGCGATGGTGCTGGTGCGTGAGCGCGGCAAGGCCATGGCCCAGGCAGCAGCCACCACCCCGACAGGCATGACCGCAGTTCTCGGAGGCGACAAGGAGGAAGTGCTGGCGAAGCTAAGCCATCACGGACTCACCCCGGCCAACATCAACGGTCCGGGCCAAATCGTGGCCGCCGGCACCATGGACCAATTGGCCGCGTTGGCCGCCGACCCCCCGGCCAAGGCTCGACTCATGCCGCTGCAGGTCGCTGGCGCCTTCCACACCGAACACATGGCCCCGGCTGTGTCGGTCATGGGTCAACTCGCGATGGGTGTGTCGACGCATGACCCTCGGACCCCCATCATCAGCAACAAAGACGGTCAAGTTGTCCACGACGGCCGCGCGGTCCTGCAACGCATCGTCAACCAAATCGCCCGTCCGGTGCGCTGGGATCTGTGCCTGCAGACGATGACCGACCTCGGGGTGACTGGGCTCCTTGAGATGCCCCCCGCCGGCACCTTGGCTGGCATCGCCAAGCGCGCATTGCCTGGTGTGGAGACCTTTGCTCTCAAGACTCCTGACCAACTCGATGACGCTCGGGCGTTCTGCCACAAGCACGGCACCCCCTCTTCGATCGACGTTTCACCCACCTGGCGCTTGCTCGTCTCACCAACCAAAGGCACCTTCTTGCGCGACGAAATCGGCGACACGCTAGCGCCACGGGCCCAGGTTGGTCGCGTCAAGAGCCTGAGGGAGGAGACTCCCGTTGTGGCGCCCCACGGCGGCACAGTCGTGGAATGGCTCGTTGAAGACGGAGACCTGGTGTCTCCTGGCCAGCCCTTACTGCGGCTCTACCCAGAGGAGACCCAAGCATGAGCGCTGGAGCCAAGTTGATGGGCATCGGCGTCCACCGCGCCAGCCGCGTGGTCCCCAACTCTGAAATCGTCGACCGCATCAACTCCACTGACGAATGGATTCGCACCCGTTCGGGCATCGTGGAGCGGCGTTGGGCCAACGATGAGGAGACGGTGGAATTTATGGCCACCAACGCGGCGCGTGAAGCGATCGCAAAGGCTGGCATCGACGGGTCCCAGATCGACTTGGTGATCATCGCAACCGTCACCCACTTCCTGCAGACCCCATCGCTGGCCACCAAGATCGCCCACGCTGTCGGCTCCACAGGTGCGGCCTTCGACATCTCGGCCGCCTGCGCGGGCTTCTGTCATGGCATTGCTTTGGCACGTGACGCCATCAAGGGGGGTACGTCGACGTACGCACTCGTGATTGGTGTTGAGCGACTCTCTGACATCACCGATACCGACGACAGAGGCACCGCTTTCATCTTCGCCGACGGAGCAGGCGCTGCCATTGTTGGTCCCAGCGAGGCCGATGACATTGGTCCAGTGGTTTGGGGCAGCGACGGCGGCAACTACGACTTGATCCGCCAGAAGGAAGACTGGATGGAACTAGTCACCTCTGACTCCCCCGGCATTCCGCACTTGGTGATGGATGGCAACCCGGTGTTTCGCTGGGCCGTATTCACCATGGCCAAGGTTGCTCAAGAAACTCTGGAGAAGTCTGGAATCACCGCAGACGATCTCGATGTGTTCTTGCCACATCAGGCCAACCTGCGCATCGTCGATGCGCTAGCGCGTGCAACGCATCTGCCAGAGCGCGTGCAGGTGGCCGACGACATCATCCACAACGGCAACACCTCAGCGGCCAGCATTCCTCTAGCCCTGCATGCCATGTTGGCTGATGGCCGGGCCAAGTCTGGCGACAAAGCCCTCATGATTGCCTTCGGCGCAGGGTTGTCCTACGCCGCCCAAGTTGTCACTGTTCCTTAATCGCATCACCACACCCCCACAATGGAAGGAAGGCCCATGGCCACCACCGAAGAAATCCGCGCCGGCTTGGCCGAGCTCGTCAACGAAGTCACCGGAATCCCGGCTGATGACGTCCAGTTGGACAAGTCGTTCGTTGCAGATCTCGATGTCGACTCACTGAGCATGGTTGAGGTCGTCGTTGCCGCTGAGGAGAAGTTCGGCGTCAGCATTCCTGACTCTGAAGTCAAGAACCTCAAGACGGTCGGCGACGCCGTGAGCTTCATCGAAAGCGCAGGCGCCTAAGCGATGACCACCCGTGTGCTCGTGACCGGGCTTGGCGCGACGACGCCTGTTGGTGGCGACGTGGCCGACACCTGGAGTGCGCTCTTAGCGGGCCACTCTGGTGTCGCCCGGCTCGAGCACCCATGGGTCGAGGCGCTGCCAACGCACATTGGTGCACCCGTCCTAGTTGAACCCTCTGAAGTTCTTGATCGGGTGAAGGCCCGCCGCCTGGACCGCAGTGGCCAGTTGGCGATGGTGGCCGCACTCGAAGCTTGGTCAGACTCAGGTCTTGACCAGGCCGATCTCGATCCTGAGCGCGTCGCCGTAGCTATTGCCTCAGGCATTGGCGGGGTGACGACGCTGCTCTCGAACTACGACAGCTTGATCAACTCCGGCCCACGTCGCGTCTCGCCCTTAGCGATCCCGATGCTGATGCCCAATGGTCCGGCTGCAGCCGTTGGCCTGGCAGTCGGCGCCAAGGCAGGTGTTCACACGCCAGTGTCGGCTTGCGCCTCTGGCAACGAAGCGATCGCACTTGGCATCGACCTGATTCGTTTGGGCCGCGCCGACGTTGTCGTCTGCGGTGGCACCGAGGCAGCCATTCACGCACTGCCCATGGCCGCGTTCGGACAGATGATGGCCCTATCGCGGCGCAACGACGAGCCCACGAGGGCCTCGCGTCCCTGGGACAAGGGCCGCGACGGCTTCGTGCTTGGTGAAGGCGCCGCCGTCATCGTGCTCGAATCCCAGGCCCACGCCGAAGCTCGCGGAGCTAAGGCGTACGCCGAAGCCGCAGGCGCAGGCGTGACCGCTGACTCTCACGACATCGCTCAACCTGACCCAGCTGGCCTTGGCGCCACGCGGGCGATGAAGCTCGCCATGCGAGAGGCCGGGCTCACACCTACCGACATCGTGCACATCAATGCCCACGCCACCTCGACTCCTCAAGGCGACCTCGCTGAAGCTGGCGCGATCAAGAACGCCCTTGATGGTCAGACCGATCACGTGGTTGTGACCTCGACCAAGTCGATGACCGGGCACCTTCTGGGCGCTGCTGGCGCCTTGGAATCAGTCGCCACGATCATGGCGCTGCGCGAGCGCCGCGTTCCGCCCACCATCAACCTCGAAGACCCCGAAGATGTCGGGCTCGATGTGGCCACCACGGTGCGAGACCTGCCCGCTGGACAGATCGCGGCACTGAATAACTCCTTCGGCTTTGGCGGACACAACGTTGCCGTTGCCTTTAGGAGTGTGGAGTGACGGCAACGGCGAGCCTCGAAGCTCCGATCGACCCCCGACACCCTGCCGCTCGACTCACTGCCCTTTTCGATGAGGGCACGTTGGTCTGGCTCCATGCACCTGACAAGTCAGGCATGGCATCGGCGCTGGGTCGCACCAACGGCGTGGCTGTCGTCGCGTTCTGTTCTGACCCCACGGTCATGGGTGGCGCGATGGGCGTCGATGGCTGCCGCGTCGTCGTCGAGGCCTACCAGCGAGCCCTGACCGATCGCGTTCCGATCATTGGGGTGTGGCACTCCGGTGGCGCCCGCCTGGGCGAGGGTGTGCTCTCGTTACACGCGGTCGGTGAGATCTTCTACGCCATGACCCGCGCGTCAGGTCTGGTGCCTCAGGTCTCGGTGGTCCTTGGCCCCGCCGCCGGTGGCGCGGCTTACGGTCCCGCCCTTACCGATGTCGTGATCTTGGGTCCTGAAGGACGCATCTTTGTGACCGGTCCTGACGTGGTGCGCTCAGTCACCGGCGAAGACGTCGACATGGCCCGTTTGGGTGGCCCTGAGCCGCACGGGCGCCGCTCTGGGGTAGTGCACGTGCTCACCGCTTCGGAGGAAGAAGCCCTCGAGCGCACCCGAGCGATCACGACCTTGCTTGGCGCCCAAGGCACCCTTGACGAGACTGCTGTTCAAGACCGCGATCTGGAGTCCTACCTCCCTGAGTCGCGCAAGCGCGCCTACGACGTGCACCCGCTCGTCGATGGGGTGCTCGACGAGGGGTCGATGCAAGAAATCCATGCCAAATGGGCCCCCAACATCGTCACCGCGTTGGGCCGCTTCGGCGGTCGCTCGGTTGGTGTCATCGCCAACAACCCGCTGCGACTTGGCGGGTGTCTTGACTCAGCCTCAGCCGAGAAAGCCGCCCGCTTCGTGCGGATGTGTGACTCCTTTGGCTTGCCGCTGATCGTGCTGGTCGACGTACCTGGCTATCTGCCGGGAGTTGGTCAGGAGTGGGACGGCGTCGTACGCCGCGGCGCGAAACTCCTGCACGCCTTTGGCGAAGCCGTGGTGCCCAGCGTCACGATCGTGACCCGCAAGACCTACGGCGGCGCCTACATCGCGATGAATGCACGCTCGATGGGAGCCACCAAGGTGCTGGCTTGGCCTGGGGCCGAAGTCGCCGTCATGGGTGCGGTGGCTGCGGTGCGGATCTTGCATCGTCGTCGGCTGGCCGAAGTCTCCGCAGATGTGCGGGCCCAAGTCGAGGCCGAACTCGCCGAGGAGCACAGTCGCTTGGCTGGCGGCATCGACAAAGCCGTTGAGATCGGTGTGGTCGATGAAGTAGTCGAACCTGCCAAGACTCGCTCAGCGATCGCCAAGGCGATCAACGGCAGCGGACTGCAGATGCGCGGCTACCACGGCAACATCCCGCTGTAGGTCTGCTACACGACCTGGTGGAGCCATTTCACAGGTGCACCCTCGCCGGCGTACCTAAATGACTCGAGTTCGTCATCCCAGGGCTTGCCCAGAAGTTTGTCGATCTCGTTCATCAACGTCGTCTCGCCCAAGGCAGCGCGCACGACCGATGACTTGAGTTTGTCTTCGGGAATCATGATGTCGCCGTGCACTCCGACAACGGCCCTGAAGATGCCTAGCGTCGGGGTGTAGGAGAAGCGTTCGCCCTCGGTGTTGGCGGTCATGTCTTCGGTGACCTCAAAGCGCAGACGCTCCCAGCCGCGCATGGCTGACGCGATCGAGGCTGCGGTGCCAGCGTCACCAGACCAGGAGTACTCAGCGCGCCAGGTGCCGGGTTGGGCAGGCTGGGCGGTCCATTGGAGGCTCACTGACATGCCCAAGATGTTGCTCAACGCCGACTCAATGTGCGGGAGCAATGCAGCAGCCGCAGAGTGCACGAATAGCACGCCGCGGGTGGGGTGAACAGTCACTTCGACCTCCTCGTCCAGCAGGCGTCGAGGCGACGCCTTCCCCAGCGGCCTCGTGTGAGCCGGACAAGATGGGTCAGTTGTGATCTATGTGGTTGTGTGCACCCATTGTGAATGCTGTGACGCGTGAAAACAAGTGCAAAACTCGCTTAGGCCGTCCCGATTTGCGTTAGGCCGGGGCTGTGGGGCCCAGTTCCATCAACGTGCTCAAGACTTCAACAGATATTCCTAGCCCACCCAAGTGGCTGTGCCCGGCGTTAACGATGAACTCCGCCTGAGGCAGCTTTTCGGCAGCTTGCTGGCCGTGCGACAACGGCACAATCGGATCCTCGTCACCGTGCCACCACCTCACGGGCACGTCGACGTCACCGAGTTCGAACCCCCAGTGCCGCGCAAACAGCACCAGGTCAGCCAGCGGCGCGATGGCCTGTTTGCGTGAGCCGCCGACGAGATCATCGAGGAACATCGCCTTGAATTCAGGGTGATTGAGCAGTTCCTTGTCACCTTGAGGTTGTACGGCGGCGTACGCCCCAATCGCTGCTCCGGCTAGCGGGCGCAGCAGTTGAATCACCTTGCCCAGCCCGAGCCCAAGCGGCACATAGCCGTGAGTCAGCATCGGGGCAAAGAGGCCAGAAAAGCCGACCAAGCCACCCTTGACCGCGTCATCACCTTGGGTCGGCGGCACGCCACCGAGCACGCCTACGCCGTGGACTCGATCGGGCATCGCCGCAGCGGCCGCCAGTGTGTAAGGCCCGCCACCGGAGAGGCCGACCAGTCGCATGGTGGCGATCGAGAGCCTTTCGGCCACGATCTCGAGGTCACCTGTCCAGTCCAAGATGTTGTCGTAGAGGTGCGGGGTCGATGAACCAATGCCTGGACGATCGAGGCCGATGATGCGCAGGTCATGCTCGAGTGCGTAATTGCGGGCCTCGATCGGGACCTGGCGCCGCCCTCCAGGCGTGCCGTGCATCCAGATGATCGGCTCACCGCGCGGCGCGCCGTACTCAGCAAAGGTGAGGCGCCGCCCCCCTCGAACTGCGAGGCTGCCTTCTAGTCGGGGACGCTCCAGATCCATGGCCGCATTCTGCCATGATTGAGAACACGTTCTAGTTTTCTGGCCTGTTGAGAGCTTGCGCCAGAGAGGCATCGCGCCCTCCGTTTCGGAAGAACTCCACTACCTAAGCAACAATGGCGCCCATGGAATGGCTGCTACTGGGCGTTGGGGTGCTACTGGTGCTCTTGTGTGGCACTTTCGGGGCCGCCGAGTACTCGTTCGTCGCCGTTGACCGAGCCGCCGTTGACCGTGACGCTGCCGCGGGCGACTCAACAGCCCAGGGCGTTCAATCCGCGCTCAAAAGCCTCTCGACACAACTTTCGTCGGCTCAGATCGGCATCACACTGACCAACTTGGGCATCGGCTTCCTCGCAGAGCCAGCGATTTCCTCACTCATCGATGGACCACTCATCGCCATCGGCGTCCCCGAGTCGTGGGTGCGCAGCGTGTCAGTGGCACTCGGGCTATTCCTGGCCACGTTGTTCACGATGATCTTTGGCGAACTCGTGCCCAAAAAGATCGCGCTTGCGGCACCTATGGCCACCGCGCGAGCCCTCCAAGGCTTCCAGCGCGCGTTCACCTCCGTGGCAAAGCCGGCAATCTGGGTGCTCAACGGCTCGGCTAACGCCGTGGTGCGCATGCTCGGGATGGAACCCAAAGAAGAACTGCGCTCAGCGCGCTCTTCCGATGAATTGGCCTCACTTGCCGGGCGCTCGGCTAGCGAGGGCAAACTCGACACCGACACCGCCAGTTTGGTGCAACGCTCAGTTGCCTTCGGCCCCCGCACGGCTGGGGAGATCATGACCCCTCGAGTACGCATGGAAGCCCTGGACTTCGACGCTCCGGTCAGCGAGATCATCGCGCTGGCCGCCAGCACTGGGCTCTCGAAGTTCCCTGTCATCAAGCAGTCCCCCGACAACGTCGTGGGCGCTGTGCACGTCAAGCAAGCCGTCTCGGTGCCTCGATCGGATCGTGGGTCCACCTTGGTTCGCGAGGTCATGCTCGAACCGATTGTGGTTCCCGAGTCGCTGCGCCTCGACCCACTGCTCCAACTGCTTCGCGGCGAAGGGTTCCAGTTGGCGATCGTCTCTGATGAGTACGGCGGCACTGCTGGCGTCGTGACCCTCGAGGACGTAGTCGAAGAGATCGTCGGCGATATCGCCGATGAGCACGACAAGCGAGGAGCACGTGTTCGCCAACGTCCAGATGGCAGTTGGACTGTGTCGGGTCTGCTGAGGCCCGACGAAGTCGCCGACGTCACCGGGCTAGACCTACCTGAAGATGAGGACTACGACACGATTGCTGGCCTGTTCATCAAGGCGCTAGGCCGCATCCCTGTCAAAGACGACTCCGTCATGATCGAACTCCCCCGCGAGCACACAGAAGACGACGACGAAGACCAACCCGCAGAGTTCGCCAGGCTCAGTGTCATCCGCATGGAAGGGCTGCGTATCGATCGCATAGCAGTACGCCGCGTCGGCGAGTGTGAGGGCCAATGAGTACCTCCACAGCCCTCTGGGTCGGTTTGCTGCTGCTGATCGCTAACGCATTCTTTGTCGGTAGCGAATTCGCACTTGTGGCGGCTCGACGTACCAAATTGGAGCCTCGGGCAGCACAAGGGTCGAGTTTGGCGCGCTCGGCCATCAAAGCGATGGACAACCTGTCCACCGTCATGGCCGCCGTGCAATTGGGCATCACCTTGGCTTCGGTGGGCCTTGGAGCGGTGGCCGAGCCAGCTTTGGCAAAACTCATTGATCCGCTCGTCGAGGCCGCGCATGTGCCGCATAACTTGTTGCACCCGATCGCCTTCACCTTGACCATGCTGGTCGTGGTCTACCTGCACGTGGTGATGGGCGAAATGGTGCCCAAGAACATCGCTCTGGCCGGGCCCGAGCGGGCCGCACTGGCTCTTGGCGCACCGATGATGTTCTTCGTTGCCGTCTTCCGTCCCCTCATTGCCCTGATCAACGGAGTCTCTGACGCGGTGGTGCGGTTAATGCGTCTGGAGCCCGCGAGTGCGATCGCCTCCACCTTCACCAAGGAAGAAGTTGAGGCGCTGCTCAACGAGTCACGTGATGAGGGCCTGCTTGAGCAAGGTGAGTACGAACGCCTCTCGGGAGCACTCGGCTTCACCTCACGCCAGGTCGCCAGCGTCGTGCTGCCCCTGGCCACATTGCAGACTGTCGAGCGCGGTGCCCGAGTCGATGAGATCGAGTCGGTGTGTGCCGAGACCGGCTATTCACGCTTCCCCGTCGAAGACGATGGCGATCTGATTGGCTACCTCCACATCAAGGATGTCCTTGCCGACGACCCACAAGGGCGCGCCAAGGTGATCGAAGACAAGTGGATTCGACCCTTTGCCAACGTGATCGCCACCGACACCTTGCAGCGCACGCTGGCAGTGGTGCAGGCCAAAGGCTCACACATGGCACGCGTCACCGATGAGCACGGCACTGTGCTGGGGATCGCGACGCTCGAAGACGTTATCGAGGAACTGGTTGGCGAGATCCGCGATGGGGCGCATATCGAGCGCGAGGATCAGGACGCCGTTTCAGACTAGTCAGTCAATGTTCGTTCGGCGGCCAAGCCCAGCGCGAACGAATAGTGCGCGACTCACCTGGAGCAGCGGAGAAGCCGTCGCGCCATTGCCCGTTGCCTAGGTCGACTTGCACCTCAAGAATGCCGCCGCCTTCACGCTCGGTACGCGTGGGGCCTAGTCGCTTGAGCATGGCCAGTGAGGCTGGGTTATCGGTTAAGACCTCGGTCAACAGGTGAGTAACACCGGCTGGTCGCTGCCGGACCAATTCGGCCAACAAGGCAGTGGCGACACCACGGCCATGCCATTGGTCCTTCACTGTGACCGCAATGTCGGCAGTGTCGGGGTCTTCGTCGTAACGAACGATGCGACCAACGCCGACTGGATCAAAGGTGCCGTCGTCATCAGAGGATTCAGCGAAGAGCACAAGGGCAATGTGGTCCACGCCGTCGACGTCATCGACAAGTCGGTCCAGCATCGCGGGGGTGAGTTTGTCGACAGCAGCCAGGAACCTACGCCGACGCGATGTCGGTGATAGGTCGACGTACGCCGCGGCCAGGAGGTCGCGGTCAGTTGGCAGCAACGGCCAAAAGACAGCTGACGTGCCGTCGCGCAGAACTACCTGCTCGATGATGTTCACCCTCTTTCCTACTCAAGAGTAACAAAAGTTTGGACAATTCCGGCATCGGTCGTTCGGACACATCCACGCTGTCACGCCCGCGGCTGCAAATCCAGGCTCCGGAAGTCGGGCATCTCACAATCGGAGGTCAAGTCAGTCCATATTCAGGACAAGGTCCGGGCTGGCTTGAACGGCCATGCACACTGGAAAGACCAGACCCCCTGACAGAGAGAATGATCATGGCTTTGCACCTGGGCGACACTGCCCCCGATTTCACCACCCAGACCTCACAAGGCGAGGTCTCCTTCCACGACTGGGCCGGCGACAACTGGGTCGTGCTGTTCTCCCACCCCGCCGACTTCACCCCCGTGTGCACCACTGAACTTGGCCGCGTGGGCCAATTGAAAGACGAGTGGGCCAAGCGCGGCGTCAAGCCGATCGCGTTGTCGGTTGACTCGGTTGAAGACCACGCCAAGTGGAAGGGCGACATCGAGGAGTTCTCAGCGTGCTCGGTGGACTTCCCGATCATTGCTGACCCCGACAAGTCGGTGGCCATCTCCTACGACATGATCCACCCAGGCGAAGGCGACACTTCTTCGGTGCGCTCGGTGTTCGTGATCGACCCGGCCAAGAAGATTCGCCTCTCGATGACCTACCCCAAGTCGACAGGTCGCAACTTCGACGAAATTCTGCGCACCGTTGACGCGCTGCAAGAGGCTGACCGCGGCGAATGCGCGACCCCGGTTGACTGGAAGCCCGGTGACCGCATCATCGTGCCCCCGACGGTCTCAACTGCCGACGCTCGGGCCAAGTTCGACGACGTCCAAGAGGTCTACCCCTACCTGCGCACCGCCGTCATTCGCGGCGATGCGGCCGGCAAGGGTGCAGTCGCCTGCGACTGAGAACCACCATGGGTGCAGGGGCGTGTCGCTTGGCGGCGCGCCCCTGAACCTTTCTATGCCCCTATCCATGAGCAGCAGAGCGGGCTACGTTCGGCCCGTGAACTATCTCTCCCGCCCCAAGACCATGGCGATGGTCTCTGGCGCCTATGTCGTCTCGATGGTGATTGGGCTGGCCTGGCTCAAACTTGGCCCCACCACCCACAGTTTGCTGTGGGACTCCCTGATCGCTGACCTGGTGATGACCGTGGTGGTCTTTGTGTTCTCCCGGGCGTTGAAGAACTCCAGCTTCTATGACGCCTACTGGACTGTTATCCCGGTCTTCTTCCTCGCCTACTGGATTGCTGAGCGCTCACCAGAGGCCAGCACCGCAAGGATCGTGTGTGTGAGCGTCGTCGTGATCGCATGGTCAGTGCGGTTGACCTCCAACTGGGCGCGGTTCTATCCCGGACACCCCCACGAAGACTGGCGTTACCCGATGTTGCGTGAGAAGCACCCCAAGATTGAGTTCTGGACAGACCTCATGGGCATCCACGTGGTGCCCACGTTGTGTGTGTTCGCGGGCATGCTGCCGATGTACGCCGCGATCTGCCTTCCGGGCAGAGCCTTTGGCGTGGTGGATGTGCTTGCCACGGTCCTTGGCTTGGCGTGCGTGTACCTGTCGTTGGCCGCTGACAAGCAACTGCGTGACTTTGCGGCCACCAAGAAGCCCGGCGAAGCACTCAAACACGGCCTGTGGGGGCTCTCGCGTCACCCCAACTATCTGGGTGAAATTGGGTTCTGGGTCTCCTTGATGATCTTTGGCTTTGCCGCACTGACCGCCTGGTGGCTGCCACTGGGAGCCGTCACGATGATTGCGCTGTTCTTCGGAGCGAGCATCCCCATGATGGAAGAGCGCAGCCTTGAGCGCCGGCCCGAATACCAAGAGGTGATCGACACGGTTCCGAAACTGGTGCCGTTCCCCCGTCGTCGATGAGCCGCGTTGTCATCATCGGGATGGGTGACACCGGAGTGCTCACCGCATCTCGTCTGCGCGACGTCGATGTCGTCGGGATTGCCGCCTCACCGGGGTTGGTCTCAGGCCAAGAACTCGGCCTGCGCATCACCCGGCCAACTCAGTGGGCACGCGACTACCTGATCGGCTACGACCGATTCAAGGCGCTGGACAACGTCGATTTGGTGTACGGCGAAGCCACCGGCCTGGATCCGAGCCGACGCGAAGTCCATGTGGGCGAGCGGATCGTTGGATACGACGTACTCGTGATTGCCAGCGGCACCGCTAACGGGTTCTGGCGGCGGCCCACCCACAAATCCTTGGCCGAAATCGAAACCGAGCTAGCCCAGACACAGCAGCGGCTCGCCGATGCAGACCGGGTTGCCGTGGTTGGCGGGGGCGCCAGCGCGGTGAGCGCTGCCTTCAACCTCGCCGCCAGCGGGAAATCAGTCACGTTGTGTTTCCCTGGTGAACGGCCCCTGCCGCACCACCATCCGCGCGTGTGGGCTCACCTGGCTCGCGCTGAACGCCTTGGGCTCACTCTCCTCCCCCACCACCGAGCCGCGGTGCCAGCCCCGGACACATCGTTGAGCGCGGGACCGGTGCAGTTCGTCGATGGCACCCACCTTGAGGCTGACCTGGTGCTGTGGGCCATCGGGCCTGGGAAGCCACACACAGACTTTGTGCCGCGTGAGTGGCTCGACGAAGACGGCTTTGTGCGAGTCGAACCCACCCTTCAGGTGCCTGGCCACCCGGAGGTCTTTGCCATCGGCGATGTAGCGGCCACCGATCCCTTGCGCTCCAGCGCGCGCAACTGGGCGTTTCGGCTCTTAGCTCGCAATATCGGGAACCACCTGGCTGGCCGTCCCCTCCAGGAGTACAAGCCGCCGCGCAATCGCTGGGGATCGGTGATTGGACCTCAAGAAGATGGACTCACGGTCTATTCGCCAGCGGGCAAACCAAGTCGAATAGCTCGCTACTGGCAAGATCGACTGATTCAGCCATTCGTCGTACGCCGGATGATTTATGGCGGAGTCCGGCCCAAGCAGCGGCACTAAACCCGCCTGCTGGGTTAGTTGTAGGGCGGGTGGGGCTCGAACCCACGACCAAAGGATTATGAGTCCTTTGCTCTAACCGACTGAGCTACCGCCCCTTGTCTGTGGCAGACATCGCAGAACAATATCTCTTCTCACACACTCGACTTTGCCCCAAGGCCCCCGTTTGCGCCTACTGTGACTCCCGGTTGGTCGGACTGCGATTTTTGGGGGGCTGCATGGAGCGGATGCATGGTGCTGATGCCACGTTCATTTACACCGAAAACCAGCACAGCACCTTTGAGATTTGTTCGCTAATGATCCTCGACACCAGTCAGCGTCCTGACGGGCAGGCGCGGTTCGAGACCGTCCGCGCACGGCTGGAAGCCAAGTTGCATTTGGCGCCAATGTTTCGCCACGTCGTACGCCGAGTCCCCTTTGATGCCCACCATCCAGTGTGGGTCGAAGACGATCAGTTCGACATCGACTATCACCTGAGACTGGTCGCGTTGCCTGCACCAGGGGGCCAAGACGAACTCCACGACTTGCTCGGCAGATTGCTCTCGCGCCCGCTCGATCACAGCCGCCCGCTCTGGGAGCTCTACCTCATCGAAGGCATAGACGGCGGTCGCAGTGCGGTGTTCTTCAAGGCGCACCACGCAGCCGTTGACGGCGTGGCTGGATTTGAGGTCCTAGCTCAGTTGGTTGACCTGGAAGCCGATCCACCCATGAGTGATCCTGAGCCATGGGAGCCAGCCCCGCGGCCCTCTGACCTGCGCCTTCTGGTCGACGCCGGGATCGATCACCTCAGGGACCCCTTCAAGACCGCCAAGGCGGCGGTCGGGCTGGCCACCGATTTGGCGAACTCCTGGCGCCCTGGACATCGCCCGGCGCACGAGGTGCTCGGCGCCGCGATGGCTCCACCTAGCCCCTTCAACGTGAACCTGACTGGTCAACGACAGATTCGATTCCTGGCGATCCCTCTCGAAGAGGTGAAGGCAGTGAAGGGTCAGGCGAAGGTCAACGACGTACTCCTGGCCCTCATTGGCGGCGGCTTGCGCAGGTACCTCCTTGAGGAAGATGCACTCGCCTCTGAGTCACTGCTCAGCCTGCTGCCCATCTCGATCCGAACCGGAACCGAGGAGAGTGCGGGAAACATGACCACGGCACTCTCTGTCGAGCTTGGCACCGACGAGCCAGACCCTCAGGTGCGCCTTCAACGCATCGCCAAGGAAACTGCCGCCGCCAAAGAACGTGCCAAGCACGCGGCCTTGCCGGTGATTATGGATATTGCCAAGTTCACCGGGCCGCCCTTGGCGTCACTGTTGGAGCGCATCGGAGTCATGACCGGGATGACCGCGCGGCTTCGACTGGCCGGCAACGTGGCGATCTCAAATGTCGCCAATATCGACTTCCCGGTGTTTTCCGCAGGCTCCCCTGTGCTCAACATGTTCCCCATCGGGCCACTAGCTGACGGGGCTGGGCTCAACTTCACGGTGCTGAGCTACGAAAACACCTTCTACCTCTCGATGCTCTGCGACTTTGCCGCCGTGCCCGATCCCGACCGACTCATGGCACACGTGCGAGACGAATGGGCCACCCTTAGGCAGAGCTAGGCCACATCGCGGCCACGCGAGCCGCAGCCTCGGCGCCTTGGCGCTCCCCCGCCGCAATAGCCTGAGGCGAGCGAGAGGGGTCAAGCACGCGATAGCCCATTGCTTTGCGTGCGTCTGCGTCTGGAGTGAGTACCACGCGCTTCTTGGGGTTCACCCGATGCAGTTGCTCGCGCACCGAGTGATAGCGAGTGGTGGACACTGGCAGGGGTGAGAGCACCAACAAGGTCTCGGCCCCCTTGGCTAGGTCGATGTTCGTTGGGGATCGCACGCCGCCATCGATGTAGTGAAGGCCATCGATCTCAACCGGCGCCCACACCATGGGTACGGCGCAACTAGCGGCCACTGCGCGCACGAGGTCAACGCCCGATGTTGAGTCGAAAACGACTAGCTCTCCGGTCTCACAACACACCGTCGTGACTTTGAGGTCGCGACCTTTGGGCCAATCGGTGACTTCAAGCCGTTCACGCAGCAACTCAACGCGATCTGGGCCCTTGCGCTCGTGAGCAGCGAGAGCCACTTTGCCGATGCGCCTCCGGCGCTCAATCGGCCCACCCGTGGAGACCATCTGGGGCACTGCGCGAAGCAAGGCCCCCGGAGAGAAGTTGCCGCCTAGTTCTTTGTCGTTAAGGCGCTCAGGCCCGGAGTTCAACTCGTCCAAGTCGCGGCACAACACCAGCGTGCCCACGACCGAGCCAGCCGAGGTGCCGATCACCGTGTCGGCGGAGCGGACGTCCACTCCGGCCTCATAGAGGCCTTTGATGACACCCATCTCCCACGCTACTCCCGTGATGCGACCGCCCCCGAGAACCAGCGCTGACTTACCCATGAGTCCAACTTAGGCCGAAAAACCA
>Ga0073899_10003009_pt1 | contig 15071 bp, 9 predicted proteins | sample KloWWTmetaKNB5Ph_FD_88975 | JGI IMG/M metagenome (GOLD analysis project Ga0073899, IMG submission 88975) | Active sludge microbial communities from Klosterneuburg, Austria, studying microevolution and ecology of nitrifiers - Klosterneuburg... | ecosystem: Engineered > WWTP > Aerobic digester >...
AATGCAGGTCGCGTCCGTCACTGCCAGCGTTCGCTCGCCGCTTCGCGCGGCGTGGCTTCATGCGCTGATGCCTCTTGCGGCCGGCTCCTTGGTTTACCTTCTGGCGCGCCCGCCTAGCCTTCGCATCTTCGGCTGGGTAGAGGGCGTCGGGCTCTCTGACAGCCTCGGGCGTGCGCGAGAGGTCGGCCACTCGGTGGCGCTCGGGCTGCCGGCGTGGGTCGTCTTCAGCCTGCCGCACGCGCTCTGGGTCTACGCCTTCGCCTGGCTCATCTCGGCCCTCTGGGACCACCGTGCGACGCGGCAGAGCATTCTCTGGCTGCTCGTCGCGCCGGCGCTGGGCGTCGGCTGGGAGCTCGGGCAGCGCGTGGGCATCGTTCCCGGGACCTTCGACTGGCTCGATCTGGTGCTGGCTCTCGGGGCCACCGCCCTCGCGCTGAAGAGACCCCTGATGCCACTTCTTCTGGCGAAAGCGAGGAATGCCCCATGCGACCGATGATCCGACACGTGCTCTCGCTCCTGACCACGGCCGCCTTCGCCGCTCTGGCCCTTGGCACCTCCAAGCCGTCGCCCGAAGAAGAGAAGCGAAGAGCCGACGAGAAGGCAGAGCTTCGAGTGCTACACGACGACTGGGTCAAGAAGGTCGGCAGCGCGTACGGTAAGATCGCGAGCATGGCCAGCTCCGGGTTCACCGAGAAGGCCTGCGACGGCCCCGCAATGCTGGCTCTCGCCAAAGAGGATCACCAGCTCAGGCTGCCCACGGTCTACGGCCCGTTCCTGGCCCGCTTCGCCTCGGCGAACAAGAGCGACTGGCAGGAAGACAAGGGGCCCTGGGCCTTCCTCACCGACAGCACCTTCCGCGGTCACTTCGCACAGCACGCCAGCGATCGCGACGCCTACGCGATCGACGGCACCGCGCGGTTCATCAAGAACGACTGGCAGAAGAACCGCTTCTTGATCGTGCTCTGGCCGAGTGACGAGAAGTCCAACCGCTTGCCCTTGCTCAGCGAGAAGAAGTCGTTCGAGTCGGGCATCTTCAAAGGTTGGCTCGTGATGCTCGACTCCGTGGGCGAGAACATCGTCTGTCAGAAGCCGCTCTCGGTGGAGAGCAGCGAGAAGGTCACCTCGGGTCAGACCTTCAACAAGGACCCGCAGAAGGCCATCGTGAAGGACTTCCAAGATCGCTTCGAGGCGCAGATCGAGGCGGCGCTTCCGCCGAAGGTCAAGAGCACGAACAACATGGGCTCGCTGCTGAAGTAGGCCCACGGAGCCGGGCGCGATCACCGCGACGCGGCCGGGCTCGGCACCGGCGCCGCCGAGGGTGCCGCGCGCCCCCGCGCCCTGGCGCTCACCACCACGGCCGCACAGGTGCTCACGCCGAGCGCGATCACGACCAGCGCCGTGGCTCCGGCGATCACCAGCAGGGCGGGGGGAGTCAGGCCGCCGAGGGGCGGCTTTTCGGTTCCCGCCGCCGGGTGGGGGCGCGTGGGCGGCTCTTCGGAGAAAGGCGCGGCCGCCCTCGGGTCGCTCTCGCCGACCGGCTCGTCGGGCAGGCGCATCACCCGCGTGGGTCCCTCGGGCTCGGAAGCAACGATGGGGCTCGACAGCGCCCCGGACAGCTCGAGGTCGAGGTTGGGCCCCCGGCCAGCGCCGCCGAGCACGCGGGCGGCCACCCGACGCAGCTCGGCCTGCATGCCCTTCGCGTCGGAGAAGCGATCGTGTTTGTTCCAGGCCAGAGCCTTGTCGACCAACGCCACCACGCTCGGATCGAGGTCGGGCAAGACGCTCGCCAGCGATCGCGCCGGCGTGGTCGCGGCGAGGAGCATGGATTCGTCGGCCGTCCGGGCTTTTTGCACGTGCTCTCCGCAGAGCAGGGTGAAGAGCGTCGCGCCCACTCCCCACACGTCGGTCTGATGATCGATCTCCGAAGTCATGCCCCGTGCCTGCTCCGGAGCCAGGAATCCGGGTGTCCCCAGCATGGCGCCGACCATGGTGAGGCTGGTGCCGGGCTGCGACGACTGCAGCCGAGCGATGCCGAAGTCGAGCACCTTGACCACGCCGTCCGAAGTGAGGAACAGATTCTCGGGCTTGATGTCGCGGTGGACGATGCCCTGCTCGTGCGCGGCGGCGAGCACGTCGAGCACCTGATCGCCGAGCGCGAGCACCTCGGGCAGCGGCACGAAGCCTCCGAGCCGTTCGCGGCGGGCCTCGACGTTCTCGCCATGCAGAAGCTCCATCACCAGGAACGCCGACCCGCCCGGGGTGACGTCGTCGTCGAACACGGTCACCGCACCGCGATGCTTGACCCGGTTGGCGACGTAGCCCTCGCGCTGGAAGCGTTTCTTGATGCCTTCGTCCTTCGAGGCCTCGGCGTGCAGCAGCTTGATCGCGACCTCGTTGCCGTTGCGGTGGGTGGCCTTGTACACCGCTGCCATGGCGCCGACTCCGATCAGCGCGTCGATGGTCCAGCGCTCCCGGAGCACTGTCCCCACGCGTCTTTCGGCCTGTCGCCTCAGGTGATCCATCTCGGACGAGCGAAGCACTTTAACACCGCAGCGGCGGCAAGTGCGCGCCCCTCTACTCGAGCCGGATCGCTCCGCAACCGCGGTTCCACACCGTGCTGATCGCCCGGCCGCCCGCGATGTTGTCCCGCCGAAACGCCACCGGCAGCTCGGCAGGTCGCCCCGCGGGCGCGAGGGTTCGCCAGGGGACCCTGAGCGTCACCACCCACTCTTCGTCTTCTTGAGCCGCGCTGTCGACGTCGCCGTCGACGCTGAACGCGGCCTGGATCCCGAGCGCGCTGCAGCTGCCCTCGGCGCCCAGGCGGCAACGGAGCTGGCGATCCGGCGACGCTTCGATGCCGAGGTCCGGGCCGAATTCGACCCGCACCCGATCGGTCGAGCGCATGTCGTCGTCGGCCACGTACAGCGCGATGAACAGCGCTTCGTCGTCGAAGCTCGCCCGCGCTTCGGTGTGCGGCACGGGAGCCGCGCGCCGTGGGTCGACGAAGGCGTCGGTGGCGCGAGCCGCGTGCCACACCGGTTGGTCCAGCTGGCCATCGAGCGTCGGAGTGCCCCGCTGGGCGACGAGCGTCGCCGGTACGCATCGTGGCGCCGCCGCCGCTGCGCTCGGCGCAGGCAGCGCGACCTCGGCGCTGGCGGCGACCTCGTGCGTGCCGCCGTGATCCTGACAACCCAGGGCCAGGGCCAGGGCCGCGATCAGCGGCAGCTCGATCAGCTTCGTGGCGCTCACGGCACCGTGAAGCTCCCGACCACCTGCTTGGTCTTGTAGTCGTACTGCTTGATGCGGAACCCGCCGCCGGCCAGCTGGCGCACCGTGGCGAAGCCATGGTTGTGGGTTCCCGTCAGCGGAGCGCCGCCCACGCCCTCGATCAGCTGCTTGCCCGAGTGCAGGTACTTGTGAACGTGTCCCACCATCAACAGGTTGTACTTGGCGCCATCGAGCATTGGCGCCATGTCGGCGCTGCACGGCGCATCCGACCCCTTGGGCTGGTGCCGCGCGATGAAGGTGTAGGTCGTCGGCTTGGCGAGCTCGCCCTCGAGCCAGCTCTTCTGGGCTTTGCTCCAGGCGTTGCACGCCACGATCAACAGCTTCGCCGTCCACTTGCCACTCAGATCGTTGATTGGAACCTTGTAGTAGGGCTTGGTCTTGCCCAGTGGTTTCACCAGTCCGTCGAGGAACGCGTTGTAGCTGTTGTTGCTGGTGACGCCGGCGCAATTGGCGTTGCCACCGCCGCACTCGTGGTTGCCGAGCACCCCGAACACGGTGCCCTTGTAGTGCGCGCGAGCCTCGAGATAGAGCTTCATCTGCTTCGGGCCCTCCTTGCCGCTGGGCGACGCGAACATGTAGTCGCCGGTGGTGACCACGAACTGTGGCCTGGGGCTCATCGCCTGGATGTCGTCGTAGATCTTGGTGATGATGGCGCTGGGGTAGTGGGCGGTGTCGTTGCTGCCGGGCGGCCGCGTGTCGCCGACCACCGCGAAGTAGAGGTCGTCGACCTTGCCTCCGTCGGGGCCGACGTGAGGCTCGGTGCTCCCTCCGTCGGGCTTCGAACCGGCGTCGGGCTCGCCCGCATCGGGCTCGCCGGCGTCGGGCTCGTCCGGGCCGCCATCGTCGCCGCCGTCCGGCTCGGGCTCGACGCAGTTGCCAGAGACCAGATCGCAGCTCTCGCCGGGGGGGCACGTGCCACAGCCGTGCTGCCCACACGAGCCATTGCTCGGCACGCAGACCTCGACCTCTGCCCCATCTTCAGCGACCGTCTGAAGGCACGTTTCGCCGTTGCCGCAGTGCCCGAGACCACACACTCGTCCGCAGTAGTCACTGCCGGCGTATTGCGCGCACACCGCTCCAGGGCCGCAATCCGAAGACTCTCCGCAGGGGGTGCAGATCACGCTGGTCGCGCCGTCGACCGCGGCGTCGATGCCCGCGTCCCGAGCGTCGACCTCGTCGTCGCTCGCCTGCCCGCAGCCGGCGAGGGTGAGGGCCAAGAGCGACACCATCCATCGAGTCATCACGACTCCCACCACAGCAAGCCTCATGCCGGCGAGCCGAGCCCCACGGGACCCGCGAAAGCCGCAGCGCTCGGGTCGCCGCGCACCCGTCGCGTCAACCCGTCTCGCCAACCGGGGGTTGGCACTCTGCACTCGGTCGGTCAGCGAGCGTCAGAACGCGCTCTCGAGCTGTTCGATGTCCTTCCCGAGGTCGTAGGCCTTGCGCGGGGCGGGGAGCGCCGGGCTGCCCGGACGGGCCGCCGCCGGGCTGGCTTCGGCCGCCGCTCTGCGCTTCGCCTCGAGCACCAGGGTCGGCGGGTACTCGATCTGGTACTGGATCTCGATCTTCCTCTTTTCCTTCGGCTGAAGGGTCAGCGCAAAGTGCAAGATGCCCTTGGAGTCGGGCTTTGCCTCCGGGCTGATCTTCACCCCGCTGATCACGATGTCTTTGTCCTCGGAGACGGGGACGCGATCGGCGAGCTTGAAGGACACCGGCTTGCCGGAGAGGTTCTCGATGGTGACGATGAACGCGAGCTGCATCTGCGTGCGCTGTTTTCGGACCAGCGCACTGCGCTTCTTGTCGAGCACCCGCGAGAGCTTGAGCTGATCGGCCACGCTCAAGAACACCGCGAAGTGCTCGCCGTCCGCGACGAAGTCGAGGCTGGTCATGCCGAGAAACGCCCCGGCCTGGTAGAGGGCCACGTTTCCAGGCAAGAGAGACTGCCCGCTGTCGTTGACCATCTCGAGGGTCTGAGCCGCGTTGAGGGACTGCTCGGGAGCCGCGACGACGGCCTTCTTCGCTTTCAGGTTCGCGCGGCCGAGCGGCACTCTCACCGAGCGGCCATCCGCCCGCACCTTGGTCGCGCTCATCGCCTTGAACTGCGCCGTCGTTCCGCGCTGCTGAAGGCTCTGGAAGATCTGGACCGTCTTCTCTTGAGTGACCTGCAACGACTCGAAGTTCGCCTGGTAGCTCTCTTCGAAGTTGATGCTGCGGTCGGTGCTCTGCACGCGCTTGTTCCAGAGGCGGTTCTGCCCTTTGAACGCCGCCTCGGCGCGCCGGAACGACGCCGAGTGCCGCTCGATGGTCCGGGTATGAGCCCTGCCGTCGCCGAGGGTCAACGCCTCGAGCTCCGGAATGCGCACGGCTGCCGTGGACGACTGCGTCGAGAACGTGAGCTCCGCGTGGTCCCAGTCCTCGCCGCTCGCCTGGGTGACGACCGCGAACGACGTCACCTCGACCGGCGTGGAGTCGCCGCCGGTGGCGCGCAGCTCGTGCGATGCCTCCCAGGTGGCGCCCGGGAGCATGTAGCTGACCTGGAGCTGGCCATCCGCCGCCGCGGTGCCTTGCACGGTGACGAACACGTTCGTCTCTTCGAGCTGGGTCAGACCGCGAAGATCCTCGAGCCGGCGCTTGCTCGCGTCGACCACCGGGGCCAGCTTCTCGCGCTCGGCCTTCACGCTGCGACGCCCCTTGGCGATCTCGCGCATCTTCGTGGCGATGAAGTCGACGACGGCGGCGTAGGTGCTGACGCCGACGCTGCCGGGCACCACCGCCTGGCCCGCGGCGGGCGGGCTGCCGGCCGCCACGTCCTTGTGGAGCTTGTCCAGCGAGAATGCCTTGATGTCCTCGATCTGCTTGGTCTGGGCGTCGAGCACCTTGAGCTCGTCGTCCAGGGCGAGTAGCCGCTCGGCCACGGCGCGGGCGTCGGCTTCGGCCTTGCGGTAGCTCTGCTCGCTGGCCCGGGCGAGGTAGCTCCTGCCCACCCGTACGTCCAGGATGCGGCCGGCGGTGGTCGCGGCGCGCACTGAGCCCTCGTCCACCCAGCCGGGGAGATGCCGGATGGCGTACACCGTCGGTGCCGCGGTGAGCTTGACCGTTCCCTCCCGCGACACGAGCGCGCGGTCCGAATAGACCGTCACCTTCCGGATCGAGGACGAAACGGGCACCGCGTTGGGATCGTCCGCCACGAGCCTTGCCTGCGGGGCGGACGGGTCGACGCTGCCGGCGGCAGCGCCCGGATCGTGGGCCGTGGCGGCGGGTTTCGCCGTCGCGCCGGTCTGCGCGCAGCCGGCGGCCATCGCCAGCCACCCTCCGACGCAGAGAAAGGCCAGTTGCCGAATGCATCGTGTCGCCGACATGGTCATTCCTTCGAATTGTGGTGGGGTCGCGTGCGTGTACGTTCGAGGAGGTGCCGCGATCTGATGGGGCGTGACGATTTCGGTCAGAGCCGCGCGCCCAGCTCGGACCCTTGGGCGATGGCGCGCTTCGCGTCGAGCTCGGCGGCGACCTCTGCCCCGCCGATCAGGTGGAAACGCGGGTCGTCGACCCAGAGATCGCGCACCGACTCTTGCCCGGCGCAGGCGATCACGTGGTCCGCCTCCAAGACCTGCTCTTTGCCCTCGTGCCGGATGACCAGACCCGCATCGTCGACGCGCAGGTACTCCACGCCACCCAGCATCTTCACACCCGCGCGCTTCAGCGTGAGCCGGTGCGCCCAACCCGTGGTGCGCCCGGGCCCGGTGCCCATGCCCCGCGGGGGCTTGCGCTGGCAGAGCCAGACGCTGCGCCGCGGCTGGGCTGGCGCGGGCGGAGTCAAGCCGCCTTCGCTGGCGCTGGTCAGATCGACGCCCCACTCGGCGCACCAGTCCTTCAGGCTGATGTTCGGCTCGTGCAGCAGGTACTCGCACACGTCGATCCCGATGCCGCCCGCGCCGATCACCGCCACGCGCTCGCCCACCGGCCGCTTCTCACCCAGGAGCTGGGCGTAGGTCAGAACCTTGGGGTGATCGATGCCGGGGATGCGCGGCACGCGCGGCACCACCCCGGTGGCGATCACCACCTCGTCGAAGCCCACCAGATCCGCAGCCGAGGCGCGCTGCCCGAGCTTCAGCTTCACGCCGGTGCGCTCGAGCTCGTAGCCGAAGTAGCGGATGGTCTCGCGAAACTCTTCCTTGCCCGGCACGACGGCGGCGAGGCGGAACTGCCCACCGACGCTGTCCGACGCCTCGAACAGCGTCACGTCGTGCCCGCGCGCGGCGGCCACGGTGGCGCAGGCGAGCCCCGCCATGCCCGCGCCCACCACCGCAACCCGCTTTTTCTGAGCCGCGCGAGCGTATTCCAGCTCTGTCTCGTGGCACGCCCGCGGGTTCACCAGGCAGCTCACGCGCTTCATTCCGAAGGCATGATCGAGGCAAGCCTGGTTGCAGGCGATGCAGGTGTTGATGGCCTCGGGCTTGCCGGCTGCAGCCTTGTTCACCAGCTCGGGGTCGGCGAGCAGCGGACGCGCCATGCTCACCAGATCGGCGTCGCCGCTGGCCAAGATCTCCTCGGCCAGCTCCGGGGTATTGATCCGATTCGACGCCACGACCGGGATCTTCAGCGCGCGCTTGATGCGGGCCGTGACCTCGCGAAACGCGGCGCGCGGGACCGAGGTCACGATGGTGGGGATGCGCGCCTCGTGCCAGCCGATGCCGGTGTTCAGCACGTCCACGCCGGCGCCTTCGAGGGCCACGGCCGTGGTCTGGATCTCGGGCCAGGTGTTGCCGCCCTCGACCAGGTCGAGCAAGGAAAGCCGGAAGACCAGCAAGAAGTCGCGACCCGCGGCCCGGCGCACGGCGCGCACCACCTCGACGGACAGGCGCATGCGCCCTTCGATGTCGCCGCCCCAGCGGTCAGTGCGGCGGTTGGCGCGCCGGCAGAGGAACTGGCTCAAGAGGTAGCCCTCGCTGCCCATGACCTCGACGCCGTCGTAGCCGGCCTCGCGAGCGAGCTCTGCCGCCCGGGCGTAGTCGTCGATGGTGTCCGAGATCTCCGAGTCGGTGAGCTCGCGCGGCGTGAACGGGTTGATGGGCGACTTGACGGCCGAGGCCGAGACCGAGAACGGATGGTAGGCGTAGCGGCCCGCGTGGAGGAGCTGCATCGCGATCTTGGCGTCGTGCTCGTGCACCGCCTCGGTCACGCGCCGGTGATTCAGCACGTCGACCCGTCGGTTGAGCGTGCCGGCGCCGGGGGCGAGCCACGCGCGGCGGTTCATCGCGATGCCGCCGGTGATGATCAGGCCCACGCCGCCCCGGGCGCGCTCGGCGAAGTAGCGGGCGAGCTTGGGGTAGTTCCAGAAACGGTCCTCGAGCCCGGTGTGCATCGAGCCCATGACCACGCGGTTCTTCAGCGTGACGAAGCCGAGGTCGAGGGGCGCGAGGAGGTGAGGGAAGGCCGGCACGCGGCGGAGATAGCACGCTCGGCTCGCGATCTGCGTGTCTCGCGGTCTGCCCCTGCCAGCACCTGCCCGACCGCGCGATCCACCGCGGCGTAGTGGTCCCGGTAGAAGCTCTGGAGAGCCCGACGGTCCCCGGCGTGGAAGCTCTCGAGCCAGCCTTGCCCCGGAGATTCTTCGGTCATTTGCGGGTGGAGGGCGATGAGTGACAAAGCCGTATCCAGGAACGAACGGCCGAATGGAAATGGTCGAAGTGAGCGCCCCCGCCGCCCCCGGTCCAGCAACTACAGCCCTTCGGGCTCGGGATATCAACCCGGCAGGGCCTGCGCTGCCCGTCGGCCTGGCCGGTGCGGTGGCTTCCGTGCGCGCGGGCTCGATGACCGGAGGCTGGGTTGCGCGTGCTAGTCTGAGCCCATGCCCCGCTGGCCGGAGGTCGATCGCGCGCTCCGGCAGCGCTTGCTCGACGAGATGCGCCGGCGTCAGAACCGCGAAGCGAGCCTGCTCACGCCAGCGCTTCCGAGAGGCCGATGGGCTCTGGGAGTGGGGAGGGGCGGCGGCCGTCTCTCCGAGCGTCTGAGGCTCTACTTCGGCGAAGAGCCGTGAGGTCCACCGTCGAGGTCACAGGCAGAACCACGGCAGCGCGGTTACGCGCTCGCTGAGCGCCAGCGGTCGCGAGCAGCGACAGATGACATAGCCATGGTCCGCCCGACCCCGGTGTTCGTCGAGAAAGGCGGACACGTGACGCGCGTCACGAAGGGTAGGTCGCTCGGTGCTCTTCACTTCCACAGGGGTGAACTTCCCGCTCCGCGTGACGACGAAGTCGACTTCCGCGCCGTCCTTGGTGCGGAAGTGCGACAGCGAGCCGTCGCCGAGGTAGGTGAGGCGCTTCCACAGCTCGACACCGACCCACTGCTCGAAGCTCGACCCCACGTTTGAGCGCGCGACATCGCGCGAAGGTGTTAGTCCCGCCGCCGCGTGGCGCACGCCGAGATCGAAGAACAGGAACTTCGCCGTCGAGAGCAGGTTCTTCCTCGGGCTCTGCGAGAACGCGGGCACGCTCACGCCCACGAACATGTCCTCGAGGAGCTGGTAGTACGACTTCACCGTCGGCTGGCTGATGCCCGACTCCTGCGAGATCGCCGCGAAGTTGAGGAGCTGGCCGGACTCCGCTGCCGCGAGCGCCAAGAACCGGACGAAAGCCCCCCAATCCCGCACGCTCGCCTCGCGCCGGATCTCTTCTTCGAGGTGGACTGCGGCGTAGGCCTTGAGCAGGTCGGCGCGATCCGCGGTGCGAGCGACCGCGATCCCGGGCAGCTCGCCGTACGCGAGTCGGTCGAAGAGATCGGCTGGCGGGAACCGTCTCTTGTCACCCGATCGCTTGGGCCAGGGCAGGGGCAACGGAGATCGGTACCCGGCAGGCGGATCGTCGGGGGGAGGGCGCTCACCGAGAGTCAAGGGCACGATTCGGTGCAACATGCTCCGGCCCGGCAAGAGGTTCGCGCCCGTTCGCCGCAGCTTGCGTGCCGAGCTCCCGCAGAGCACGAAGCGCCAACGCCGAGGATCGGAGTCGTACAGGTGCTGCACCGCATCGAAGAGCGCGGGCACCGCTTGCACCTCGTCCACGAACACGAACCACGGCTTGCTCCGGCGGCGGAGAGCACGGCACGCCTGCACGAATTCACCCGGGTGGGCAGCCAGATCAGACCGCTGTTGCGGGTCAGCGAGGTCGAAGATCAACGCATCGTCCGGGAGCAGCGACCGAATCAGCGTGGACTTGCCGACCTGGCGCGCGCCGAAGACGATGTGCGCATAGGGACGCTGGAGCTTCCGGCTGAGCGTCGAGGCGTACCAGCGGTCGAACACGCCCCGAGCCTAACATAAAGTGACCTTTAGATTCCTCGCCCATTTCTAAATGGGCCCATTTCGCCCCTCACACCGCCGCCAGCGCCTGCGTCAGATCCGCGATCAGATCCTCGGGGTGCTCCACGCCGATGCTGAGGCGCACCATGCACTCGCCGATGCCCATGCGCGCGCGCTCGGCGGGGGGGATGTCCGAGTGGGTCATGCTGGCGGGGTGCTCGGCCAGCGACTCGGTGCCGCCCAGGCTGACCGCCAGCTTGAACAGCTGCAGGGCGTTCAAGAAGCGGAACGCCTCGGCCTCGCCGCCGCGCACGTCGAAGCTGACCATGCCGCCGGGCGCGATGCACTGCCGCTTGTAGACGGCGTGGGCGGGGTCGTCTTCGGTGAGGTGCCCGAGGTAGTGCACGCGGTGGACCTTGGGGTGGTCCGCCAGGAAGTCGGCGACGTAGCGCGCGTTCTTCATCTGGCTGGTCATGCGCAGCTTGAGCGTCTCGAGGCTGCGTAGCAGCAGCCAGCCGGTCCACGGCCCGCACATGGTCCCGAGGAAGGTGCGCATGGCCCGCACCTCGGTCAAAAGCGCGCGCGATCCCAGGCACACGCCGGCGATCACGTCGCTGTGGCCGCCGATGTACTTGGTGGCCGAATACAAGACCAGGTCGGCGCCGTGCTTCAGCGGGTGCTGCCAGAGGGGGCCCAGGAAGGTGTTGTCGACCGCCACCAGCACGCGGCGCGCTTCGCTCGAGTGCGCGCGGGCGATCTGCGCGCATGCGGCGATGTCCACCAGCGTGTTGGTGGGGTTCGCCGGGGTCTCGATGTAGATCATGCGCAGGCGGTCGGCGTGGCCGCTGGCTGCGAGCCGCGCTTCGATCTCGGCCGGCGTGGCGCCGGCGGGGAAGCCGACGGGCTGGATGCCGAAGCGCGTGAGCACGTGCTTCAAGAAGTAGTCGGTGCCGCCATACAGCGGCTCGCTGTGCAAGAGCACGTCACCGGGCGAGAGCAGCGCGAACAGCGTGGTGCTGATGGCCGCCATCCCCGACTCGAACACGGCCGCGCTCTCGGCGTCGTCCCAGAGCGTCAGCCGGTCTTCGAGGATCTCGAGGTCGGGGTTGTTGAGCCGCGAATAGATCAGCCCCAGTTGCTCGTTGCTGCGCGGCTCGCGCAGGCCATAGGCCAGCTCGAAGAACCCCTTGCCCTCTTCCGCGCTCTTGAACACGAAGGTGCTGGTCTGGAAGATCGGGATCTTCAGCGAGCCCTCGCTCAGCTTCGGGTCGTAGCCGTAGCTCGACATCAAGCTCTCGGGGCGGAGCGCCTTGCCGTGGATGAACGCTTCGGGCTTCCTGGCGGACGTCATGCGTCGCCTCGTGCCACGGCCCGCGCGCGGGCGCCATGACGGGTGGCAGCGCTACTTGCGCGTCAGCTGGCGGGTGAGCGCCGCCACGTCGGTCAGCGACCACACCTCCGCAATCTTTCCGTTCTGTAGGCGGTAGACCGCGAAGTTTGCCGCCTTCACCTTCTTGCCGGTGGGCTTGATGCCGGCGAACTCGCCCTGGTGCGTGCCCTCGAGGGTGACCCGCGCCGCGAGCCGATCCTTGTCTCGGATCACCTCGTCCACCGTGAGCTTCACGTCGGGAAAAGCGGCGATGAGGTTCTTGGCCAGGTCCTTCAAATACGCGGTGCCTTCGCCGCCGTCGGCGTCGGGCGCCACGCTGTGGATCTTCACGCTCGGAGAGAAGAAGCGATCGATGGCCTCGGGGTCGTGCTTGTTGTAGACCGCCTCGATGTACGCCGCGTAGTCGAACGCCTCGGTCGGCTGTGCACCGGCGGACTGCCCGTCGGCGACCTGCGGCAGCGGCTTGCAGCCCAGCGTGAGCCCCGGCACCGCGAGCGACAGGGCCGCGAGGAGAAGGGCGCGAGCCATCGTGGCCCTGACGGTCGCACGACTCGCCCGGCCGCGGCAACCGGCGCGCCGGCGGCGCCCAAACCGTCGCGCTTGCGGCGCCCGAACCGTCGCGGTACGCGCCCCGCCATGGCCCGATCGCGCGACTCTTTTTCCACGAAGACCACCCTGGAAGTCGACGGCAAGAAGCTCGACTATTTCTCGCTGCCGAAGCTCGCGGCGAAGACCGGGAAAGACGTCGCGCGCCTGCCGTTCTCCCTGCGCATCTTGCTCGAGAACCTCTTGCGCCACGAGGACGGCAAGGTGGTCAGCGAGCAAGACGTCGAACGCCTGCTGGCCTGGGACCCCAAGGCCCAGCCCGACAGCGAGATCGCCTTCCACCCGGCGCGCGTCGTCTTGCAGGACTTCACCGGCGTGCCCGCGGTGGTGGACTTGGCGGCCATGCGCGACGCCATCGCGGCCCTGGGCGGTGACCCGAACAAGATCAACCCGCTGTTCCCCAGCGAGCTGGTCATCGACCACTCGGTGCAGGTCGACCACTTCGGCACCGCCGACGCCCTGGTCCGCAACACCGAGCTCGAGTACGGGCGCAACCAGGAGCGCTACGCGCTCCTCCGCTGGGCGCAGAAGGCGTTCCAGAACTTCAAGGTGGTGCCGCCGTCCACCGGTATCGTGCACCAGGTCAACGTCGAGGCGCTGGCGCGGGTGGTGTTCGAGGGCGACGGCCTGGCCTATCCGGACACCTTGGTCGGCACCGACAGTCACACCACCATGGTCAACGGCATGGGCGTGCTCGGCTGGGGCGTGGGCGGCATCGAGGCCGAGGCCGCGATGCTGGGCCAGCCCATCAACATGCTGGTGCCCCACGTGATCGGGTTCCGGCTCCACGGCACCCTGCCCGAAGGCGCCACCGCCACCGATCTGGTCCTGACCATCACCCGCATGCTGCGGGACAAGGGCGTGGTCGGGAAGTTCGTCGAGTTCTTTGGCTCGGGGCTGGACAACCTGCCCCTGGCCAACCGCGCCACCATCGGCAACATGGCGCCCGAGTTCGGCTCGACCTGCGGCATCTTCCCCATCGACGACGAGACGCTGCGCTATCTCCGCCTCACCGGTCGCAGCGAGACGCAGGTGAAGCTGGTCGAGGCGTACGCCAAGGCCCAGGGGCTGTTCCGCACGTCGACCACGCCGGATCCGGTCTACACCGACACCCTCGAGCTCGATCTCGGCACGGTCGAGCCGACGCTGGCCGGCCCGCGCCGGCCCCACGACAAGGTGCTGATGAAGGACGTGAAGCGCTCCTTCTACACCGTGCTCGGCGAGATGATCGCGCAGGCCAAGGCCAAGAAGGGCGGCGGCGCCGCCACGGCCGAAGAGCTCGCGAAGAAGGTCCAGGTCAGCGTTGGCGACAGCGACGTCGAGCTGGCCCACGGCTCGGTGGTGATCGCCGCCATCACCAGCTGCACCAACACCTCGAACCCCTACGTGATGCTCGGCGCCGGCCTGCTCGCCCGAAACGCAGTCGCGCGCGGGCTCACGGTCAAGCCGTGGGTCAAGACCAGCCTGGCCCCCGGCTCGAAGGTGGTTACGCAGTACCTGACCAGCGCCGGGGTGCTCGGCGATCTCGAGAAGCTGCGCTTCAACGTGGTCGGTTACGGCTGCACCACCTGCATCGGCAACAGCGGCCCGATGCCCGAGGCGGTCAGCCGCGGCATCAAGGAAGGCGATCTGGTCGCCGCTGCGGTGCTGAGCGGCAACCGCAACTTCGAAGGCCGTATCCACGCCGATGTGCGCGCCAACTACCTGGCGAGCCCGCCCCTGGTCGTGGCCTACGCCCTCGCCGGTCGCGTCGACATCGACTTCGCGGTCGAGCCCATCGGCAAGGGCAGCGACGGCCGCGACGTGTTCTTGAAGGACATCTGGCCGTCCGCGAAGGAAGTGGCCGAGGTGGTCGACAAGAACGTCACGCGCGAGGCCTTCACCACCGCCTATGCCGACGTGTTCGCCGGCGACCAGCGCTGGCAGGGCCTGCCCGTTCCCGAGGGCAATCGCTTCGCCTGGGACGAGCACAGCACCTACGTGCGGCGGCCCAGCTTCTTCGAGAACCTGCCGAAGCAGCCCAAACCGCTGTCGGACATCGGCGGCGCGCGGGTGCTCGCGGTGCTCGGCGACTCGATCACCACCGACCACATCTCCCCGGCGGGCAACATCGCCAAGGACTCGGCGGCGGCCAAGTACCTGACCGACCACGGGGTGAAGCCGGCGGACTACAACCAGTACGGCGCGCGCCGCGGCAACCACGAGGTGATGATGCGCGGCACGTTCGCCAACGTGCGGTTGCGCAACGCGCTGGTGCCCGGGGTCGAGGGCGGCGTCACCCGCCACCTGCCCACGAACCAGCAGATGAGCATCTACGACGCCTCGATGAAGTACCAGGCGGACGGCACGCCGCTGATGATCCTGGCCGGCAAGGAATACGGCTCGGGCTCGTCCCGCGATTGGGCGGGCAAAGGCACGTTCATGCTGGGCATCAAGGCCGTCATCGCCGAGAGCTACGAGCGCATCCACCGCTCGAACCTGATCGGCATGGGC
>Ga0073899_10003013_pt1 | contig 15059 bp, 16 predicted proteins | sample KloWWTmetaKNB5Ph_FD_88975 | JGI IMG/M metagenome (GOLD analysis project Ga0073899, IMG submission 88975) | Active sludge microbial communities from Klosterneuburg, Austria, studying microevolution and ecology of nitrifiers - Klosterneuburg... | ecosystem: Engineered > WWTP > Aerobic digester >...
GACACGCTGACCGAGGGCGAGGCGCTGCAGTTCACCGGGCTGCCGTTCTTCGCGCCCGAGATGTTCCGCTCGGTCGAGGTCGCCGACCCGCTCAAGACCAAGCAGCTGCGCGCCGGCCTGACGCAGCTCGGCGAGGAAGGCGCGATCCAGGTGTTCCGCCCGGCCGCCGGGTCGGTGCTGCTGCTGGGCGCCGTGGGCCAGCTGCAGTTCGAAGTCGTCGCGCACCGCCTCGAGCACGAATACGGCTGCAAGGCGCGCATCACGCCGGCGCGCTACAACGTGGCGCGCTGGGTGACGAGCGACGACGCCAAGGAGCTGCAGCGCTTCATCGACCACAACGCCCATCGCGTCGCCTACGACGCCGTCGACGCGCCGACGGTGCTGCTCGAATACGCCGGCGAGCTGCGCGCGATGCAGGACAACTGGCCGAAGATCAAGTTCCACGCGCTGCGCGAGCACGCGGGGCTGGTGTTCCAGAAGCAGCTGGACGGCTGATGACTTTGCGCCGACGCCTGGCCCTTTGGCTGAACCTGGTTCGCTGGGACCGCCCGGCGGGCTGGCTGCTGCTGCTGTGGCCGACGCTGTCGGCGCTGTGGATCGCCACGCTGCAGCAGGGCGGGCGCTTCCCCGGCTGGCCCCTGATCGCGGTGTTCACGCTCGGCACGATCCTGATGCGCAGCGCCGGCTGCTGCGTCAACGACGTGCTCGACCGTGATTTCGACCGTCACGTCAAGCGCACGGCGCAGCGGCCGGTGACCAGCGGCGCCCTGCCGGTGCCCGAAGCCCTGGCGGTCGGCGCGGTGCTGGCCCTGCTGGCTTTCGGCCTGGTGTTGACGACGAACACGTCCGCGGTGCTGTGGTCGTTCGTTGCGCTCGGCGTGACGCTGGCCTATCCGTTCGCCAAGCGCGGGTTCGCAATGCCGCAGGCCGTCCTGGGCGTGGCGTTCAGCTTCGGCATCCCGATGGCGTTCGCGGCGGTGCAGGGCGAAGTGCCAGCGCTGGCCTGGTGGCTGCTCGTCGGCAACGCCTTCTGGGTGCTCGCCTACGACACCGAGTACGCCATGGTGGATCGTGACGACGACTTGAAGATCGGCATCCGCACGTCGGCGATCACGCTGGGCCGCTGGGACGTGGCGGCCGTGATGGCGTTCTACGGCGTCTTCCTCGCGATGTGGGCCGCCGCCGGCCTGCACGCCGGTCTGCAGTGGCCGTACTACGCCGGCTTGGTCGCCGCCACGGCGATCGCCGCCGTGCACTACCGCTGGATTCGCGAGCGCACACGCGAAGGCTGCTTTCGCGCCTTCACGAAGAACCACTGGCTCGGCTTCGTCGTGTTCGCCGGCGTCGCCTGCGCGGCGCTGGTCGCCTGAGCGCGCGCCTCAGCGCCCGTATTCGTCGCCGAGTTCGCGCGCGCGCCGCTGCGCGGCCAGTATTGCCGCGACGAACGCCTGCTTGACGCCGCCGGCCTCGAGCATCGTGATCGCAGCGTGCGTCGTGCCGCCTTTGGATGTCACGCGCTCGCGCAGCAGCGCCGGCGGCTCCGTGGACTGCTCGGCCAGCGCCGTGGCGCCGGCGAATGTGGACAGCGCGAGCCGACGCCCGGCCTCGGCCGTGAGTCCCATCTGCAGCGCCGCCTCCGTCATCGCTTCGACGAAATAGAAGACATAGGCCGGTCCCGAACCCGACAGCGCCGTCACGGCGTCTAGGTCGGACTCGGCGTCGAACCACAGCGTCTGGCCGGTCGGCTGTAGCACCTGCTCGACGAGCGCGCGATCGGCGCCGTCGATGGCGGCGCGGGCGTAGAGGCCGGTGCAGCCGCGCCCGATCAACGCCGGCGTGTTGGGCATCGCCCGCACGACGCGGTCGCTGCCGGTGGCGCTCGCGATCGCTTCGCTGCGGATGCCGGCCATCACGCTCAGCTGCAGCGCCGCGCCGACGTGCGCCGCACACGGCGCCGCCGCCGCCACAAAGGCCTGCGGCTTGACCGCCCAGACGACGAGGGCGGCCGCCTGGAGCGGGGGGCCCGCCTGCACATGCGTTCGCACGCCGAGCTCGCGCTGCAGGCGCTCGCGTTGGGCGCCGTCGGGCTCGACCACAAGCAGGGACGCTGCCGGCCAGCCCGCCTTCACCAGCCCGCCGGCGATCGCCGACGCCATGTTGCCGCCGCCGATGAACGCGATCGTCGAGACTGTCATGGCGGCAGTGTAGCCACGGGCAGCGCATGCTTGATCGACGCCTCGCGGTTCGCGACACTGGCCGCCTGTGCCGGAAGGAGAAAGCCCGATGAGCACCGACCTTTCCTACGTCCACCCGACCGCCGAGAGCCCCTGGGGCACCTACCTCGCCCAGGTCGATCGCGTGGTCCCCTACCTCGGCCCGCTGGCACGATGGGCCGAAACCCTCAAGCGCCCCAAGCGCTCGCTCGTCGTCGACGTGCCGATCGAACTCGACAATGGCACGGTTGCGCACTACGAGGGCTACCGCGTGCAGCACAACCTGTCGCGCGGGCCGGGCAAGGGCGGGCTGCGCTATCACCCCGACGTCACGCTCGAGGAGGTGATGGCGCTGGCGGCGTGGATGACGGTGAAGAACGCCGCCGTCAACCTGCCCTTCGGCGGCGCCAAGGGCGGCGTGCGCGTCGATCCGAAACGCCTCTCGACGAAGGAACTGGAGCGGCTGACGCGCCGCTACACCAGCGAGATCGGCATCATCATCGGTCCGCAGCAGGACATACCGGCACCCGACGTCAACACCAATGCGCAGGTGATGGCTTGGATGATGGACACGTACTCGATCAACGTCGGCGCGACGGCGACCGGCGTCGTCACGGGCAAGCCGGTGCACCTGGGCGGGTCGCTCGGCCGCGTCAAGGCCACGGGCCGAGGCGTCTTCGTCACCGGCCGCGAGGCGGCGCGGCGCATCGGCCTGGGGCTCGACGGCGCGCGCGTCGCGGTGCAGGGCTTCGGCAACGTGGGCTCGGCGGCGGCCGAGCTGTTCGCCGGCGCCGGCGCGAAGATCGTCGCCGTGCAGGACCACAGCGGCAGCGTGCACAACGCCAACGGGCTCGACATGGGCGCGCTGATGCCCCATGCGCGCGAGCACGGCGGCGTGCACCAGTTCGCGGGCGGCGAGCACCTCGACAACGAGGCGTTCTGGGATCTGCCGTGCGACATCGTGATTCCGGCCGCGCTCGAAGGGCAGTTGAGCGCCGCGCGCGCGGCGCGGCTGAAGGCGCGGCTGGTGCTCGAAGGTGCGAACGGCCCGACCGTGCCGGCCGCCGACGACGTGCTCGCCGACCGCGGCGTGCTCGTCGTGCCCGACGTGATCTGCAATGCCGGCGGCGTGACGGTGAGCTACTTCGAGTGGGTGCAGGACTTCTCCAGCTTCTTCTGGAGCGAGGACGAGATCAACCTGCGGCTCGACAAGATCATGGTCGACGCGCTGCGCAAGATCTGGGACACGGCCGACCGGCATCGCATCGGGCTGCGCACCGCGGCCTTCGCGGTGGCCTGCGAGCGCATCCTGATGGCGCGCCAGGAGCGCGGGCTCTATCCCTGATCGCTAAGCGGGCGGCATCAGCGCCGGCCGAAGATCGCCGTGCCGACGCGCACGATCGTCGCGCCTTCGGCGATGGCGGCCTCGAGGTCGTCGCTCATGCCCATCGACAGCGTGTCGAGCTGTTCGAGGCCGCGCGCGCGCAGCTTGTCGAGCAGCTCGCGCAGAGCGCGGTGCTGCCGGCGCTGCGCTTCGAACTCCGCCTCGGGCCGCGGGATCGCCATCAGGCCGCGCAGTCGCAGGCCGGGCAGCCGCGCCACGGCGTCGGCCGCTGCGGCGACTTCGGCCGGCGCGAAGCCGCTCTTGCTCGCCTCGCCGCTGATGTTGACCTGCAGGCACACCTGCAGCGGCGCCATGCCGGCGGGGCGCTGCGCGCTCAGGCGCTCGGCGATCTTCACGCGGTCGATGCTGTGCACCCAGTCGAATCGCTCGGCGGCGAGGCGCGACTTGTTGCTCTGCAGCGGCCCGATCAAGTGCCACTCGGGGCGCGGATGCAGATCGACGAGCGCGTCCATCTTCTCGATCGCCTCGTGCACGTGGTTCTCGCCGAAGCAGCGCAGACCGGCCGCATGTGCCTCGCGCACGGCCTCGGCCGGAAAGGTCTTCGAGACAGCGAGCAACGTGACGCTTTGCACGGGGCGTTGCGCCGCGTCACAGGCCCGGTCGATGCGCTCGCGGACCTGTTGTAAGTTCATCGACATCGTCGCCATAATGGACCGAGGTTATAGCTCGGGGCACCATGGACATCACTCAGCTGCTGGCGTTCTCCGTCAAGAACAAGGCCTCCGATCTGCACCTCTCCGCCGGCCTGCCGCCCATGATCCGCGTGCACGGCGACGTGCGCCGCATCAACGTCGACCCGCTCGAGCACAAGCAGGTGCACGACATGGTGTACGACATCATGAACGACGCGCAGCGCAAGGCCTACGAAGAGACGCTCGAATGCGACTTCTCGTTCGAGATCCAGGGGCTGGCGCGCTTTCGCGTCAATGCGTTCAACCAGAACCGCGGTGCCGGCGCCGTGTTCCGCACGATCCCGTCGAAGATCCTGACGCTCGAGCAGCTCAATGCGCCGAAGGTGTTCGCCGAACTATCGCTCAAGCCGCGCGGCCTCGTGCTGGTGACGGGCCCGACCGGATCGGGCAAGTCGACGACGCTGGCCGCGATGGTCAACCACCTCAACGAGAACGAGTACGGCCACGTGCTGACGGTCGAGGATCCGATCGAATTCGTGCACGAGTCGAAGAAATGCCTCGTCAACCAGCGCGAGGTCGGCCCGCACACGCTGTCGTTCGCCAACGCGCTGCGCTCGGCGCTGCGCGAGGATCCGGACGCGATCCTCGTCGGCGAAATGCGCGACCTGGAAACGATCCGCCTCGCGCTGACGGCGGCCGAGACCGGCCACCTCGTGTTCGGCACGCTGCACACGTCGAGCGCGGCCAAGACGATCGACCGCATCGTCGACGTGTTCCCCGCGGCCGAGAAGGAGATGGTGCGTGCGATGCTGTCGGAATCGCTCGTCGCAGTGATCTCGCAGACCCTGTGCAAGCTCAAGGACGGCTCGGGGCGCGTGGCGGCGCACGAGATCATGCTGGGCACGCCGGCGATCCGCAACCTGATCCGCGAGAACAAGGTCGCCCAGATGTACTCGGCGATCCAGACCGGCAACACGATGGGCATGCAGACGCTGGACCAGAACCTGACGGAGCTGGTCCGCCGCAACATCGTTTCGCCGGCCGAGGCGCGCGGCAAGGCGAAGATCCCCGAGAACTTCCCCGGCTGATGAACGCCCACGCTGCAGCGTCGACGAGTCCGTCCTTGAAGAAGCTTTTCAAACGGCTCACCGGCCAGGCGCCGGATGATGCCGCGCCGCGCGATGCGGAGTCGAGCTACTTCTCGACGCTGTTCCAGGAGCGCAGCGAAGACGGCGTCCTGCAGTCGACCTGGGCCGCGCGCTCGGCCGAGGTGCATGCCCAGCCTTGCGACCGCAAGCGTGGCGCTGCGCTGTTCTGCAAGCTGTGGGGCGAGGATCGCCATTTCGCCGCGCTGTCGGCCGACGACCTGGCGCGCCTGGCCGACTACATGGAATACACGCAGGTGCCGGCGAACCAGGAAGTGATCGGCCAGAACGAGCAGGGCGACTACCTCGTCGTCGTGCTGGAGGGGTCGCTTGCCGTCGACCGCGTGCAGGCCTGGGGCGGCCGCGCGCGGCTCGCGGAGGCGCATGCGGGCGACATGCTGGGCGAGATGTCCCTGCTCGACGCGGGCGCGCGCTTTTCCGCCTGCACGACGCTGACGCCGACGACGCTGGCCGTGATCGACGCGCGCCGGCTCGACGAGATGATGAGCCGCCACCCGCGGCTCGCGCTCGCACTGCTGGCGTCGCTGTCGCGGCGCCTCTCGCTGCGGCTGCGCCAGGTCAGCGCCCGGCTCAGCGCCTTGTTGTCACGCAGCTGACCGCGCACCGCGGCCAGCTGCCATCGGGAGTTCGTCATGGAAAGAGACCAGGCATCGAAGTTCGTCAACGACCTGCTGCGCCTGATGGTGTCGCGCAACGGTTCGGACCTGTTCCTCACCGCCGACTTCCCGCCGGCGATCAAGGTCGACGGCAAGGTGACCAAGGTGTCGCCACAGCCCCTCACCGGTCAGCACACGCTGGCGCTGGCGCGCTCGGTGATGAACGACAAGCAGGCGGCCGAATTCGAGCGCACGAAGGAGTGCAACTTCGCGATCTCGCCGCAGGGCGTCGGGCGCTTTCGCGTCAACGCCTTCGTGCAGCAGGGCAACATCGGCCTGGTGCTGCGCACGATCCCGAAGACGCTGCCGACGATCGACTCGCTCGGCCTGCCGCAGGTGCTCAAGGACGTGACGATGACCAAGCGCGGGCTGGTGATCTTCGTCGGCGCGACAGGCTCGGGCAAGAGCACCTCGCTCGCGGCGATGGTCGACCACCGCAACGAGAATTCCTACGGCCACATCATCACGGTGGAGGATCCGGTCGAGTTCGTGCACCCGCACAAGAACTGCATCGTGACGCAGCGCGAGATCGGTGTCGACACCGACGGCTGGGGCATCGCACTCAAGAACATGATGCGGCAGGCGCCCGACGTGATCCTGATGGGCGAGATCCGCGACCGCGAGACGATGGATCACGCCGTGGCCTTCGCCGAGACCGGCCACCTGTGCATGGCGACGCTGCATGCCAACAGCGCGAACCAGGCGCTCGACCGCATCATCAACTTCTTCCCCGAGGAGCGGCGCGCTCAGCTGCTGATGGATCTGTCGCTGAACCTGAAGGCGCTGGTGTCGCAACGCCTGCTGCCGCGCCAGGAAGGCAAGGGGCGCATCGCGGCGGTCGAGATCATGCTCAACACGCCGCTGATCTCGGAGCTCATCTTCAAGGGCGAGGTCGCCGAGATCAAGGAGATCATGAAGCGCAGCCGCGAGCTGGGCATGCAGACCTTCGACCAGAGTCTGTTCGACCTCTACGAAGGCCACCTCGTGACCTACGAGGACGCCGTGCGCAACGCCGATTCGGTCAACGACCTGCGCCTGCAGATCAAGCTTAACAGCAGCCGCGCCCGCAACACCGACCTGTCGGCCGGCACCGAGCATCTGACGATCGTCTGAACCGGCGCGCTACCTGCGCGTCTGGATGTTGGCGAGCTCGGCCTCGCTGACGATATCGAACACCTTGACGACCTTCTGCACGCCGCCGACGCTGCGCGCGATCTCGGCCGCGCGGTTCGCCTCGCGCTCGGTGACGCGGCCCAGCAGGTAGACCGTGCCCCGCTCGGTCACGACCTTGTAGGCGTTGGCGATCACGTCCTTGGCGTCGACGAGGCTGGCCTTGACCTTGCTCGTGACGATCGTGTCGTTCGAGCGCGCGCTGAACGACGACGCCGGCATCACGGCGATCTCGTCGACGATGCTTTGCACATTCTCGATGCGCGAGACCGATTGCGCAACGGCGGCCTTGTCTGCGTCGCTCGGCACCTCGCCCGTCATCAGCACCTGCCGGTTGTAGCTGACGACGTTGACGTGGCCGCGGTCGCCGATCGCCTCGCGCACGCGCGTCATCGCTTTCAGCTCGATGGCCTGGTCCTCGATCTGCACGCCCGACGTGCGCCGGTCGGTGACGAGCATCGAGCCGCCGACGACGGCTCCGGTGACAAGCAGCGGCGCGCAGGCGCCGAGCAGGCACGTTGCGGCCAGCGCAGCGACAACGGTGGAGGTGCGAAACGTCGATGTCATGCGAGATCCTGTTCTCCTAGCAGTTGCAGATCGACCGCGTCGCACAGACAGTGCAGCACCAGCAAGTGCACTTCCTGCACGCGCGCGGCCCGCTCGTGCGGCACGCAGATGTGGACGTCGGTCTCGAGCAGTCGCTCGCGCAGCCGGCCGCCGCCGTGGCCGCTGAGCGCGACGACCGTCATGTCGCGCGCGCGCGCCGCGTCGACCGCCGCGACGACGTTGGCCGCATTGCCGTCGGCGCTGATCGCGAGCAGTACGTCGCCCGGCGCTCCGAGCGACTGCACCTGGCGCGCCAAGGCCTGCGTGTAGTCGTAACCGTCGCCGATCGCCGACATCACGGCGCTGTCGGCGCCGAGCGCGATCGCCGCGAGCCCCGGGCGCTCGCGCTCGAAGCGGCCGATGAACTCGGCCGCGAAGTACTGCGCATCGCTCGCCGAGCCGCCGCTGCCGCAGGCCAGCACCTTGCCGCCCGCCGTGATGCATCCGACGATGGCATTGACGGCGTCGGCGATCGGACGGGTCAGCGCCTCGGCGGACTGGTATTTCAGGTCGGCGCTGTCGAAGAACTGCTGCTGGATGCGCTGTTCGAGCATGGACATGCATCATAAGACACGGGGGCGGCAGCGGGGTTCCTGCCGGGGTATGCAGCGCGCGTCACGTCGAGACGTCGAACGCTGCCTTCAGCCATTCGATGCGCCCGCCATCGACGGCGACCACATCGAAGCGGCACGGTGGCAGCGGGCGCTCGCCCAGCAGGTAGTGGCGTGCCGCATAGGCGATGCGGCGTTGCTTGGTGTGCGTCACGCTGGCGGCCGCGCCGCCGTGGCGCAGGTCGCGCCGCGCGCGCACTTCGACGAAGACGAGCGTGCCGTCGCGCTCACGCAGGATGAGATCGACCTCACCGGCGCGGGCTGCCGGCCCCGCGGCGACCCGATAATTGCGCTGCAGCAGCGTCAACCCCGCGCGCTGCAGGTACGCGAGCGCAAGCGCCTCGCCTTCGTCGCCCGTCGACTTCCGGGACTTCGTTTCACCCCTGCTCGTGTCCATCGACGCCTCATCGATTGTGCAGGCTGCCGCACAGGCTGCCGGCGGGCAGCAGTATCCCGCAGGCGCGCTCTACGTGGTGGCGACGCCGATCGGCAATCTGGCCGACGTGACGCTGCGCGCGATCCACGTGCTGGCGCTGGTCGATGCCGTCGCCTGCGAGGACACGCGCGTCACCGCCGCGCTGCTGCGCCACCTCGGGCTCGACAAGCCGATGCTCGCGGTGCACGAACACAATGAGCGCGAAGCGGCGCAGCGCGTGCTCGAGCGCCTGGCGCGCGGCGAGCGCGTGGCTTACGTCAGCGACGCCGGCACGCCGGCATTGTCGGATCCGGGCGCGGCGCTGGTCGAGGCTGCGCTGGTGGCGGGCCATCGCACGGTCCCGCTGCCGGGCCCGAGCGCGGCGCTCGCGGCCCTCAGCGTCGCGGGCACGTCGACGCACCGGGGCTTTCGCTTCGTCGGCTTCGTCGGCGCTCGCGCGCGCGAGCGCGCGGCCGACGTCGCCGGCCTGGCGCGCGACGCTGCGGCGCAGATCCTGTTCGAGGCGCCGCACCGAGTCGAAGCGCTGGCTACTGCGCTGGCGCTGACGTGCCCGCAACGGCCGCTGACGCTGTGCCGCGAGCTGACCAAGCAGTTCGAGACCGTCGTCAAGCTGCGCTGCCACGAGCTGCCCGGCTGGCTGGCGGCCGATCGCAACCGGCTGCGCGGCGAGTTCGTGCTCGTGCTGCACGAGCAGGCGCCGGCGCCCGGCGGCGGCAGCGCCGCCGCCGATGACGCGGCGCAACGCGCGCTGCAACTGCTGCTGCGCGAGCTGCCGCTGAAGCAGGCCGTCGCGCTCGCCGCCGAGCTGACCGGCGCGCCGCGCAATGCGCTCTACGAGGCGGCGCTGGCGCTGCGCAACGAGCGCGCTTGAGCGGCGCGCGCGGCGCCGACGGTGGTCAACTCTTGCCCGGCGCCTGCTGCGCGTCGTGCTTCTGGCGGCGGATGTCGCGGCTGGAGCGGTTCTGCATGCGGTGCAGGCGCTTTCTTTCGGCCGCCGTCACGGTGCCGTCGGCCTTGGCCTTGTTCTCGGCCTTGTCGACGACGTTCTGCTCGCGATCGAGGCGGCGCGCTTCGCGTTTGGTCAGCTCGCCGGAGGCCACGCCCTGGTCGATGCGCCGCTCCTGCCGCGCCTGGCGCTGGTCGACGCCCGGCGTCGCGGCCGGGTCCGGGGCGGTTTGTGCGAAACCGGCCAGCGAGGCGCAGGCCAGCGCCACGCCGGCAACTGAAGTCTTGAAACCCGTCATGGTGAATCTCCTGTTGTTGGTGATGAGGCGCGGCAGACCCGCCCGCAGGAGACACAACGCAAGGCGCTGCGCAGGCGCCGACAACGCCCTCGTAAAGATGTGTCGCGCCGGGCAAGGTCATCGAGCACCCGGAGGCGCAGCCTGACCGGGGCTCCTAGAATCCGCCCCATGATCACCCGCGAACCCACCGTCGAGCGCCTCGCCGCGGCGCGCACGCTGCTGCTCGAACCGTTCGGCCTCTCGGAGGCGACGCTGGCGCAGGCGCTGCGCACGATCACGCAGCACCGCGTCGACGACGCCGACCTCTACTTCCAGTACACGCGCAGCGAAGGCTGGAGCCTGGAGGAAGGCATCGTCAAGAGCGGCAGCTTCGGCATCGACCAGGGCGTCGGCGTGCGCGCCGTCGCCGGCGAGAAGACGGCGTTCGCCTACTCCGACGACATCTCCGAGGCCGCCCTGCTCGACGCCGCACGCACCGTGCGCACGATCGCCGCTGCCGGGCAGAGTCGGCGCGTGCGCGTGCCCGCGCGCAGCACGGTAGCCGGCAGCCGCGTGCTCTACACGCCGATGGACCCGATCGCAACGCTCGACAGCACGCAGAAAGTATCGCTGCTCGAGAAGGTCGAGAAGCTGGCGCGCGCCAAGGATCCGCGAGTGGTGCAGGTGATGGCAGGCTTGGCCGCCGAATACGACGTCGTGCTTGTCGCGCGCGCCGACGGCACGATCGCCGCCGACGTGCGCCCGCTGGTGCGTCTGAGTGTGACGGTGATCGCCGAACAGGACGGCCGCCGTGAACTGGGCAGCAACGGCGGCGGCGGCCGCTTTGGGCTCGGCTACTTCCACGACTCGATCATCGAAGGCTACGTCGACGCCGCGGTGAACGCCGCGCTGACCAACCTCGAATCGCGCCCGGCGCCCGCCGGCGAGATGTCCGTCGTGCTGGGCCCGGGCTGGCCGGGCATCCTGCTGCACGAGGCGATCGGCCACGGCCTCGAAGGCGACTTCAACCGCAAGGGCTCCAGCGCATTCTCGGGCCGCGTCGGCGAGCGTGTCGCGGCCAAGGGCGTCACGGTGCTCGACGACGGCACGCTGCCCGACCGGCGCGGCTCGCTCAACGTCGATGACGAAGGCAATGCCAGCCAGCGCAACGTGCTGATCGATGACGGCATCCTGCAGGGCTACCTGCAGGACGCGATGAATGCGCGCCTGATGAAGACCGCGCCGACCGGCAATGGCCGCCGCGAGAGCTACGCCGCCGTGCCGATGCCGCGCATGACCAATACCTACATGCTGGCCGGCGACCGCACGCGCGACGAGATCGTCGCCAGCCTGAAGCGAGGCCTCTACGCAACCAACTTCGGCGGCGGACAGGTCGACATCACGAGCGGCAAGTTCGTCTTCTCGGCGTCGGAGGCGTTCTGGGTCGAGAACGGCAAGATCCAGTACCCCGTCAAGGGCGCGACGATCATCGGCAACGGGCCGGACGCACTGACGCGTGTCAGCATGATCGGCAACGACCTGCAGCTCGACACCGGCGTCGGCACCTGCGGCAAGGAAGGCCAGAGCGTGCCGGTCGGCGTCGGCCAGCCGACGCTGCGCATCGACGGGCTGACGGTGGGCGGCACGGCCTGAGCCGGTCGCGCCGCTCGATCCCGTCAGCCAGTAGCAACGGCCCCGCGGTCGCATGCTACATTACGTTCCATGCGTTCGTACGGCTTTCATTTTGCGTACTTCTGGTTCTCGCACCGCACCGGCGGAGGAGAGGCCAGCGCGTAACTGACGAACGCTGCCGAACTCAGAAAAACCGCCGGAGATTCCGGCGGTTTTTTTTTGCCGCTCGCATCGAAGCACACCAACAGGAGCCCCACCGATGAACCCGCCGCTGCCGCACGCCACCGAGGCATGGAACCCGTCCACCGAGAAGACGAGCCAGACCGACGACGAACGAATCGAGAACGTCATGCCGCTGCCGCCACCCGAGCACCTGATTCGCTTCTTCCCGATCCGCGGCACGGCGGTGGAGACGCTTGTGGCCGACACCCGGCGGCGCATCCGAAATGTCATGCAGGGGCAGGACGACCGGCTGCTCGTCGTGATGGGTCCGTGTTCGATCCACGACCCGACGGCAGCGATCGACTACGCGCGCCGGCTGCTGCCGCAGCGCCGCAAGTACGCCGACACGCTCGAGATCGTGATGCGCGTCTATTTCGAGAAGCCACGCACGACCGTCGGCTGGAAGGGCCTGATCAACGACCCCTATCTCGACGAGAGCTTTCGCATCGACGAGGGGCTGCGCATCGCGCGCCACCTGCTGGTCGAGATCAACAGGCTGGGGTTGCCCGCGGGCAGCGAGTTCCTCGACGTGATCTCGCCGCAGTACCTCGGCGACCTGATCGCGTGGGGCGCGATCGGCGCCCGCACGACGGAAAGCCAGGTGCACCGCGAGCTGGCGTCGGGCATCTCGGCGCCGATCGGCTTCAAGAACGGTACCGACGGCAACATCAAGATCGCAACCGACGCGATCCAGGCTGCGGCACGGCCGCACCACTTCCTGTCGGTGCACAAGAACGGGCAGGTGGCGATCGTCGAGACCAAGGGCAACCGCGATTGCCATGTCATCCTGCGCGGCGGCAAGTCGCCGAACTACGACGCGGCGCATGTCGAAGCGGCGTGCAAGGATCTGGAGGCAGCCAAGCTGCCGGGTCGGCTGATGGTCGACTGCTCGCATGCCAACAGCAGCAAGCAGTACGCGAGGCAGACCGACGTGGCGCGAGACCTCGGCGCGCAGATCGGCGGCGGCTCGCGCCGCGTCTTCGGCGTGATGGTCGAAAGCCACCTGCACGCCGGAGCTCAGCCGTTCACCCCGGGCAAGGACGATCCCGTCAAGCTCGAATACGGCAAGAGCATCACCGACGCCTGCCTCGGATGGGACGAGTCAGCCGCCGTGTTGCAGACGCTCAGCGAAGCGGTACAGGCACGCCGCCGGCATTGACCCAGATCGACAACCTCACGTCGAGTGAGCGCGGCGCGGCGAGTGCAGCGGCGCGGCGCTGCCGGGTGTCGGCGCCGGCTCCGGATCGTGCAGGTGAGGCGACAGGGAGAGCGCCGACAGGCTGTCCATGGCCGCGCCGTTCGGGGCCGCCGAGCCAAGCGCAATGCGTTCGGCCAGCAGGCTGACGGCCCAGACCGCCACGATGAACAACCCGATGCCGGCGACGGCTGCGGCGGCCAGCAGTACGCCGTGCATCCAAGGATCGATCAGCGCGACGAAGGACACCGCGGCGATCAGCGCGACTCCGGCGGCACGACGACGGCCGAGCGATCCGAAGAGATCCCCGAGCGCAACGGCATAGCTGATCAGGAACAGGAACGCGAGCAGCAACTCGACGAAATCGAAGGAACGTAAAGTTGAACCGAGCTCGCTGAAAACCGTCATGAATCACCTCGTTGACTGCACACGCAGAGTGCCGCAATGTGCGTCGTGCCGCAACAGGGTGTAAGCGCGATGAGTCGCCGTCGTGGTTCAAGTCACGCCGCCGCGTTGCAGCGAAACCGCGCTCATTTCCGGCGATCGAGGCGCGCGCTCTTCCAGTAGACGTCGGCGCCGCCGAGGCCGTCGAGGTTGGCGCGGTTGAGCACGCGCGCCAGCACGAACAGCAGGTCCGACAGGCGGTTGAGGTATTGGCGCGGCGCTGCATTGACCGACCCGTGCGCCGCCAGTGCAACGAGCGAACGCTCGGCGCGCCGCGCGACGGTGCGTGTCACGTGCGCCAGCGCCGCGCTGCGCGTCCCGCCCGGCAGCACGAACTCCTGCAGCGGCGGCAGCTGGGCGTTGTAGGCGGTGAGCGCCTCGTCCAGACGCGCCACGGCGGCGTCCTTCAGCACTGCGCGCCCGGGCAGCGACAGCTCGCCGCCGAGGTTGAACAGCTCGTGCTGAATCACGACGAGTAGATCCCGCACATCGTCGGGCAGCGGCTCCGCGAGCAGCACGCCGAGATGGGAATTGAGTTCGTCGACGTCGCCGAGCGCCTGCACGCGCGCGTCACTCTTGGCCAGGCGCGTGCCGTCGGCAAGGCCGGTCGTGCCGTCGTCGCCGGTGCGCGTCGCGATGCGTGTCAGGCGGTGGCCCATCGCCGTGATGCTAACGCTGCGCCGCCGCGAGTTGCGCGCGCGTGGCCAACGCGACGCGCCGGGCCGCGCTCGCGAAGTCGTCGCCGCTCGACGCATAGAGCACGGCGCGAGACGAGTTGACGGCGATCGGCGCATCGGCGCGCCAGCCTGCCTGCACCGTCGCCACGGCGTCGCCGCCCTGCGCGCCGACGCCCGGAATCAGCAGCGGCAGCGCCGGCGCCAGTTCGCGCACGCGCGCGATCTCGGCCGGATAGGTGGCGCCGACGACGAGGCCGAGCTGTCCGTTGCGGTTCCAGTCGCCGCCGGCCAGCCGTGCGATGCGCTCGTAGGCGAGTTCGCCGTCGGCCAACCGCTGCGCCTGCAGATCGGCGCCGCCGGCGTTCGACGTGCGGCACAGCAGGAAGGCGCCCTTGTCGGGATAGCGCAAATAGGGTTCGATCGAGTCGAAGCCCATGTAGGGCGAGAGCGTGACGGCGTCGGCCTGGTAGCGCTCGAAGGCTTCGCGGGCGTACTGCTCGGCGGTCGAGCCGATGTCGCCGCGCTTGGCGTCGAGGATCACCGGCACGGCGGGCGCGACGCGGCGAATGTAGGCGACGAGCCGTTCGAGTTGCTCCTCAGCGCGGTGCGCGGCGAAGTAGGCGATCTGCGGCTTGAACGCGAGCACCAGATCCTTGGTCGCGTCGACGATGCGCGCGCAGAACTCCTCGATGCGCGAGGCGTCGCCGCGCCAGGCGAGCGGGAACTTCGCCGGCTCGGGATCGAGGCCGACGCACAGCAGCGACGCGTTGA
>Ga0073899_10003015_pt1 | contig 15059 bp, 3 predicted proteins | sample KloWWTmetaKNB5Ph_FD_88975 | JGI IMG/M metagenome (GOLD analysis project Ga0073899, IMG submission 88975) | Active sludge microbial communities from Klosterneuburg, Austria, studying microevolution and ecology of nitrifiers - Klosterneuburg... | ecosystem: Engineered > WWTP > Aerobic digester >...
CGAAAAACGTTGACGAGTTTTGTCGCCAAAAGGGTCTGCAGCAGCGTTTTGCTCGGTGGTACTGCTCCTCCCCTCCTCCCCTCCTCTGCGCTCATCGCCAGCACCGAGTACGCCAGCTTCAAGACGTGCGTCTTCCCGGCACTGTTCTCGCCGACGAATACATTCAGGTGGCTTCCAAATTGGAAGTCAGTCTCCCCAAAGAGAGTGAAGTTTCTGATGCCGAGCGACTTGAGCACGTGGCGGCGAACGTTACCCTGCGCTCTTCACGCCGTCAATTTTTGCGCCTCAGGGCGCCACCCCGAGCGCGCAAGTCCGTCAGGGCTTGCGCAGCGCCTTGACGAGCCAGCCGCCCTTGGCGCGGGAGTCGAGCTCACGCATCGCCTGGGCGGCGCGGGCGTGGGAGATGCGGCGGTCGATGAGGTCGCGCATCACCTGCTTCGCGCGGCCGTGGCGGCGGGCGCCGTCGAGGAAGTCGACCCAGCCCTCGGCCCAGGCGGCGAGGCGTTCGGCGCGGCCCCGCTGCTTGCGCTGGCCGAGGGCGGCGCGGCGGGCCTCGTGGCGGGCGGCGACGGCCGTGCGGGCGCGGGTCTGGAGCTCGACCTCGCCGGGCTGGGGGGCGCGCGCGTTGAGCCTGGCGGCGACGAGGCCGGAGTCGAGGAGGCCGGGGTCGTCGGGGCTCTCGAGGCGGCGCAGGGCGGCCGCGCGGGTCTCGGGGTCGGCGCTGCCGAGGCTGGCGAGGTCCTGCATTGCGACGTCGAGGGCGATCCAGCGGTAGACGAAGTCGAGGCCGGTGCCCTTGATGTTCTGCGTGCCCATCAGGCTCACGCGGACCCCCGGGGGGACGGCGAGGGCGCAGCGCAGCACCACCTGGTCGCCGGTGGTCAGCGGGTCCTCGACGATGTCGACGAGCTCGAGGAACAGCTCGCGATAGGCCGCGTGCAGCTCGCCGTGGAGCTCCTCGATCGCGGCCGGGCCGGCGAGCAGGGCCGCGCGCAGGCGGGCGTGCAGGCGCGCGGCGATCACGGTGCGCGCGACCTGGCGGGCGAAGTGCTTGGCGGCGGCGGCGGAGGTCGCCGGGACGTCGACCTCGGGGGGCTCGACGGGCCCGGTGTAGGGGGCGGCGGCCAGGGCCTCCTCGGCCCAGGGTCCGAGGTCGGCGCGGGTGCTCGCGTAGACCTCCGCGAAGCCGAGGGCGGTGGCCTCGTCGTCGGCGAGCCAGCGGCCGCAGCGCTCGGCGGCCTCGGCCAGGGCGGCGGTCGGGAGCAGGCGTCCGGCGCCGCGAGCGAACAGCTCGAATTGGCCGGCGAGTGCCTCCGGGGTGCGCGGCACGATCCGCAGGCGGGCGAGCAGCGCGTCGAGGCGGCGCGCCGGCAGGCCGGCCTCGGTGCCGCCGGCGAGGTCCTCGGGCGTCACGACGCGCTGCCCGGCCAGGAAGCCGTCGAGGGCGGCGTGGATGTAGCCGAGCAGGCCGTGGGTGTTGGTGCCGATCAGGACGTGGCGGTCGCAGGCGACGTCCTCGACGAGCACGCGGGCGAACACCTGGGAGCGGCTGACGCGGTCGTCGCGGTTGTTGACGACGGTGATGATGTACTGGTCGGGCTGTACGGAGAGGTCGTGCTGGTCGCAGCCGGTGCGTCGCCAGTTGGAGAGGAAGCCGGTGCGCTCGTTGGCGGAGCAGCCGTTGATGAACTCGAGCACGCGGCCGCGGACGCGGGCGGGGCCGAAGCGCTTGAGCACGCCGAGGTCGGGGACGACGTGCTCGGCCATGGTGACGATCGCCAGGGTCGGGTCGAGGCCGAGCTCGACGGCGAGGCGGGCGACGAGGGCGACGTTGCGGGGGTGCTCGTCGTAGGGGAACAGGGCGAGGAGGTCGGGGGGCAGCAGCTCGCCGGCGAGGTCCTCGATCGCGATCACGGTGGTGCTGCGGCCGCGGGCCGCCTCGCGCATGACCGGTAGGAAGTTGATCTCCGAGGTCACGAGGCGGCCGCGGGTCGGCACGAAGCCGGCGATCACGTGGGCGACGTCGACGCCGGCGGGGCCCTGGATGTCCTCGTGGTCGGGGTAGGCGTTGGTGATCGTCGACAGGTCGTCGCGCATCCAGGAGTGCTGGAGGACCTCGACGTAGGCCGGGCTCAGGGCCATGCACTCCCACAGGAACACGTCGCTGCGCAGCTGCGCGGCGAGGCGGAGCAGCTCGCGCTGCTCCCAGATCGTCGCCTTGCCGTAGGGACGAAAGCTGTAGATCTCGCGGGCCGGGCCGCGCGGCGGGGCGTGGATGAACATCGCCTCGCAGCCGGTGGTCTTGGCGAACACGCTGTAGCCGAGGCCGTGCAGCAGGCCGGCCTTGAGCCGCTCGGTGCCCGACTTACCGCGCGTGCCCCAGCCGCCGATCACCAGCGGGATCGCGGCCCGGGCCCGCGCGACCTGCTGGTTCTTGAGATAGGCCATGACCAGGCCGAAGGCCGCCAGCCCCGCCAGGAAGTACGCCAGCGCCTGCTGGCTGTTGGCGCTGACGCTGACGAAGTAGTGCAGGTGCATCCACGCCCAGTCGACCAGCTCCGGGGCCACCAGCCATGAGGCGGTCGCGGCGGTCGCGGTGGTCGCGGTGGTCGCGGTGTGGGCGGCCCCCGTCGGCGGCGGGGCGCCGCGGGGCTCCGGGAACAGCGCGCGCAGGCCGGCGGAGAGCTTGCGCGGCTGCGGCTGACCTGTCCCGGAGAGCATGTGCGGCGCGGGGTGGGCGGTGAAGTCGAGCTCGATGCCGAAGGCGCCGCGCAGCGCGTGGGCGTAGCGGCCGCGCTGGGCGGGCTCGTCGGCGGCGAGGGCCTGCAGGCGCAGCTCGGCGAGCCAGGCGTAGCGGGCGACCAGGCGCAGGCGGGCGGCGATGCGACCGGGCAGGCCGCGGCGCCAGGAGATCGTGCAGACGCCGAGGCTGCTGACGACCTGCACGGGGTGCGGCCGCCACAGCGGGAGGCCGAGCAGGTCGTCGACGAGCGGGAGGTGACGGCCCCAGCCGCCCTCGCGCTCGACCTGGGTGCGCTCGCCGGGGACGCCGGTGCCGGTGACCTCGTGGAGCACGCCGGAGTGGACGCGCAGGTCGCCGGTGAGCACGCGGCCGCGGGTGTGCGAGTGGGCCTGGCGCTTGTTGGGGCCGGGGCTGCGCAGCTCGTGGAGCGCCCGCCACAGGCGCGGTCGCCAGCGATCGCCGCGGCGGATCGTCAGCTGGGTCGCGTCGATGTCGACATCGACGCCCCAGTCGTTGCGCGTCAGCTCGGCGAAGATGCGCCCGAGCCACGCGCGCCCGCCCGGCGTCGGCAGGTCGGCGCGCAGCAGCGGCACGCGGGTGCTCTGGCCGGGCGGCGTGCTGGCCAGCGCGGCGGCCAGGGTCGCGGTCCAGGCCGCGCGGACCGGGTCGACCTGGCGCTCGATCGTCTCGAGGGCGGCGGCTGCGGCCTCGTGGATCGCGGCGGGGCGATCGTCGCGGGCCGCGAGCTCGAGCAGGGCGCCGGCCAGGGTCGCGCCGCCGCGCTTCGCCGCCTCGGCGCAGGCGATCCGCAGGACCAGCGGCGAGGCGTCGAGCTCGAGGCTGCGGCCGATCAGCAGCTCGGCCGCGGGGTTGCCCGCGGCGGCCCGCAGCGCCCAGGCCCGCACCACCGGGCTGCGCTCGCGGTCCGGGTCGGCGAGGGCCGCGAGCATCACGACCGCGCGCAGCTCGTTGGCCGGCAACGCGGCCGCCGCGAGCGCGAGGCCGATGCGCACGTGCTCGCTCGGGTCGCCGGCCACGATCGCCTCCGCCAGCATGTCGACCGCCTGCGTCGCGGCCCGGCGGTCGCGGGTCCGACGCGCGAGCAGGTCGACCGCGTGCCGCCGCAGCAGGAAGGCCCGACGCCCGCGCAGCGCCGCGGCGACCGGGGCCGGGGCGCTCGCGTCGGCGCCGCGCATCGCCGCCATCACCGCCGAGGGCAGCGACAGGTCGGCGGCGCTCGACATCGAGGTCTCGGCGCCCGACATCGAGGCCGCGGCGCCCGACATCGACGCGTCCGGGTCGGTGACGGTGGTCTCGACGGCGGCTGTCCCTTCGGACAGCATCGCCGCGGCCTGCTCGTCGGCCCAGGTGGCGGCGCTCGCCAGGTGCACGCGCTCGGCCTCGGCCGCCGCCCAGGCGCCGCTGTCCACGGGGGTGGCCTCGTCGGCCCCGGCGATCGACCACGAGCCGGTGTCCTCGGCGACGTTGACGTCGTGCTCGACCTCCTCGGGCTCCGAGAGGTCGACGTCGACCTCGGAGGCGTGCTCGAGCGCGCTCTCGCGGACCACGGCGGCGAGCACGACGAGTGCCCCGTCGACGTCCTCGACCGGGGCGATCGGCTGCGGAGCGCCGGGGGTCGCGGCCTGGCCGCTGCCGCTGGCGGCCAGCTCGGCGGCGAGGGCCTCGCTGACCGCGTCGGCGAGGGCCGCGGTCGCGCCGTCCGTGACGGGCCCGGCGGGCGCGCGGCCGCGGGCCTCGGCCGCGTCGCGGGTCTCGCCGATCTCACCCGCGACGGCGCGGCGCTCGCGATCGGCCTCGCGTCGCAGCGCCTCGTGGACCGCGGGGTCGGGGCCGGCGGCGCGACCGAACAGGCTCGGCCTCGGCGCGCGGCCGCGGCCCGGCGGGAGGCTGGCCTCGGCGGTGAGGCGCTCGAGCAGGCTCGGGCCCAGCACCAGGCGCATGCGGTCGGCGGGCGCCTCCGAGGTGATGCGATCGAGGAGGCTGACCCAGGCCGACGCGGGCGGGGTGTTCTGGTTGTCACCTGCCCCTCCGGACAGGTTGCCCTGGGCGGCGCCGGCGGTGACGCTGTCCCACGCGCCGATCTCGCTGGTCATGTCGGGCAGCGAGGCCTCGGCGGCGCCCTCGCTGCCGCCGAGGTCCATGGGCTCGCGGCTGAACGACCCGCTGGCGAGGTCGTCGAGGCCCTCGAGCACCACGCCGGAGCGCGAGGCCTCGAGCGAGTCGTCGACGCCGATCTGGACGTCGCCGCCGCCGGCGTGGGGCGCCCGAAGGATCTCCCCGCACAGGCGCAGCGCCTCGCTCGGCGCGACCATGTACAGCACCGCGAGCGCGGCGCCCTGCACCCACGGGTGCTCCTCCGCGTCGAGCACGCGCGCCGTCATCGCCCGGGCGATCGAGCGGTCGGGGTCGGCCGGGCCGAGCGCCTCGCACAGCCGCTGCAGCGCCTCGACGGCGGCCATGCGCAGCGGGAAGCGCGGCGACCACGTCAGCTGCGCGACCAGGAAGCCCGGCAGCCCGGCCCGACGCAGCGGCGAGCCGGCCAGCGGCTCGCTCGCCAGCGCCGGCGCGGCCGCGCGACCGATGAAGCCGAGCGCCAGCTCGAGCTGGGCCTCGATCGCGGCGAGCTCGCCGGAGATGCGCTCGCGCAGCGCGTCGAGGTCGAGGTCGCGGGAGAGGGCCCGGAGGTCGCCGCGACGGCCGCGCGCGGACCGAACCTCGCGGCGGATGACGCGGGCCAGCGCCTCGCGCTGCTCGGCCGCGGTGGTCGCGGCGTGCACCTCGGACTCGATCTCGGCGATGCGGGCGAGGGCCGCCGCGTGCTCGTCCTGCAGCTCGCCGACCGCCGCGGGGACGGCCACGATCAGGCTGGCGAGCCCGGGCTGGGCCCCGCAGGAGGTCAGGCGCGCGGCCAGGGCCGCGATCGCCGGCCCGCGCAGCCGCGCGACCAGCGGATCCAGCTGTCCACGGAGCATCGCTGCGATTGAATGCGTCACGGCGTCACCTCTCGATCGACCCAGAGTCTGTGCTCGCGGATCGGCCGGAAGGCCAGGTCCAGCGGGCCGTAGTCGCGGAGGCCGCGGCCGAGCACCAGGTCGACGCGCAGCCACACCTCGAAGACGTTGCGCAGCGGGAACGGGGCCGAGGCGTAGAGCGTGTCGCTGACGCCGAGCACCACCCGCGCCGCCTCGCCGGCCCACACGCCGAGGCCGAGCGAGGCGAGCACGCGGTTTTGCAGGTAGGTCCGGGCGCGGTCGCCGTCGCGCAGCCGGATCGAGCCCTCGTAGGCCACGCCGAACTCCGGGGCCACGCGACGCAGCAGGCTCATCACGCCGACCATGCCGCCGCGGAGGTTGACCTGGTCGAGGCTGCGAAAGTCGCTGTTGGGCACCACGTCGGCGCCGACGAACAGGCGGGCGTCCTGCAGCGGCTGCCAGCGCAGCTCGAGCGAGGGGCGCAGCGCGAGGGGGTGGGCGCTCGCGTAGGCCGTGTAGATCCGCGGGTGCAGCGGCTGCGCCTGCGCGGCGACCTCGGCGTCCGCCAGGGATTGATGGCGGTAGCGCAGGTCGACGCCCGGCAGCAGCTGCCAGCGCGGCGCGATCCAGGTCGGGCGATCGACGCGAAGCTGGGCGTCGGCCGACCACGCCTGCCCGCCGGCGAGGCGCTGCGTCATCGCCCCGAAGCCGAGCCGCGCGCGCAGGCCGGCCCGCGGGAGCACGACCTGCAGCGCCGCCGCGCCGCCGAAGCCGGTCGATGTGGCTTCGCGGGCCCGCAGCTCCGGCCCCGCCTGCAGCCACACGCGTCGCGCCAGCAGCTCGCGGGCCCAGCCGAGCCGCAGCTGCAGCTGTCGGCGCGGGCGCAGGTCGTCGCTGTCCTCGAGGTCGTCGAGGCCGCCGCGCAGCTCGGCGTGGGTGGTGCCGAAGCGCTGCGCGGCCGGCGAGGTCGCGACCGCGGGCAGCTCGGTGCGGCCCTCGGGGATCGGCGCGATGTCGTCGACGAGGTTGCCGAGGTCGAGCACCCGGGCCTTCGCCCGCGGCACCGGCGTCGGATCGCCGTCGAGGCGCTGCTGCAGGCGCAGCAGCATCGGGCCGCCCTCGGGGCGCAGCAGCACCCGCTGGGGGCCGAGGTCCGGGAGGGCGATGACATCGCCGGAGGGCAGGCCCGGGCTGATCGCGCGGGAGGCCTCGGGGGTGGCCCGCGGGTCGCCCGCGCCGGAGACCGTCATCGTCCCCAGCGACGCGAAGGGCCCCTGCCCCTGCGCGACCGCGACCTGCAGCCGCGGGGCCGGGCCCGCGCCGCGACCGACCATCATGCCGCGGGCCTCGAGCGCCAGCGCGGTCGGCCCGAGCACCACGACCTCGACCGGCTGCCCGGGCCGCGCGACCCGCCAGCGGGTCGGTCGCACGCTGCCGAGCGGGCCGTCCTCGTCGCGCAGTCGCACCGAGCAGACCTGCCCGCGGCTGCGCTCCGCGACCGCGACCTCGACGCGCTGCCGTCCGGCCGGCGCCGCGGCGATCGTCACGCCCTCGACCTCGTCGAGCGCGACCGGCCCGTCGATCAGCGCCGCGCCGTTGACGACCACGCGCAGCTGCGGCGGCGCGCCGTCGCCGAGGTCGGGGCGCAGCGACTGACACCACAGGTCGACCGTCAGCGGGCCGGCCTTGGCGCGCCGCTGCTCGAGCACCGTCGCGTAGCCGGCCCGCACCAGCGTCGCCTCGGAGGGGTCCCAGGGCGCCGCGATCAGGGCCTGACGCACCGCCGCGTTCGGCGTCGGCATCGTCGGCGTGCGCGGGACCTTGAGCCCCTCCGTCCCGTTGTCACGCTCGCTGCCCGCGACCCGCGACCAGCGACTGCGCGTCGCCGCCACCGTCGCCAGCCGATGCAGCGCCGGCGTGCGGACCGTCTTGCGCAGCGACTGCGCCAGCCCGAACGCCAGCCCCGCGCCCTCCGCCGCGGGCTTCGGCGTCGGCGCGCCCGGGAGCGGCTCCGCGTCGAGCACCGCGAGGAACGACTGCACCCCGCGCAGCCCCGCCTGCCACAGGCCGGTCCGCGCCGACAGCCGGGTCCACACCCGCGCCGCCGCCTCCGGGTGCCCCGCGGCGTCGAGCCAGGTCGCGCGCAGCACCGCGGCGGCGAGCAGCGGCCCCGCGGGCCGGCGCCCGGTGACCGACGAGTCCGGGGCCATGGTCGCGACCGCGACCTTCGACCTGGCCTTTGAGCCAGGCTTACGGGACCTGTCCTTGGGGACATTCACGTCCGCGGCCTCGTCGTCGTCCTCCTCCTCCTCGTCCTCGACCGGCTGCGCGGGCGGCTTCGTCGGCCGCGCCGTGGGCCCGGGCGCCGCGTCGCCGGGGAGCTCGGCGACCGCGGGGCCGGTGATGGCTCGCCAGCCGCGGGCGTCGTCGAGGCCGAGGCGGTCGAGCGCCGCCAGCCCGGCCGCCGGGCCGCCCGAGCGGGCCGCCGCGACCGCGGAGGCGACGGCCGCGAGGCGCTGCCGGTCGTCGCCGACCGCGACCGCGAGGGCCGGCTCGACCACCGCCGGCGCCTCGCCCGTGAGGTCGAGGGTCGTCGGGGCGTCGAGGGCGTCGAGGCGCTCGGCCAGCGCCGTCGCGCGGGGCAGCAGGCCCGCCGCGAGGCGGCCGCGGGTCAGCTCGCGCCAGTCGACGAAGGCGTAGCCGGGCTGGTCGAGGTCGACGAGCAGCTCGGCCCGCGCCAGGCGCAGCGCGCGATCCTCGGGCCTGGCGTGGAGCTCCTTGCTGAGCCGCGCCAGCTGCTCGAGCGGCGGCTCGTCGCTGCGCCGCGGCTTGTAGGCGGGCGCCGCGGGCCGCGAGCCGACGTCACCGAGCTCCGCGCCGCGGGTCGCCCGGATCGACGCCGAGACCGCGAGTCGCGGCGCGTCCTCGGCCAGCGTCACCGTCACCGACCGCGTGTTCGGCCCGACCATCAGCACCACGCTCGCGCGCGGACCGAGGCCCGCGTCGGCCTCCACTGGCACGATCGCCGGCTCGCGGGGCGGCAGCCACAGGTCGACCGCCTGCGTCGCCCCGTCGTCGCGCGCGACCCACACCCGGGCCGCGCGCGCCGACCCGTCCTCGTCGCCGCCCAGCGCCCGCAGCTCGATCCGCACGAAGGCCGGCTCGGCCCCGCGGGGCAGCAGGAAGCGCAGCTGGCCGCCCGCGGTCGCCGGCCACATGCGCAGCAGGTGGCCCTCCGGCGGCCGCATCTGCGCGGGCGGCAGCGACGACCACAGCGCCGCGCCGGCCGGCGCCTGGGCCGTCACCGAGTGCTCGCCGGGCGGCAGCGCGACCCGCCAGGTCTCGACCGAGGTCAGCGCCAGCGTGTGCCAGCGCCGCTCGCCGATCGCCAGCGACAGCGCCGCGTCGCGCAGCGGGTCCGCGCCGGTCCGCGCCGGCATCTGCACATACATGCGCAGCAGCGCCGCGCGCTCCGGCGTCGCCGGGGCCGCGGGCGCGCGCAGCAGCTCGGCCTGGCCGCTGCGCCAGCGCCACAGCGCCCGCGTCCCCGCGGCCCGCTCCTCCGTCGTCGACCACGGCTCGATCCAGGTCCACGGGCCGCTCGCCCCGTCGTCGGCCCGCAGCGCCGCCCAGCGGGTCCCGACCCGCCACTCGTCGCGGTACACCGCCCGCAGCTCCGGGTCGAGCGGCGCCTGTCGCCGCGCCAGCTCGAGCACCGCCACCGCCGGGCTGCGCACCGCCAGGGCCGGGCCCGCGACCTGCCGCGCGAGCCGCTGCAGCACCTCGACCGGCGCCTGCGCGACCCGCTTGCCCGCGAGCTCGCGGGCCAGGTTGCTCTCACCTGTCCCTTCGAGCAGCTCGATGCCGATCCGCCGCGCCCGCCAGGTCAGGCCCTCGGCCTCGATCTTGGCGACCTCGCGGGCCAGCGCGCGGGCCCGCGAGACCCGCGTCGGCGCGTCGAGGCCGTCGACCCCGGCCGCCAGCAGCGCGCGCGTCAGCGCCAGCTTCGGGTTCGCCTCCTCGCCGACGGGGATCTGCACCGGCTCGCCGGCGAGGCTCGCGAGCAGCGCGCGGACCAGCGGCGCCTGCGGCGAGTCGCTGGCGGCGAGGGCCCGCTGTCCGCGGCGCAGCAGCCCGCCGACCGCCTCGCCGCGCAGGGCGCTGACGATCCGCTGATTGCGACGACCGACCCGCGTCAGCATCACCGTGTCCGCCCCCGTCACCGCGATCGTGTAGCTGTGACGACCGGGCGCCAGCGCCACCCGCAGCGCCGCCCGCGGGCCGACCGCCGCGCCCGTGGCCCGCGCCAGGCGCGGCGCGATGCGCTCGTCCGGGCCCGCGCCGTCCGCCGCCACCGCCCCGAGGTCGACGTCCTCCCCGCTCGACCCGCCGGTCAGGCGCAGCCGCCGGGCCAGCCGCCCCGGGGGCGCTGGCGTATCACCTGCTCCTTCGGACATGTCCTCTTCGCCAGAGTCATCTGTCCCCCCGGACAGCTCGTAGTCGACGCCCGCCTCGGACAGCCACGGGCTCTCGGCGCCGCCGGTCTCGGCCGCGGGGCGCATCACCGTCGCGGAGGCCAGGCGCCGCCCGGCCGAGCTGACGGTCATCGTCCCCTCGACGCCGGCGCCGACGCTGCGGGCCTCGAGCCACAGCACGCCGGGCCCCGTCAGCGTCCAGGTCGCCGACTGCGGGCCGCGCACGCGGTGCCAGCCGAACACGCGGACCGGCGTCGCGCCGGGCAGGACGCGGTCGCGCAGCTCGAGCGCGAAGCTGGCGCGGATCGGCCGGCGCAGCGCGTCGATGTGCTGGAGCGCCGCCGCCTCGCGCCAGGCCAGGACGGCCCGCCGCAGCGCCGCGTCCGCGGGCGCGCTGGCCAGCAGCTCCGCCGCGATCTCCTGGTCGGCGAGCAGCTCGCGGGCGACCGCCCTCGCCCCCGGCACCTCGGGCAGCGACGGCGGCGGTCCGCCGTCCGCGATCCACCCGATCACCCCGGCGACCGTGTGCTCCCAGATCAGGTCCCCGGTGCGCGGCACCGTCACCTCGAGCAGCACCTGCGTGTCGGTCGGCGCCGTCACCAGCCAGTAGCCGGGGCCGCCGGGCGGCTGCTCGAGCAGCCAGGTCCCCGGGCTCGTCGCCATCGGCCGCTCGAGCGTCGACGCCCACGCCGCGCCCTCTTCACCGTTGACGCGGTGAAAGCTCGGCTGCCCGGCCCCCAGCACCCGCACCCGCGCGATCTGCAGCGGCTCGATGCGCAGCATCGCCGCGCGTCGCGGCCCGACCCGCACCGGCTCGGCCCGCTGCGCCAGCGGCAGCCTCGGCGCCGACGCCCCGGGGGCGCGCCGCGGCAGCGCCGTCAGCTCGCGCGGCACGCCCGAGGCCGGGACCTCGACGGGGTGGTAGACGGCCGCCGCCTGCCACACCAGGCCGGCCCGCGTCTGGCTGTCCTCGAGGACAGCAGCGGATCGCCTGGCGCGCGCGCGCTCCCCCCTGGCCTGCGCCGCCGACGAAGCGAGCATCACCGGCGCGGCGACGAGGATGAGCAGCGCCGCGAGGCGCACGAGGGCAGGCCTGGTCACGGCGCGCGGGCCCCGGGCATGGGATCGGGCTGCAGCGCGGCGGCGAGGCGCTCGCGCGCGGCGGGATCTCGGCGCAGCTGCTCGCGCAGCGGCCTCGCCATCTCGACGTGAATGAAGTCGGCGGCGCCGCGGGCGAGGACCGCCCGGCCCTGCACGTTGGTGGTCGCGCCGAGCCGCCCGGTGTCGACCGGAAACACCGCGACCTCGACCCCGAGCGCCGCGCGCAGGCGGTCCGCGACGACCTGACTGCGCGGCGTCGCGACCTGCGCCCGGCCGCCGCTGACGATCACCGCCGGCTGGCTCGCGCCCGGCTCCTCGCCCTGCTCCTCGGCCTCGTCGCCGAAGCCGTGCAGCTGCACCACCTCGGCCCGCGGCAGCACATCGAGCGCGGCCGCCGTGGCCACCGCGAACAGGTGCTGCGGGCTGTGACAGGGGTCCGCCGGGCTCGCGGCCTGCCGCCGACGCAGCCCGTCGGGCCCGAGGTAGCGGTGCACCGTGTTGACGAACAGCGCCCGCGGCCAGCCCCGACCGGCGAACAGCAGCGCCAGCGCGACGCGCTCGGTCCCGAGATCATGGAACGCGTGCGGCGCCTGCAAGATCACCGGCGTCCCCGCGGACGCCCCGACGCGGACCACATAGGCCCCGCCGCCGCCGCGCCGCCCGGGCTCCTCCGTCGCCGCCAGATAGCGCTGCCCCTCGACCTCCCAGCCCTGCACCGTGAAGCCGGCCTGCACCGCCAGCCCGGCCAGCGTCGACGCCGACGCCGGCGGCTCCGCCAGCATGCGCCGCACCAGCTCCGCCAGCGCCTCGCTCTGGGCCGGCTCCGGCGCCGCGTAGGCGCCCGGGCCCGGCTCCGGCCACAGCCGCGCGGCCGCCTCGTCGCCCGTCAGCGCGATGAATTCCACCTGCGCCGCGCCGGGCTCGGCGCGCTCGGCACGCCCGGCGCGCCGAGCCGAGGGCGCGCCCTCGCCCTGCGGCTGGGTCGCGCAGCAGCCGGCCGCCAGCGCGGCGAGCAGGAGCCACGCGCTCGTCTCACCTGTCCCAACAGACAGCTCGATACGCTCACATCTCGGCATCATGTCTGGCCTCCAGCGTGACGCCATCGAGGCGTTCGTTCCATTGCAGCGGGAGCTCGCCCGCGGGGGTCGCCCCCGCCTGGAAGGACCGCAGCCACACCGGGGGACCGCTGACGGGCGAGACGCGGACCGTGTGCTTGCCGGGGGCGATGTCCTGTCCGAGCACCACCGCGACGCGTGCGAGGCTCGCGCCGACGAGGCCGCGTCGATCCGCGAACAGCAGCTCGCTGCGCAGCGCGGGCAGGACCTGCATGCGACGGACGCTCGCGGTCGACCTGCGCGTCTGCGCGCCGACGCGCACCACGTCCCCGCCGTCGATCTCGACCTGCAGCGTGTTGATCTCCTGCGGGGTGTCATCGAACCAGTACACCACCACATTCAGGATCACCGGCGCCGCGTCGGGCTTGTCGACCACGTAGGTCAGACCGCCCGCGCCGAGGCGATGCACGTGGCGCGACTGATACAGCGGCGCCGTGCTCGGCCCCACCGGCGGGCGGTCGACCAGCAGCAGCAACTGCGACGGACCCTCGGTCCAGCGCAGCTCGGCCACGCCGCGCGCCGGCAGCACCGTCTTGCCCGTCGACGAGCTCACCCGCCAGCGCAGCGGCTTCCCGCCGACCGCCAGCGTCATCCGCTCCCCGACCACCGCCGTGCCCGGGCCCGTGGCCTGATAGCTGGCCCGCGCCGGCCCGAGCCCCGCCAGGTTCACCCGCTCGCGCACGCCGCGAGTGAGGCGCATGTAGCTGCCCGGCCCCCACTCTGCCAGCGCCTCGCTGCGCCGGCCCGGCGCCACCCGCTCGAGCACCCGCAGGCGCGTGTGCGTGCCCCGCGGGTGCAGCACCTCCCAGCCCGCGGGGCGGTGCACCGCCAGCGGCGGCTCCTCGGCCCGCACCTGGGCCTGGATCAGCAGCACCTGGCCGGCCTCCACGCGGGCCCCGTGGTCGTCGACCCGCCGCGGGAACAGCTCCGGCTGCACCCGCGCCGCGTAGCGCCACAACAGCGGCCGCCCCTCGGTCTGGTCGTAGGGCCACACCCACGTCGAGGCCGGCTCGCGCTCCGCGACCGGCAGGCGCCCGTGCACCGCCACCAGCGCCGGCACCTCGGTCCACACCAGCAGCTTCGCCGCGCCCGGCGGCGCCAGCAGGCGCATCGGCACCGCCTCCGACACCGGCGCCTCCCCGAGCGGGAAGCCCAGCGCGGCGGAGGCCGGACGCTCGGGACCCGGCAGCGCGCCGGAGCCCGCCGGGTCGAGGCCCGACATCAGCGCCTCCTCCTCGGGCTGCGCCTCGCCGGCCTCGCCGAGCTCCACCGCGCCGTCTGGCCGGCGCAGGCGCTCGAAGGGCGCCGGCATGCTGGTCTCCGCGAGCGCGTCGCCGCCGACGATCTCGAGCCCGGCCGCGTCGAGGAAGCTGTAGCGGACCGGCACCGGCGCCAGCGCGCCCGTGGCCCGCAGATCGACCTGGACCAGCCGCGACTCGGGCCCCCCGTCCGGCGCCAGGCTGATCGGCAGCGGCGCCACGCCGGGCCCGCTCGTGTACACCGGCACCGCCAGCAGGTCGACCGGCACCAGGCCCTCCCCCGCGTCGTTGCGATGCTGGCCGTGGTCGTCGTCGCCGGCGTGGCGCTCGGCCGCGTCGGCGCGCACCTGCACCGCCACCGCCGGCAGCTCGGTGTGCAGCTCGAGGCTCCACCAGCCGTCCCCGAGCGTGATCGGCGTGCGCGCGACCGCGTCGGCGCGCAGCGTCAGCACGCGGACGACCTCCGCCCGCTCCGAGCCGACCGTACTGTCCCCGGGGACAGGTCCCGCCGCAGCCGCCGCGCCGCCGCCCTCCGGCGTCGACCCCAGCTCGGGCCCGAGCCAGCGCAGGCGCAGCTGGGCGAGCGGCTCGCGGTCCTCGGGCATCGCCGCGAGCGGCCACGCGCGCAGCTCCGCCGTCCCGGGCCCGCGCAGCTGGAGCACCACCGGCTGCCCGCGCCCGATCGTCAGCGCCGGCTCCTCGATCGGCGGCGGCAGGGTCGGACGCGACGGCGACACGTACATGCTGCGCGCCTCGTAGTCGACCCCCGCGCGGCCCTCCGCCGCCAGGCGCTCCCAGGCCTGCTCGAGGCGCCGCCGCTGCAGCGCCTCCGACAGCGCGTACCACGGCAGATAGCTCGCGCCCGCCAGCCGCCGCATCCCCGTGTCCGTCGCCAGCGCGACCCGCCGCAGCTCGACCTCGTCGGCGTCGAGCGCGATGCGCCGGTACGCCCGCACCAGCGCCGTCGGGCTGGCGATCGGCGCCGCGATCGTCGTCCCGTCCGGCGCCAGCAGGCCCGCCGTCTCGTCGAGCCGCAGCTCGAGCATCGCGCCGCCCGGCCGCGCCGGCAGCGACAGCTCGAGGTTGCCGCTGTCCGACAGGTCCATGCGCCCGCCGGGCACGAAGGCCGCCTCGTAGTCCCACTCGTCGCCGTGCTGCCCCGCCCGCGTGTGGCGCGTGCGCTGCCGGATCCTGCGCTCCCACAGCGGCTCGCCGTCGTCCCCGCGCAGCGTGGCCAGCACCGTGAACGCATAGCTCGCCCCCGGCGACAGCGAGCTCAGCGCCCGCGGCAGCTCGAGGTGCACGATCAGCTGGACCACCGCGGGCCCCGGCGGCAGGCGGAAGCGCGGCCCCGACGTCGTCGTCAAGCCGTA
>Ga0073899_10003016_pt1 | contig 15058 bp, 12 predicted proteins | sample KloWWTmetaKNB5Ph_FD_88975 | JGI IMG/M metagenome (GOLD analysis project Ga0073899, IMG submission 88975) | Active sludge microbial communities from Klosterneuburg, Austria, studying microevolution and ecology of nitrifiers - Klosterneuburg... | ecosystem: Engineered > WWTP > Aerobic digester >...
GGGCCGGCCGGTAGAGTGGATCGGAAAAAACCGTCGCTCTGTCCCCGAAAATCGACTTACCCAAGGGGCTCTCGCCTTCTTTGACTAGACCGTTGAGAAAACTGCGCCCTTCATCAAAATCCCGGCGATCCATCCCCCAGGCGAGCAGTCCGAGAAGATCCCGCGCGGCGGAGGCCTCGAGCAACACGGTTGTGCGCCCGGCAGGCCGCTCGACCGCGTTCCGCGAGGCGAGGGCTTTCTCGATGGCCCGTTCCCCGACCGGAGCGAGCAAGAGTGTACCCACATCGGTAACTTGGGTGCTCGCCCAGCCCGACCCGCGGCCTTCGGTGGTGCGCGCGGTCACAGAAAATCCCACACTGGTGCTGCGCTGGTAGACAAAAACGCCCCGGCTGTTGGCGAAGGTCAGGGCACTCACGGAGCGCTCGAGATACCCCGCGCTATCGACTCCAGCGGCACGCGCGGCCTCGATGACGGGGCGAACCTGCGCGAGCGCCTCTCCCGGAGTCATCGCCGCGGTCGCTTCCGACCAGGTGAGGGGGTCCGCATACGGCGACGGCTCGACCGGGGGAAGGTGCTCGGGATCTTCCGGGGCGAGCTTCGCCATGGCCTCTACTTTTGCCACCGCCGCCCGCAGGGTTTCATCGTCCGTCTGATTGATCGTGATCGAGGCGGACCGTTTTCCGTAACTGACCACAAGACTGATGCTGACACGATCAATGAGACCGTTGGAAGTGATGTCGTTGTTTGCGGAGCGGAGAAGGAGATCTTCGGAATCGCTCACATAAAGTTCCGCGCCATCCGCTTTGACGAGGCCCAGGATTTTTTCGCAAAGTGATTCGGTTTGAGATTTCGTTAGAGTCATGGGAGGAGGGGAAATTCGTTTTTGGTGGCCATTGACGACGTGATGGCACATATGCTATCATTCGATCGATGATTCCTCGAATTGTTGTGGACACGAATGTCGTGGTCGGAGCGTTGTTGACTGCTTCCGGCGGCGATAATCGTGAGGTTTTGCGGCGTTGCCTGAGTCGCAACAATCAGCCGCTTATGGGCGTCGCCTTGTTTCATGAATACGAAGATCTTTTTGGACGACCTGAACCGCTCGGGAAAAGTCCTCTCACTCCGCTGCAACGTAGCGGTTTTTTCGAAGCGTTTCTCTCCGTCTGTGAATGGGTCAGAGTATACTATCTTTGGCGACCTAATTTGCCCGACGAGGCGGACAATCATTTGATCGAACTCGCCATAGCAGGAGGCGCAAATGTAATTATCACCAACAATATCCGCGATGTTGGACGGGGCGAGTTGAACTTCCCCGGACTGAGTATCCTCACCCCAAAGCAATTCCTTACAACCACCTAAACCTATGAGCACTCTCACGATCCGATTGCCCGAAGACAAGCACAACCGTCTCCGACAACTCGCGAAACACCGCGAAATCAGTGTAAATAAGCTAATCGAGGAACTGGCTACGATCAGCATTGCCGAGTTCGATGCTGAGACCCGGTTCCGCACCCTTGCCGCACGGGGATCAGCGGAGCACGGTCTCACACTTCTCGAAAAACTCGATGAGGTGTTTGAAGCTGGTAAATAAGCGGCCTTCATCGCAACTGACCGGCTCACGCCCACTCTCCCGAACCGCTGCAGTCACAGCTTTTCACTGGACCTCCCTGCACGGCAGCGGCAATGCCTTTCCCGGACTCCTGCGCGGTATTGAGCACATTGATCTGACGAAAACGAGCTGGAACAGCACCGTGAGAAACCGGAGCGACCTGTTGGGGTTGTCCTTTTCCACAGTTGAAGGCTCCACCGAGTTCGTAGGAAGACTTGCCCCCGAGTCCGTCACAGGCATTCCAGAAATCGACCGAATTTCCCTGGTAGGCGACATCACGAAACATGCCGTCGAGTTTGCCGTTTCGAATGCGGTGGAACACTTGTCCCGTGAATTGGAAATTGTAGCGCTGCTGGTCAATGCTCCAGCTTCCATTCCCGTCGATGTAAATGCCGTCTTCGACATCGGCGATGAGACTCTCTGCGGTGACGGTGTCATCACTCCCCGGTTGGAGCGAAATGTTCGGCATGCGCTGAATCGGGAACGCATCGAAACTGTCGGAGTATGCGCAGCCGTTGGAGCCTCCTTCACGTCCGATGAGAGCGGCCTGACCGAGAGCCATCTGAAAGTTGCGGAAGACGCCTTCCTTGATAATGGGAAATTCTTTGCCGGCAGTCTCGACTCCATCATCGTCCCAGGCGACTGTGGCAAGGCCCGTCGCGGCGGTGCGATCGGCGAAGATATTGACGATCGCACTTCCGTATTGGAGAGAATCGAGTTTATCAGGGGTGCAGAACGAGGTCCCGGCAAAGTTGGCTTCGTAACCGAGCGCACGATCGAGCTCGGTGGGATGACCGACCGTCTCGTGGATCGTGAGCCAGAGATTACTCGGAGCAATGACCAGATCTTTTTTACCGGCGACAACGGAGGGTGCCGCCATTTTCTCGCGAGCTTGTTCGACGGCGAGCGCCGCTTCTTCCGCGGCACCCCACTCACTGAGGTGTTCATAACCGGCAGCACGAGGGGGCCGACTGCTCGCGCGGGAGGCGAACTCCCCTTTTTTCGGATCGACGAGGGTGACACTGAATGCCGGTTGGATTCGGATCCGGGACTGCTCGATGCGAGTGCCAAAGGTATTTGCGAGCCACTTCCGTTCGCGCACCGAGGAGACCTGGGAATTGCAATAACTGGCCCCTTTCTCAAGGGCCGCGTGGTTGATTCCGAGAAGTCGCTCGACTTTTTCCTCCAGCGAGACAGTGAATGGATCGACCTGGACCGGTAGCTCCCACTTTCCGACAAACGACGGCAAACTCTCGATCTCGACCGGTTTTGCCCGCCACCCCTTCTGACCGTTCGCGATCGCGACGGCGGATTCGACCAATTCGAGGAGCCGTTTCTCGGTGATTTCCGAACTCGCCGCAAACCCCCGCGAACCCTCGACGAGAACGCGGACAGAGCACCCTAACGAAGATCCCGCATCGACCCCTTGGACCATTTTTTCCCGCACAAAGAGCGACTCGCGATCCGTCTGCATGAAGTGCAGGTCTGCAAAGCTCGCACCCAGTTTCGTCGCGCGTGCGAGAACTGCGTCGGCAAGGGCGGGGAATCGTGTCGAAATCTCCTCCGCCGCGCTGGCGGTGATCGCCCACCGGCTCGAGATGAGCGCCAGTCCGGCGACAGAAGTACCTTTGAGCCAATCACGTCGTTGCATGACGCTGAACATAACAGGGTTGGATCACCGGGGCAACAGGGTTGGATGCGAAGGGCCCCTCCCGTGGCTCCCGATTACCGCCTCCCCTGCCCCTTGCAAAAGGATTGACCCTGTCTCGCAAAACCGCTTTAGTTGCTTTCCGGAATATTCCTCCCTCTGCCTATGAATCGTCGAGACTCCCTCCAACGAATGACACTCCTGTTAGGGGGAGTCCTTTCTCCTCAAATCACTGCGGGACTGATGGGGCAGGTCATCAATGAGGGATCGAGTGTGGTCGTCAGCGACGCTCAGAAAACTCTCCTCATCGAGCTAGCCGACACGATCATTCCGACGACAGGAACGCCCGGCGCGAAAGCTGCCGGAGTGGAGCAATTCATCATGCGACTGATGCGGGACTGCTATCTAAAAAAGGAGCAGGAAACTTTTTACAGTGGACTCGACACGCTCGAGGCCGATTGCATTACCTCTCATGGAAAGGGATTTGCTGCGCTTGATGCGGAGGCGAGGAACCAGATGGTGCGCGAGACGATCAAGACGAACCGGGCTTTTTTCAACGAAATGCGCCAACTCACGGTGACCGGCTACTTCACCTCGGAGATCGGGGCGACGCAGGCTCTCGAATATCTTCCGATTCCCGGTGTCTTCCATGGGGATGTCCCCATGGAATCAGGGCAGAAAACCTGGGCACTCTGACTGCGGCAATCACAAACTCCTGAGACCATGGCGAATCTAAATATCGAAGCAGACAAAACAAACACCTACGACGCGATCGTGATCGGGTCGGGGGTGTCAGGCGGATGGGCCGCCAAGGAACTGACGGAGAAGGGACTCCGTGTCCTCATGCTAGAGCGGGGACAAAAACTCGACCATGTCGCAGACTACGAGTACGCCCTGAAAGCTCCGTGGGAAACAACCTACAACGGAAAACTCACCGTCGAACAGGTCGAGACCCATCCGAAGCTCGCGAGGGACTATCCCTACAACGAGATGACGGAAAAATACTGGTTTCGGGACGTCGACTCGATGTATCAGGAGAAAAAGCGCTTTGACTGGTATCGACCGAACATCGTCGGCGGGAAGTCCATTATGTGGGGACGGCAGAGCTACCGATTGAGTGATCTCGACTTCGAGGCGAATGCAAAAGAAGGCATCGCGGTCGACTGGCCGATCCGCTACGCCGACATCGCTCCGTGGTATTCCTACGTCGAAACCTTTGCGGGGATCTCCGGGGAAAAACTCGGGTTGCCCCAACTGCCCGACGGGGAGTTTCTCCCGCCCATGGAGATGTACTTTGTCGAAAAAGAAGTGCGGAAGCGCCTCGAAAAATCCTTCCCAGGTCGCAACCTCACGATCGGTCGGGTCGCGAATCTCTCTGCCGCAAAGGAGGAGCAACTCGGAGTCGGGCGCGGTCCTTGTATGTACCGGAATCGCTGCTCCTACGGCTGCCCTTTCGGCGCGTATTTCAGCACGCAGTCTTCCACCCTCCCCGCAGCGGCAAAGACCGGACGGCTCACTCTGCGCCCCGACTCGGTCGTAAGAGAGATCGTCTACGATGACTCGACCCAGCGAGCCACCGGTGTCCGGGTTCGGGACGCCGTGACGATGGAGGATCGCGAGTTCCATGCAAAGATTCTTTTTGTCTGTGCCAGTGCGATCAGTTCCACCGCGCTGCTCCTGAATTCCACCTCGGCGAGATTTCCCAACGGACTCGGAAACGATTCGGGAGAACTCGGGCACAATCTCATGGATCATCACTTCCGGGCGGGTGCGAGCGGGGTCTGGGAGGGCGATCTCGATCGATACTACTACGGACGTCGCGCCAACGGAATCTATGTCCCCCGCTACCGAAACCTTGGGTCTGAGAAACGCGAGTATCTCCGGGGATTTGGGTATCAGGGAGGCGCAAGCCGCCAGGGCTGGCAGCGCAATATTGCGGAGTTTCAGTTCGGTGCGGAGTTCAAGGAAGCCATGACCACTCCCGGCCAATGGACCATGGGATTCGGCGGATTCGGTGAGACCCTCCCCTATCACGAAAACCAAATGTACCTCGATCCGGCGACCCGCGATAAATGGGATCTTCCGGTGGTCGTCTTCGATGCAGAGTTCCGCGACAATGAACGGAAGATGCGCATCGACATGATGAATGATGCGCAGGAAATGCTAGAGACATCCGGCCTCACCGAGGTCACTACTTTTGATAAAGAATCCTACCCCGGGACAGCGATCCACGAAATGGGCACTGCGCGGATGGGACGTGATGCAAAGACCTCGATCCTCAACGGACACAACCAAATTCACAGCGTGCCCAACGTCTTCCTGACAGACGGTGCTTGCATGACATCGGCTTCATGCGTCAATCCCTCTCTGACCTATATGGCTCTCACCGCCCGCGCAGTAGACTTTGCGGTCGGGGAGATGAAGAAGCTGGCTCTCTAACAACCTGTCAGACCTTCAAACCGGCGAAGCGCCCATCACATATCCTTCGAGTTGGCTGATGAGGGCTCCCTGCGCGGAGATGATGCGTCGCACGAGATCACCGATCGAGACAATGCCGACGAGTCGTCCGTCCTCGATCACCGGAAGATGACGGATCGATTTGTCTGTCATCATCTGGAGGCAGGCAACGACATTTGCCGAAGGACCTACCGTGACGACCTCGCAGGTCATGATCTCCCCGACTGCGGTCGCTTTCGAAGAACGCCCTTTGAGAACCACATTATTCATATAGTCCCGTTCGGTGACAATCCCGACCACGAGACCGTCTTTCATTACGGGAAGGGCTCCGATGTTCTTTCCCGACATGAGGCCGATCGCCTCGAATACGGTGACGTCCCGGGTCGTCGACCACACTTCCCTTAAGTTTTTGTGGGCGAGGATTGATGATACAGTGTCTGCTATTTCCATGGATACTTGTGGTTGGGTTTCGATTCCAACCTAGAGTAGGAAAAAAGTGAGACTTTGTGAATCCACAAATGGAAAAAATGTGTGGACCCGCAAAACCGGCCTATTCCTCGACCACGGTCGCGTCTCGCAGAACCCAGTATCGAGGATAGGCGATGAGGTCGAGAGTAACCCTGCCGCCTGTCTGCGGAGATCTTTCGTTCCCCATTTCGTCCATCGGAACGACTTCTTTTGCATCAGTGGAAATTGTAAGAGAACCTTCTTCCCCGAGAGTGAAACCCGCCAGAATGAGATCGTTGCCCCGCCGAAAGACATACAGGTGCTCGGCGGCGGATTCTACAAAAACCCTCTCAAACGAGGCACCTGTCAGGGTGGAGGTGAGCGCTGCGATGGCGCCATACACAAAGCGCGGAGAGAACTGATAGTCGACAAATCCAAAGTCCGGGGTGCCATCCCGACCGGGACCGCGAGTCATGCGGGAGCAGAAGAGGAGCACACCGGCATGGCCATTGGCCCAAGAATAGAGAACTTTCTGCGCATCAATCTGCGCCTGTCTCCGCTCCTGCTCCAGTCGCCAGGCACTGTATCCAGTCTCCGTATTGATCCACCGATCCGACGGATCACCGGCGAGTTTCTGGAGTCGCTTCATCGTTGCAAAACTGCGTTTATAATCCTCCAGATTGCCGTGGGCATTGTAGGTCGGGAAATCGACGAGAGAATGAAGTTTCTGGAGAAAATATTGGCTCTTTACTTCATCGACAACGGAATACCCACCGTAGGTCAGCGGTAGCTCCGGTGCGACCTTGCGGACTTCGTCCTGGGAAAAAACGAATTGAGTTACAAACTCGTCGTTCGTGCCTGCCCAGTAACCAATCTGATCGGGCTCGTTGGAAATCTGGACGAAGCGAGTGACATCGCGGTAGCGCTCGACGAGTGCAGCGAGATAGGCCCGCTGAGGCGTCTCCTGATGCGGATACTGCCATCGAAAATTTCCCTTGTCGGCATACTTCGGGAGGACCGCCCAGTCCGCTGCATTCATCGTCTGGAGTACAAGTTGAAATCCTCGCGAGGTATAGGATCGCAGGGCTGCATCCATACGGTCGAAGTGAAAAAAGTAGGTCTCGTTTCCACCGGACTGTTTTCGTCCCATTTCGAGCGATTCATCCGTCCGCACCACTTGCAGCCCGAGCCGGGCAATGAGGGCCGCTTCGCGGTCCCTCGCCTTTTCTTCACTCAGCCCAGTCGGCAGAGTCGGAATCCCGCCTGGTTTCCAGTGGTAGCGCCCCGGAAAAGCGCAGATCCCGACAAAAAACTCCTCCTTCTTCCAACTCTTTCGCGCGTGGTTCACATCTCGTGTCACCGCAATATTCCGAATCAATCGCTTCGTGAAACGATCCCCCTGAAATCCGTCGAGAGTGAGAAGATATGTTCCAAGAGCGGAAATTTCGATCTCGAGCAACTCCTCTTTCCCCGCTTCAATTCTGATCTGCTGCACTGGGAAATTCTGCCAGTTCCAGACCGTGAGGACTGCGTAGGCGAACTGATCCGCCTCCACACGGAGCTTCAACCGAAAGATGTCCCTGGTTGGTCCGACTTTTGTCCACTCGTAGGGTCCCGTTTCTGGGAGGAGAGACAATCCACCGCCACTGAGACGATGTTCTGGAACCTCTTCATGCAGAAGGGGCACAGATACTTCCGAAAGGGCCGGGGAATCAGGGCTCAGGAAAAGACGCGTGGACGGTTCCCCAGCGTCGATCACTACCGAAGCAACGAGAAAGAATCCGGGAACAAGCAACCTGCCACGCTGAAAATACGTTTTCATCGAAAATAGAACCGAGTGTCACTACGGACTCAGTCGGTGGAGTCGGAAGCATAGCACAGATCAAGAAGCATCTCCCGATCTCATGATGCAAGGGGCTTGCCGACCACTTCGGAGTGCTCCTGTTTCGACTTTTCGATGGCACGGCCGACCGCACGCCGGGCCGCTCGCGAGAGAAAAAAGAGGACAATCACCCCGACCGCGAGTCCCACATACATGGCACTCCTTTCCAGATGGACCGTGCTCTGGTCCGGTTTCGCCAGACCGGCGGCGTGCTTTCCAATCTCTCCCAGGTAAACCCCGAAGGCTAAAATCGGAGCGGTCGCCAGTGCCGCGATGAGGAATCCCCAGAACCGGACGCCTGCCGCACCGAGCAGGTAGCTCAGGGTGGCGGGATTGAGAGGCGTCAGACGCAGGAGAAACTGGAGGTGAAACTCGTCGTAACGCACGGCTTCCCGAATCGATTCTAAAAAAGGACGTGTCGAGAGCACCCTGTCGATCCGCGATCGTAAGAGGCGGCGGGAAAGAAGATATTGAAACGCAGCAGCCACGATGCTGCCGACCAAGACGGCCGCAAATCCCGAGGCCCAGCCAAAGAGAGCCCCCGCGAGAATGCACAGGACCGTATCCGGAACGAGCAGCGAGGTCGCGATCACGAAGAGCAGCACAAAGGCAAGGCTCGCCCAAGAGCCGGACTCCTCGATCCATTTCCCGATCTCATCAAGATGCCGGTGCAGCTCCCTGCCAAAACCAAAAATCACTGCAATCACGAAGAGGCATAGAGTGAGATACATCACCGTTTTCCGCCGGGACCATGCGCGAAAGGGATTCTGATTCGCCGGGAGAATATGCGCGTGGTGCTCAGGCATGTGTTCTGCGGGAATGATTCGAGTGTATGTTTCCCGAGTTCATTTGGAAGACGGTGTTTTTTCTCCAGAAAAAGGAGATTTGCCAAAAAAGGAAATCAGGAGCGCGGCGATGGTTGCTCCGACAAGGTTTGCAACGAGATCCCAACCGGTGTTTTCATATCCCCCAACATTCGTTTCGGGCAATGTTAGGGTAGCAATAAATTCCACTACTTCGTTCAGCGCTCCGAACCCCATGCCGGCGGCGGCACAAAGTACCATCAAACCGGGACTGGGGGTGAGGCCGCGGCCATCCCGGTAGGGAGAGACCGTGCTCAGAGCCTGCCAACAGAGCCAGGTCGTGACTCCGAAGCCGAAGGCATGGATGATCTGGTCGTATTTTACTCTCTCCGGAATCAGCCAGAAGTTGTAGAGGACTCCAGAGCCATAGCGGTCGTCCCACGAGTCGGGAATCGGGATCAATCCTCCAGCCATGTGGAGTAGCCCCCAGAGAGAAAGGCACCAGAGCAGGCCAGCACTGAATCCTACCCGGAAGTGAACGGCAATGAGAACGGACAGTTGAACGGCGATGACAAGGATGTAAAAGATAAACTCTTTGTTTCCCGACTTCAGGGAAAACATTGCCGCGAGGAATAGGTAGAGGGCACTGAAAGCGAGAATGGCCTTCAATTGCGAACGAGTGGCAGTTTTGTGCATGGGGCAGGCAGGGCAGAAGTGAAATGCGGGGCGGGAACGGTGGTTATTCTATCGTTGGGGTCAGTTCCTCGCAGGCTGCTCTTACCATCCATCCGTTGGATTCCAGAGTGCGCTCCACGACCGCTTCCTCCGCTCCGGTGATCTCCCGCACGATGCGGACGGCGCGATCTCGAAGTTTTGCATTGGACGGGTGGAGATCAATCATGAGATTGCTCTTCACTTTTCCGGAATGTGTCATTGCGAGGGTGGTGATGATGTTCAGGATCATCTTGGTGGCAGTACCAGACTTCAACCGGGTCGAACCTGTCAAAATCTCAGGGCCAGTATCCGGCAAGATTGCTCCATCGAGCAGGGGATGTCCTCGGTAGGCAGGATTGCAGCATACCAGCGCGGTTTTTGCACCGCGCTCTTTTGCTTCCGTTAGGCAGCCCCAGATAAACGGGGCGTGACCGCTTGCCGAGATCGCGATGACGACATCTTTCGGTCCGACATGCCGGGACTGGATCGCCCTCTCCCCGGCGGGAAAATCATCTTCGGCCCCTTCGACCGCACTCCAGAGAGCAGTGGAACCGCCCGCGATGATCCCCTGCACGAGATCCGGCGATGTACGAAATGTGGGCGGACACTCACTCGCATCGAGGACCCCGAGACGACCGCTCGTCCCGGCACCGCAATAAAGGAGTCGTCCCCCTTCCGAAAACGCACGAACCACTTCCTTTACAACCCATTCGATTTGTTCGCTTTCCGCCAGAATTTTTTCCGGAATCGTTTTGTCCTCTTCCAGCATCAATTGGATGGCTTGCGAGATCGGAAGGTCGGAAAAACGCATCGACTTGGGATGTCTCCCCTCCGTCGGGGACGTCGAGACAGGTCGCCAGCTCTTTGCAGTGGTTTCCAAATCCCCCTGAATAGACACAGTATTGACCGTGGCAAGGCGGCTTGCCCCCACTCCGGGATCGAGGGCCATCGCGATAGCTCCCCAGACGCTCGGTTCATCAAGGCGAACCACTTCACTGCCCGGCCTTGCTTTCAGAATTCTTGCAACGACTTCATCGGCGAAACAGGGATTTTTCAAAAGAACAGAACCATTGAGAATGAACTGGATCTTCTCCTCCGGTTTTGCGATGCGGGCGGCACAATGAACCGAGTCTTTGCTGAGGCGCTCGGCGGCACGATCGAGGATCGCCACCGCGATCGGATCCTGACGGGAAGCGGCCGCAGCAAAGACAACTTGGGCAAGACTCGCGAGCTCAATTTTACTTGCCGTCGAAGTCCAATCGATGAGTCTCTCCGGGTCGTTCATTTGCAAGGAATGAAGAATATCCGCCCCCAGAGGCGGCCAGTCTGCATCAATGTCAGAGATCGTCACGACGGAGCGGAGCGCATGAAGGGCGATGTCGTAGGAACTGCCGCGATCTCCGATGACATGACCGCGCCCACCGACCTTGACGATACGCCCATCCCGGTGACGTCCCAGACAACAGGAGCCCGTCCCGCTGAGCAGGAGCACTTGCGCGGCACAATCCGGATGCCACTCGGTCGATTCGAGCGCGAGAACGAGGTCGTCGGTGACGATGGCTGGCACTCCGGGCCACGTGCGACTGACCGCCGCCGTGAGCCGTTCCCGATCGCCCCCCGAGCGTACCCCCGCAAATCCAATTCCGATACGGTCAGGTCCGACCGGCAACTGAGCACGAATTTCCTCGAGGAGATCGGCAAGCCTCTCTCCCGTCAATAGATAGAGATTCCCGGTGCCCGCGAAGATCTTCGCGAGCACCGTATTTGTTTCGCTGTCTACCAGCAGGGCCGAGGTTCTCGTCCCACCGCCTTCCATTCCAAGTAAGATCATTTCGGGGGCTGAACTATCACCCGAATCCCGAAAGGCGAAAGGGAATCTTCGGTTACGGACTGGACGAGATCAGCCGTTCGGCATCCCCGCACGATAAATCGAGGCGATTTCCTCCGGCGAAAGGGCACGTTGTAGAATGACGAACTCGTCGATGCGCCCATTGAGACTGCGAATGGGATACGGTTTCCCCTGGGCCTGCCAGTTCCCGATCTTCCCATTGCCGAGCTTCAGAGGAGGCATAGGACTGCGCTCCTCCTCACTGACGATTTCCCCATCCCGATAATGGATCACCCGTCCGCTGGTCTGATCAATCGTGACCGCCAGATGAAGCCATTTTCCGAGGTCTCCGGGGTGAATTACTGGTGGTGAAGTGGAATTCGGGCTTCCCTCGTTCGAAAGACCGAGGACGAGTTCTCCTCGATCGCTGATCTGCCAGTGAGTTTCCCCCAGCTCAAATCCATCGGTTAAAAAAAGAGAACTGAGCCAGCGGTCGAACCCTTCGATTCGAACCCAGGCGGCGAAGGTGAGCGCCCGAAACTCGCCCGGAATCTGAAGTCGGGTTCGATCCGTGATCCGCTTGAACTCGAGGGCACCTTTCCCCGGCCAGCGCCCCTCGGTCCATTGCGCCCCGATAATCGCCCCCTTCGGTCCACCAGGATGTTGATTGATGAGTTGTCGGTCCCAAGGTTCCTGATTTTCGAAGTCAAAAAAGACCAGGGTATCCGGATCACCAGCCAGCGTGTTTCGAGTCCTCAGCCATTCCCGGTATCGATCACGGGAGCCAGCGTTCGCGAGATGAAGCAGTTGTTGTCGATCCACAAAATCAAGCCCGCCTCCCGCAACGGTTTCAAAAACACCACCCCTAGCTTTTACCCCATTCCCGGAAAGGAGAGTTCGAGACCCCGTCCCGTCCTTTTCGTCAAGACGCACCTCTCCCTCCACGACATGGACTTCACTCCGCCCGTCTCGTCCGACACTGAGCGCAAATTCGGTTCCCAGATCGACGGCCCGGTACTCTGGCGTCTCGATCGTGAATCCCTGCGCAGGTTCCGGGACAAACGCACGGAGCTTCCCCGTGAGACAGGCGATCCGCCACTCCGAATGGAGATCGAGCTCCACCGGTCCTTCAACGATCAGGGTTGCGCCACTGAAAAATTCCAGCTGAGCCAGGCCAGATTCCAACTGAAAGCGCCCGGCGGGAACCGAGGCACCTTCTTCGAGCACCTGAGTTGGATTGGCCCAGACTCCGTCCACAAGGCGACTCAAGACCGCGACCCCAGGTGCGTTGGAAGGCTCGCGGTTCCTTCCTGTTTCGAGATGACTTTTCCAGAAAAGGGATCCATGAATCAGCAGGGTGACTGCCGCTGCCCCAGCAAGAGCCGGCCACCACTTTGTCAACCGGGGGGATTTTGCTCTCCCTGCCGGAACAGAAACCACCGGAAACGGGAATATCTCTGCGGCTCCTTTGGCCAGCGAATCACCAGATTGCTCCTGCACAAAGTACGCGTGGATCTCGACCATTTCGAGATACCGTTCGCAACTCTCCGGATCGCCCCGAAGAAGCCCATTGAGTTCCCCCCGCTCTTCCAAAGAAAGGCCAAGGTCAAATAACCTCGACGAGAGTTCCGAAACCCGATTCAAACGTTCCTGCCGTTTCATGCCATTCCCTCCTGGGTTACTTTTCTCTCGACACACCGCTGCAAGACTGCGCGAATCCGGAAAAGAGACTGGGAAATCGCGCCCTCACTCTTCCCCTCCTGCGCCGCGATCGCCTGGACGGTGGCACCCGAATGATACCGACGCTCGACCAGATCACGCTGAGACTCGGGGAGTACGCTGATGCAGTCGCGCAGCAACTCGAGCCGATGATCCGTCCCCGTGCTTCGCGCCTCCTGCCGCTCGGCGAGGTAGTCGAAAACATCCTCATCAAAAACCAACTGCTCCCGGCTCATTTTCCGGCGATGATTGAGCACATGATAGTAGGCCGTGCGACAGGCCCAGGCCGTGAAGTTAGTCCCGAGTTCAAAGTCCTCCGCCTTGCGCCACAGGGTCACACTGGTCTCCTGCAAAATGTCTTTTGCCAGCGAGGGATCGTGACAAAGCGTCATGATGTACCCAAATACAGCCGACTGAGAGCCGGTGAGTAGCTCAATGAATTCTTCGGTGTCGCGTTGCATGATTCCACAAGGATACCGCAGGTCGGGGCGATATCTCACGCGGAATTTCCGAAACGATCCCTCAAACCGGTTTCACCCCGAGCTCCGAGAACGGAACTTCGTGAGGCAGAACGTTTTCTCTCGCGGCGACAGCGCAGGCGACTCCGGCAGCTTCGCCCATGACAACGGCATTCCCGGTGACCCGGTAACTGCTGTGGGCAATGAATCCGCCACTGATGCAACGCCCCGCGAGGACCAACCCGTCGACATCTTTGGCCATGAGCGAACGCAGCGGAATATCGTAGGGCTGTGATTTGAAGGGTTTTGCTTCGATCGCTTTTGTCTCCCCCGGATTGGTCGAATGGACGTCGATGGGGAAGGTCACCCGACAAATTCCATCTTCAAATCGAGCCCCCTTTTTTAAATCGTCATCCGTCACTGAATAACGCCCATGGATACGCCGCCCTTCCCTAGTGCCAATCTGTTCGGCCGTACAGACGATCTCCGCATTCTTCCAGGGTCCGCCCTTTTTGCGGAGGGCGTTGACCATGGCATGATTTTCTCTCCGGGCTTCGATCGTGGCACGGGAGAGATCATCGGCGTTGATCGCGGAGACATTGTATTGATGATTCGCCATCATCGCATAGAGCCCGTCATGGATCTCAAAAACCGAGGGACCGCCATAGGACGGATCGATCCCGGCGGAGCGCAGTTCGGCGAGAAAGTTGGCTTTGCCTTTCCCGAGATTCCGTTCTTCCGCCAGATGATTGATGAAGGGTGCGATCTCGTCGGTTTTGACTCCGTGAAAGAGAACCATGAGACTCATCGGCTGCGTCACACCGTCGCCGGGGCGGCCAAAATCAAAACCACAACCCGCCTGAGCGGCAAGATCCCCGTCACCAGTCGCATCGATAAAACTCTTGGCAGTCCAGACTTCCCGACCGGACTTTGACTCCGTCACGACTGCCGCGAGTCGATTTTTGGCATCGGGAATGGCCCCAACGATACGGGTGAAAAGACGGATGTTCACCCCGGCCTCCACGAGCATTTCCTCGAGGAGCAGTTTCATCGGCTCGGGATGGTAGACCCATGCCGAACCGAACTTTTTCCCGTTGTTCTGCTCTCCCAAACGAACGAGGAGCTCGGACATGATCCCCGGTTTGTTGAAGCCATCAAGGATCCAGGAGAGCATCCCGGCCGTCCAGATTCCCCCGATGCATCCGTGCAACTCGATGAGGGCCGTTTTCGCTCCACTGCGCGCTGCCGCAATTGCTGCGGCAAACCCGGCAGGCCCGCCTCCGCAGACGATCACGTCGTAGTCCGCCACGACCGGGATCTCCCGGGCGTTTTCTTGAAACCACTCACCCTTCAGGGTTCCCGAAGTGCGGACGTGCATTCGGTCATTTGTTCCGAAAACCGTTTCACCTTCCCGTCCGGTCGTACGCCGAAGCGGCTTCGGACGGTTTTCTGGATTCACTCGCTCCTGCCCGAATGCTCCGCCCGCTCCGCCC
>Ga0073899_10003018_pt1 | contig 15054 bp, 11 predicted proteins | sample KloWWTmetaKNB5Ph_FD_88975 | JGI IMG/M metagenome (GOLD analysis project Ga0073899, IMG submission 88975) | Active sludge microbial communities from Klosterneuburg, Austria, studying microevolution and ecology of nitrifiers - Klosterneuburg... | ecosystem: Engineered > WWTP > Aerobic digester >...
AAACCGTTCGCTTCGGCGTTCCAGGAGGCCGGCGTCGCCCTGCTGCGGACGAGCGACCAGCTGCAGCGGCGTCTGGCGGCCACCGTCGAACCCCACGGCATTACCGCCCAGCAGTACAACGTCCTGCGGATCCTGCGCGGCGCCCACCCGGAGGCCGTCCCGACGCTCGAGATCGCCACCCGGATGATCGAGCACGCTCCGGGCATCACTCCCCTGCTCGACCGCCTCGAAGCCAAACGACTGATCGGGCGCCTGCGCTGCCGGAAGGACCGGCGGCGGGTGCTCTGCACCATTTCGGAAGAGGGGCTCGCCCTTCTGGCCGCCCTCGAGCAGCCGATGCTCGAGACGCTCCGTGACTGTTTCCACTCGCTGTCCGAAACCGACGCCAGGCAACTCATTCAGCTTCTCGACGACCTGCGCGAGGGGCTCTACGGTACCTGTGACCATTCCGATCACCCAGAGAAAGAGGAGAAGCAGAGATGAAGAAGTTCACCGCAGTCGCCGCCCTCGCCACCGTTTTCGCAGTTCTCGCCGGGGTCGCCGGCGTCGCCGGGGCCGCCGCCCAGACCGCAGCCCCCGCGGCGGCCGCAGCCACCTCGACGGCGATCACCTACACCGCCGACAAGGCGCACACCCATGTCGGCTTCACGATCCGCCACATGATGTCGCAGGTGCGCGGCTCCTTCGGTGAGTTCTCCGGGACGATCGTCAAGGACGACGCCAACCTCGCCGCCGCGTCGGTCGAGTTCAAGATCCAGGCGACATCGATCGACACCTCCAACGAGAACCGCGACAAGCATCTGCGCAGCGAGGACTTCTTCTTCGTCGAGAAGTTCCCCGAGATCACCTTCAAGAGCACGAAGATCGAGAAGGTCTCGGAGACCGAATACAAGGCCACCGGCGCGTTCACCATGCGCGGCGTGACCAAGGTCCTCACGCTGCCGGTGACCTTCCTCGGCGAGATGAAGGGGATGGACGGCAAGTCGCTCGTTGGCTTCTCCGTCACCACCAAGCTCGACCGCAAGGAGTTCGGCTTCAACTGGAACAAGGCGCTCGACAACGGCGGCCTGCTGCTGTCCGACGAGGTCACGATCGAGATCAACATCGAGGCCAAGCAGAGCTCCTGACGAATTCCCGCCTCGCCTGCTAGCATTTCGACGCCGGACCGCAACCAGGTCCGGCGTTTTTTCGTATTCATCTCTTTCCTGGAGCCATCATGAAGAGAGCCCTCGCCGTCGCCACCTTGCTGATCTCGTTCACACCGTCGGCCTTCGCGGCTGCCGAAACTGCCAAGGACGAACCGAAGAAGGACGAGGGGCCGCTCGCGAGCGCAACCTTCGCCGGGCTCACTCTGCGCTCGATCGGACCGGCGCTCACCTCCGGCCGCATCGCCGATCTCGCGGTCGACCCGACCGACAGCAAGGTCTGGTGGGTCGCCGCCGCGTCGGGGGGCGTCTGGAAGACGACCAACGCCGGCACCACCTGGGCGGCGGTCTTCGACGGCGAAGGCTCCTACTCGATCGGCGCCATCACCATCGACCCGAAGAACCCGAACGTCGTCTGGGTCGGCACCGGCGAGAACAACAACCAGAGAAGCGTCGCGTACGGCGACGGCGTCTATCGCACCCTCGACGGCGGCAAGTCGTGGAAGAAAATGGGGCTCGAAAAGTCCGAGCACATCGGGCGCATCGTGGTCGATCCGCGCGACTCGCGGGTCGTCTGGGTGGCGGCCTACGGCCCGCTCTGGAGCAGCGGCGGCGAGCGCGGCGTCTACAGAACCGACGACTTCGGAGCGACGTGGAAGCAGATGTTCAAGGTCAGCGACGACACCGGCATTGCCGACATCCTCCTCGACCCGCGCGATCCGGACACGATCTACGCCGCCGCGCACCAGCGCCGACGCCACGTCTGGACACTGGTCGGCGGCGGACCCGAGTCGGCGCTGCACAAGTCGGTCGACGGCGGCAAGAGCTGGCGCAAGCTCGACGCGGGGATGCCGAAAGGGGACATCGGCCGCATCGGGCTGGCGCTTTCACCGCAGAATCCGGACGTGCTGTATGCCATCGCCGAGGCCGAGGCCGACCAGGGTGGCTTCTTCCGCTCCGCCGATCGCGGCGAGAGCTGGGAGAAGCGCGCCCCGCACTCGACGAGCGGCAACTACTACACCGAGCTCTTCGCCGATCCGCACCAGTTCGACCGCGTCTACTCGATGGACACCTTTCTCCAGGTTTCCGACGACGGCGGCAAGAGCTTTCACGGCCTGGGCGAGAAGTCGAAGCACGTCGACAACCACGTCATCTGGGTCGATCCCAAGGACGCCGACCACTACCTCGTCGGCTGCGACGGCGGCCTCTACGAGAGCTTCGACCGCGCCGCCACCTGGCGCTTCTTCGAGAACCTCCCGATCACCCAGTTCTATCGCCTCGGCGTCGACGATGCGCTCCCCTTCTACAACGTCTGCGGCGGCACCCAGGACAACTACACCCTGTGCGGTCCGTCGCGCACCAAGCGTTTCCAGGGGCCGGCCAACGAAGACTGGGAGGTCGCCCAGGGCGGCGACGGGTTCTGGACCGTAACCGACCCGACGGATCCGAACATCGTCTATGCCGAAGCACAGCACGGGGCGCTCACCCGCTACGATCGCAAGAGCGGCGAGAACCTCGACATTCAACCCCAGCCCGGCGCCGGCGAGGCGCCGCTGCGCTGGAACTGGGACTCGCCGCTGGTGCTCTCGCCGCATTCGCCCACCCGTCTCTATTTCGCCGCCAATCGGCTCTTCCGCAGCGACGATCGCGGCGGGACCTGGCGGGCGATCTCGCCGGATCTCTCGCGCCAGCTGGATCGCAACCAGCTCAAGGTGATGGGACGCATCCAACGGCCCGAAGCGGTGGCGAAGAACGCCTCGACCTCGATCTACGGCAACATCGTGGCGCTCGCCGAATCGCCGCTCGCCGAGGGGCTGCTCTTCGTCGGCACCGACGACGGCCTCGTCCAGGTCTCCGAGAACGGCGGCGGCGAGTGGCGCCGCGGAGAGAGCTTCCCGGGCGTTCCTGCCAACACCTACGTCTCGCGCCTGGTGGCTTCGCGCCACGACGCCGCGACCGTCTACGCCGCCTTCGACAATCACAAAATGGGCGATTTCAAGCCGTACGTCCTGAAGAGCGGCGACCGCGGACGCAGCTGGGTTTCGATTACCGGCGACCTGCCGGAACGCGGCACCGTCTACGCTGTCGTCGAGGATCCGAAGGACCGCAACCTCCTCTACGCCGGCACCGAGTTCGGCCTTTTCTTCACGCCCGACGGCGGCAAGAAGTGGATCCAGCTCAAGGGCGGCCTGCCGACGATCCAGGTACGAGATCTCGCCATTCAGGAGCGCGAGGACGACCTGGTCGTAGCGACCTTCGGCCGCGGTTTCTACATCCTCGACGAGCTCGCGACGCTGCGCGGCCTCGACGCCGCGAAGCTCGACGCCGAGGCGATCCTGTTCCCTCCGGGCAAGGCGCAGCTCTTCGTCCCCGGCTCGCGCATCGGCGACCGCGAACGCGGTTTCCTCGGCGAGACCTACTACGCCGCGGCCAACCCGCCGTTCGGCGCCACCTTCACCTGGTATCTCAAGGACGCGCCCAAGACCATGAAAGAGGCGCGCGCCGAGGCCGAGAAGAAAGCCATCGAGGAAAAGCGCGACATCGCCTATCCGACGCTCGCCATCTTGCGCGCCGAGACCGAAGAGGAGGCCGCGGTCGTCGCCGTCACCGTCGTCGACGACCAGGGAGCGACCGTCCGCCGGCTCGAAACCAAACCGGCCAAGGGGATGCAGCGCCTGACCTGGGACCTGCGCTATCCAGCGGCCGACCCGGCGGCGAAGGTCGTCACCACGGCGCCGTTCTCGGTGCCGGCGCAGGGTCCCTTCGCGGCGCCCGGCCGCTACCGTGCCCGGCTCGAGCTGACTTCCGCCGGCTCCACGAAGCTCCTGGGTGAGGCCGACTTCGAAGTCGAGGCACTGTCCCTCGCCACGCTGCCGGCGAAGGACCGCGCGGCAGTCCGCGACTGGCAGCGCAAGACTGCCCGTCTCCAGCGCGCGGTGCTCGGCGCCGAGAATCTGACCGGGGAGCTCGGGGAGCGACTCGCGCTGCTGCGGATCGCGGTCGACGCGCCGCAGGCGGGAGCCGTTCCGGCCGCCCGCAACGCCGAGCTCGACAGCCGGCTCCGCGCCCTCGAGCTCGAGCTGGCGAAGATCTCGATCGCGCTGTCGGGCGACCGCTTCCTGCGCGCCCGGAACGAGGCCGACCTGCCGTCGATCTCGGAGCGCGTCCAGAACGTCGTGTTCTCGAGTTGGTCGTCCACGGCCGAACCGACACAGACGCAGCGCGATGCCTATGCCATCGCTGGCGCGGCGTTCACCCGCGAGCTCGCCCGGCTGAAGAAGTTCGTCGAGGTCGACCTGGCGGCGGTCGAGCAGGAGATGGAGCGAGACGGGGCGCCCTGGACGCCGGGCCGCCTGCCGGTCTGGCAGGCCGAGAACTGACCCGTGCCCCGCTCCTCCGCCGGGCGGCCATGACCGCGCCGATTCGCCAGCGCACCTTCGGCTGGCACGACCCGGCCGAGATCCGCGCTCTGGCGCGCGGCAGGAGTGGCCTCGAATTCCTGCGCGCCATGCTGGCGGGCGAGATTCCGCCACCGCCGGTGGCCGACCTCGTCGGCATGCACATCGAGCTCGCGGAACCGGGCAGGGTTGTTTTCGCCCTCGAGCCGGCGGAGTTCCACCTCAATCCGAACGGCGTCCTGCACGGCGGAATCGCCGCCCTGATCTGCGATACGGCCTGCGGCTGCGCCGTCACCACCGAGCTGCCCCCCGGCGAGACCTGCGCGACGCTCGAGATCAAGGTCAACTACCTGCGCCCCATCGGCGGGCACGGCGGGCGCCTGGTCTGCACCGGCACGGTGCTCCATTTCGGGCGGCGCTCGGCGCTTTCCGAGGCCAGGCTCGTCGATCCTCGGGGCAAGCTCGTAGCGCACGCCACTTCGACGCTGATGATCTTCCCGCCTGAAGATCCGCACGGGCGCCCGATTCCCTGACCTCCGCCCGCAGTAGAATCGACCGGCAAAGCCGCTGTGGATTCGAGAGGGCCGGACATGAGCGAAGAGTTGCAGCCAGTCGACGAATCCGTTCTCACCTCGCTGATCGACCTGCGGCGCGAGCGCGACGCGCTGCGGCAGCGCCTGGCGCGCATGCAGGAGGCCGCCGCCGACCTCTCCGAGAAGGTGCTCGCCAGGGTACGCAGCGACTACGAGTCGCGCATCGCCGCCCTCGACGCCAAGGCGGCGCCGCTCAAGGACGCGGCGCGCGGCACCTACGGCGGCCTGTTGCCGCAACTCGACAGGGCGCGCGCTGAGTGCGAGAGCCTGCGCCTCGATCGCGAGGAGATCGTCCTCCGCCACGAGCTGGGCGAGTTCGACGTTGCCGAGTATCGCGACCGCGAGGCCCGCTCCGACGAGAGCCTGAGCGCCGCCGAAGCGCGGGTCGAGACCCTCTCCGGGGTCGTCGAGCGTTTCCGCGGCGCCTTCGACTCGGCCGAAGAGCTCGCGCCAGCGACGACCTCGCAAGTCGGCCTGCCGGAGAGCTCCGCGCCCACGCCGGCCGCCGGAAGCCCCGCCGACGCCGCGGCCGTTGTCGCTGCACCGCCCGAGGACGACGGCACCCTCATGCTGCCCCCAGAGCCGCCGTCGGCGCCGGCGCCGCCCCCGCTGCCCGAGCTCCCCCTGGAACCGCCGGTCTGGACGCCTTCCCTGGCCTGGAGCAACGCCAGTCCAGCTGGCGCACCCGAGGAGCCCTGGCGGGCGGCCGCGTCCCCGTTCGACGACCTCCAGCCGCCGCCTGCACCCAGCGCCTCTTCTCCTTCCAGCGTCGTGCACGAGGTCGCCCCAGCGGCACCGACGGGCGACCCGGCAGTGCCGCCGGCAAACCCGCCGGCACCGCCCGCCCGCCCGCGCCTCGAGGCGCTCGACGGCGACCTCGAACCGCAGCCGCACTACCTCGAACCGCTGACCTTCATCGGCCGCACGCCGGAAAACCAGATTCGGATCTACAAACCGGCAGTCTCGCGTCGGCACGCCCAGATCACCGAGACCGATGCCGGCTGGCTGCTGCGCGACCTGTCGTCCGAGAACGGGACCTACGTCAACGGCCAGCGCGTCACCGAGCGCCTGCTCGCCGACGGCGACCGGGTGCAGTTCGGCACCTCGCGCTTCGTCCTGCGCCTCGCCACCTGAGGTCGATCGGCGCTTGTCCCCTGCAGAGGCCGCCGTTCTCTTCGCCGCTGCCATGGCGGCCGGCGGAATGAACGCGCTCGCCGGCGGCGGCACGATCCTCACGTTCCCGGTCCTGCTGCTCCTCGGCGAGTCGGCGATCACCGCCAACGCCACCTCGACCGTCGCCCTGATGCCCGGTGCGGCGGCCAGCCTCTTCGGTTACCGCCGCGAGGTCCGCACACACCGCAAGTGGCTCTCCACCCTGTTCGTTCCGAGTCTCCTCGGAGGCGCCGCCGGTTCGCTCCTGCTCCTCGGAACGCCGGAAAAGGTCTTCGCCCGGCTGGCTCCGGTGCTCATCCTCTTCGCCACCCTGCTGTTCTTCCTGCAGTCGTTCGCCCGCTTCCGCGGCCGCTTCACTTCGCCCCACGCCGGCGCTGCCGGGGACATGGCGGCCGGGCCCGGCAACGACCGCCCCCGGGCGCTTGCCGTCGCCTGGTTCGCCCAGCTCGCCGTGGCGGTTTACGGCGGCTACTTCGGGGCCGGGATCGGAATTCTCATGCTGGTCGTCCTGGGCTCGCTCGGGCTGGAGAACATCCACGCCATGAACGGCCTCAAGAACTTCTTCGGCATGTGCATCAACGGCGTCGCTTCGGCCATCTTCATCCTCTCGGGCAGGGTGGATTGGCCCGCCGCGCTGGTCATGCTCGTCGGCGCGGTCCTCGGCGGCTTCGCCGGTGCCAACCTAGGGCGCTTCATCGGCCAGTCGAAGGCCCGCGGCGCCGTGGTCGTCATCGGCGTCGTGCTGGCGGTCCTGCTCTGGTGGCAGCAGCGTTGAGCGGCGGCTGGAATAAGGCCGTCGACCGCGGGGTTTTCTCTGCCATCGACGGGGGTGTCCGCAAGCTCGCGGCCCGCCTGTCGCAGGAGAATCGATGAACGAACAGCTGATGATTCCCGTCCTGCCGCTACGCGACGCCGTCCTCTTCCCCGGAATTGCGTTGCCGATCGGCGCCGGACGCCCGAGTACCCTGCGTGCCATCGAAGCCGCGCTGCGCGCGCCGGAGCCGCTGGTGCTGGCGGTGGCGCAGCGCCAGAACGTCGACGACGTCAACCCGGAAGGGCTCTACAGCGTCGGCACGATCGCCCGCCTCGGCCAGGTGCAACGCAGCCTCTCCGGCATGCAGCTGGTGCTGCACGGCGAGCGCCGCGGCGTCGCGCTGCGCTATCAGGAGCGCGACGGCTACTACGTCGCCACGACGATCACCGCCAGCGACCAGCAGCCGTCCGACCCCGGCAACGCGGCGTTCGTCGCCCTGTTTCGCGAAGCCCGCGAGCGCTCGATCGAGCTCGCCAAGCGCGCCGGGCTCCCCGAGGAGCTGGTGCAGCAGGTGATCTCGATCGCCGCCGAGCCGTCGCGATTCGCCGACCTGGTGTCGGCCTACGTCGAGCTGCCGACCGCCGAGCGCCAGAAGCTGCTGGAGCTGCTCTCGGTCGAGGAGCGCCTGCGCTCCGTGCTGATCCAGGTGCAGCGCCAGCTCACCGTTCTCGACACCCAGGAGGAGATCAAGACCAAGGTGCGCGAGGAGTTGGGCGACCGCCAGCGCGAGATGGTGCTGCGCGAGCAGATGAAGGCGATCCAGAAGGAGCTCGGCGACAGCGACGAGAGCAGCGATCTCGACGAGCTGGTCGAGCGCCTCGGCAAGCTCGAGCTCACGCCGGAGGTGCGCAAGGAGGTCGACCGCGAAGTCGGCCGACTGCGGCGCATCGGCCGCGAGTCGATGGAGACCCAGGTCATCCGCACCTTCCTCGAGACCGTCGCCGAGCTTCCGTGGAGCGCGCGCAGCGAGGAGAAGCTCGACGTCCAGGAGGCGGCGCGCATCCTCGAGCAGGATCACTACGGCTTGAAGGACGTCAAGGACCGCGTCCTCGAGTTCCTCGCCGTGCGGCAGCTGCGGTTGGAGAACGCGGAGAGAGAAAAGGCAAAGGCTTCGGTAAAGGAAGACTCAGATCCCGACGGCGAAGGCTCGGCCGAGCCTTCTGCTGCATTCACCACGGATGCTGGCAGCGAGGCTCCAACCGGGACGAGGCAGGCCGGCAGCGACGCAGCGGAGCCGAAGGCTGACAAGTCCAGGAAGAAGGCCAAGGACAAGGAGAAGCAGTCGAAGGGCCCGATCGTCCTCTTTCTCGGCCCCCCCGGCGTCGGCAAGACCTCGGTCGCGCAGTCGATCGCGCGCGCCATGGGGCGTGAGTACGTGCGCATCTCGCTCGGCGGCGCGCGCGACGAGGCCGACATCCGCGGCCATCGCCGCACCTATGTCGGCGCGATGCCCGGACGGATCCTGCAAGGCATGAAGCAGGCCGGAACCAAGAATCCGGTCTTCCTGCTCGACGAGATCGACAAGCTCGGCGTCTCCTACCAGGGCGACCCGGCGTCGGCGCTTCTCGAGGTGCTCGATCCGGCGCAGAACGACAGCTTCACCGACCACTACCTCGGCGTGCCGTTCGACCTCTCCGAGGTGCTCTTCATCTGCACCGCGAACTACTCGCAGAACATCCCCGGGCCGCTCCTCGATCGCATGGAAACCGTCGAGTTCTCCGGCTACACCGAGTCCGAGAAGGCGGAGATCTCGCGCCGCTACCTGCTGCCGCGGCAGCTCGAGGAGAACGGACTCGCCGCCGGGCAGCTGACGATCTCGGAGGACGCGCTGGCTGAGCTGGTCTCGAACTACACCCACGAGGCCGGCGTGCGGCAGCTCGAGCGCGAGCTCGGCAAGATGTCGCGCAAGGTGGCGCGCAAGGTCGCCGCCAAGGAGTTCGAGAAGATCGAGATCGGGACGGCGGAAGTCCGCGACCTGCTGGGCCGCCCGCGCGTCCATCCGGAACGCGCCAGCCGCCTGGACCAGATCGGTGTCGCCACCGGCATGTTCTACACGCCGGTGGGTGGCGACATCCTGTTCGTCGAAGCGCAGACGATGAAGGGCAAGGGCGACCTCGTCCTCACCGGACAGCTGGGCGACGTGATGAAGGAGTCGGCACGGGCCGCCTGGAGCTATGCCCGGGCGCACGCCGCCTATCTCGGGATCGAGGAAGGATCGTTCGAGCGCGACCTGCACATTCACGTGCCGGCGGGCGCCATCCCCAAGGACGGCCCCTCCGCCGGCGTCACCATGGCCTCGGCGATCGTCTCGGTCCTCTCCGGCCGGCCGGTGCGCCACGACCTCGCGATGACCGGCGAGATCACCCTCTCTGGCCGCGTGCTGCCGATCGGCGGGCTCAAGGAGAAGATCCTCGGCGCGGTGCGGGCGGGAATCGCCGAGATCCTGCTGCCGAAGGACAACGAGGCCGACCTCGAGGACCTGCCCGCCGAAGTGCGCGCGCGGATCCGCGTCCACCCGGTCAGCGAGTTGGGCGAAGTGCTGGCGATCGCGCTGCGCGGCGCGAGCCTGCGTGAAGGACGGCTGCACTTCCAGGACGAGACCGCCGCCGTGACCACGACCGTGGGTCCGGTCTCGCCGGGAATCGTCGGCGAGCTCCGCCACTGAAGGGCTCGGCGCCCGTGATGGGCAGGACGCCCGTGATGGGCTAGCCGCCTGCCGGATCGGCAAGCGATCCGGCGGGCGGAAGGAGCCGGCTGCGGACCAGAAACTCCCGCATCTCGCTCCACAGCTCCTCCTTGAGCCCGGTCAGCCGGTGATCGCCCTCTTCGTAGAGCCGAAGGCGGAAGAGGCCGCCCGGGGATCGGGCGACGAAGCGGGTGACCTCGAGGTAATCGACGGTCTCGTCGCGCTTGCCCTGCAGCACCAGAGTAGGCGTGCGATACGCCGTCGACAGCACCTCGAGATCGAAGCGGCGCAGATCGGCTACCAGACCCCAGCCGAGCTCGGCCTCGACCAGCTCGTTGGCGTAGCGGATCGAGCCTTCCCGCCGCCAGCGCTCCAGTCCTTCCGGCCCCGCCCAGCGCTCGAGGCCGCGTCCCATGCCGACTGCCGGCGCGATCAACAGGCTCGCGAGCACCGTCCCCGGCCGGCGCGCCGCATGCCAGAGTGCCGCCGCGCCGCCCATCGAGGAGCCGATCAGCACCACCGAGCCCAGCCCGCGCGCGGCGAGAAAGTCGTGCACCGCGGCGAGGTCGTCGAGGTTGCGGCTGAAGGTGAGGTCGCGCATCCTGCCCCCCGACTCGCCGTGTCCCTGGAAGTCGAACGAGCAGAACGGCATGCCGCCTTCGAGGGCGCGGGCGCGAAAGAAATCGGCCTTCTCGCCGCTCTGCTTCGAGCCGAAGCCGTGCAGGTAGAGGAAGGTGAAGCGCGAGCGCCGGCCGCCCGCCGGCTCCGCCAGCCGCACGGCGAGGTGCGAAGGCGCGCCGTCGGCGCCCGCGACCGGGAGCAGCTCGCAGATCTCCTCCGCCATCACCTGCGTCTCTGCAGGCGCCGGTCCAGGTCGGCCTGAAGCTCACGCGCACGCGCGCAGAGCGACTCCTGGCGACAGTCGGCCAGGAGAAGCACGAGTGCGTCGCGCCCCTCCGCCAGCCTGCCGGCGTTGACCTGGGCGACCGCAGCGTTGAAGGCGTCGACTTCGGCGCCATCGCGCTTCGACTGTTCGAGCATGGCGATCTGCCGCGCGAGATACTCCCGGGCGTCGGGCGTCGAGACCTTGCCCTGCGCCTCGGTGAAGGCGGCAATCGCGCCGTCGAGGTCGCCGCTCCCGGAGGCGCGGTTGGCAGCCTCGATCGCAATCTCGATGGCGCGCGAGGATTCGCTGCGCGCGACCATCTCGCGCGCCTGGGCAAGTGCCGCGGGATCGGCGAGTCGCCGCAGCCGGCCCTCTACCAGGGCGCGCGCCTGCACGAGCTGCCCGGCTCCGAGATGCGCCACGACGCGGTTGTAGACGATGTCGGCGCGGTCCGGCAGGCGAAGCTGCGCCTCGGCGAAAGCGGCGATCGCCGCCGGGTACTCCTCGCGAATCAGCGCTGCGCGTCCCTTGAGCGCCGAGGCCTCGCCGAACTCCGGCGCCAGGGCCAAGGCACTCTCGGCGGAGTGACGCGCCGCCGCGGCGGCGGCCTTGCGATCCGGCAGGGCGCCCGCCTCCCCGGCGGCATTCTCGAGCTGCCAGTTGCCGACGTAGAGCCACGATGCAGCGCGCGCTATGGCTCCGCCGAGCGCCTGACGATAGGCCGCCGCAGCCGCCGCGGGGTCCTTGCGCGCCTCGGCGATCCAGCCGGCGAGCGCCCAGGCGTCGCCGTTTCCGGGCGCTTCGGCCAGCACCGCATCGACATGCTGCTGCGCGAAGTCGAGCCTACGCATGCTGGCCGGCAGCTCCGCCAGCAGGGCCAACGCCTCCGCGCGACCCAGACTGCGCGGCGCCGAGACGCCTGTAGGCGGCAGGTCGCCGACCATGACCCGGGCATAGTCGAAGGCCGGCCGGGCGGCGTACTGCCGCAGCCGGCCCTCGAACTTGTCGATCTCGACTCCGAAAGCGGCCAGGAAGGCTGCCGCCTGCTCCTCGCCGGCATCGAGCCGGCGGAGGAAATCGGCGGTTCGCGGCTGCCCCTCGGCCGAACCGTAGAGGAGATAGTGGGCGAGCACCCAAGACTGCGCCGCGAAGATCGACCGTTTCTCGATCGAATAGCCCGGGCTGCTCTCCGTCATGGCGAGAATCTCGCGCAACGGCAGGAGAGGAGCGCTGCGCACCTGCTTGAGACTCTCCGCTGAAGGCCGGCCGATGTCGGCGACGCCATCTTCGATGCGGAAAGTCGCGTAGAGCTCGGCCAGGCCTTCGCGCAGCCAGAGCGGTGTCGTCGGGTAGTTCGAGCGGATGAAGTGGCCGGCGTAACCCTTGAAGACAATGGCCATGCCGTTGCCCTGATCGGGGTAGGCATTCACCGCGAAGGTGTTGCCGAACTGCGTTGTCTGAAACGTCCCCACCCACTTGACGTCGCTTGTCTCCGGGCTGCCTTTGTAGGGATCGAACGAGCGATCGTTGGTGAACGCCACGAAGAGCGACGGGACCGGCGAGATCGGGCTGGCGTTCGGCTTGAGCTTGAGCAGCGTGGCGCGAAAACGTTCGAGCGTCTCGGCGACTTCGGTGACCTTCTTCGCCGAGACGTTGCCCATCACCGTGAAGCTCGGCGACTCGGTGAGCAACCAGGTCTCTTTCGGCGACGGCAGCTTCGGCGCGGCGGACCGCTCAGCGGCGCCGGCGAAGGGCGCGACGACCGCGGTCGCGGCCAGGAACAGGCAGGCAACTCTCCAGGCGATCTCCATGGATCCTCTCTCCTCGTCCGCGAGTCTGACGCAGAGTCTCGCAGGCGCCTGCACGAGTCGCAAACCGGGCGCCTCTGGCGCTAGACTCCGGGCATGGCACCGGGACCAGGCGCGCAGTTCGTCGAAAAGACCGTTTCGCGGCTCAAGTTCCCCCAGGCCTTCGGCGTCTTCGTGGCGCTTTTTCTGTTCGACCTCATCATCCCCGACTTCGTGCCGTTCGTCGACGAGATCCTGCTCGGCCTGGGCGCGGCGCTTTTCGGCATGTGGCGCGAGCGGGTGAGCACACCCAAGGCGGGCCCGGCCGCTGCGAAGCCGCCGATCAAGAACATCACCCCCGGCGAGTAGTCAGAACTTCGCCGAAGCCCCGCCGCCGCCGAACTCGCCGCCGCCGCCCGCGAAGCCGCCCGCCTCCGGCTGCCGTGCCGCCGGGGCGAACGCCGCCAGAGTCGCAACGACCTCGAGCGTCTGCAGACTCTCCCGGTCTTCTGCCAGAGGTAGCGCCGTGAGCCCTCGCCATTCGGCGCCTGCGCGCTGCGCCAGCGCACGACGCAGGTAGAGCGCGAGGGCGACCAGGGCGCCGCCCTCCAGGATCAAGCGCAGCCAGAGCGGCCAGGTGCCCCAGCGCTGCGCGAAGGTGACGCCGGTGACTGCCGCCAGAAGCAACCCAAGGACGATCGCCGTCCGGTAGCGGCGCGCGAGCCCGACCAGCAGGAGCGCAGCCGGAACGGCGACCATCGCCGCCAGGCTAGCGGCGACTGTGAATGAGCTCGCGGGCGGCGGCGTCGCGCCGGAGCTCGCGAAGAGCCGGCCCTCGAAGGCGCGTGCGAAGAGAAACAGGTGCGATTCGACGACCGCAATGTGGACCGCGCAGTAGAACAGGGACGCGAAGACGACGAATGCCTCGCCGAAGCGTCGCCTGAGCTCCGGCGAGACATGATCGGCGAGAGCCAGCCTGGCGAGCGGCCAGGCTCCGAGGCCGGCGACGAGCAGCCAGAGCAGGTGGTTCCATGGCGCCTGCGAGAGGCCGCAGAAGAGCGCCACGGCGGCAACCGCGCCCATCCCCGGCGTGGCCCAGCGCCAGACGATCAGTGTCGCGAGGCCAGCCGCCGCCCAGGCGCCAGCGATCAGCACCAGCGCAACTCCGGCGTCGACTGGACCTTCGACCAGCCACCAGAGCCATCCGCCCAGGAGGTGGGCGAAGCCGATCCAGGTGCAGGCCTCCTCGACGCCGAAGCGACGCAACCGCAGGCCCCCGGTGAGCCATTCGGCGGCTCCCAGCGTCGCCGTACCGGCGACCATGTTCACGAAGGCGAAGGCGCCGACGTCTTCCCATCGGAGCCCGACGCCGGCGAGAAAGGCCAATCCGAAGCCGTACGCGGTCGAGAAACCGAACCAGGTGAAGATGAAGAACAGGACTCGGAAGATCTTCGAAGTGCGCACCCGGTCGTCGGGGTAGAGCGCGGCGATCGCCGCCTCGGCACCGGCGTCGATCTCCCCGGCCTTCCGCCAGGAGCTGGCGGCGCGACGGACGGCGAAGTTGCGGTCGGCGGCGGCGATCTCGGCTCTCATGCCGCCTCCACCCGAAAGCGCCGCTGCACGAACCACAGCAACGCGATCATGCCGACCGAGCTGCCCGAGAACCAGAAGCAGCCGCAGCCGACGTCGCCGATGAGCTCGAAAGCGAGACGCGAGACTCCGGCGTAAACCCCCAGCGCCCCGAGCGCGAACAGTCCGAAGCGCCGCGCGCGCAAAGCCGCTGCGGCGCATCCGGCGGCAGCGGCGACGAAGACGATCGCCCAGAGGATCCAGTTCTCGCGCGGGTCGAGGGCGAAGAGTCCGACGCCGGCGAGCACTCCGAACGCACCGAAGAAGGTCGTCAGAGGCTCGAAGTGGCGCTTGCGGTCGAAACGCCGCATGGCGAAGCCGAGCCCGAGGAAGGCGAGCCCGCAGAGGATCAGGTTCCAACGCAACGAGATCTCGGACCGTCCCCAGATCCCACCGACGACCCCCGCCGCCGCGACACCGCGCCAGGCGGCGAACGTCGACAGTGCAAGCGACCACGCGGTGCGTGAATCGCAGCGCACGGCGAGCGCCGCGGTCACCAGGCTCATGAACAGCAAGTGGTAGCCCCAGGCGTCGCCGAGCGGGGTGAACTTCGCTTCGATGTAAGCGAGGTCCGCACCGAACAAGAGAATGCCCAGGAGCAGCAGGAAGTCGAACGCCAGATCACTCGACTCGGCGCGCTGCCAGGAGAACGGCAGCGCGCGGGAGAGCGCCCAGGCGAGACAGGCCAGCGCCGCCAGCCCGATTCCGACGGCAATCGCCATCGGCCCGATCCGGTCCAGGTTCTCCTTCACCAGCAGGGAGACGCCCGTGACGATGGCGAGCACACCGAAGTACAGCACCGCCCTGAGCTCGCCGCGGATCGACAGCAGCTCGCCACGCGCCGAGCGCAGCAGCGGCGCCGCGGCGGCCGGTGCGAGCAGGCCCTTCTCCACCAGCTTCGGGATCGCTTAGGCGACTTCCGGGGAACGCATAGAGGCGGCGA